>Ga0209740_1000063_pt1 | contig 20027 bp, 17 predicted proteins | sample ConCONMetagenome_FD_184733 | JGI IMG/M metagenome (GOLD analysis project Ga0209740, IMG submission 184733) | Hot spring microbial streamer communities from Conch Spring, Yellowstone National Park, USA - CON_C (SPAdes) (version 3) | ecosystem: Environmental > Aquatic > Thermal springs > Hot...
GCAACATGTGCTACACCTGCGGAGCCTACGACTACTTTGAAGACTTCGCCTACATGTACAGCGAATGCGCCGGCGAGGAGTGGGCAGTCGAGTCATACCAGCAAAACCCCGACGGCACATACACAGCAACGCTGATACCCAAGCGCCACCTGAAGACCACAAAAAGACACATAAAAATAGTCATAGACAACAGAGAACTCAACTACCACCTAGAGACTTAAGAAATTTCATCGACAAGCCGCCGAAGCGCACCTCGAGAGGCGATTACTCAACTCAACACAGCCCGCGGCGCGGCCTCCGCCGCGGCGCTGGGGGCCTCGTGCTGGATTTGAAGAGCCTATATGGGCGCGTCTCGGCACGTGGACTGCCCGGCGCAGGTGGCTAGTCCCGCCCACTGTACGTGTATAGTAAATCGCCGACACAATCCGCATCCTCGCAAACGGGACCATAAGACGTCGCACAAAAGAAAAAGGACATAACCCACTCATACAAACTTGCAGAAACCCTACTCACGTGACGAAAAACTAGACAAGCATAGTTGACCCCAGATATCCGAAAGTAGCTGGTTGACACCTGTAAGAAATGGAACTAGATGCTTAGCTCCACGCAGATCCGTGCCCAAGCTCCCTCTGACACATATGGGGGTACGCGTAAGGTGTCGGCGCGCTGTAGGCTCCGCTTAACAGCCTCTGCTGGGACGGCAGAAGCCTAGAGACTGTAAGGTAGCGGCCAGCTGGACGGTCTCTACTCGATGCCCAGCTACGACGCGGCCGAGGCCTACCAGTCCTGCGGTTTATAGATTTCGGAGTTTGAACGCGCTTTGGAGACCTGGGCGGGGTGCCTGTCAGTCTTCGCCGCCTCGCGGGCCTGCCCGCCGCGGATGTATCGACACGCGTCGACGCTTAGGCTCAGCTTTCTGAGTCGGCTCAAGTAGATGGGCAGGTCGTGTTCGTGACAGACGCGAGGGTGCTGAGCCGCTTATCTGGGGCCAGCAGTACGCGGTGTACCTCAAGCGAGCCAACGCCGCCGTTGTGAACTACACGTCCCTCTTCACATGAGACACGGTGCCCTACACCATGAGGTGGGTTAGCGCCGTGGAGGATATCCACTGGGAGGCGTGGCGAGTCTTGTGAAGTCGGGACAGGAGTTAGAGTCCGTGAACTCGTGAAGACAGATGTAGCACGGTGGGCCCTCTGGACAGAAACTTTCACGTAAGGCGTGTGATGGTCATGACCAAGGCGCTTGTCGTCGCCATCTCAAGGCGCGATTTGTTGTGCTATCTTGCCAAGAGACCGCCCGAGTGTTAAAGTCCAGAAGGGGCCGATGCTGAAAAAGAGCATCAGCCGGAGTAGCAAGCCTAGATTCTCAGAGAGGAGGAGACCACGCCAGAGCTCATGATGATAGATGTGCCGAAGCTCGCCGCGAACACATCAGCCGATAGAGTACGTCATACCTCCTTAGGATTACTAGGCGGAGACGGCAACCTCTCGGCGTCGTGGCCAGAGACGATTCGGCCAAGAAATACGCCGAGAGGGACAAAGACGACGCCACAAGGTCTGAGCCAGCGAGGCTTATAGTTGCAGTGAAACCCCTTGCGCAGAATGTTTCACGTCATTGGCGTTACGAAGAAATACGGGCTAGACGATGTGCTGGTCGCCGAAGGCGGAAACATAAAGGATGCAGTGGTAGACAGCAGGTTGCCGGTAATGCCGATCGAGGAGATCCTGAAGAGTGAACGCGTCTTCGGGGGAACAGAAGGCAGACTAAGGAAGGAGGGATCGGGGTTGAGGTAAAGTTGTCCTCAGAGACGCCCAACCCAGCTCCGGGAAGCCTGACTACCTTCTCCAAGACCTTATGTAGATCTTGACTGAAGCGGCCACGCGTAGGGCATTGATTTAACAGCCGGTGCTGTGGCCTTTACGAGGAGATGCATCTCAATCGGAGCACCTCTGCCGCCTATTTACACACCAACGCCCCCCACGGGCTAGATGAACTGTCCGACGCCCTAGGCCCTGGGTTTACCTATAGCGTGAGTATCGCGGAAAAAGCCGGGAGACGTCAGCACCCGCGCCGAGCCGGCGCTCAGGGAGAACTACAAGCGGACATGTGCCGCTTGAGGTACATCGGATCTTGGTGCCGAAGTACAATACATATAGACAGCGAAATATTTAGACGCCAGGATTAGCTTTAAACTATTAGGGTTAGAGAGCGCTTATTTCGGCGGGGGCCTTAATAATTCCTTGATACGTTCAAAGGGTATGAGGTGGGCTACATACAACAGCTGTAGTGGTGAATTGACCTCGTTTTGCTGGTTGCTCCTGCTCCGCAAGTCCTATGAAGTCCTTGAGCTGATTTAAATCGCGGCGCTTAACGGCGTCTTCTATCGCGGGCCACATATCGCCAGGCGGCGTACCCGGCTTAAGGGTCCAGAGACCCCGTTTAAACCCTTCTTCGCGCGTTTTTTGAGACTGGTCGTAGATAAGTCTAAAGAGCACATTTAACCTCTCTGGGTCTGCCAGAATATCTAAAGCGCCGCGTGCATAAGTCTGCTCGAACTTGCTACGTGTTATTATATCATCGCATTGCACGAAATCGCAACCAGGTATCCAACGCCCATCAGGCTCAGACCCGATGAAATAGGTTCTTACCACACGCGAGGCGAGTTCGGGGAAGTCCAGGTGGTCGCTGAGCGCAAAAAGCGGCGAAAGATCACAAGCCTCGGTTTCACAGATAACATATAGGCGGTGTGAGAATTGGGATAGAGGCGTGGCCGCAACGCTGTCCGGCAGTATCGCAAGGTGATAAGTTCTCGTCTGTAGCCTCAGCGTAAACCACGTACCTTCAGAGGGTTCAGTCCCATATGTTAAACACACTGAAGTTATAGACGTAGATAGAGTTTTTGCATGTAAACCTACATCCATAGCTCTATAACTAGGCAAACTAACAGAAGGCCACAAGAGGATACAAGTCCACGACGGCGGCACCTCGTCGATAGGCGGCGCCCTTCCCGCCTTGAAGAGCTCTGTATCGGCAGGTGGCGCAGGCGCCAAGTAACGCCAAAAAGCCCATCCCCCGGGAGTCAAGATATGGCGGAACTCCTCCTCCACCATAAAACAGCTACGACGATAGTTTTTAAATTTTAACGCCATTCTCAGCACAATGCATCATACTGCAAAACAAGGGTTCTATAAAGTTTAAAAAATACTACTTCGCTAAAGACATGGAAAGAATCCAGCCGAAGGTTTGGAATCTTCTATCACGAGGCTTCAAATACCTCGCCGCATCAAGCGCATAATTTATATTTTATTGGTAGTTTATTATACTTCTAGGCTTAGGTCTTGCTTTAGCAATATTTGGTATCTTAAAATACATCCGTGTAGCTTTAAAAGAACTTAGTAAAATAGATAAGAGGTTTAAAACATGCTATAACGGGATCATTATTCTCTCAATAGGTTATATAACTGCAGTAGCTCATGCATATACAATTTCCGTATTTTTGCTTCCCGTAGGCACTATCCTAGGTCTTACCTTAACCGTCTTTAGGCTATATAAGATATATAGAGACCGGCGATTCATAGTAGCAAGTGTTATCTACCTCCCAGAGACTGTAACCTCTATCCTTCTCATCTTGGGCGTGTTTTCAGTAGTAGGTCATGTGCTAGCCTACAGCGCTCTGAAATCAATAACCAAGAAGCTTCCAGAAACCCCTAATCTTTGATGCGCTGAGTAACATACAGTCACAAGCTCGGCTTTACATCGCCAACAGATCCAGTAAATTCTTTTAGGTGTTTTACTAGAAAAAATAAAAATTATATAATAAATCTGTATTTAATTAATTTCTGCAACTTATAAAGGCTCAAAATTTATAAGCATAGAATGACCTTATTCAGTGTGGTTCTTTGGTCCTAACATCTTCGATGCGATTGTCAACGGCGAAGTGGAGAAGGTCAGAGATATCTTGGAAAGGAGTACAAAAGCGTTACAGCGGCGTAAGGACGGTTTTTCTCCTCTACACCATGCCGTGCATTATGCGGCGCAAGAGAGGGATCTGACGATGAGGCGTAGGCGTCTCGACATTGTAAAGTTATTGGTGGAAAAGGGGGCTGATCCCAACGACAGGGAGGAATCGCGGGGGAGGACGCCCCTACATATGGCCGCCGAGTACGGCGACATAGAGCTCGTGGACCTCCTTATTAGATACAGAGCTGACGTAAATGCGCCAGATAGAGATAGGAACACTCCGTTGCACTACGCCGCGATGAGGGGCCACAAACACGTCGCAGAGTTCCTCCTAAAAAATAGAGCCAATTCTAATGCGCAAAACAAGGACGGAAGAACCCCGCTTCACATCGCGGCGTTAAACAACAACATCGAACTTGTGCAACTGTTGTTGCGCTACGGCGCCAACCCTCAAAAAAGAGATGCGGCAGGCAAAACCCCAATAAACCTCACAACAAATGAGAAACTTGCGAGACTTCTTAAACGGGAATACAGAGCCGGGCCACGTGGGGCTTACCGCGCTGAAGTCCGTAATATGGCTACCGGCCGGGACATCCCCGTGCAGCCATCTCCGCTCCACGCCGCTCCTACATACGGCGCGCTTCAACACCGCAGCAGGCCTCGCGAGCAACTACCTCCGCTCCACAACGCCGCGATGAATCGGAATCCGGGTTTACTATATCTGCTCTTGAGTAAAGGCGGTAACCCTAACGAAGTGGATGATCGCGGCAGAACTCCGCTTCATATCGCCGCAGGTGTAGGAGGTCGTGACTGTGCCGATTTGCTCATCCATGCAGGTGCTGACGTAAATGCCAGAGACAAGAACGGTCGCGCTCCGCTCCACTATGCTGTGTGGTATGGCCGTCTCGCAGTGGCCGATCTTCTGATGAGAAAAGGCGCTGCGTCAGACGCAATAGATAATAAAGGAAACACGCCGTTGCATTACGCCGTTATGAAAATACGCCCAGATCTTGTGGAGCTTCTTCTACAAAACGGCGCCGATCCAAACGTGAGAGGGTATAGAGGCTGGACACCGCTATATTATGCAGTGGTGATAATCGAGAATGTTAATAAGGGGAAGATAAGCGCCGATTTAAAAGACATCCTTAGGATGATCGACCTTCTTTTAGAGAAGGGAGATCCCAACATACCTAACATCGACGGCTGGACGCCGTTACATAAAGCCGCCGCGATAGGCGCCGTAGATGTTGTGGCAAAACTCCTAGAGCATAATGCCAACCCTGATGCAACAGATAAGATCGGCCGGACACCGTTACATACAGCGGCGCATAAAGGCCACGGGGCTGTCGTAAAGCTTCTACTCCAGTACGGCGCAGATATCTGTGCAAGAGATCGTCAGCGTAGGACGCCTTACGATTTAGCTACGGGAGATGCAAAAAGAGAACTAGAACTGGTGTTGAAGAAAAAGGGCTCTATATATTGCTAAAGTAGTCCTCTATCCGAAGAATTCTTTTTCTTTATAATGAGGGCTGTTATGTTGTCTATACTGCCCTTTTCCATGGAATACGCAACCAGTCTATCAACGATCTTATTCTCATCTCCTTCCTCAGTAATTATTTGCCGTATTTCGTAGTCGTTTAGGACGTCAGTTACGCCGTCTGTTGTTAGCAATAAACCGTCGCCTTCGTAGAGTCTTAATTTGAAGAGGTCGACTGGCTCCACTCTTCCGTAGTATCCCACTAGGTTTGTTATGGTATGCGCCCGGGGGTGCTCAACGATGATTTTCCTCTTGTGTTCAGCGCGTTCTTTAAAGTCCATCACCGCCAGTCTGTGCATTTCTTTCTCCAGCTCGCTCCAAGCCACTGAATGATCTCGGGTTATTTGGTGAATCTCCCCGTCTCCGAATAGGTAGAGGCGGGAATCCCCCACGTTCACCACGTAGGCGTCATCATCCAATATGACGACGCCTGTGAGGGTAGTTCCACCGCCCACGACGCTGTCTAAGACGACACTATTGGCGTAATTCACGGCGTCGCGGAGAATTTCGGCGATAAATACATCATCGTAAATAAGCGACGCACCTGCAAACAAACGCTCAACAACTCTTGCGGTGAACGTCGCGACCGCGACTCGGCTAGCAACATCACCAACATTAAGTGTACTTACTCCGTCGGCGACGGCGGCGACTAGCCCGTAGATGCCGTTAAGCTCAAATCTACAGATGAAATAGGAGTCCTCGTTTATCATTTTTCTACCTGCGTTACTTCTGGCGGCTACTCTATACATTGCCTAGCTTGAATTTAAGGAATATATATGGTAACCGTAAAGCCTCACTAAACGCCAGCACTATTTCATCGCCGTCTTGAAGCTCTACCGGCCTGCTTGGAGGACCCGGACACATATGCCTACAGCCTGGCGAGACCACTATGAAATTTCCACGTCTCTTGATCGCCGTGCCATTGACGCTACCCAGGTCTCTAATTAACCATACGTCGTTCCCCTCGTCGTATTGAATCTCAACATGTCTCTCCTCAAGGTAGCCATACGGGTCGTCAAGCGATATATCTGCACGTCTCCCGATAGTTACAGTGGCTTTTTTACCGGGATCTAAGACCCATTTCTGGTCCTTATAGAAAAGATAGGCGCGGCGTTCTTGAACCAGCGCATTACTAAGCTCTAAGCCATCCCAGAATCTGTTGCGGTAGTCGGGATCTAGGGCCTTAGATAGCACCCACGAGAGTTTTCTTTCGTACTTACCGCAGACAACTAGGTTGCAGGGCTTATCTACGAGGCGACCATTCGTGGCAATATATCTCGCTATTCGTTGTTGCGGTGCTAGCGTGGCAAGTTGTGCATTGAGCGGCTTTAGAATGCTCAAGACAGTAGCACCCCACATATACACATCGGAGGATTCGTAGAACTCACCTCTTATTATTATCTCAAGTGGCGAAAAGCCGAGCTTCGCGATCCGTGTCCCCTGTCCTTTCCCTCTCTTGGCTGTGCCGAAATCTATTAACACAACCCTGTAGTTATTGTGGGGCTGGATTATGATGTTATCAGGTGCGAAGTCTCTATGAAGTCTCCCAATTCTATGAAGGAAGGCCAGAGCGCCTGCAAGCTGCACCGCGACGTTGTACCCCACATCAGGATCGAGTCCGCCGGTCTTTACAACGTAGTCGGCTAAACTCTCACCCTCGACATATTCCTCGACTAGGACAGGCGTAGCGCCTATATGTCCAAAATCGATGAACTTAACTATGTTGGGATGACCGCCGTATTTGTTCCATATATCTCTCAGAAATTCAGCCTCCTTCTCAAGCTTCTCTACGATGAGGTCTATTGGGGCATTGCCGCCGGGATTCGGCTGTTTTATCACCACTTTCCCGCCGCCGCGGTCCTCCGCAAGGTAGGCGATGCCCATCCCCCCGCAACCTAACACGTCTCTAATTACGTACTTGCCCAGTACTACGTCCCCTATCTGTAGCGGGGCTTGGCAGGAGCTCACCCGCCTACGTTGGAGATCCTGTCGATCCTGGTCTTACTGTCCAAATTTTGAGTGCCTGACACCCTCTGCGCAAGCGTTGCGAAGTATATATCCCTAGCCATGAGACTTCTGGCAACGGGCTCAGCGAGTAGCTTGTTCAGCTCGGCGAATTCAGCATCTGCGTTTAGGTCTTGTTTCGTTTTTTCTAGTATCTTCGCGGCGACGCGGGCGACCTCGTGGTACAGTCTTGTCTCTGGACTTTGCTCGTCTGTGCTGTTGGCCGTCACGAATTCCACCTCTACGGGTTTTGTGACGGTGCCAAACGATACGGTAGCAATTTTCCGCCTCCCTACATCTCTAGAGTACGTAGTAACCCTAAAGCTGGCCATTATTATATCACGGGCAGAGACGGCGCCTACGTCCCACGCGGCGGCGCGGGGGTCCAAGGCTCTGAGGGTTGGATATATGAGAAAGGCCTCCTCTACCGTGGTGACAACCTCGGTCTCAACCTTGAGGATAGGCTTCTCAATTGCAATGATCTTTATAACTGAGACTATCGCCTGCGTAAGCCCCTCGATCTCCTTGGCGCCTTTTACATGTCTCATGCGGCCGCCGCCTATCTTGGCCATCTCTTCGCAGAGGGCTGGGTCGTAGTCGTCTCCGATGCCGTATATAAAGGTTATTATGTTGTGTTTCTCTCTCGCCAGCTTTATCAGCTCCAGCACGTGGTTCGGGTCGGCCACGTCCGTCGGTCTCCCGTCGGTGGCAACAATCATAACTCTCGTATAGCCCGGCGGGGTCTTAGAGAGAACGTCTATAGCCGTGGTCAACGCTTGGTATAGAGACGTGGAGCCGCCGCAACTGATTGACCGTATCACCGACTCGACCTCAGCCGCGGCATATTTCTTCGTTGCCGAATTTATAGCAACTACCGCAGAGGTGGCGAAAACGACTAAAGACAGAATATCGTCGTCCTGCAGGTCGTTCCGAAACCTCCTCAATATGGCCTCCTTCGCCGCCTCAATCTTTTCCCCACACATAGAGGAGCTTACGTCGAGCAAGAAAGCCATGTGCACCTTTCGGGGGTTCTGAGAAACGAACTCCCTCAGCTCCTTCGAGGGGACTATCTTCGCCAGTATATACACATCGCCCTCTTGACCCGCCGTGAGCGCGTATCGGTTTTGATATATCTCCACCTGAAGAGGACTTGCCATGTTAAACCCAGCTTAAAAGCATTTAAATTTTAGTAGCCTTTTTCCACATGCCCAAAGTAAGATGTTTTAACTGCGGGGCAGAGTTGGAATACGACCCCAACAACCCGTACTGCCCCGTATGCGGGGCGGCGATCCCGCCGGCGCTCGCTCAGCCTCAGCAAACGGCAGAACCCCCACCTCCAACCTCCGCTCTGCATAGACCCCACCGGTTCGTAATCTACGCAGTAAGAAGCGACGGCACGCGGGAAAAAGTGGCCGAGGTTGTGGAATCCGGACCTGAAGTTATTCTGGGGCGGAGGGAGCTGGCGGCCTATGCCTGGAGAGATCCCGACACTATTTCGCGCATCCACGTCAAATTTAGGGCGTCCAACGGCAAGCTATACATAAGAGACGACGGGTCAACCAACGGGACTTATGTCGACGGGGAAGACATCAGAGGCAAAGGAGATGTTGAGGTAGACCAAAAAGAGATTTTGCTGTGCAACCCCGCAAACCCGGTAGGGAAACTGGTAGTAGAACGTCTTTAAGACGCTAGACAACGCCTGTCTTGGTGGACGGCAGGGGTATAAAACAACAGTAACGATAACAAGAGGATATATGGCCACATACCCAGGAGCGCCGCAACATCACCTGGATAAATCATTTGCCTAATACTAATAGTGTAATCAACTATATTGATAATAGCCCCCATCTCTGACCTTGCGAGAAGCCATGCCACAAGAATAAGTCCTGTGAAAAGCCATGCCACAATAATAGGCCCTGTGAAAAGCCACGCCACAATAATAAGAACAATTGTTGTAGCGGTAAATGACCGATATTTAATACTAACAATAATAGCAACAATCAACAATAGAATAGTGATAACTTGATTAATAATAGCTATAAACAACGGATTAACAATATTAGTGCCAATTGTTATGTTGGTAATATTCGTCACATATGGCCATGCGAGAAACCACGCCGCAATAATAAGAACCAATATAACTATATTGTGCCATTTTAATCTGAAATTACATAAAATTTTATGAAATATATATGTAAGCAAGACGGCGAAAAGTAATTCAAACACTGTTTTGACAACGAAAAGCGCAAGCGCCAAGAGGAAGAATGCACGTATCGCTACCCCTCTACATGCGTCTATCCGTAATCCAGTTACTAAATTCTGCCATCTTAACCTGAAAGTACATACAGTTTTATGGAATATGTATGTAAGTAAGACGGCTAAGAACAACCCAGCCAACGTGTTGACAACGAAAAACGCAAGAGCCAAGAGGAAGAACACCACGGGCAACGCAACTTTCTTACATGTGTCTTCTATCGCGCTATGAGGCTGATGGTAGGGAGACAGATATTGTTCGTTCATGTCGGCGACTCGTAGGTGGGCCAATGTCCATCCAAAACCTGTCTTCGACATCACCGCAGTGCCGCCGTAGGAGATCCCCAGGTTCCTGGCCTTGACGGTCAGCTCAAAAATCTTATCGTAGGCTCCGTCTCCTGCAAGACGCGCATTTAACTCGACTCTATAGGGAGGTATCTCGAGATATGTAGTGTCTTCAGACTTTCTGCTACGTATTAATCTGCAGAGAAGCTCCGCCGCCTTCTTCAGTAGTAGCTCTTTTTCGGAAAATATTTGATAGCTATCTTCTGCTTTTTTCACGTTCCTTAACGGAAAACTGGAATTGACCACATGTATAGTGTGTACAACTCTAGATGTTGGTAAAAGGAGTAATGTTAATACAAGGGCTAGCGCATGATCGCTTATGCTCGATGAGACGGTTACAACTAATACTAAAATGAACAATAATATATAAATAATACCATAAATAATTTCACTAGTATCAAAACTCCTAACTGATCGAAAATATCTAAAAAATGGTATCGCATATAAAGAGAGAATCAGCACAGGCGTCCAAGCGAGGAAATAAGAAAAATGCATTTTAGAGTGTGCCGAGAGGAATAACGCAATCAATAAAAATACAAAAACATTTAATACTCCTTTATCAAGAACAGCTGTTTGCAAAAATCTGTATAATATGAAAAACAATATAAATATAATTAGATAAACATTAACAAAGATTATTGAGAAGATTATTAACGAAATACCGTAAACAACTAAGACCTTATTGAGTAATCTAAGTTTGAATTCATCTATATTTTTTCGAGCTGATAAAAGTAGTGCGTAATAAATGAGAGAAATAATTATATACATCTCAATCAATAGATAAGGTATAGATCTGTCAATTAATAGATTGCGTATATACAAATCTGATGTAGTCTGTGTATCGCTTTCTTTTATTTTTTCTAAAACGTTTAGTAAAACTTGCATTAAATAGCTTAATGGATTTGGATATATATCTAGTTTACCTGCGAATGCAGTAACTGCAGTCTTATAGTTATAGTCTCGCAACTCTAAGGTGAGTGAAATATTTGGCGGCGTCTCGATTAGATAGCTCTTGACGGGTCTTAAATAGAGGTCGTGCACTATTATTTCCATCTTGACGAGGGGTAGTGTGTAGTTGCCGCTGGTCTCTACGGTGTAGATCACGTTGGTTATGGGGTACTGCACGCGGTAGGTGTACCTAGCCTTAGTGGCGCCGGGGATGCAGAAAGCCTCTACCTGTCCTCTGCCAAAGACGGCCAGTTTGCCGTCAAGGAAGACCTCCACGTCTAGGGGCTTGCCTGTGGAGGTCTGTCCCACGTAGAGACATCGCCTCCCCTCCACGACCACCGTGGCGTTGGGTCTGAGCTCTATCCGCCTCCCGCCGTATGTGAGGTAGCCTGTGCCGAAGAAGGAGACTGCGCCGTCTCTCTCCACAACCACGCCCGGTCCAGCCATGAGGCGGAGAAACTGGGCGGGGACGGGCAGTCCGTCGGTCCCGACTATGAAGGCTCTGTCGGGGCCTTTAGGCGCGGTCAAGACGACGTAGGCCACCTTTATCGCAGACTCGGGCGTGTTGCTCCAGTACAGCTTAACCGCGCTCCCGTTCCCCGACACCACCGAGCGGTACCAGCCAGTGGAGACCGAGGCTGGCCTCCACGAGCCGTTGTAGAAGACTTCTCCCCTCGCCGCGTATTTGCCCACAGTACACACCAACAGGTTGCCGCTGGCTCCCAGTTGCACCTCCCACGGCTTGGTCTCGCGTCGCCCCGCGAAGTAGGGCAGGGTTAATATCTCCACATACATGGGCTTCCCCACTCCGAAGTTCACCAAGAGGTATGCCTCGACGCGAAGCTGGGTCTCTACCCTCACAGATCCGGATCCCCTTCCCCGAAACTCCGCGACCCACAGGTTGGGCTCATAGACGTCGTCTACGCGGTAGAGCGTGTAGTTGACAGAGGCCTCTGTGTTGCCTATGTAGACACGAATGGGCGGTCTCTCCGCGGTATCTTTTATAGCCATTATGAAGCCGAAGCAGTCTCCTGCACATGTGCCGAAGTTAGTAACGTAAGCTCCACACTGGTAGTAAATATCAACGAGACCGCTATGTGCGATAGCAGTGGCATAGATTAAGGGAGCGGAGATGAGGGAAACAAGAACCAGGCCCAGCAAGGCCCCCAACATATTTTTGCCATTTTCGCTGTTTTTAAGCGTTGTGAATCGTGTAGCCAAACAAACACCCTCAGAGCAACCCAGCAGGTTGTTTGGACGCCTTTTCTCTAGGTAATGCTCTCCGAGAGATAGCAAATAGCTGATTACTACCGGCGTATAGCGGCGCAAGCCGAATTGGCTATAGGGTATTCAAGTAGCTGTTGAGGGACACAAGAGCAAGAGGGTTAACACAACACCTCTTTTAGGGTTAGGCTTGTATCTTAACACATTAAGGAGAGTGAAGTCAATGACTTGAGCTCTCACCTTTTGTCTAGTAAGTAGATTGGCCGGCCGCTGGGCCGATCCCGCGTCGCCACCAGTCTTATCCGTACTGCACCGTAGCATGCAGTTTACCACAAGACCCCTGAGCCGACCTTGCCTTGACGGAATAGGCTAACTCAAGCAACAGGCCCCGGTCCTCGCTAGGTACTGATGCCGTGTGCCGCTTCGGTGCAACCCGGCGGCGGGTTAACCCAACATTCATAAATACAGGCACAAAAAATATCATGGAGGAGGAGTTAGGTCTGCGGGTAATCTCGGGTACATTGGCGTTATTATAGAACTCGCGGGGCTTATAATAGGCGTCATAGCGACGCTGGTAGGCTACATAATGGAGCTCGTATCCCTAAAAAGACTGGCCGAGGCTCTCAACAGGCATGCCATCTGGGACAACGCCCTAAAGGCAGTGGTTGTTGCCGTTGCAGGGGCCATAACTTTGATAGTCTTATTCTTAGTCCTCCTCTTTGGGCCTACGTGTTATCAACCCCTCTGCACTTACTTGTCGTGGCACTTCTTTGAAGTCTTGGCGGGTTTCTTCGTTCTCGCCTACGTGTTCGTACTACTCACAGGAAGATATTACAGAGACGCCTATAATGAACTCGCCGTCGCCACCGGCGTCAAGGACTTCAACGAGGCCGCCAAATGGACTTGGCTGAGCGCCCTCCTCTTCATTATTCTCATCGGCGTTCTGCTGTCGTTCGTGGGCAGGGTATATGCCTTAATGGGCTACAACGCATTAAAGAGCTGGAAACAAGCACAACAATAAGCTTGGAGGTCTATTCCCGTTACGGAGATGGTGACCGGTTTTCCGCTTTCCAGGAAGAACTTGACTGACAGGGACCTCTATATGTATGCTTTGGTCCTGAATGGAAGGTGACCTTCGGATACAGCGACCTAGCTGGGCCCTTCGGCCTATGCAAGTATACCGTATATTATTATAGCCCATCTGGGCGTCTCCCGACGTCCTCAAGTGCTTCTCCGTGGCCTCACTGCCGACCGGCTCGCTGGCTTGGCGTTCTCGCCTAAGGCGTCGGTTCTCAGCATCATGTCGGTGTCGCCCTCTACTCGCAAGACCAGGCCAGACAGCCAGGTCTCTTCTCTATCGGCGTGTCTACGCCACCGCCGACGTCTTGGCCAGGTTGTCCGAGAAGCTTAGGGGAATTGTCAGAGGGGATGCTCTCAAATAGGGCAATGAGAGGAGAGCCAGACGCTGGCTGAAGAGGAGGGCGGCAACGTGAGAGAGAGGCTAGAAGGTGTTTATCTATCTCCTGACCCAGAGTGTAAGGTTGATCTTGCAGCTCTCAATACACGGTAGGGGCAGAGGGCGGCGCAGACGTCTACCTACGGAGCTCGGAAGAAAGATGTGGCGGCCCCGATGATATTTGTAGGCCGGCTCTCGCCGTGAACCCACGACCTACGGCTTTCCACGCGCCACGTAAGCGCGCAGAAGGTACGACGGTGTGGCCCGCGGTATCTTGACTTACTCGAACACCTCATTAGCCGCCTTATACAGCGCTTTCGCCGCTTTCTGCACGAATCGGACATCCTATCTGAACTGACCCACTCCCGCCGGCGTCGCGGCAGAGGCCGCCGAAGCCACAGCCTCTCAGTAGAGGCCGCTGTACACCAAATGTAGCGTTGCGGCTGAGAGACTGGCGAAGGCAGTGGCCCTCAGCGTCTTTTCGATAGTCGAGACGCCCTCCGACGTGCCTCATCTGCACCTCTCGCCGCACCTCGCTGAGATGTCCAACGCCTCAAGATATAATACTTCTTAATGCGGTACTCCGCGTCTGGGACGCCGGCCTCCTCTGCCTTTCTAACAGCCTCCCTAACCGTGCGCTCAATCCGCGCAAAGAGCAACTTGCCGTCTCTGGCTTGATACACCTCGAAGAAGTAGAACGACGCCTCATGCACATGCCTAGCGGCGTCTGGCTACGCCATCAGCCGCCCAAAGGAGCTCAACATGTGCTCAGCGACGTCGGCCAACATATGCGCAAACTCCGGCTCCCTCTCCGCCACCTTCTCCAGCCTAGCCCGTTAGCCGTCACGAGGCTTCCGCCTTAAAGCCGCCTCATTGCCGAGAACAATGCCGAAACGCTCCACTAAATACTCCACAGCCTCAAAAACCCTCTCCGGAACCACATCCACCACAGGCGCCCTAGGCCCCTCGCTAAACTCAACCCGCCTCAAACCACGTACAACCCCGGGTTCGACTTCCGGCTTGACGGCCTCCGGCTTAACGGCCCGAGACCCAGCCTCCGGCATAAGCTTCCGCGACCTCGGGCTTTGAGACTCTTGACTTACCAACCCAAGGCTTAACAGCCTCTAGCTTGGCTGTGGGCTTTTTGCCACCTGTCTTAAGCCACGTTCCCCGACGACAGGTCTCTGAACCTTCAGTGGGCTTCTGGGCCGGCCTAGCCTCAGCCGGCTTAACGGTCTCGGGTTTCATGTTCTCGAGCTTCGGCGGGGGCGGGGTCAGCTCTTGGTATGTGAACTTGGCGCCTACGAAGGCGTTGAAGAGTTCTATGGTTTTTCTAGCCACTGCCGGCTTCTTTGACTATACGGCTCGGTCATCCGCTCAAACCACATGTTGATCGCGGTTATCCACGCGGTGCTCACAGATGCGGGCCCCGACACTGTGAATGACACGGAGGAGACCTGCCGACCGTCCATGTAGAGGACAGCCGGAACCCCATGACCTCTCGTCCATGGGGACATACCTAGGCACGTCCTTGCTGTAGCGGCCACTCTATCTTGCTCACTCCTCGCCGTAAGGCAGAGCTGGCCTAAGGTCGAGCGTGATTCTATACATCCGGTTGTACACCGTCCTTCCTTCCGCGTTACCGTCGACCTCTATGGTTGCAGACGCCGTGTTCAGCCCAGTAAACCACCTGGAGAAGACCAGCTTCTCACTGGAAGACACAGACACCTCGGCGGGGACTGACACCTCGTGTCGGCCCGGGAGCACCCACAGCTCCGACTCCTGCTTCCCGTCAATAGTAGGCGTGACAGACACAGGCCGCCCCATGTGGTCCCAGACGCTCACAGACAGCCGCACGTAGACCCTAACAGACAGAGACGCCCAGTCCTCATACACCTCCCCCGTCACCGGCGACCTGTACCTCAGCCTCAAAGCCACGGAGCACTCCCCAGCCCTAGCCGGCGTAAACCTCACCTTCACAGACGCAGAAGACCCCGCAGACACCCTCCCCGGCACATCAGCCGAGCACCGCCCCTCAGAAAGCGTCAAAGACACAAGCTCGGCGTCGTAACCCAGATTCTTCAAACCCACCAAGACGACGACCTCCAGCCCCAGCCTCGCCCCCACCGGAGACACAGAAAACTCGAAAGGCCCCGGCCTCGGAGGAGTCACAGATACGGAATACCTCTTGTCCACATACTTCTGGCCCCCCGCACAGGGCACCCTCACCACCAGCGCGTTGCTGGCCGGCTTGAAGCTAGTAACCGGCAGGCTGAGAGTAGCAGTCGCGCCGCCCCCAGCAGGCACCGACACAGAGACAGATCCCCGCCCTGCCTAGCCCCCTCCGTCCATGCCTCCACCGTGTACGTCCAGCCCCGCTCGCCCAAATTCCTCACAGCCACCCTCACAGTCGCAGACCTCCCATAGACGAAGTTGTCCCACGACACGTCCGAAACCTGCATATCGGGGCAGTACTTCTCCACGTAGCTGGCAGACGCCAAGCCAAGAAGCGCCTTAGTGTTCGCGTCACACGCGGTTGCTCTGTATGTATACATCCTCCCCTTATTAATCGGCTCAACAATCTTCTTACGCTATCCGTACACATAACCCCCATTCACGGTGCCCGTAGCAATAAGCTACCGCCATCCCTAATTTCCACATATAGGCGACCGCTAAATTCTCTCAAATCAAAAACTAGGCAGAAGCTCTCGCCAAGGTAAAGCTCCCTCCTTTCATTATACGAAGAGTCGATCTCCCACACAGGAAAATCGCCAAAACTACTGTCGGGAGCAGGTATCCGAAACGACACGGCACTCGTCGCATCAAATGCCGAAACATAGGTAGCCACTAGCTCAATCATGTAGGAGTATAACATACCGCACGAGCCTATAATAGATGGATGTAGAATTCCCTTGGTTACTGGTCGGCGATCTCGGTTAGCGTGAGCGTAACGACGTTGGCCACCTCAACCACGTCGCCGGGCTTCAGCGGTACCCAGCCCTTACCCTTGATGTCGACACTGTTGACCTTTGTGCCGTTTCTACTCCCTAGGTCGGCAATATAGAGGGTCCCTCCGTAGTATTTGAGGGCGAAATGCCGTCTAGAGATGTACTCAGCTACGTCAAGGTCTAAGAAATCCTGCCGGCCGTACTCGGCGTACCCATCAGTCCAAAACCTATATCGGCCGCCTTTATCTACAAGAACATAACGCGGCTTGGGAGTCTCCTTTATACGCCTGGTCTCCATCCCCTCCACAGGCGGAATAGGTTTCACCTCCACAGGGGGAGGTTGCCTCAGAGTTTCAGTAGCCATATCTTCAGCGCCGACCACGTTTTATTTATTACACTTAATTTTAAGAGTTGCCACCTTTGCCAAAACCACGTCTACGTCCGGGCCTATCTTCGCCTCTGCCACGCGCTCGCCTCCGATAAAAACCCCGTTTCTGCTCCCGGCGTCTTTTATATACACTTCTCCGTCTTTTACGAAGATTTCCAGATGTTTCCGAGATATGTAATCCACTTTGTCCGCCGGCAATATAGACGCCAGCTCCCCCCTCCCCAGAACAGTCGGAAGAGAAACACGCATAGATTTCCCAGTCTCTCTACACAAAATTTCACACTCCCGAACCGCGGCCGGCGGGGCGGGGCCCACCTCCACAATGCTGACCCCCTCGTGCGCTCCATCTGTCCCCTGTAGCGGCGGCGCCGGCCCCGCCTCGGCGGCCAGAGGGTAAATCATCGTAGTCGCCTCGTGCGCCAGCTCCTTAGACTCCCCAGCCTGCAACTTCTCCAAAACCCTCCTCGCCTTCTCCCTGTAGAGATCCGGCACGCCCTCCTCCTCAGAGACGGCTTGAAGCACCACCACCTGGATCACGCCGCCCTCCGCTGCCTTCTGCAACTCGCCAGCAAGCTGAAAAGCCAAAGTGGCGGTTCTATCCGCCGCAACGCTCTCCTCAGAAACCTGCCTCCTGACCTCCCCCTCCTCGGTGACGACCACCACCTCGGCGCTGAGAGAGCCCCGTGGTTTGAGCCTAAACACCACACTAACGACGTCCCCCGCGGAGATGTCCTCAAGCTCAACCTCCCGCACAGCGCCTAGCGACGTCACGGTGCGGCCCAGCTTTCTAGTCTCCACCACGTCGGCATCTGTCTCCATCTTTACCACAGGCCTCCTAGCCACCACGCCCCTAGCCCTCTTTAGTTCCCTAAGCAAAATCTCAGAGACGTCGCTCAGCTTAGACGCGTGATACCAAGCGCCCCCAGAGGCCGACGCGAGTTTATACAAAATCTTCTCGTTGTAGTCATACCCCACACCAATCGCAGTAATGGAGATCTTATAAGAGGCCGCGGTCTTCCCCAACGCCTCGTACCAATGCTCCTCCGTGTAATAGGGCCAAGGCTCCCCGTCTGTAATCACGACGATGCACTTCACGTAGTTCTCAAGAGACTCCCTCCTGCCGAAGAGAGACTTAGGCCCAAACCTCAGCTCCTCTATAGCCTTCACCAAGGCTTGATAGAGGAGAGTATGACTACCCGCCCTAATCTTGTCGAGCTTTCCCATCTTCTCCCTCGCCCTCTCAGCAGGCATGAGCGGGATGACAGCCTTGACCTTCTCGTCAAACGTATAAACCGCGACTACGTCGTCGGCGCCCATGTTTTCAATAAGCCTCTTGGCGATGTCGGCGGCTTGCGCCAACTTGTCGAACTCCCCCATGGACTTAGAGCTGTCGACGAGCAGTATAAACGCCATGGGGATGCGCGGGCCGGGAACCCCCGCGATAGGCGCCGAAATCCGCACCTCTACGTCCACATACTCCCCGTCGCGGCTAGCTGAGACATCAACACTAAGCACAAAAATTAATAAATTTCACCAATATAAACTTTTATGAGGTTTCTACTTCTTTTGTTTTTTGCGATTTCCGCCGCGGCCGTCCCCACAGTAACAGATCAGTTCGGCACGGTAAAAACAAGCTTCGCCCCCGGCGACGCCGTGTATATCTACTTCCCAGAACCCGGCACTGCACAGATCAAGATAATAGACGTGGCCACGGGAGCCGTAGTACTTGAAAAAACAATAGACGTAAAAACCCCCGGCCCGCAACTCCTCTGGCAACTCCACCCTAACACGGCCGAGGGGACATACAGAATTTACATAACATTCAGCGGCCAACCATACGTCTACTCAATCACCATCGCCACCCCCATACTCTGGCAGCCCTACCTAGTCGCGGCGGCCGCCGCCGCGGTTGCGGTCTACACCCTGTGGTACCACCGCGCCAAACTACTGCCGAGACCCCACACGCCATTTACATACCGTCTCCAGCTACCCAACAACTACGTGGTGCAGATAAACACACCACAGACAGTCTTCGGCCGGGAGTTCTTCATAAAGCTCGGAGTCCCTGAGGATGTGGCCAAGTACATCAGCCGCAACCACTTCGCCATATATGCGGAGAGAGGGCGGTTCTACATACAGGACGTGGGATCCAAAAACGGCACCTGGCTCAACGGCAGACCCATAAAGGGGCTCAACCCCCAGCCCCTCAAACACGGCGACGTCATAACCGTGGCCCAGGTGCTGAGCCTCAGGTTTCTACTGGCAAAATAGCCAACACCGCGGCAGTCGCGTTGTCCCTGCCCCCCCGCCTCAAGGCGGAGCACACCAGCATCTTAGCCAGCCCCTCCGCCGATCTGCACCTCCTAAACCTGCCCACAAGCCCGCCGTAGAGCGACCTGTCGATGAAGTCATCCACGCCGTCGGTAGCCGCGAACACGATCTTAACCGTGTCCTCGCATCCGCCCAGCGGATATTGGTAGTAATGCGGCTCTCGGTACGACTTGTGGCCCACTGCTTGCGTTATGAAGCGCCCCTCGGCGTTAGACGACTCGTCTAGATCAGGCGTAACCAACCTATACCCCACCGCAGACCCGCACCCCCCGCTCCATACATCGGGCGACATATACACAACGCTGTCCCCCGCAGAAGCCACGTGGAGCACGTGGGCGTTTAGGTCATATACAGCAACCGACAGAGTCGTGGCGCCATCCCCCGCCCCCCCAGCCACCTCATTATGTGCTCTGTTGAACAAATCCACAAACCACTCCCGAGAAAACACGCCCAGCCTCCTGGCCGCCTCCGCGAGACTCCTCAACACTACACACATCGCTCTGAAGCTCGCCACCTCCCCGGCCCTAAGTCCCCCAACCCCGTCGGCCACAGCCACAGCGGCAAAATGCCCCGGCGCGATCGCCACAAGCCCAGCGTCTTCATTATTACTCCGCGGACCCCTGTGGCTGAACA
>Ga0209740_1000067_pt1 | contig 18688 bp, 16 predicted proteins | sample ConCONMetagenome_FD_184733 | JGI IMG/M metagenome (GOLD analysis project Ga0209740, IMG submission 184733) | Hot spring microbial streamer communities from Conch Spring, Yellowstone National Park, USA - CON_C (SPAdes) (version 3) | ecosystem: Environmental > Aquatic > Thermal springs > Hot...
CTTAAACTCCTAAGCTGTAAAAAAATCTTCATAGTCCTTGAGAAAAACAGCAACAGACTAAACAAATCCAATATCCCACGCCTAATAGAACTCTCAAAAAAATACTTGGACAAAGAACTCCTTAAACAGATTGAAATGGAAACAGTTAAGTTGGTAGAAGAAATCCTCAAAGCAAAACAAAAATAACCCCGCAACCTAACACATCCTCTCCCTACCATCCTACCTTCATGCTATTACAATTTGCTTATATCATACTATCATACTGTTATACTGTCATACTATCCTCATAGCCCTCCCATCCTCCCATCTCCATATCACCATTTCGTGCTATCTAACTGTGCTTTTTTCTAGTTAACCTTCTGCCTATTTTTTGTGCTAATACTATCATACTGTCAAGCTAATATACTATCACACTCTACTTACATTCTACCATCTCTCTATCCTCATATTACCACTCTATGTTATTGAACTGCTATCATATTGTGCTATTTTGCTTCCCTAATATTATGCTATAATACTTCATTATGGAAAGGAAGAGTAAGGTCTTAGTGTATCTACCTCGGAAGTTATATATTGAGCTTCATGAAAGACAGCTGACGAACCATGTTTCCTATTTAGTTTCCCGCCTTTTAGAGGAGTTTTTAAAGGCGACCGACGTGCAGATATCTTGGGAGGAGATGGAGACCAAGACAGAGCAGCGGGAGTATTTGGAGAGAAAGCTGAGAGAGTTCTTTTCTCAGACTGGGCAATCCACTGAACCTCCTCAACCGCCCGTGCAGGAAAAAACAGAACCTACCAGTGTGCAGGAGGCTCCCAAAGAGGTCTATGCGGTTTCAAAGCCTAAGCCCGCCAAGGAAGAACCCCCAACTCCTCCAAAGGAGGAGGATTCTGGCGACGATATTGATATTTTGAAATCGCTTGATAACCTTTGGTGATCTCCTATCTGAGGTTAAGAGCTGGTGGAGTTGGTCTCATTAAGAGTTCTTCCGACAATGTTGGCACATCCTCATAAAGCATATAAGCGTATAGGTAGCCGATAAAATCCTCCAGACTCGTTATAACAAACTCGCCTCTTAGAATTTTCTCCCTTACCTCTCTTGCCTTTTCTTCCCAGTTTATCTCCTTGTGAAGTGGGATGATTTCCTTTTCAAAGAACTCCCTCAGGGTCATTCTTGGGACTGTGTCTTTTCTTCCAGCAGGTCTTCCCACACGGACAAAGTGAGGGCACGGAAGGTTTTCCTCTTGAATAGGTTCCTCCTCTTGGCTTTGGGCTTTACCTCTTTCCTTTTTTTGTCTCTCCCTTTCAATTTCTCCATCCAGCAAAAGCAAAAGTTCCCTGTAGAGTTCTCCGACAGCTAACTCAAGGAGTTTGCCCACAAGCCTAAAGTCTATTTCTTCCTGTTCTAAGACCTTCTTTAACTCCTCAATGTAGGTATTCATAGGTTCGCTATAAGGTCTAACACCTTCTCTTTCTGTGCCTGTGCATAGACTTCCAAAGTGGTTCTCACTGAGCTGTGCCCTAAGAACTCTTTCAGCACATTGGGAGGAATGTTTTTCATAGCCAACCAAACAGCGTAGGTATATCTAAACCTGTGAGGATGCACCTCTATTCTAAGTTCCTTGGATAAGTCATAAAAGAACCTATACACCGCATCCCGTGAGAGGGTCAAAACTTTTACAGACTTTGGAAACCTGAGACTATAGGTAAAGAACGCCTGCCCTTCTTTTAGGCTGTCCAGTTGTTTTCTGATAACCTCTTCCCATTCCCTCTTCCAAAGAACCAGTGGAACCTCTCTCTCCTTTGAGAACTTACCCTTAACCTTAACTATGAACACGGACCTTTCTTCTCCCTTTTCGGCAATTAATCTTCTTTCTTTGAAGTCATCTTTTTTCAAAGACAGTGCTTCTGAAATTCTGAGCCCTGAGGATAGTAGAACCACGCATAGAAGATAATACACAAAAGGCTTAGGTTTAGTGCGGATGTAGGAAAGGATTTTTTCTACTTCTTCTTCGGTGAAATACTTTCGTGCCCTGTTTTCAAATTCCTTTTTCCTTTTGAGTTCCTTAAAAGCCTGTTCTGAAAACTCATAGTGGTAGCCTTTTTGGGAAAGCCACTGATAAAACCTTTTGATTTCCTGCAGAGTTTGAATGGCTGTTCTGTGGGATTGGGTCTTTCTGAGTTCTTCATAGAGTTCAAAAAGAGAACGCTGGTCCAGAGGTTTTAATTTTTCTAATTTAGACAGCTGATAAAAAATCCTCTCTATGGTCTTTTTATCCCTGACTTTGGAGAGTTCTTCAAGGTAGAGGTCGATGAGATACATAAGGAGTATTTTAGGTGATTGGGTAATTGAAACAAGGATGAGATACACCTGCCAAGTTATTGGCTATTTTAAGATAATTGTGGAGATTATGTTTTTCTAACTGCCCCCTATTTCAGAAACTTCTCCCAGTATTTGTCTATCTCCTCATCAGTCCAGCCTGTGGTTTCTTTCAGTCCCTCTTTCAAAACATCCAGATAGAGTTTAGAGGGTGAGTTGTAGTTAAGCTTCTTCTCTGATGTAAATGTTAGAATATCAAGCCCATCAAGAGTGCCTAAATTAATCTCTTTTGCATACGATTTTCCCTCTTGAGATTTCACGCATTCATACTGTTCTCGTTTCATTTTCCAAAGCCTAACTACTGCGTGATACTCGCGATCAGGTTCCATCTCAGGGGACAAGAAAGCCACGCCACCATGCCACCAGCGGGAGTAGCCCCCAAAATAAACTCTGTAGGGGATCCTCTTCCATCCAAGGGACACAGGTTCTGTTTTATCAGGGCATCCTGTATGCCATTTTGGGAGTCCTCTAAATTTTCCGCCTTTGATGTAGGTTAAAAGCCTTTCCGTAAGTAAATTTGAACCGTAGGCTGCATAGAGAACGTATTCCATATCTATTCCCCTCCTTGTGGGAATATTTTAAGCTTTAGGTTAAAAAATCACAGCATCCCGTCGCTATAATAAACAGTATGATGGGGAAGGGATTGATTTCAAATTTGTTTGGTTTAACCCAAAACGAGCCTTTGCAGGTGTGGACCTATAGACTTAAGGGGAAAGAATCTGCATCTAATAAGCATATAAGATCTCTTTTAAATAGTGCGTGTTGGCGATTGATTCATAAATATAAAGAGCCCTTTTTCTACGAGGGGGAAAGGATAATATCTTTAATAGATATAGGTGATGGTTTTGGGGATAATTACTATATCTTGGAAAGGGAGTCTTTTAATCCTGAGTACTTCCTTAGTGGTCAAGAAGCGTGGGGAACTTTTATAAAAGGTTGTGCAAACCTATTAATGATGAAGAGAGAAGGTGTAGAGTCTGTATTGCCTGGAATAGAAAGAAAGTATATTCTGGACACAGAGTTCATAAATGGGCGTGTTTACCTAAGTATAAACTTTGAATACATACTATTCTCCACGGAAGACTTGGACAAACAGTTGGCAAAAGGTGAAGAGCCCGAAATCGGTGGGAAGTATTACGTGCCTACCTATACATCCAATAAAAGCACAGCAATATTAAAAGAATACGAAAAGGTGAGTGTGGAAGAATATGAAGATCTGATGGAACAGATGCTACGAGTTTCCTCTGAAGAAACAAAGGCTAAATGGGAAGAAGGGCTGAAGAGAGTTAAGCAGCGTGGGTATGGATATATAGCTAAAGTTGTGTTTAACGAAAATGATGAGAGGAAATATACATATCCTGCCAACGCTTTGGTAAAGGTGCGTTATGTGGAAGATTTAAATCCAAAGGAATTAGAATTAATAAGACCTTCACCTGCGGAAAGATGGAACCTTATCGAGGGCTTTAGGTCTAAAGTGGGGTCTCTATTGAAAGAGTACTCAATAGACCTTGATGTGCAGCCTTATATGAAAATAGAATATATTGCACCGAAGCTTAAAGTGGTATATGGTAGTGGGGAAAGTCGTGAGATTGACCTCAATGAGTCTGTTATAAAAATTTTGAACTTTGATGACTGGAAGCCAATAATTAGAAATCCTCGTATTTCTGTGGGTTTTCTGTATCTTTATGAGAATAAAAGCTTATTGAAAGATTTGGAGAATAGGGCACGAATCATAGACGAAACAGTACTTAGAAAAGTTTCTTCTCCTGAACTTCATATAGAACGCTTGGAACCTATCTTTGTTCCCCTTTGGGAGTATAAGGAGAGACCTTCATTATTACGCTACATAGAAAACTTGGAGGGTTCAAATCGCTTCTTATTCATATTAACTGATGTCTTAAGACTTGACGACGAATTTTACTTAGATATGAAACGTGACTTAATAGATTTTGATATCCAAAGTCAGTTTATCTACTACAGAACAGATGTAAGAAATAAGTTTGTAGCCTACAATTTAATGCTTGGCTTGCTTGGTAAAACAGGGAACTATCCATATTTTCTAAAGGACTCTTCAAACAAGGTATTTGTTGGTATAGATCTTTCAAGAAAGGTGAGGAGTTCAAATAAGGGTACCGTACATGCCGTGGGCACTGCTATCATCGTGGATGTTTCTAATGGAGGAACTATAACTTACAAGAATATTAATGTTCCTGCTGGGGGAGAAGCGGTAGAAAAGGCTTATGTGAAGAGTTTAGCTAACATGCTTTACAAATACAAGGATAGATTCATTGTCATTCATAGAGATGGAAAAATGAGTATGGATGAACTTAACGCTTATATGGAAATCTTCAGTAATGTAATTGGACCGAAGAAATTTGCTTTAGTAAGCATATTAAAGTCCGGAACTCCCAGAATTTTCCGTATGAAAGGCAATGTAGTAGATAACCCTTCTAAAGGGCATGCTATTTTGCTTTCTGAACAAGAGGCGGTTATTTCTACCTATAAGCCATCACGTGGAACCCATATCCCCTTGAGGATAAAAGTCCTATATGGTGATTATCCTTTAAATGAAGCTATAGAGGATGTGCTGAAGCTTACACTTCTAAACTTCTCTTCCTTTACACTGAACAAGTTGCCCGCCACTGTAGCTTTTGCGGATAGGATAGCGTGGTTTAACTTGCATGGTATTGCTCCAGAGGATGCAGATGGGAATCTTTTCTTCTTATAGCACTCCACTAAATACAGATACAACGGATGAGAAATTTCCTCCATGTTTGAGACTTCCTCAAAAATCTGTGGTCTATAGCGTAGCCATAAAGTTAAAAGTAAGCAAGTAATATAATCCCTTCCCTCCACCTGTCTTATACCCTCTTGTTCTTTGCTTTTGCACACCTCTGCATACCTAATCGTCGCCTTTATCCATCGTGATCTACCTTATAGCAATCCTGATAATTTGTTAATATGTTGATAGGCTTGTTTATTAACATATTAGCCAAATAATCAGTAGAGGCCATTCTAAAAATTTACAAGTTCTGAAGCAGTTTCAATCCCCTATAGGCACTTAATAAACAAAGATGAAAACTCTTGCCCGCTTGCTACGATTGAGATGTTTCAATTCCCTATAGGTACTTAATAAACTTGCAAAAACTGGAGGCTAAGCAATGAGAAAGCAAGTGTTTCAATCCCCTATAGGCACTTAATAAACTGTTTGACGGGACACCTTTCACAGTCTTGAAAATCAAGTTTCAACCCCCTATAGGCACTTAATAAACCCGTAGGCTATAGAATGGGCAATTTGCAGAAGTTCCAGTTTCAATCCCCTATAGGCACTTAATAAACTGCTTGCAACGGAGAAAGAGTTTCATCTTGAAATAGAGTTTCAATCCCCTATAGGCATTTGATAAACACAGGAACACACTGCAAACTGTATACACCAACATGGAGTTTCAATCCCTACTAGGTACTTAATAAACACAGGATTTCAATGATCGCTGCAGATGTGGTAGTTTAGTTTCAATCCCCTATAGGTACTTATTAAACCAGACATTCGTATTATCTATCATATTCAGTTGCCAACTTAGAGACAAGGGACTTTTAAGAGTCCCTCTACTTCATTGCCCTCATGACTATTATAAAGCATTTTTCCCTCCCTTAATGCGGAACCCTATTTCACCATCATAATACAAGCCTACATTCTCCCTTCTAACTACCCGAATTTTTAGTCTGTCATCTAATTCAATCCCACTATCTTTGCTCAATGCTACGCTTATTACATAACTGTAGAATTCAGCCTTTAACTTTTCAAACTCTCTCTTTGCCTCCCACAAAGAGATTTCTTTTTTTAGCCGTCGTTCCCAAATCTCCTTGACCGCATTAAACACACTCTCCGCTTCATCATCAACAGCCACAAAAACATCCTCTTTATAGGGTTGGTCTTCTATCAGCTTAAAGTTTTCATAAAGAAAGTCGTGTTCAACCTTATCCAATGCTTCAAGCAGTTCATCAGACTTGTCGTGAGATATTTTTGTCCAAAGCGTCTCAAAATACTCATCTATCACATCTAAGAGTTCCCTCTCCGTTAATTCTTCGGTTAAAAATTTTTCAGTAGCGGAAAGCAAAACAATATCATATATTCGCCTTGAGTATTCCCTTCCGTTATCATCCACAAGCTTTACCACTCTTACCTCTCCCAATCTTCTAAAGCCATGCCTATTGCACCTTCCCGCGGATTGATTTATGCTATCCAGAGGAGCAAAATCTCTATACACCACATCAAAGTCTATATCCATGCCCGCCTCTACCACTTGCGTAGATACCACCACTTTATACTTCCCTTGCTTTATCTGTTCTATTCTTTCCCTTCTTTGCTTTGGGATCACCGCAGTGGAAAGGTAAGCAATATCCACATTCACCAAGTCTTTAAGCTTCCTATAGAATTCCTGAGAACTTTTTATGGTGTTTAGGATTATCAGGAAAGTTTTATCTTCCTTTCTTACCCTCTCCGCCACCTCCCGTGCTAAATCTTCAACGGTCCTTTTCTCAAGGTCAGGAATTACTCTGAACCGCTGCAGACCTTCTCTGTATTTGGCTTTATCAACTAAATGCAAAACATTGTCCTCTTTCTCAAACACAAAGGGATTTGTAGCGGTCATCAAAATCACTCTACTGTTTAACTCTTCTGTAAGCTTTTTAAAGCATTCCTTTACAAACCGCCAGTATCTATGCGGTAAGGCTTGCAGTTCATCTACTATTACCACACTGTCTTTAAGTTTGTTGAAGCGTCTAAGATAGGAGTTCTCCGCTCCAAGTAATGCGTATAAGAATTGATGGAAAGTGGTCAGAATAACGCCTGAGTTCCAGCCCTCAAAGAATACCCTTGCGGTGTCAAAATCGTATTCTCTATCTCCCTGAAAATAGCCAATTTCGGAAAGATGATGATGAACTATAAGTTCTGTGCTTTCTTTTAGCCCAATACCTCGTAAAACCAATTCTGTTTGGTCTATTATGCTGAGGAAAGGAAGACTATACACAATCCTTTTTAGTCCAAGGTTCTTAGCAAGCCCCGCCGCAAAAGATAGCCCTGTAAGGGTCTTACCCATCCCTGTAGGAAGCGTGAGTGCGTATAGCTTATAGTCCTTGGCGATAGGCAGTTTTGCCATCACCTCTTTAAAAGCCTCTTCCCTCTTTTGATTTATTTCTAAACTGTTATTTCTAAGCTGTTCCCTGTATATCTCTATTCTTTCCAAGCTTACAACCCGTGTTTCAGGGACGCTATCCTCTTTGCTTCCAGCCTGCGTTTTGTCTGCATCAAGCAAAACAGAAAAGAAAAGATTAAAGTCAAACAGTCCCTTTTTAGGTTCCCGCCTAACCGCAGGCACAATTCTTTCAAGATGATTTTCTACAATCGATCTTAGCTGATTTAGAACCTCTTTTTCCAAAAAGGCTTTATTTTTTATGCTTTCAGGAATGTCAAGCAACTCCACAAATCGGTTGAACTTTTCCACCTCAATTGCCTTTATTTGTTCTAAGAGAATTTTCTTCCTTCCCTCTGAGAGAAGGTCATTAAGCGTGTCTTCCAGTTCCTTTAAATCTGTGTGATGTTTCAGAGGATATAGAAAGCATTCTCTCCATCTGTCCTTAAATCCCAGGGAGAGTGCGAGGTTCAAACAATACACCGCAGAAAGATAGGAATGGTCTGAAAATTTAGTCTTCCTCCCACTCAGTATGTAATCCTGAAAATATTTAGTAGATTTGCCAAAGTCGTGGAAAGCCAAGGGAACATAAAACCATTCAGGGATATTCTCTCCATAAAGCTGTTTGGCAATCTTAATAACTCCATTTATATGGTCTTCCATAAAAACGTTGGGATGGGAATAAAGTCCGCTACGCATGGGGCATAAAACAGACACCTACTTCACCGCTTGGCATCTCAACTAACCACAACTTTTTAAACTTACCCTCTATCGCAGTGTTTGGCTCTTTTGGATACAGCACCTCCGTATAGCTTGCGGTCCTGTCCTCTTCCATACGATAGGGTATAAGTTCTTTGCCAATCTTTATAGAAGTAATCATCAAATCTTCCAACAACTCCAGAGGGCATACACTATAACACCTTCCTTCTACATCTTCCAACTCTTTAACTTCAAAAGTCCCGACATACTCTATCTCAGCTATATGTTCTGAGGTGCCCAAAACAGGCGTATAGAAAAACTTTCTCAGTTCTAAATGTTCTCTTAGTGTTTCAAAAACATTCCCATCTCCCAACACAAAGACCTTGTAGCGTGGGTCTTTTACCAACTGTTGAATAACTTGAGTTCGTGCGGATTCCTCAGCCTTTGACTGAGCTTTTAAAGATGGTTCAAAGCTTCCACTTTTGCCTTTTGTGTTTATGAAATTCACAGAAATTGTAAGAGTTTTTACTGGGCTTAAGATTTGGACTGCAAATTTCAAATCCTTGGTGTGCGTTAAGTATTCTTCCCTTCTTAGCCCAATTATGGCACCTACCAGACCACGCAGAACGGTGGGTGGAGGAAAGGGATAGGTTAGGGCAGAAGATGTGGTGTAGAATTTCCTAAAATGCCCTAAGCTACCAAAAACTTCAAAGACTAAAACTTCCATTAGAATTCCAACTTTTCAACCGTAATACCTTGAAATGCTTCCTCAATGGAAGGTTCTACACGCAACTCCTCGTCAGCAATATACCTGATTTTTTCTACTTTGTCCTTAAACCTTAGTATCTTCTGTGCTAATCTTTCAAGAGAAAGCTTGTAATCTTCGGAACCTCTTATCTCCTCGTCGTTCTTATCAGACACAACATCCACGGCCCTATGAAGTCCTCCTATCAAGTCAAGGGATCCTTCTTTATGCACTACATCGATCAAAAGCCTTGACATGTGTCCAATCTTTGACCCAGTAAGCAGAACACTACCGCCCCTATGCCCTATCCACAGGGCTTTTAACATAATCTCAAAGTCCTCATCCGTCATTCTTGTATGCTCCGCAGCATTTTGGTTGGCCACACCATAAACCGCAATAAGACCGTAGGCTATCCTATAATCGTCAAGCATGGTACCCTGTTTTTTTCCTTCTTTTGAAGGCATAACGGTTGTTCCTTTTATGTTCAGCATCTTTACTCTATGCAAGGATACTCCGTATGCAAACTGAACAGGGCCTATCCAATTCCAAGAATTTTTCTTAATCGCAAAAGTCCCGCCAAAAAGTCTTATATCTATGTAGGTATCTATTATCCTGTCCCTGTCCAAATTACCAACCTTCTCCTCTTTTGTCTTTAACTCTCCATTGTCCTTCCTTTCCTCTATGATAAAGACATGGTACCCCATTTCCGCAAGCGTATCCCTTATAGTCCGCTTTATCCTCGCATCCCTTACAAATACCCTGCCCGTCTCTTCATCGTAGCGTGGTCTGTTTTCATCCAAAGGGTCCCCATTAGGATTTGCCATACTCACATCATACAAAAAGAGTATCTCGTGTCTTCTGCTAAGGATACTCATTCCTCTACCTCCTCGTTGGTTTGTTTTCTATTAAACATCAACCCTCCGTATATACCATAAAGTCCCATCCCACTTACAAAGTAAAAGTTCAGTTCTCCCACGCTCGCTTTGGGTTTGGTGGATTGTAAAAGTGTTTGGGAAATCTCTCCAAAAAGCATTCTTACCGACGGATAATCAAAAACTTCATACTCTTCCAACTTTTGTTTCAACTCGGGAAGTAGCTTGATGATGTCCTCCCAATCCATTTTAAGGCTTTTGAGTTTTTTCAAAAAGGGCTTAGATTTTCTTTCTTTCCTTTGCTCTTCTAATAAATATTCCGTTAAAAATCCCATTAGAACCAATCCATATTTCCAATCTTCCAAGCCAATGCTTGGTAAGTTTTTCACCCAAACAAAAAACTCTTCAAGGCTTTGTGGATTTTGGCTTTGTTGCATGTTCAATCCCTCCGTAGTTATTCTAACAAAGAGATATACCGCTAAAGCTTCACCAATCAATTCGTAATCCGTACGCTTATCCCACTCCTTAAGGCTCTCCCTTATAACATTCATCAACCCATCACAAAGAAATGCATTCTCAACCCTTTTCCCCCAGAATGTAGCTTCAACCATTTGATAGAACCCTTTCTCTTTGAAAAACTCGTTGACAAGCCTATAATCAAAATTTCCGACAATCCCAAGCTTTTCAATAAACTCTTTTACCTTAAAAAGATAGTAAATTCGTGAAGGGAAAACATCTGAAATATACAGTTCTATTGCTTCTCTACCTTGTTCCCTCTTTATAAACAGAAAATGTGCGATGATGATATCTTTAAACATCCTAAATATTGATAGGATGTCAAGCCCTCTTTCCCCTGAGATTTCCTGAAGGTTATCAAGTATGCTAGATAGCAGGTTTTTATCCTCTTCCCTTACAAGTCCTTCAAGCAGGTCGTATAAATGGACCTTGTCTAAATTGTCAAGGTTTAAGTTATTTTCCCTGAGATATTCAAACAATTCCTTAAGCTTCTGAAGATTTTCCTTTTTTAATGTCTCCGGGATAAGCATATACTCGGTGCCTGCTAATTTAAAAGTAGCGGACTCCAAGTTTTGCCTTGCTATTCTGATTTTTTCATAACAATCAAAACAGATCGGACTGTTTTTGTATGCTACATCTTCTCTAAACCCACCAACTATGTATCCAGGCTTGTCGTAGGTCAAAAAATTAAAGGGTAGGTCTTTAGCCACCCTTTTCTCCTCTCCACATATGGAACATATGCCATTTTTCTCGTATGAACCTTTTATAAGATCGCCAACTGCTTTGATATATTCGGGCATCTCTCCTATGTATTTTCCATTGAACCTAACAGTAAGTAGGTAGGAAATTGATTTCTCAGTTCCTTCTATCATACCCCGTATCCGTTCTGCAACGGTTTCTACATCAATGCTTATCTGTGGAACGCCTCTTAGTTTTCTGTTGACTTTAATAAGGTTATTCAAAGATTTGCTAATGTCTTCAGTATTAAGGCGTAAAGTGGGCGAGTAGGTAGGAGGGTTGCTGCTCTTAGCCCTTCTATAAAGATACTTACTTAACTTATCCTCTGAAAACTCCTCAAGGCTAATATCTTTTAAAGTTGCCCTGCCAACATTGTCAAGTTCAAACTCAAGCACGATAACCTTGTCCGCTTTAACTTTGTCGTATATTGATCTTTCAAATAGTTCTCCCCACTCTTTTAAAGCCCTAAGCATGTTCTTTCTTCCTTATTTTAGCAATACAACCAAAGCCCGCACTGTTTTTCACCCCCAATCCACATTCCAGCCCAACCTTCAGCATATCCCTCTTAGCTTTTATTTTAAACAAACCCTCCCACGCTATAATAAGTGTCCCTTTGAATACAATCTTCTTTTTGTGAATACCATTTGCATCAACGGGAACTATTTCAATCTCTCCCGTATACCTCTTGCCATAAACAAGTTCATATTTTTTCATCAAGTTGCTTTTAAGCATAGCGTAGAACTGCTCCTCAAACGGTGAGAGATAAATGTGCCTTCTTGAACCCTCTGGCGTCCTATAGACCACAATGGGAGAAAGACAAACCACAGTTATCTCCTCGCTTTCTATTTCCTCCTCTAACACCTCAACCTCTGAAAGGAAAACATATTGCTTATGCATAAGCAATCTTTCTTTTTTCAGTAAAGACATGGCTATAGACTTCATATGTGTGGTTATCGGAGTGGAAAAATAGACATGAACATCTGGAGGGTGGAACAAGATGTTGTTTTCGTTCTTTTCCTTAATCTTGCCAAATATTTTTGAGAATGTGAAGAGTTTAAACCTTCTGTGGTTATACACAAATCCCACTTCGTGCAATATACTGGCAAGGATTGGGTCCATGTTCTTATAAAAGAATCCTTGAAGCACGCTGTTGTAATACTTGGGCAAACTTAAAGGCTGGTCAAAACTAAACTTGAATTTCAACTTGTAGCTTTTGTAAGCTCTTTCCGTCATCACTAAAATTTATAATAGCCTTCCTTCTATTGAACATGGACGGGAAATGTTTTATAATAGTCATGAGGGCAATGAAGTAGAGGGACTCTTAAAAGTCCCTTGTTTCTAAGTTGGCAACTGAATATGATAGATAATGCGAATGTCTGGTTTATTAAGTGCCTATAGGGGATTGAAACGACTACGACCTGCGAGTGCTTGGCTACACATACAAGTTTATTAAGTGCCTATAGGGGATTGAAACGCTGGACTGAAAGGAAGCAGGTTCCTGATTTTCTGGTTTATTAAGTGCCTATAGGGAATTGAAACGACCCAATGCTTAGACCCTACTTTCCCAAATACACAGTTTATTAGGTGCCTATAGGGGATTGAAACAACTTGCTTTTGATGGCTTGGGGGTGGCGGTTAAGCTGTTTATTAAGTGCCTATAGGGGATTGAAACCAAAACATATACTCCTCCCGTAAGTAGGGCGTCAAAGGTTTATTAAGTACCTATAGGGGATTGAACCTTTACATGGGCGGTGTAAAGCTTGGGACTGGGATAGGTTTATTAAGTGCCTACAGGGGATTGAAACTCTTCTATCTCTGCCGTCTCCAGACAAAAAAGGAAGGTTTATTAAGTACCTATGGGGGATTGAAACTAGAAAAGGAAGTGTTTGTGCGGTGTCCTGTGCCTGTTTATTAAGTGCCTATAGGGGATTGAAACATCTTTAGAACTTGTAAATTTTTAGGGCAGCCTCAATTCTAACAGTTAGACTTCTACAATCATACAGAGTCTCGCTAATTTGTTAATATATTGGCAAATTTGTTTATTAGTATATTAACAAATTACTCTCCTTGCTTATTAACAAGTTATATGATAAACTTATTAACATGAAAACCTTGGCAGTGGTTAACCACAAGGGGGGCGTGGGAAAAACAACGCTTACTGTAGTCCTACTTCATCTACTTGCAGAACAAGGTTTGAAAGTCCTCGCTGTAGACCTTGACCCCCAGGCAAACTTGACCCTGTGCCTTACTCAGAATATCTCTGAGGATATCCCTCAATCTTACCACTTACTCATCAAAGGTTCTTCCCAGCCAATAAGTTTAGGAAACATTGACCTCATCCCCTCTTCCTTACTCCTATCCCAAGCGGAGTTTGAACTTGTCAGTATGCATGCGAGGGAACTTAGGCTAAAGAGAGCACTGTCTACCTTTAACAGCTACGACCTAATCCTCGTAGATACCCCGCCGAACCTCGGCATCTTAACCATAAACGCCCTCATAGCCTCCGACGGTGTGCTAATTCCCGTGGAAACTCAGTTTTTCAGCCTCTCTGGTTTAAAGCATATTTTTAGGGTCCTGCAGGAGTTGGAGGAATACACGGGAATAAAAACCCAAGTAGTAGGATTGGCACCTACCTTTTACGAAAAGCAAGTAGCCCTCCATAACAAGGTGCTTGAGGAACTTCAAAAGCTTCCTTATAAAGTTCTACCGCCCATTCCCAAAAGGGCGGGCTTTCAGTATGCCAGTATAAATAGAGGAGATTTAAAACAGCTGGATCAGGAGACATTAAAAATACTATCTACCTACGCAGAGGAGGTTATAAGATGGCTAAGAGGAACTTAGGCATAGTTTCAAGGATTCTCAGCGATGTGACAACCCCAGCGTCAGAGGAGCCAAAGTCAGAGGAGGTAGTAAAGAAGGATACTTCTGAAGAAAAAAAGGAAGCTACCAAGAAAAAGAAGTTGAGGGGTTTTTACCTAACCATGGAAAACGAAGTGAGGCTTAAGGAACTCCAGATGATGTATCTGAAAAAGGGCATACGGGTAAGCGAGTCTGAGTTGGTTAATAGGGCTTTGGAAGAATTCTATTTCAAGCATAAAAATGAGTGATTAACAAATTGATTTATTAGCTGATTAATTTGTTAATAAACAAACAAGTTTACTATAGCCTCGTGAAACGAGCCTTTACCTCTACGATGTGGAGATTGTTAGTAAGCTGATTTGCTAACATATTAACTTGCTGATTTATTAACACAGCCTGGCATTTTGGATGAGTATATGTGTTGTGAAGTGCGTGAACGAGTTGATAACAAATTAGCTAATTAATCTATTAACAAGTTGGTTTATTAACCTATTATTAGGTGGATAGGTGGAAGGGTTGGTTAATGGATGGTGGGCAGGTGGGAAAAGGTGGGTTATTGGTTGGTCGGATAGGTGGAGAGGGTGGGAGGGTGAAGGAAGTAGCGGTTATTGAGGTTCCTCTTCCTCTATTTTCTCTACTTTAGTGGGCACTGTGTGAGCAAAGCTTATACGGTGGTGTGGGATGTATAGAAGCTGAGCCTCTGCCACGTGCTTAGTCCCTTTGATTATTACATTCATCAGAATGAGATACCCAGGTTCTGCCACTATACAGTCTCCTTCTATAACGTTCGGACCTGTGTCTTTGACGACTATCCTTTTGCCCTCAAAGAGCTTGATTGGGTGGTCTTTCTTTTCCTGCGTCTGTTTCTGTTTTGGCGGCTGATTCTTTGCTGCTGGCCTTTTTTCGCTCATAAAATATATTATAAGGCAAGAAGCTCCCCTGGCGGGGAACGTGAGAGGTTCGCATCGGGACATCCAGGCCCCACTGGGGGCTTCCCCAATTATGGAGGTGGGACTGTGGACGAGGTAGATAGGACTAATAACAATTCTATACCAGAGGGTGGTGGAAGTCAAGGGGGTGGCAGGCAGACAGCCCTGCTACCCCGGAAGACGAGGAAGTGGCGTTCCAGAGAGAAAGTCTCTCAAGCCTATTCCCAAGGCTTCAGAGGACCCGCATATGTTCCTGTTCATAGATTCCTATTGTTTGCTCAAAAAGGCAATGAATGGAACCCAAAATATGCCTTTGAAGCTGTAGACCCCCGCAGCATAGCCCAGGTCATTGACTTTGCCCAAGAGAACAACTTAGGGATTCTCTATCATGGAACCTTCTTTTTGGACAGAGAAACCAGAAGGAAGCTACAGGAGAACCGTCAGAAAGCCAAAGGAGATTGGAAGAAGATAGCCGAGCTTGACCGTCAGGCTCTTTTCGGACACAACAGGCTTGCTCGGGTGGCCTTCTGGGTGTTCATAGACATTGATAACAAGGATGAGCATGCCCTCGGGAAGTTGGTGAAGTATCTTCGGAAGATGGGTATCTCTCCAGAGGTGTGGGAGACCCAAAATGGCTACCATGTCTACATCTACTTTTACTACCGCAAAGAATACCAATACGTGAAGGTTGAAGACGAGGATGGCCAAACAAGGGTGGAAAAGGTGTTTGTAGGCTACATACTTCCATATGCCAACAACTACAAAATAAGAGATGTAGAGAAGGCTCTGAAGCACATCTGTTCCAAGCTTAGCATAGAAGCCGACATAGTCTCCGCTAAGCACTCTGTCTGGATGGAGGGCGTGCCGAATCCCATAAAGGGTGGGTTTACTACCAAGCTTCTCAGAAGAGGCTATCCTCTGTCATTGGAAGACCTGTGGCAAAAAATGCTAAACGTCTTGATCCCACTCTTCCACCAAAAGCCCCGCAGCAAGCCCCAGCCCAAGCCCAAAAGCACAGATGTGGCAGAAGAGGCTTTGAGAGAGCTGGATAGGCTACTTAGTGGGCACCACTCTAACGTTTTCTTTGCTCTCCGTCAGCACGGAACCCTGAAAGCTTGCAGACAGCTGTGGAAGGCAGGCTACGACCTGTCTGATATTGAGTTTGAGCTTAGAAGGAGGCTTGATATCCAGAACAGCTCCGACGAGAAAGCCCTTCAGAATTTCCTTGACTATTTCTCCACCCATTACACCGACATAGAAAGGCCGCATGTAAGGCAACATGAGAAAAAGGAACGCAAGCATGAACACTACTATGAGTTTGCTGAGAAGGTAAAAGAAGCTTTGGAGAAGGGCTACCTAAGGGTAGCAGACATAGCCAGATATTTAGACTGTGCAAGGCACAAAGTTGAGAACATGCAGCGGTTCCTCCGAAAACATGGCCATGACTTGATAGATTTGCTCAACCGCTACGAGGAAGTCATGGCCTTCCTGAAAGAACATGCTAAGGGCGGAAACAAATGGCACAAAAAGGACAAAGAAGCTTGGTTGGCGGAAATGCAGCAGAGAAAAGCTGAATACATCCAGCGGTGTAAAGAAGAGGCAGAGAAACGCAGGGCTAAGAAAAGGGCAGAGTTAGAGGCAAAAGGCATAGACCCAGACCGCTGGAGGCAGGCACCTGTCCTATTCTCCTCTATTCCGTACATAGGTTATCAAGTTTACGATCGTAAGGTGGGGGATGGGTTTCCCTCAACAAACCGCCCTCCGCAGACCAGCAAGAAACGCAAAAATCCTTCTTCTCCCCTCCAAGCGGGCAGACCGCAGCGCCTCACTCCTGCTGTTCCGCTGGTGATTCTCTCCAGAGACTACTCCACCCGGTTAAGGGACGCCCTCTATGAGGTCCTCCAGAGGTACCACTCCGAGGATGGGCTTCCTGTGGTTCTTGTTGTCCCAAGCAGGTACTCTGACACAGGAAGTACCATTCTAAAGCTTGCCCCTTACAAGGTTCCACCTCGGAACTTCCGCCAGCTGTGGCAGGAGATCAGGGAAAAGTTTGGCAAGACTGTTCAAGGTCTCTCTACCCGAAACGGAGCCTTGGACTGGTTCCTCAAGGCTTGGGAGCAGGTTAAGGACCAGACAACCCTTGTGTCTGTGCCTTCTACACCCTTCCCCGTCAAAAAGGAAAAACCGTCTATCCTCTCCTATCTGTTCTCTGCGAAACAACTTCTCACTAAGCAACCTGAACACTCAGAGAAGAAGGACGAGAAGAAGGACAACCATTACCGCAAGAGTGTTCTCTCCATGGCTGAATTTTATGAGCTGGAAAGGCTTTTCCAAGCCCACCCCGATAAGAAGATTTCAGAACTCATGCCTTACATGTCCGAGAGGGCTCGCCAGCTGTTTGAACAGGTTCAGCAGGTTCTCAAGGGAGAACTTGCAAGACTGTATAAGCTCAAGGAAAGAGGAGAGTTAGACTCCGCCCTACGTGTGGTAGAAGAGGCAGAGTCTATTATCCGCCTTCTGGAACACAGCTTCCTTGGGCTCCTTTCCCTGTCATCTGTAATCTTCCACAGGCTCCTTGATACCATCCTACGCAACTACGAAAAAATCTACGGGCCTGACCCGATTTTCCTTGAGCTTCGTAGGGCAGGTTCCTATTCTGAGTTCCTGACCAAAGCTGTCTACCTACAAGAACAACTGAAAGCTCTGAAGACCCCCAAGCCTAAGAGGGAACCCAAAAAGCTCAGACTTCCTCCTTCCAAGGTTATAGAGGATGTCGTAAGGTTCTTTGAGGGTCGTCGTAGTCAGGTTTCAAGGCAGGAGCTGGAGACCACTATTTATGCCGCATGGCGGAAGGTGGACAAGGATAAGGCTGATCGCTTGGCTGTTTCCCGGTATATAGACAGGTTTGAGGGTGTTCTATGGAAAAAACTCAATAACGGACACTACGTTCTGCTTGTTAGCTCCGATGAAGTAAGGGCGAGGATTAGGGACTATGTGCAGGAACTGAAGCAGGCAAAGAAAAATGGGCAAGGGCAAACTTCAGCTGATGGGAATGGTTCCTTGGGATCTACTTCTTTGCCCACCAACGGAAACGGAAAATACGACATAGACCAAATCATCCACACCCTGCAAAAGGAAGGTAAAGTGTATGTTCCTCCACAGTTTGTGCACGAAATAGTCAGAGAACTCGGTAGGAGAGGGTTCTCCGTGAACTATTGGCCAGCTACTGGGCTTATTGAACTTGTGGGTGGAGATGATGAGATCCCATTTTAGGAGGGAGCCATGCGGAACTTTAACCCTGAAGAACTGTTTTATAACTCCGTGGTGGTAGACTTGGAAACCACAGGGCTTTATGCGGGAGAAAGCCAGATCCTCTAGCTGTGTGCCATAAAGCCCACACCCAGAGGACCTATGGTCTTCAACCAATACATTTACGCAGAGGAAAACCCTGCCTACCACATAAACCGCATAAACCCTGAGAACCTAAAGAACTGCCCCACGGAGAGGGAAGTTCTCCAAGAGTTCTGGGCTTCTGTGCAAGGCAGGGATTTCATTGTCTCCTATAACGCCGCTTTTGAAATGCACTTTTTGGAGGAAAGGTCGGAACTCCACCATCTTCCGCACGGGAACCATGCCTACATTTGCCTAATGGAGACCTTTTCAGACTTCTTTTCCACTGGCTGGAAAAAGCTTCCTGTAGCTGTCCGTAGGTGCCTTGGTATAAGACCCTGGAGAGTTCTTCAAGGTAGAGGTCTATAAG
>Ga0209740_1000069_pt1 | contig 18557 bp, 20 predicted proteins | sample ConCONMetagenome_FD_184733 | JGI IMG/M metagenome (GOLD analysis project Ga0209740, IMG submission 184733) | Hot spring microbial streamer communities from Conch Spring, Yellowstone National Park, USA - CON_C (SPAdes) (version 3) | ecosystem: Environmental > Aquatic > Thermal springs > Hot...
GTGAAGGCAAACTCGGTGACTGGGGCGAAGTCGTAACAAGGTAGCCGTACGGGAACGTGCGGCTGGAACACCTCCTTTCAGAGTTCCTTTAAACCCTCACCCCCACCCAACTACCATCCCATTTTTTTATTTTAAAATCGGATGATTTTGAAGCAAATAATCTGCAACCCCTTTCACCTCATCCCAAACCGTAGAGCTTGAAGTTGTCCTTTCAAAATCAAATATCTTTTCTATATTCACAGCGTACCTTCTTGCCCTTTCCTTCCATTCCTCCGGAACTTGGTCATCTATGGTCTTTCCCGTAAGCTTTGACAGTAATATCGTCCAAAGCCTGCAAACATTCCCAACGTTGTATCCCCCCCCTCCCAAAGCCAGAACGGGAATTCCCAAGCTTAAAACAAAATCATATACGGTTATGTAAGAGTTTGTTGTTAAATTCCAATGGGTTAGAGGGTCCCCCTTAAGGGCATCCGCCCCCGATTGTAAGACAACAACCTCCGGCTTGAAATTCTCTATAGCCCTCTTTATTACATTTTCAAAAGCCCAGATATATACATCATCCCCAGAGTTCGGTGGAAAGGGAAAGTTTAGGGAGTATCCAAAACCTTCACCTTCCCCCATCTCGTATTCAAAACCCGTACCCGGAAATAGATATTTCCCGCTTTCGTGGGTGCTTATAGTAAAGACCCTAGGATCGGAATAAAACGCCCTCTCAACCCCATCCCCATGGTGCGCATCTATGTCAAGGTATAGGACCCTGTTGAAATTCTCCAAGAGCCTGAAAATGGCAATAACAGGGTCGTTTATATAACAGAAGCCACTTGCCCTGTCTGGCATGGCATGATGTAGTCCTCCCGCCATATTGAAGGCGTATTTTCCCCCCTTGATTATGTACTCCGCGCAAAGTTGGGAGGCCCCGACCGAAAGTAGGGATGCGGTGTATATACCTTTTACGACGGGACAATCCCCCGTTCCCAAACCGTAATATATCATATAATCCCTCCAATCCCCCTCATCCGCCAACTCCAAAACCCTAAGGTAATCCTCCGAATGGAACTTCCTAATTAAACCCATATCCGCCATTTTGGGATATAGGATCTCAACCCCCTCAAGTAAACCCTTTGCCCTCTGAAGTTCCTGGGTTAAATATAGCCTGTACATCTTCAGGGGATGATACTCCCCATAAGAATATTTCCAAAAGGGGGATGTATCTATAAAACCGACACGTACCATTTCAAAAACTTCCTTACCGCCTTATACCTATGGCTTATCCTATTCTTCTCCTCCATACCCATCTCCGCCAAAGTTATATTATAACCTTTCGGGATAAAGATCGGGTCGTAACCGAAACCAAAGCTTCCCCTCTCCTCCCTAGAAATCTTCCCCTCAAGGACACCCTCAAAAAATTCAACCCTCTCCCCATCATAGTACGCAAGAACCGTTACGAAACTCGCCTTCCTGTTTTCCTCGCCCTTCATAAGATAAAGGAGCTTCTCCCTATTTTCCTTATCCGTCGCATTTTTCCCCGCGAACCTTGAGGAGAATATCCCGGGAGCCCCATTTAAAGCGTCAACAAATAGCCCCGTATCTTCCCCAAGGGAAGGATATCCAGTCTTCTCATAACCATACCTTGCCTTAATTAACGCGTTTTCCCTTAAAGTTCTACCCCATTCCTCCGGCGTCTCCAAAAGGAAATCCCCGAAATACAATATCTCTATGCATTTTCCCAGAATACCCCTTATCTCAACGACCTTGTGTAAATTTGAGGTCGCGAGGAGCAAACGGGGCCTCATATACCGAACTTTACGAAATACCTCACCCCAAAGTAGAAATTGCTATAAGCCAAATTCCTCTCCTCAAACTCACCATTTAGAAGGTTGAAAACCTTGGGCTTAATTGAGAAGATATTAACTCCGGCAAAAACGTCAAATTCCTCAAGCCTTAAAGCGAAGGAGAAGTTAAGTAGGTATCCGAAGGAGCTTTGGGCATCGCTTTTGTCCTTCTCCATCTCCGTCCATACGTTTGATATGGTATCAAGCTTGTATGTGGTATATTTGGTATTTAGTATCGTGTAGTTTCCCCCCCCTCCAAGGCTCACGAGGGCGTACATATTTTCCCCAACGTAAAACTTCATAAGTAGGTTCGCATGGAAGGGGAAATAGTTGGTTTGGCTTGTTCTCCTTATCTTAAAATTTGAACTGCTGTCGGAAAAGGGTTTTTGGAAGAAATATGTCGCCCCACCCTCAAGGGATAATCCGAAGAGCTGGAAAGCTCCGAAGAAATACCGCATTCCTATGTCCGCACCTACGCCTGTTGAAGCGTAATTTGAGAAATCCTCAAAGGGGATCCTCCCGTGCACTCCAAAGGATATATCAAATGCTCCAACTAACCAGAGCATATAGGTATTTTAAAGGGGGTTCAGTTTTCTCGCCTCCTCGTAAATTTTTTCAAAGTTTTCCGAATACCTTCGTGCTATCCTCTTGCTGAAAATTATTACGACGTTTTCGTCGTTGAACTCCTGGGCGTTCCTCGAAAAGTTGTAAGAACCCGTTATCACAACGCTATCGTCAATTATTATGTACTTTGAATGCATGTTGTATGGGTTCCCATCCGGTAAAACCTCTATCCCGTTCTTCAAGAATCTGTCGTATTCCGAACCCAAATTTTTTATCCCCTTGTTTTCAATCACCCCCCTGACCTTTACCCCCCTCTTTTTGGCGTAAATAATGGCGTTCCCTATTTCGTCATCCGTAAAGGAGAAAGCTGCAAACTTTATATTGCTCCTTGCGGAGTTTATCAAATCAATTATCCTTCCTTCCGCGTCATCCTCGGGTGGGAAATATACTTCAATTCTATAGTTTCCCAACCTAAAACAGCAATCCGTGTTCCTCGGGGAAAGGGCCCCAAATCTTTTATCCTCAAACATCTCGTAAAACTCCTTGAGATAATTCAAGGCTATAGTTCGGGAGTTTATCACAACGACGTTGTTGTCGTTCCTGTATATACAGCTTTCTTTGAAGTTTGTTGAACCCGTGATCACCACCTGCGAGTCTATCACAACGAATTTGTTGTGCATAAAAGGTTTCCTGTCGTCAAAGACTATCGGTATCTTCTCGGTTGTTAGCCTCTTGTAAGCCCATTCCTTCCTCATCCTATCGTCCATTACCATCTCCACCTTAACTCCCCTCTTCTTAGCCTCAACTATAGCTTTTACTATATCCGGATGGTTAATCTCGTATATCGCTATGTTGAGTGTCTTCTTCGATGAGTTTATCAGAGAGACTATAACGCCAAGTACATCATCCTGTCGGGTGAAGTGAGCCTGTATATCTTCCGAGATTTCTACCCTTTCCTCCTCTACGCAGGAAAGAAGGAGAATTAGGGTTAATAGCCTTTTCATATTAGAACCCCGTTCCTATTTGGAAGTGAGGCCTAAACCCCTTTGATGGCTCGTCAAAACCGTATCCAAGATCTATTCCCATTATCCCGAGCATAGGTATATTCGCCCTTATACCTATTCCCGCAGACCTCTTTATTTCCCTCAAATTCACCGTCCTTAACTCCCACCAGGCATTTCCACCCTCAAGAAATCCGAGGATATAAAAGTTCTCATCCAACCTCAGCCTTAACTCGTAAGTTATAACCCCAAAAACCTTCCCCCCTATCACGTTGTATCCAACTTTTGTTCCCACGCTCCTTATGTCGTACCCCCTAAGGCCATAAAACCCAACGTCCCCCAATATGAAATACTCAAAGAAAGGTATCTCCTTATCGCTTGAAAGCCCGTTCAATAAACCTCCCCTTAACCTGAGATGGTTTATCAACTTGTTCCCACCGAAAAACGGTAAGGGAGTGTTGTACTGGAAGTCGGGAAAGTGCCTTAAGAAATTCACATCCCCTCCAAACGGTCCCCCCACAATGTTCAACTCGTAGGATGCCCTCAAACCGCTTATTGGATTAAAGATCCTATCCCTGGAATCGTAATAAACCGTTCCAGAAACCGTTGAGGTATTTAAAGCCCTATTGTTCTTCCAATAATCGTAAAAGGGAAGACCCTTGTACTTATCGCTTATGTTGAAAACCCTTAACCTCTCAAACCTATATCCTACGTTAAAGCCCCAATATGTCCCAAATATTCTCCTGCCAACATCAACGGAAAAGCCAACCTTATTCTGCCAGTAATCAAAGTAGTATTGGGTTAGGTAATAGGCGCTTGCACCTAGGGATGTGGGACTACTTAAAAACCAAGGCTCCCTGAAAGATAAAAGCAGGTTCTTCCTGTATTTCCCGTAATCAACCCTTATTTCCCCATATTGCCCCCTACCGAATAGGTTCGGCTGTTGTAAGGCGAAGTTTCCAAAAAGGCCCTCAAGCTGGCTATAACTTGCGCCGGCGCTTATCTGACCCGTTGGCCTCTCCTTAACCGTTATCACCAAATCGACCCTCTGGGAATCGTTAGGTATAAGCCTTATATCTGGACTTACATTCTCAAAGTACCCTAAATAGTACAAGTTCCTAAGGCTCCTTATCAAAAGCGCCCTTGAGAAATAATCGCCGGGAAATAGCAGAAACTCCCTCCTCAGTACATAATCGTATGTCCTCGTATTATTTAGAAACCCTATCAGCCTTACCTTAACCCTCCAGTTTTCCGTTATTTCAAACCTGTAATTTACCCTATTTTTTTCCCTACTTTCATCAAACTTTGCGTTTGCGAATATATAACCCGAATCCGCGTAAAGACCTAAAATCTCCGCCCTCGCGTTCTCAAACTTCTCCTTGGAATACAAACCCCTCTCAAGGGCGTTGGGCGCCCTATACCAAAGTGCGTATTTTACCCATTCAAAAGGACTCGGACGTTTGAAAACTATACTTTTAAACCTCTCTTCAAGGGTTTTGTTATCAAAAACCTGATTTCCCGAAAATTCCACATCCCCAAACTTATACCTTTCCCCCTCGGAAACATGTATCACTATACCCATAAAACCCTTCTCCAAAGGGAAAACAGAAAAGGAATCCACCTTCGCATCTGGATAACCGTGATTGTGATAGAAATTTTCAACCCTCCTTAGATCCTCCTGCCATCTATCCTCCTTGAAAATATACCAGTCCGTAAATCTAAGGTACCACCTGTACTCCTTCGTGTGCAAGATTTTTTTTAGGGTGTTTGAGGAATAAGCCAAGTTCCCCTTAAAGTCTATGAATCCCACCTTGAACTTTTCCCCCTCCTCTATCCTAAACTTTATGACTGCTTCCCCCATTTTGTCCGGCTCCCCAACTTCGTATTCCACCTTCGCGTTCAAAAACCCCTTCTTCTTATAAATATCCTCTATAAGCTTCCTCATCGCAAAAAGGTTCCTCTCGGTCGCCGGCTTATTTTTGAAAACCTTATTTAAGGTATCAAGTAAAGTTTTCCCCTTAACCTGTTTTGCGCCTTTAACCTCAAACTTCTTTATCCTGGGAGCCTCCTTAAAAACGAGCAAAAGGTCCAGTGTATCCTTCCTCAAGCTCCCGAGAACCTTAATGTCGTCAAAGAGCCCAAGGTCCCAAACCCTTACAAGTGCCTGTTTAAATTCAAAGGGGTTGAGCTTTTGCCCCCTCTGAAGTTTAAGGGCGCTCCTTATCACCTGATGGTTCGTCCATTTTACATCCATTATCTGGATCTCCCCTATGTAAAACTCCCCGGTTTGAGAAATTAGAATTAGCATAGTCCGATATTTTACCGCCGTAAAATTCCCATGATGAAGATCACAAAGGATAGCACGGTTGAGGAGGTGGTCCTGAGATATCCGGATGCGGTGGAGATATTCTTTAAGTATGGCATACCCGCAATAGCATGCGGAACACCGATATGGGGAACCATTGGGGAGAACGCGGAAAGGTACAACGTCTCAGACCTTGAAGGCTTGCTTAGAGAATTGAACGAATTGGCTGAAAGGAAGGGAGCAATAGATGTTAAAATTTCCCTTGAGGGCGATTGATATCGCCCGGATCGTAGGGGGTGAAATTGAGGGGGATGGGGATTTTGAGGTTTTCGATATTAAAGAGTCGGAAAATGCTGGGGAGAGGGACTTGACGGTTTGGAACGGAAAGGATAAAATTAACGAAAGGGTGGGTGTGGTAATATCAAACCAGAAACCACCCGTTTCTTTTTCCGCCTTTATAAGGGTTGAAAATTACAGGTTGGCCCTCGCAAAGCTTTTGGAGCTCTTTGAACCGAAGAAAAGGGAATTTTTTGGAAATCCCATAATAGAGGAAGGTGCCGAGATCTCCGAAAGCGCAATAATAGGACCCTTCTCTTACATCTCAAGGGGTGCAAAAATAGGGGAGGGGGTAGTTATTTATCCTTTTGTTTTCATCGGTGAGGATGTTGAGATAGGGGAGAATACGGTTATATTTCCCTTCGTTTATATCGGTTGGGGGACGAAAATAGGGAAAAACTGCATGATATATCCGGGTGCGGTGATAGGTTCCGAGGGTTTTGGATTTGAGAGGACCGCGGAGGGTTGGGTTAGGATCCCTCAGGTGGGTAAGGTAATAGTGGGGGATAACGTTAGGATTGGGGCGAACGTATGCGTTGATAGGGCAACTTTTGGAGAAACGGTTATATCACATGGCGTTAAAATAGACAACTTGGTTCAAATAGCCCATAACGTAAAGATAGGGGAAAATACCGTTATAGCGGCGCAAACTGGGATAGCTGGGGGAACAAAGATAGGGAAGTGGAACATTTTTGCGGGGCAGGTGGGGATAACGGAGCATTTAAAAATAGGGGACAATGTAATAATTTTGGCGGGTTCCGGGGTTGATAGGGATGTTAAGGATAATAGTGTTTTGGCGGGTAAAATACCGGCGAGGGATAGGTTGGAGTTCTGGAGGAGCGCCTCCCTCTTCTTCAAACTTCCCGAGATATACGAAAAACTCAAGGAGATCGAGAAGAAATTAAAATGAACGGTTTCTTTTGGGTGTATAAGGAAAAAGGGAAAACCTCAAGGGAAACCTTGAACGAGCTGGAAAGGAAGTTTAGGGTAAAGGGGGGATACGAGGGGATCTTGGACCCTTTCGCGGAGGGGCTTCTGATAGTGGGGGTGAATTTGGCAACGAGATTCTTAAGGTACTTTCAAATTTTGCCAAAAACATATTTGGCGGTTTTGGTTCTTGGGAAGGAGACGGATACTTTGGATGTTGAAGGGGAGATAATTAGGGAGGAGGAAGTTCCAAGTTTAAGTAAGGATCTTGTGGAATGGACTTTGAGGGGGTTTGTGGGGGAGTACGAGCAGGTGCCACCAAGATTTTCCGCTTTAAGAATTGGGGGGAGGAGGGCGTATGAAATGGCGCGGGAGGGGGAAGAGTTCGAGCTGAAGCCTAGGAAGGTTTATGTTGAGGAAATTAGGCTTTTGGAGTTTTCGGGAAATAAATTGAAGTTTTTATGTACCGTTTCTTCGGGAACTTATGTCAGGGCTTTGGGTAGGGATATAGCAAATAGGTTGGGAACGGTGGGGTATTTGGAGTTCCTTAAGAGGTTAAAGATAGGGGAGATCTCATCGGAAAATGCTAAGAAAGTGGAGGAATTAATGGGGGAAGATCTAATCCCTATGGACGAGGGGCTTTATTGGATGGAGAAGGTGGAAATTTACGAGGAAAAGTTTTTAAGGGGGAATCCGGTGAGGTTTGAGGGTAGGGAAGGTTTTAAGAGGGTTTATTTTAAGGGCAGGTTCGTTGGGGTAGGGGTCCTTCGGGGAAACATTCTAAAACCCGATAGGCTACTCCCAAACCCCCTCTAAATATATTGATACATCGCCCAAGGTTATAACCCTAGGTTGTACTTCCGGATAAACCAATATCGCCCTGTTTTTTCCCAAGATCTTGGCATAAGCGAAAGCCTGATATACATCCGACCTTTGAACCCTCTCTTTGTACTTCGCATCAAGGGGTGTCCCATCCTCCAAGAGGAAATCCGGTTTAATAAAACCCTTACCAAAAAACCTCTTTCCCCCATAAATCTTCCCCACGAACTCCTCAAAGAGGAAAGGCGTGTTTACCAGAAAACCCTCCTCCCCATACCCGAATACCCCCGAAAGGATCAAATAAGACAAAAGCCAGATCTTCTTACCCTCCCTCAAATACCTTACCTTAAAGAAATTCGCTGGAACCTCCACAAATTCTTCGACATCAAATCCCAAAACCTTTAAAACGAAGTTTAAATATAAGACATCCTCCGAAGGACCCAAAACGTACTTCCTTGCCGGGATCTCCAGAAATCTGTGGGGTTTGTACTTCCATATCATTATTCTACCCAAACCCCTTTTATTCTCCTCCTCCCTATAACCCTTTTCTTCCAAAACCTCCCCATAAAGCCTCAAGAATTCCCCCTTAACCCATTCATATATACCCAATTTCCCCCCTTTCCCCTCAACTTTATACAGATCCCCCAAGATACTGTAAATCTTTTCCCATCCCCACCTCGGCTCGATCTCATAATCAAAAGCCTTACCCGCCCCCCTAACCTGAAAGAGCCCGTTCCTCAACCTCCTAAAAGCCCACCTTAAACTTTTCGGGATCTTTTCCCTGATCCTTACATAAGAAAACTCCCTAACTTTCCTCACCTCTTCAAAAACTTATATACCCTACTCCCAACCTTTACCATATAAACTCCCCTTGGAAAATCCAACTTTATCTCCTTCTCCCCATCCACATACTCCCTCAAAATTTTCCTCCCATCAACGGAATAAATTGAAACCCACGTTTTCCCCAAGACCCTAATTTTATCCTTACCAAATTCAACCAATACCCCGCCTTCCTTCTCCTCCCTCAAAGCCACCGCTCCGAATTCGTCCGGTAAGGAATCTATCGGGGAGTTCGTGGCCCACCTGTTGTAAAACGGCATACCCCAGATAACCTTACCCCCGTATATTTTCCAAGAATATAGTTTGTTTGCCTCAGTTGGAGCAAAGATATATAGGTAGTTCCCATACTCAACCGCGCTTGGGATAGAAAAAACCGTATTGCTCCTAAACCTGTTATGGTCGGATAGGTCTATCGGGAAGCCGTAAAATTCCCTCCTTATTTCCGCATAAGCATGTAAGAAAGATCTGGCATCCGAGATTATTATCTCCCCTTTACCGTCGTTGTTTATATCAACTATGCTCGCCATCCTCCCCCTAAGATTTGCATCCTCCGAAAATGTTGCGAGTAAAACGAACTGAGTATCCAAAGAATAAACCCTAACGGGGGAGCTTGATGCAAAAACGGGATGATATTGAACGACGTCATATCTCCCATCCCCGTTGAAGTCTACGGGTAAGCAATATCCGTGGGGATTATAAGCCGCAGAGTCAACTAAGAGGACCTCCCCAAGGTGGGAAACTAAGATGTTCCTATGTCCGCATGTTAAAATTTCGGGTACTCCATCCCCCGTGAAATCCCATATTAAAAGCCACTTTGATGGTCTAACCCATATGGGAAAGTTGGGATAATTTTTGAGGTTAGGGGAAAAGAGATATAGGGAGTCCCCAACCTTCAAGGCTATCTCCCATATCCCATCACCGTCAAAGTCGTATGTTGCGGGAGGTGAAACGGAATTGGGATTCGCCGAATTTAATTTATAATTCAAAAGCACACCGCTTGAGTTATAAACGAAGATACTCCCCCTTCTGCTAACAACAACGATGTTTTTCCCCACTTCCCCCTTTGTGACCATAAGGTACATAGGTATGGGGGTTGAATCGGGCCTTCCCGGGAAGTATGGTAATCTCACCCTCCATATTAAGCTTCCATCGGAACCCTTAAGGGCGTAAAGTTCGGTGGTAGTTCCAACTATCACATCAAGGTATTTATCCCCATCAACATCCGCAACAACCGGGAAGGTTTCTATCCAGCTTGATAGGTGAGCCCTCCAAATCTCCGAACCATCAAGCCTTAAGGCGTATATCCTGTTAAAGGCGGACGCACTCACCATTTCAATCTCCGGGGTGTTTGGTATAAGCTGGGCAAATATTGGTCCTGAGTACAGACTATACCTAGGATAAGCGGAATAAAGGATGTAATCTATATCCCTTACGAAGTGTAGGGTTGGGTTTGGGCTTTCCGTTGTAGAAAATACCGTATCCCCCTCTATCCCATCCTGAACAACGGTAACGGAAAACCTCCTTGGCGTGTAATCTTGGGTTATATATGTGAAGTTTGAGCCACTTAGCGTGTCAAGGTCGACGGGGGATCCATCCGCATAAACCCTCCAATTGTACCTCTTCGTAGTATCCCCCGTATATCCCCATCTAATTATCACCCCCTTATTTATCGGTTCCGTTGAGTAGTCGGTTATTGAAACCCTGGGCGTATCTATCCTTATCCTATAAAATCCATACATAACGGGTCCGGCATAAAGCCTGAACCTGATCCACTGCCCGTAAGGGAAGGGACCCCTAAGGCGGAAATTTAGGAAATACCTTGAAAATTCACCAGGCGAAAGCCTACTTATCTGATTCCCTCCCAAAGGAGTTAAGGATGAACTATCAACTACCACCCTCACGTTAAACGCGGTATCGTTCCCGGAGTTTGAGACGTCAAAGTACAGAATTAAAGTATCCGCGAAGTACCTCCATTTTGCGGAATGGAAAACTAACCTTGGACCTCCTATCCAAACATAAGCGGAATCCCAAGTACCGTTTAAATTTACCTTGATCTTTGAATACTTGTTTGATGAAAACGGATTCCTATAAACCCTCCAAATAAACCTAACGGAGGACCTAGGGGGTACAAGGGATGGAGAGGGTGAGGAGAGGATGAAGAAGTCGGAAGAGTTTAAAATCGGGGAAAGGGTTGTGGGTGATGAACCGAGATTTCTGATCCATATCATAAGATCCGTCGTATCGTTGCTTGAGGATAGGGCAACCGAGTCTATCTTCAAATAATAACCGTTATAGTTTGCGGAAAGGGTGCCCCTGTATATCAGGCTTGATGGGTGCCAAGCGGTCCATTTTAAAGTATCGTTTCTCTTTATAACGAACGATACGCTCCCGGAAAGGTTTGTTATCCCTTCCGCTATAACCTCCCGGGAATCAGAAAGTGTTATTTTTACAAAGGGTTTGGGAGATAGGGTTAGAGAGTCCAAGACGTTGAAAATAACGAGGGTGTCCAAGACCGTATAATTTACGAGGAGCCTTTGCCTATTTTCCTTGAATACCCTAACGGTTGGATCCCCTATTATGTTGTATGCGAAAAGTAAGTACCTGAACAGGGGACTGACCTGCGCTATAAAAGAGTACCTTATCTTTGCATAATTTACCACTACGCCCAAGTAGGGGAAACCACCAAACGCGTTTATTGAGTCATATACTTCCCGCCATATCATATCGGATAAAATGAAGTCCGCCTTCGATGCCCCTACGGATGCAACCGCCTTACCCCTCTTCACCGCCTCCAAACCTATGGAGTTTGAAAATGGGTCGTTGATAAAACACCCTATCCAGGTTGCTATGAACTTGAAGTTTAGCTCGTTCAACCTCCTGTAATCGAAGGCATCCGCGACGGAAGTGGAATATCTCGTCAAAATATACCTGTGGTTTGAGTGCCCTATTCCAAAAACCATAACGGGTTTATAGAAGTTTAAAGTATCCCTTAAGATCGCCGAGGATCTCTCGCATACGAGCTTCTTACGGGAAGGTGGGATGGTTGTGAGCCTGCTTGAGATATATAGAGCTATCATACATCCGTCTGCGCTGTCGGGATTTACGGTGTCACCAAAAAGGTTCGATCCGAAGAAAACGAAATTCGGAGAATCAAAGCTCCTACGCGTTTCGTAATCTATCAGGGAGTTTACGTAGTTTATTACATTTTCTGGGGAAGAAAATGGTACCCTTCCGACGAGGATATCGGGTATTAGATCCAGAGTATCACCCCACCCACCGTCCCACCTGTCCCCGTTCGTGTTCCATTCTCCGTCAAGGGCGGAATAGTAAAAGTCCGTTAATAAGAAATCCCTAAAACTGCTACCATATCCGCTTAATGTGTCATAGAATAGGGGTACGTTTGTCCTTAGGGGTGGAACCTCCTGTGGATCTGCCCCTATCAAAAGGGCGGAGAGTCCAAAGTTTTCATAAAGGTATTTCAAGAAATTCCTTATCTTCGTAGGTATTGAGTTTCCGGGAAAGTTTGAGGAGATCCATTCAACGGTGTATATCTCCGTCCTTATCCCCATAGAGTTCTTAAAATCCGCAAAGTTCTTCCAATAGGGCTTTAGGTTCTCGGTCGTAATTATCGCTAAATCCACCCTATCCTGGGGGAGGAAGGATGAGGTTTGATATTTTGATATCCCGAGAAGTTTAAATGTCCCTCCCCATATCCTATCGTCCGAGTACCTCGGCCTTGAGAACCTTAAGTTTTCCTTGGACTTTATAACCTCAAAGGATACCTCCTCGTTAAGGTAAGTTCTCCCGTTCCTTATCTGTATCGCGCTAACAATTATAAACGCTAACCTATTCCCCCTGAAGAAGCCCTGATTCCCCACAAAAACAATTTCCTTTGGGTATATTTGAGGGAGGTAAGTTTTTGGGGTTTGGGAACCGGGCGTATCAACGGGTAGGGCAAAATCCAATTTGTAGCTTATCTCCCTCTGTTTTATTGATTTTATCCTTATTCCCGAAACTTTTTCATCTTCCCCAAGGTTTATCACAAGGGCCTTATAGGGAATGAGGGGAAAGCCAGAATATTCCGCAAACTTTGGTAAATTTTCAAGTTCCTCAAATCTTACCGTGAAAACCCCAAAGAGGAGAACCATATTTCTATTCTAAGGCCGTTTTCAAATTTCCGCAACCTTCCACTCAACATCCTTAGGTATGGGGTTTTCATCCCTATAACCCAAGTTTAAGACGAATGCTATGTTAAGGTCCCTTTCCCCAAGAAATTCAAGGATCTTTTCCTCTATGCTTGCACTTGAAAATGTTAAGCTTCCCGTATCCAAACCGTTTTTCTTCGCATAAAGCATTATCGCCTGGGCGATCATCCAGGAAACCTTCCAGTTCCTTATCGCCCAATCTGGCCATTTTTCTTCCTTCCAGGGGTAAAGTTTGGTAAGCCCGATTAATGTTATAGGAGCCCCCCCGAGATCCTTCATAAACTCCACCATAAGCTTTTCAACCATAGGCCTTGCTTCTTCGGGAACCGCCTTCCCTATAAGGGCAAGGTCCCTGAATATTGAGTAATGCTGTCTCATTAGGGGGATCAAGTCCAACCTGGTCCTTCCCGATACAATGTAAAGCTTAAAGGGTATGGGATATTGCGCGTATATTAGTCTAACCGCGGATAAGATCCCCTCAAGGGCTTCCTCAGATGGAATTAATCCCCTCTTGTATTTCCTTATCGTTCTCCTTTGCTTTATAAAATCCAGTACCATATTTACCCCCTTCTCTCGACCTCAAAGAAGACTTTCCTTTCCTCCTTTGCAGGATACCCTACAAATCCAACCGCGGAAAGATCGTACTCCGTTTTTGAAATTTTCGCTATCTCAAATGCCTTATCCACAAAATCTTTTGGTGGGTCTATGTCTATGAAACAGGCGAGATTTAGGGCACTCGCCTGAACAGCCAAATTCACCGCCTGCGCACATCCCGACGCCAAGTTTGCCATACTGTTCAAGGTTGCAACCCCCTTATTCACGAAGAATAAAAATATTACGGGGGACTTTATCCTATGGAACTTCACTAACTCCCTCACCCTTTCTGGACTTTTTACCACCACCACCCTCCAGGGTTGAGGTGGGTTGTAACCGTGTGGGGCGTAAAGGGTGCTCTCCTCAAGTATCTTAAGCTTTCTATCTTCTACTGGAACATCCAAAAATTTCTCCGAAAAGTTAAGCATAGCGCAAATTTTAAGCTTGAATTTCCACCTTAAAATACCCCATCAATGATTAAGGGAATTTTTGCCATCATAAGGGGAATGGGCATAACCTTTAAGCATATGCTAATGAACATAGCAACAAACAGGTTCACGGTTCAGTATCCTAAGCAAAAAAGGGTTTTGCCCGATAGAGCGAGGTGGGCTTTATCCTTACAGTGGCATGAGGATCTTACGGAAAGATGCGTTGGATGTCAGCTTTGCGCCGCCATATGCCCTTCCGAAGCTATATACATAGAGGGGGCGGTTAATCCTTTGGATAAACCCATAGGGAAGGGGGAGAGGTATGCTATGACTTGGATATGGGATGCTACGAGATGTTTGTACTGCGGTTTTTGCGTTGAGGCTTGTCCCGAGGAAGCTATAGTTATGACAAAGATTTACGAGCTTGCGACGGATAGGAGGGAGGACCTAATTTGGCATAAAGCTAGGCTTTACGAGGCGAAGAGGGAACAATTCGGGGAGAAACCCACTCCTGCATGGATGGGGTTTTACAGAAGGGCAAAGGACATGGGCAAACCCGTAGAGCTTGCAAGGATCTGGCATGAGCAGGAGGAAGAGTATTACAAGGATAGCAAGAAGTTCAACATGAGCGATAGGTACAAGAGGTTCCTGAGGGAGCTATAATTTCAGGATCTCTTTAACCCTTCTTTTTATGTAATCCTCCGTTGGTGCGGGTAAATACGGCGGTTTTGCCATCTCAGGTTGTATATCCTCACCGTTTATCCTTATGGTTGAGGAACCGGGAAATTCAAACCTTTGAGCATCTTCTTCGTTTTCAACCCTTATAAGCTCCAGTTCGTAATCAATCCCAAGTTCCTCAAGTACTTTCCTTAATCTCTCAATCGCTTTAGGATAAGATGGACAACCTTCCCAAAAAAGGATCTCAACTTTAACCGATGATTTGCTCAACATCGGCAGGATATCCAAGCATCTCAAGGGATCTTAGGATATTCTGAAGGTTCCCGTTCTCCAATAAAAACTCCGCCTTACCTTCCTCCAATGAAACCTTAACCTCCCTTCCCCCCTCCTTTTCTATCGCCTTCCTTACCTTTGCGGTGCATCCCATACAACTCATCCCCTTGACCTTCAAAATCACCTTCTTCATATAAAGTATTTTAAAGTTGAACTAGAGCTCCCTAATATTATCTCGCTTTCGGAAAGTTTTCCGCTGGGTGGCATCCTACCCCCATAAATACGGGTGTTTATTTTCTATTCCATATGGGTCTGTGATGGCAACCGCCGGGTAGCAAAGCTCTTTAGCCCTGCTTGCTATCCTTTATCTTTATATCTCCGTCAAGGAGGGAGCATTGGGTATATAGCTAAAGTTTGAACTCAAAAAAAGGCTGTTTTTTGCTGTATTTAAAGCTTTTAGTTTCTGGCAATTTTTCTAATATGAAAAGTTTTTCGTGCTCTATGAGTAGGAAGCCCCTCTCCTTTTTCTTGTTCCACACCTCCCGAGTTGTCTTCATCTTGTGCTGAACTTTTATTACTTCTTCCTTTAACACAAAGCCCACATCAAGGGCTAAAAGAAGTGCGTATGTGGTTATAGGGATATAATGCCTTTCGCTTCTCGTGTCTCCCAGCAAAATGCCTAAAACTTTCTCCTTCTTTAGCACTCTATAACACTCCTTTAGAACATCCCTTAACATTCTTAAATACTCCTCCAGCTTTCTTGTCCCCGAGAGGTCCCCCTCTATTTTCCCTTTGCTGTAGCCCACTATGTTTAAGTATGGTGGATGGGTGAGGATCAGGTCTATGCTTTCGTCCTGTAGATTTTCTAAATTTCTCGCATCTCCGTGGAAAACCCTAAAGTTCCCCAATTTCCTTTGGTCGTTCCCAAACAGTGAGGGCTTAGCTTTTTGTTCTTCAAAGGCTTTAACAAGCCAATATAGCCGGTGGTAGGTCAGAATAGCGGATTGCAAGTTTAAATCCACCGCAATGCAGTTTCTACCGAGTAAAACCGCCTCTATGCATGTAGTCCCAGAACCAGCCATAGGGTCAAGAACAGTATCTCCCTCTTTTGAATACCTTTCTATTAAAACCCTTGGAATTTGTGGAGGCCAGTTTCCTCTGTAATCCCCTTTGTGGGTTGCCCATGCGCCCCTCTTTGGGAAACTCCACACGGTAGTATTTGTTGCGGTGATCTCATCATCTTTTGGCTCAAAGCGTTCTACCCTTATAGGCTCCAAGCTTATTTTTTCCTTTCCTATTTCAACAAATTTATTTTTCTCAATGAAATCCAAATATTCTTTTTCCGTGATCTCTCTCATTTTTCAAAAGCGTATAACCCTTCTAATATCCTTTGGCTCAAAACCAGCCTCTATTAGTGCTAAAACTGCCAAGACCATCTTGGAACCTAGCTTTGGAGGTGGGTAGTTGGCGTCTTCCTGCAACCCTATCCACTTAAGCGTGTGCAAGAACTTTTCAAGCTCTTTTTTTAATTCCTCTGTAAGTTTTTCAAAGTATCTATTCATCACATTCTCCACGGACAGTCTATCCCTCAACAGTCTAAAGCAGGCATTTATTAGGTATTAGTTCTTAGCCCAAGAAATACCTCCGCTATATCGTTGTGAGATGGTCTCTTTATAATCGGGTTATATTTAGGAGAAAACCTCCAAATGATGAAATCATAATCACCCTTCATTGCTTCTTGGGTTATCTCTACAAACAATTTATAATCGCCAACTTCCTCAACAAGTATAAGTCTATGATAGTTTTTATTGGTTATTTGGAGTGTTTCTTGAAGAAAATTTCGGACCTCTTCCGGTTTTGGTAAATCTTGTACTACTCCTATGAGCTTTTCGTAATTTCCTTTTTCAACCAGTGTTAGAACTGTTTCTGCTCTTGGGTCTGTTTGTTTTTTGGACCTTGCCATAGCAAACCTCAACGAGTTTGAAAAAGTTCAGTTAGACTGTTCAAAGATGGTTGTCCTAAAGCTTCCTGATCCATTTCTCTATCAACATTATCTCGCTTTCGGAAAGTTTTCCGCTGGGTGGCATCCTACCCCCATAAATACGGGTGTTTATTATCTTGTGAAAGAGAACCGAGCTATCGGGCCTCCCCCTCCTAACCCTCCAAACCCCATAACTTGGAGATATTACATCAACTAGCTGAGAATAGCTAACACCCGAACTTAAGTTTAAACCTCCCGCCGGGAAGCTTCCACTGTGGCAGCTTACACACCTGCTGTTCCATATTGGCTGTATTTGCCTTTGGTAGTCTATCTTTAACGAGAGATCGTTCCCAGATGTTGATAGTGAAGGTCTTATTATCGTATCCTTGAGCTCCTCTATCCACCTTTTTATTAAATTTATCTCGTTGCTTGATAGACTACCGCCCGGTGGCATCTTCCCTCCATATCTTTCAGAGTCTATTATCTTATGGTAAAGAACCGAGCTGTCCGGTTTTCCGCTCCTCACCCTCCAAACCCCATAACTTGGAGATATTACATTCACAAGATTTGAGTAGCTAACACCCGCCCTTAAGTCCAAACCACCGCTTGGAGAGCTTCCACCGTGACAGCTCGTGCAGTTCCTGTTCCATATAGGCTGTATGTCCCTGTCGTAATTTATAGACTCACCCGTATCTGGTCCGGTTGGGGGGTTCTCCTTTTTGCATGAAATTAGTAAAATTCCGAAAATCAAAAGTGCCCTTACCATATTATCCAAAATACGGTAGCCAAAGTTCCACCCGTCGCCAAAATTGCGGCGGTTAAGAAGCTCGCGGCTGTAAATGTGGAAAGTGCGCCATGAATAAGCCTCTTTTTTCTCCCCACCTCCTCCTTCCTCATCTTCCAGAAATTCACGTAACCCAAAACCGCTGTGGTCGTCGCAAAGGCTACGGTGGTGTATCCCAATATCCTATGCGCTTTTATTAAATTATCACCCGGGTTCTTGCCGTTCTCGTAATCGTTTAAGATCTTCCAACCCAAAGCGGTATTAGCTAAGGAAAGGGTAAGCGTGGAATATCCACCAAATTTATGGATATTGTATATTAAGGATCCTTCCCCCGCATCCGCTAAAACTAAAACCAACAGCATATTATCCCTCTTTCTTTTCTATTCTAAAGGTGATCTCACCCGAAAGTTCAAGCTCGTCTGGGGCGCGCTTTATAAAGACACCCAAAGTTGGGGGCTCTATCCCAAAGTCCGTAAACATCTTATCCTCCCCAACTTTGCTAAATTGTGCAAGAGTTTCATAAGCCTTCGCCCTTCCCGCCGCGAAAATTTCCACCCTCACCTTTGCCCTATTCACCTCCCCCTTCAGGGCTCCCTCCGCATCCCCCTTTTTTACTTCCAAAACCCTAACCTTTATTTTGGGATATTCTTTATACTTCAATATCTTCGCCACATCCCTGTCCCTTGAAGAGTTTCCAGACCTAAAGAAAGGCAAAATTCCAACGGTTCTTACAACGGTTTTATATTCCACATGGCCACCCTCGGGAATTAAAAGGAGAATCACGAAATACTTTAAAGCGGTTTCAACCTTAAAATACCAAACTTATGAACAGGAGAACGGGAACGTTATTGGCTTTCCTAACCGGTATGGTGATAGGTGGAGCCCTCGTCCTACTATTTACGCCTTACACAGGCGAAGAGGTAAGGGACAGGCTCAAGAGGGAAGGTAAGAAGATGTTAAATAAGGCTCGCGAGGATCTGAAGAACCTCG
>Ga0209740_1000070_pt1 | contig 18261 bp, 17 predicted proteins | sample ConCONMetagenome_FD_184733 | JGI IMG/M metagenome (GOLD analysis project Ga0209740, IMG submission 184733) | Hot spring microbial streamer communities from Conch Spring, Yellowstone National Park, USA - CON_C (SPAdes) (version 3) | ecosystem: Environmental > Aquatic > Thermal springs > Hot...
TGTTGAACGGAATAAGCTTGTTCATCACCTGTTCCCCCGTAAGTTTTAGCCCAGATTATGTTCCCGTTCGCATCAGTCTTTATGAGGAAAGCATCATAACCGCCCGCACCGAAGGAAGATGTATAACCCGTCAGGATATATCCACCGTCTGATGCCTGTTGAACATAATAAGCACCATCCTCATATATTCCCCTATAAGTTTTAGTCCAGATTATGTCTCCGTTCCCATCTGTCTTTATAAGGAAAATATCATAACCGCTCGCACCGAAGGAAGTTGTTAAACCCGCTACAATATATCCACCGTCAGAAGTCTGCTGAACGGAATAAGCATAATCATAGTTCGTTCCCCCATAAGTTTTAGCCCATATTATGTTTCCGTTTGCATCCGTTTTAATGAGGAAAATGTCATGACCGCCCGCACCGAAAGAATTTGTAGCACCTGCCACAATATATCCACCGTCCGAGGTCTGTTGAACAAAATAGGCATCTTCATAATTCGTCCCCCCGTAAGTTTTAGTCCAAATTATATTTCCGTTAGCATCCGTTTTGATGAGAAGAAAATCATAACTGCCCGCTCCGAACGAATTCGTAGCACCCGCCAAGATATATCCGCCGTCTGATGTCTGATGAACGGAACGAGCCCACTCATCACCTGTTCCCCTGTAAGTTTTAGCCCAAATTATGTTTCCGTCTGCATCCGTTTTGATGAGGAAAATATCCAAACCACCCGCGCCGAAGGAATTTGTCCCACCTGCTACAATATATCCACCGTCAGACGTCTGCCGAACGGAATAAGAAAACTCACCCCCTGTTCCCCCGTAAGTTTTAGTCCAAACTATGTTTCCATTTTTATCAGTCTTGATGAGGAAAATATCATAACTACCCGCACCGAAGGAATCTGTATAACCCGCCAGGATATATCCACCGTCTGATGTCTGTTGAACGGAAGAAACTTCATCCCAACTCGTTCCCCCATAAGTTTTAGCGAAAGATTTAACTGACATTGGATTAGGCGAAAAATAAGGACATCCAAAACTTTCCGCAAACACCTTTGACCAAAAACCCAAAGCAAAAGAGCCTGAAAGAACCAAAATTACCCCTCTCATACGGATGATATTTTATGCGTGAATTCCCATCTGACACCTTTTACCTGAAAACCCTCAGCCCGCACCGAAGGAAAATAGCCCAATTACCATCCTTAAAATTCAAACATGAAAACTTTTCTCAAGTTTTTGGTCCTCCTCACCTCCCCGATATGGCTTTTATTCGCCTTGTTGCTTGTTCCCATCATAGTCCTGTTTTCGGTCTTGCTCGCAATAATATCCCTTCCCTTTGCCCTCATTTTTGCCATAATTTTGCTCCTGATCAGCCTACCTACGTCCTTGTTCTTGGGTGTAAAGTTCGGAAGGTGGAAGAAAGAAAAGGAAAAGGTAACAATATCCGAAAGTAAGGGGGAGGTGTCCTTGAAGGGTAAGAATTACGAGGTTGAGATATTGGAGGGTGTGGAGATTGGGGTTTTAAGCGTGGAGGTGGGTAAGATTTTGAGCAGGGGGAATGTCTCGGAGATGAAGTTAGGGGTTGGGGAGGTGGAGAATAGGGGGTACATAGGAGGTTTGGATCTGGGTGTGGGTGAGGTGGAAAATTACGGGAAAATAGGTAAGGTGAAATTGGGGATCGGAGAGGTTTCAAACAAAGGGGAGATAGGGGAGGTTTATGTGGGGATAGGCGAAGTTGAGGATAAGGGTAATATTGGGAACGTAAAGGTGGGGTTGGGGGAATACAAGTGGAAACGTTAAGTTCTGTAATACATTTTCACATCCGCCCTTTGGGTTAGTATGGCAATAATAAGGGGTGTTAGCCAGATTATTGATATATCCGTCGGCGTAAATCCGTAAATTAACCAAAGGATAAACCAAATCTCGGATACCCCGTGTATCCCAAAAGCCAACAGACGAATTGCCCATGCCCTATCAAGGGTTGCTGGTGGCAAGGTGAATAGGGTATTCAGAATCCCAAGGAGAACATATTCAAAATTGAAAAACATAGAGAGCCTTTTCGTTGGATCCACTTCGGAAAAGTTAACGAGGGCGTAGGATAAGAGGGGGGAAATAAGGAGCAAAATTACCATCAAAATCGGATAGGTTCTATACCCCTCCTTCCATAGGTAAGAAAACGTTCCCAACATAAGGAGGATGTAAGCGGTGAAGTATAGAAAGTCCCCCAAATAGTAGAAGGATAGGGGGATCTGGAGGGAGTTTATGGCGGAATATAGGGATAGGGAGAAAAAGCCCAGAGCCCAAAACCTCTCAAAATACCTCCCTTCAACGAACGTTAAAATTCCCGCAAAAAGATAAACGAAAAACCCCATCCAATAAACAAAGTTCTCGCTCAAGCTCCTCATATAGGGTGATATTGCCATAGCGGATAAAACGAAGAATGCAAAAACCACTTTCCAGGTTTTCATCTCATTATTACGAACCTGGTAAAGGCCTTTACCTTCTCCTTACCTGACCTCGCATCCACAACCGCCACGTATATCCCGTTTGCAAGGCGGTATGCGGTACTTATCTCAACGGAGTTAAAGCCCGGATTCAAAGTTTTCTTCATCTCATCAACGATCAAACCCGTGGGCGTGTATATTTTTATGCTTACTTCCGCCTTCTTGGTTAGGTTGAATGTTATATAGAATTTTCCGTTCCTGTAAGGATTCGGGTATGCCAATAAATCCAAGATTTTTAGGCTATCACCCGAAAACTCCAAATCCCAAACGTTATAACCCCTCACCCCCTTTGCGGATGTTATTGAGACGCCCAACCTGTGTTTTCCGGGAGAAGATGAAAAATCAAGATCATAATAAGCTTCCGCCAAGGTATCGTTCAGGACCTTAACTTCCAGAATTTCGCTCCTTAGATTATCTATTAGAATCCTGGGGGGTGAAGCGTTATCCCCGGATGTCCTAATATCAAAGCCTTCCTTGCTTTCAAATAGGAATTTCAGTCTAACCTTTGAAGGTAAGAACATACCGTTTTCAAGGGGAATATCCCCATAATACCCATAGACCTTAGGTTTGTAGGATCCTAAGCTTGAATCTATCTTAGATATGGGATATAAAGCGGAATAACCCCTATCGCCATCCCACCAATTTAACAAAGCCTTTTGTGTCGGTGTATCCGAAGATGTTAAAAGCCCCCTAAGAGGGACCCAGAATCTAACCGTATCCCCGGGAACATCACCATAAAATAGGGGAGCCCTACCTTTGGCGTATGGGTATTTTATCGGGAGGCAGTTAAAAGAAACGGTATCCCATTCGGGAATATCGAAAACCCCGAGCTTCCCCTTAGGGACGTAAGCCCAATTTTTGGCGCCCCTTTTGAGGGTGTCCGAAGGGACGGGAGCCAAACTGTCCGGAAGCTTTAGCATAATTGCGGGATCCCCAAGTAAAACATAGTATTTATCGTTCTTGCCGACTAAGGAAAGGTACCCCAAAGGTGCTTTTCCGTAAGTTGAGAGATAATTATACATAGCCCTGGCGTAAAGGGCGTTACTTCCCGCAAAGGCTAAGGCTGTTGTGGATAAAACCGCTATACCCCTGTTCCTTTTCAGCATAAGCTCTTCACCGAGGACGTGTACCGGATCCGTCCTATCGTAAGCTCCCACCTTGCATGATAGGACGGTTATAAAGCTCTCCCTACCCTTAGTGTTTATTTTACCCACATCGCTTAGGGTTAAAAGTCTTTCGTGCGCCATCTGTACCGGGTTTCCGTGTATGAAGAAGCTAACCATGAGAACGCCGGAATTTAAAATTTTTATCAGATCGGATGTTGCGGATGGTTTTACGGAACCCTCAAGGGGATACTTCTGAAGCAAAAAGGGTATGGTGTTTATTCGGGGGGAGATTACGGGCCTGACTCTGTATAGGACGTCGTATGTATGGAAGATTTCGCAGGATGTGGGACTTTCGGACCTTTCATCATCCGCAACGAGTAAAACGTTATACCTCCATATCCCATCGTTTTTAAGGTTTTCATAATCTATGACTTTTTCGATGTACTCGGAGAGCTCCGTGTTATCCCTTACGGGTATCCTACCGAGGGCTATGTCGGAGTACCCGTTCCCGTCAAAGTCCCCATAAAAGTCGTCGTATGCGCCGAAGTTATCAAGATTCACCGAAAGGCTTGAGTCTATCGGGTAGTACGGCGGAACCTGCTTTGGGAAAGCTGAACCGGAAAAATTCTTATAATCGTAATTCCCATCCCCAACGAGAACCGCGTACTTTGGCTTACTTGGATCCCTCAAATAGATGTTATACAAAAAGTTCCTTATGGCAACGGGATCGGGATTTCCAAGGGAAAACTGGGTGTATATATCCTCTATGTTCGCCCAAGCGGTGGAGACGTTAGAATACTCCCACCTTGAGCCGTTAAATATGGGGGTTTTCCCCGATCTAAAGTCCAACAATCTCCTAAAGGTACCCGAAAATTCCCTTGATCCTACAGCGACGTAATCGGCGGATAGGGAATAGAGGTCTTCGGAAATGTTCAAAATCTCAAGGGATATGGGCCTTCTGGCAAAGTTTGATATGTATATCCTCGCCCATCCGTTTGATGAATCGTTTATGAAAAGATTTCCGGAGGAGTATGTGTAGCTTTCAATTATCTTGGGTTCGTAGGGGTTTGTGATGTCCCAAACGAAAACGGGCCTTCCCCCTTTCAAATTCAAGGTAAATCTACCCGAGGAATTCACAAAGAAGAGCCCCTCGTTCCCGTAACTTCCATTCGAAACATAGGAAACTTCGTAATAATCTAAGTACAGGGTTTGGGAGCCAAAGAAGGGCTTTAGGATGTACTCTAAGGTGTTGTTTGTGGAAAGGGGAGGGGAACAGCTTAGGGTGGCGAAGGTCCTGACCCTCACGTAAGCGGAATCGCATATTTGTCCGTTTATCCTTACCCAGAGCCTGGCGGATGTGTCGGAAAATTCACCGTTTGCAACCCTAGTTTTGAAGGATATACCGGATAAGATGTCGGATAAATTAAAATTATATGTATATATCCTGTCCGGGTCCGAGGCGGTCCTTGACATTTCCCTACCCAACCAAACCCTACCCTTCTTTCCCGGATTGTTTATATTCTCCTCAAACCTATAAAACCTTATGGGCTGTGCGGAAGGTCCCGGGGGGAAATTCACAATATTTATCCTTTTGCCGGTTTCCCCGCCCAAACCCAAAAAATAATACGTCGTATCCGTATAAGGGTTCTCAAAGTAAGAGATGTTCCCACCGATCACCCTAAACCCTTTTTGGGATTCCCCCCAAAATAGTATCCTCTGTCCCCCCTCATCTATCCATATGGGAATTTCGTAAGGGAAATTGAAAGTTGTGGAAAGGTTGGACCTAAGGGTGTCAAGTAGGGCGATCATCTTTATGGTATTCCTTGGGTACGAGTTTATGTTTATCCCCAGTTTTGAGAGTTCGGAGAAGGGGATTTCGTATATCCCGCTTTTTGTAATCTTGATCTTTATCCAAACTTCCGCCTTTGAAAACGGATTTTTGGGTAAAGAATGGGGTTTTGGGAGATCATAATCAACCCAGTCTGGGTTTGGGTTTAAAACCCCGGCAAGCTTGAGGTGCGTCCTAAAATCATTCGATGGTCTTCCCTTAAACTTCGGTTCGGGGAAATTTACGTAAACCCTCCCATCTCTATAAACCCTTATATCCAAGTACCTAACACCGAAGGACATCCCCTCTTGGTACGAGCATGAATCACAGGAAACCGTGTAAGGGACCCTCGGAGGGATCTGAACCTTATAAGTTTCAAAAGGTTTGCCGTTTAAAACTACATCAAACCATACCATTTATCCGAAAATTCCCGTAATTGTCGGCAACCATTGGTCAAATAGGAAGTATATCCTACCAAGGAGCAACGAGATCCTACCCATAACCGTATATCCAAACGAGGCCCCGAAAGCTACCATTATGAATATTATTCCCAACCTGACGATGGGTTTCATAATACCCTTATGTTCGGTGGAGAAGAAAAAGTACATTATCGAGGTTATTACGCCCAGGACGAAAACCCAATTTGAGAACACCTGCCAAAAGTCTTCCCCCCATATGGGTAAAAATGTCGCCCTTATCTGCGGGTATATGAAACCCTGAAAGGTTGCGGTCAAACCTATACCCGTATATATACCTATGGTGTAAGCGAGGGGGAAGAGGGCTATCCACCTGAAATCCCTCACTACCGGTATATACCCGAAGATCTCAAGCTTGGTTATGATCATTAAGCCCAAAATTATTCCCAAGATAACAGAAAACTGACCCCATGAAAGGAAGGCTACCTTCTGTCCGAATAGGGTGATCTCCCCAAGCTTAAAAATTAAGTACTTCTCGTCCAAAAGCCCCCCCTTTATCTGGGGCCATATCGCCTGCTGTATGGTATTTACCAAGCCATAACCCGCGGAAACCCCAACGAATATGTGCTCCGCAAACCTATAAATTGGGTTTTCCTTGATTACCAAAGATAAAATTGCTAGGGTAAGAAAGGCCGCTATCCAAATTCCAAGGATATCCCAAAAGTTCATTTCTTTTGTTTCTTCAGATTCTCAACCTCCCTGTATAGGATCTCGTAGTTCTTTTCAAGAGCCTTTACCCTACCCACCGCGTTTGAGACCTCCCCCTTCGCCTCGCTTATCTCCCCCCTGAGCCTGTTCATCTCTATCTCTAGCTTCTCTATCCTCTTCTCAAGCTTTTTAACATCCGCCCCGCTTGAGCAAGAAAGGAAAAGAATTGGTAAAATGGCAAGGAGAAACTTCATAGCCAATCCAAACCCTTGTACCTAAAAGCGTAAAGCCAACCCCCAAGTAGGATAAAAACGAAAACCAAAACCGCCCAAAAGGATATCACGGGATAAACCGCCTCATAGGAGACCAACCAGGGCAAAAAGAAGGCTATCTCAACGTCGAAAAGGATAAACATAAGGGCTATGGGGAAAAACCTTATAAAATATTTCTTTTTTGCCTCATCAAGGGGTACTTCCCCGGATTCGTAGGGTTCGTACTTTTGGGGCTCGGGAATGGACCTAGGACGCAGGAGCTTGTATATCAAAAGCATACCCGCTATAGCGAGGAAACCGAGTATAAGGAATATCCCTAAACCTGCAAGGCTTTCCCAGATGTTTTCCAAGCTCCCCGGGCAGGATTCGAACCTGCGACCCCCCGGTTAACAGCCGGGTGCTCTACCTGCTGAGCTACCGGGGAACCTGAAGAGGATATTATAAGGGGGAAAATCGCCCTCTTATAATTCCCAACTATGGCATACGTAAGATATAGCGTAGAGGATGGTGTGGCAATTTTGGTGATAGAGAACCCACCGGTAAATGCCCTTTCAAAGCCCGTCATGGAGGAGCTGGATAAAGCCCTTGACGAGATAAGGGATAACCATTCCGTTAAGGTTGTAATATTGACCGCGGCGGGGCAGATAGCGTGGATAGCTGGGGCGGACATAAACGAGATAGAAAAGCTCAACACCAAGGAAGAGGCATATCAAGTCGTAAAACAGGCGCAGGGTATAGTGAATAAGCTTGAGAACCTTGGGAAACCCTCAATAGCCGCGATACATTCCCTGTGTCTCGGAGGGGGTTTGGAGCTCGCGCTCGGTTGCACCTTCAGGATAGCGGGGGATAAGGCGAAGTTCGGACAGCCGGAGATAAACCTTGGGATAATTCCGGGGATGGGGGGAACCCAGAGGCTTACGAGGTTGGTGGGTAAAGTAAACGCCCTAAGGCTCATCCTAACTGGGGAGCAGATAACCGCCCAGGAGGCCTTCAGGATAGGTTTGGTGGATGCGGTGGTTCCAAGCGATAGGGTAATTATGGCCGCAAAGGACTTCGCTAAGAGGATCGCCCAAAAGGGCTTACCTTCAATTAGGGCAGCTTTGAGGGCGGTTTATGAGGGGGAGGATCTACCTTTGAACGAGGGCCTGGACCTCGAAGCCAAGCTCTTTGCGGAGCTTTGCGAAACCGAGGATAAGAAGGAGGGAATAAGGGCGTTTAAGGAGAAGAGGAGGCCGAACTTCCAGGATAGGTAGCTACTTCCACTTTATGGTACAACCCACCGCGGGGGTCTGATATTAGGGCATCCAAAACCTCAATTAAATACCTTTTCTTTGGGTTTCCCTCGTAATCGTCGTCTACTGCCCCCTTATAAACCAAATTCCCATCCTTATCAAATACGAAAACGTGGGGTGTCCTTTCCGCTCCGAAAATTTTGGCAACTTCCTGCGTCTCATCAAATAGATAAGGAACGGGATAGTTTTTCTTCTTCATGTTCTCAAAGGAGTTTTCGGGGTACTAATCCTTATAATTCTCCACTATCCTTAAAACCTCCTTTTCCCAAGCCTTAACGTAAGGGCAGTGGTTGCACCAGAAGATTATCACGCTTCCGTATTCGCCCTTAAGATCCTCCGAAGAATAAATTTTTTCATCCGTCCCCTTTAGGGAAAATTTTGGAATTTTCATATGGGAATCTTAAAGTCGCTGAAGGTTCTCCGCATAAAAGTCGGGTTCAATTTTGAGCCTTTCAACATCTTCCAATTTATGCACACCACTTAGCACAAAAACCGTAGGGATCCCCAAGTTCTTTCCCGCCAATATATCCGTCTCAAGGTTGTCCCCTATCAAAACCGCACCATTTAAATCTAAGTTTTCAAATATGTACCTATTAGGTTTTCCTATAACAACATCGGGTTTCCTCCCACTTGCGTACGATATAGCGGATACTATTGAACCGGCACCCGGAAGGATCCCATTCTCCTCCCTAACATGCGCATCCAAATTTGTCGCAACAAACAAAGCTCCAAAATAAACGAAGTTTGAAGCCTTTTTTAGTTTTTCGTAATTGAAAGTCCTATCTATCCCAACCACCACCGCCTGTGGTTCTTCCTCGCAAATCTCTATCCCATTACTTTCAAGAGCCCAAAACAACCCCTCCTCCCCTACCGCATAAACCCTCTTTATCCCCCTTTTAACAAGATAATTCGCGGTTGCGGTAGATGAGGTTATTATCATATCCGCCTCTATACCCAATTCCCTCAACCTTTCCCAGTAATCATCCGGTTTCCTTGAGGAATTGTTCGTTATAAATATAAGCCTTTTACCCCTTCCCTTCAGTTCCCTCAAAGCATTGACGTTTTCCCATATAACATTCCTTTCCCTCCAAACCACACCATCCAAGTCGCACAGGATCGTTGAGAAATTCTCAAGATCCTCAGGCTTTAGAGCCCTCATCTAAAACCGTATAACTTTGATATGGTTGGGGAGAATAAACTTCCAATTTTCGCGATTACGAAATCCCGAAAAGAAAGGAAAACCTCCTCCTTCTCCCTCTCGATGGCGTTTAAAACCTTTCTTGCCACCTTTTGCGGATCCACCATAAACCCCACGGGCTTAGGTTTTTCACCCAAGGAATTTTCAAAGAAGGGGGTTTTTACCGCTGGGGGATAGATGTTAATAACCTTTATCCCATATTTTCTCAACTCCTCCCTAAGGGATATGAAAAATACCCTCTCCGCCGACTTTGATACCGCGTAAATGTTCCACTTTGGCAGGGGAACGAACGCTATAAGGCTGATTATATTAACTATTATGGACTTCTGACCCGATTTTATGCTTGCAAAACTAAGGCTCAGATCCAAGGGCGCCCAGAAGTTTACCTCCATAACCCTATCAAGAATTTCGGGGTTTGAACCCAAAGTTTTACCAAAGTATCCAACCCCAGCGTTGTTTATTAAAATGGAGAGATCTTCAAGAACCTCAAGGGCATAGGGTATTATGATCTTCCTTGCCTTCCTATCCGCAAGATCCACCCTTAAAACCTTCAAATTGGGAAATTCTTTTTTTAATCCCTCAAGGGCGGACTCGTTCCTCCCTATCGCCAAAATCCTCGCCCCCTTACTGTAGAGCAACTTCGTAATTTCGTACCCTATTCCGGATGTTGCGCCCGTTATTATCACCCCCCTTCCTTCAACCTTCATTTCTCCTCCTTGAAATTTCTAAAAGTTTCCGGTAAAGTTCCCTCTCCTCCTTACTTAAATTCTTTGGCACCCTTAACACCGCATAAATTAAAAGGTCTCCCCCATTTATACCCTTCCCCCTAAACCTCGCAAAAACCTCACCATTCTGAATCCCCTCCGGGATCCTTACTTTTATCCTTTCTCCCGTGATATGTTCAAACTCCCTTTCCCCACCCAATACCGCCAAAGGCGGTTCTATTTCCATCCTGTATATCAGGTCGTTCCCCCTCCTTTCAAACTTCGGATGAGGCTTTTCCCTGATGTGTATAACCAACCTTCCGGTGTTAAAATGCCCCCAGTTTCTATAAATTACCTTTTGCCCATCCGAAACCCCAGCTGGGATCTTAAAGGGCCTCTTAATTTCCTCCCAAACAAAACCCCTCCCACCGCACTTTTGACAGGTTCTTCCCACAACCCCCCTACCTTTACAGGTATCGCAAACCGTATCAACATAAAAGAAGCCCACAAAGGTCCTATTAACCTTCCTTACCCTACCCCTACCCCCACATGTATGGCATGTCCTCGCATCAAAGATCCCCTCCCCCCCGCATACATCGCACTTCACCTTTCTCCTATAATGGATCACCCTTTCCGTCCCCTTTATCACCTCCTCAAGGGAAAGTTCAACCTCAACGTGAACATCCGGATCCTCATAGCTTTCCTTTCTTCCGCCAAAGAACGTTTCGAATATATCCCCTCCGAAGAACCTTTCAAAGATCTCCTCAAGGTTCATTTGGGAGAAGTCAAAGCCAGTATCGTAAGCTCCACTTTCCGGATCTATTCCCCTATCGTACATCTCCCTTTTTTGGGGATCGGATAGGACCGCGTAAGCCTCGCTTATCTCCTTAAATCTTTTTTCCGCCTCCTCCTTCATCTCGGGGGGAACCCTATCCGGGTGCCACTTCATTGCAAGGCGGGCAAAAGCGGCATCTATTTCTTCCTTAGTCGCATTCCTAGGAACTCCCAAGATCTCGTAATAATCCTTTTTCCCCGCCCTCATAACCACCTTATCGCCCCCTTACCCCACGCGTAAACATACCCAACAAGAAGGACCAATATAAAGAAACCCCCCTCAAGCGCCGCCAAAACCTTCAAATCCCCCACATGCAAAGCCCAGGGAAACAGCAAAATAGCTTCCACATCAAAGATCAAAAAGATTAAAGCTATCAAGAAATACTTAACCGCGAGCCTACCCTTTGGCCATTTTCCCGGCTTTACACCAGATTCGTAAGGCTCAAGCTTTTCCTTATTTGGCCTTTTAGGACCTAATAGAAAGGAAAGGATCACGCCGGAGTATCCCAGAATCAGGGCAATGAGAAACGTTACACCCAACTTCCAAAGTTCGGACATAGCGGATTATTTTAAGGCGGACGGGTTTAAAATAGCGGGTTAATGAGGCATCTTTTGGACATTGAAAGCACATCCGTGGAGGACATATTGAAGATCCTTGATACCGCCGAGATCTTCCTTAAAGTCCTTGATCAGCCCTCAAAGAAGCTTCCTACATTAAAGGGTAAAACCGTCCTCCTTATGTTCCTTGAACCATCAACGAGAACGCAGATTTCCTTTGAGATGGCGGCAAAGAGGCTCTCAGCGGATACCGTAAGCTTTTCCCCATCAAGGTCCTCAATGCAAAAAGGGGAAACACTATTGGACACCCTCCTTAACCTTCAGGCTATGGAAATAGACGCCATAGTCGTTAGGGCTACATCTCCGGGAACTCCCCACTTCTTGGCAAAGCATACCAAAGCAAAGGTGATAAACGCGGGGGACGGTGCCCACGAGCATCCAACCCAGGCGCTTTTGGATGCCTTCACCGTTAGGAAACATCTGGGTAGGTTGGAAGGGTTAAAAATTCTAATTGTTGGGGATATTTTGCATTCAAGGGTTGCCCGCTCAAACCTTTTCCTTTGGAGGAAGTTCAACTGCGAAGTTTATTTCTCCGGTCCCCCCACCTTAGTTCCGAAGGAGTTTGAAAAGCTGGGAGCGAAGATAGTGGAACTTGATGAGTATATTGATAAGGTGGATGTGATAATGGCGCTGAGGCTTCAGAGGGAGAGGATGGAGGGAAGTTTTATATCCTCCCAGAGGGAGTATAGGATGTTCTGGGGAATCACATCCGAAAGGCTCAGGAGGATACCGGAAAGTACCCTGATAATGCACCCCGGACCGGTAAATTGGGGGATGGAGATGGATTGGGAGGTGAATGAAAGGAGGAACACGGTCATATTGGATCAGGTTAGGAATGGGGTTGCGGTGAGGATGTCTGTACTTTACCACCTTTTGGCGAGGGAAAAATGATGGAAATCATAAACTCACCCTATAAGGCGCTGACCGTGAAGAAAATTTCTATCGCCCTAATTTTCGTATCCTTAGGCCTTGCCCTTTATTCCCTCTTCACCTACATAGCCTATTTCTCTTCAGGCCTTGACATTTTTAGGGTTTGGGAGATCCACCGCTTTTTTCCCATACCCACATGGGCTAAAACCTTTCCCGAATTCATTGCGGAGAGGGGTGGGGACGTATTCTTTAGGACGGACTTTGATAGGTTCAACTTTATGGGTAAAGCCCTATGGTTCTTGGGGATATACCTCTTGGTATTCTCCTACTTTTGCGCGGGTATAGGGATCTCAAGGCTTACCCTTGAGGAAAAGAGGGGGGATCCCTTCTATCCTTTCCTTGATGCCTTAATGGAATCCTTTAAAAAATCCGGGCTTTTCATAACCACCACCCTAACCCTCCTCTCCTCCTTCTTTCTTTTGCTGTTCTTCCACCTCTTATTCTCCTTCACCGCCAACTTTAAACCGCTCTTTTACCCAACCGCAATAATCCTTATCCTCGCCTTCCCCTTCCTTTTCATCCTCTCCGCAATGTTCCTTTATATGCTCGTCGGTTTTCTTGTTGGGATCATATACGGTCCAATAACCGCCACATCCTTTGAGGGAGACACCTTTGATATATTCTACGAGGGCTTTACGGTTCTGAACGAGAGGCCCTTCAAAGCCCTATTCCTTGAACTCCTTAACCTTACGGTTAGCCTTGCGGTTTTCTCCGCCTTCTCCTTCCTCTTCCTCAGGGCCGTTCTACTCACAAGCAAAATCCTAACCTTCTTTGCCCCGAGCCTGAAGTTTTTACTCTATCCTAACATAGACTTCGGCTCCCTACCCCAACTTCACCCCTACCTTTCCAACTTCCTCTCCCTCATCCTTCCCAAAGAGTTCTTGGTTTTCGTCGGAACCCCCATCCCAACGCCCCTAACGGACGCTTACTCAAAGGTCCTCTCCCTTTGGTATATCTTCGCCTTAATTTTATGCCTCGCGGTTTTTGTTAGCTTGAATTGGACAGGTAGGGTTTTCGTTTATAGGGAGCTCGTTAAAGATAAGGATGGGGTGGATATTTTCTCCATCAAGCCTAAGCTACTAAATTTCAAGGAGGAAGCCAAGTCCGAGTCCGATTAGGGGATTAAATCCTCTCCTTCTATTTTCAATCAATTCTGAGAGCTCGTAAGCCTTTATCCTCTCAAGGGATGCGGTAAAGAACCACGGGTTATCCTTTGTCTTGTAATATGCCGAAAACCTGAAGGATACCGGGTTTTTGTCCCCTTCCCTAAGGACCCCCAGGCCCGCCGAAAACTTAAAGGACCTAAAGTTATAAATACCTTCAAGCCTAAGGCTCTCGTACCCCTTATAGAACGCCAAGACCTTTAAGAAGGAAGAGGATAAACCCAAACCGAAGGAAGCGTTTTTAACGAGGTAAAGCCACGAACCCCATAACCTTAGATCCACCCCAAGGAAAACCTCCATCCTGTCGTCCGGGGGAAGGGTTTGACTTCCGCTTATATAATCCTCAAAGTACCCCCTAAGGATGTAAGCCCCAAATTCCACCTTCCTCTTCTGTCTTGGCGTTGAAATTACGGGTTGTATGGAAGTTTTTTCTTCTTTATCCGCTTTGTCCTCTTTTTCCCCTTTGTTTTCCGCGCTGTCCTTCCCTATGTTTAAGAGCCTTTCAACGGTTTCCTTGTTGTAGTTGTCATCAAATAGGGAAGGTTTGAGCTTGTAGGCGATGTTGTACTCCCTTTCCGCTATTTTATACGCCTTATACTTGTAAGCCAAAAAGCCGTAAAAGAAGTGCCCCTCCGCGTAATTGTCATCCATCTCTATTGCCTTTTGTGCGTGTTGTATGGCGGAATTGTAATCCTCAAAGAACAGCGCCTTTATAAGGCCCCTCCCGAGCTCCTCGTAAGCCTCGTAAAGCTGTGTCCCCGAATATTTCCCCTTAAAGTCCCTTATCTCAACCTTTTTCAGGACCTTCCTTACAACGGATGAAGGTACCGCGTAAGATATAGCCTCCCTCCCCATACCCTCCTTTGCGAATATCACCCCCACAACCTCCCCGTTCCTATCCAAAACTGGTCCACCGCTATTCCCCGGATTTACACTCATATTCAGGGATATGGGATTAGCACCCTTATCGGATGCTACAAATCCAAACATAACCTTAAGCTGATTATCGTGGTAAGAGGTTCCAGGGTATCCCAAGGCCGCAACCGGCTCCCCCTGACTTAGGCTATCCCTTGATGATAACCTTAACGTCTTGAAGTTTTCCCCCGTTACCTTTAGTACAGCTATATCGTTATCCGGGTCATCGTATATAACCTCAGCAAAATATAGCCTATCAACGAGCTCCTTGAAGTTCGTGGCGGTAGGTCCCGGTAAAATCACCGCTATAACCCTCCCGTTCCTTACAACGTGGCTGTTTGTTATTATCTTCCCGTTTTTATCGATAAAGAAGCCCGAGCCCGTCACCACGTTCCAATCAACCGCAACATCCCCTACCGACCTGAGCTTTGGCAAACCGAAGGATATGATCCTAACCACCGCATCCTTTTTATCCTTCGTAAGTAATGCATCCCAATTTGGCAAAGTTATCTGTCCCAAAATCGCGAGCATATACAGATATTTTAAAGGAGTTTTAAATCACGCTGAAGGGGTGATTCCATAAGGCGGATAGGTATAAAAGTTCCTCCCGGGTGTTCCTCCTAAATCCCACCTCAACATCCTTCAGGGCATATAAAAATCTTCGGAAACTTGATATATCCCCCGAATAAAGGTAAATTTCCGAAACCTTGAAATATCCGATCCTCAAAAAAAGTCCCTTCCACTTGCCAAACATCTCAAAAGCTCGACTCAAGGCGGATATATCCCCGAATATCACCCTTTCCCAAATATCCAAAGAAATTTGAAGATCCTCCCCCATTTGAATTAGGCTTTTCGATATTCCCGGACTTCCCTCCGAGATCTTATATAAAATTTCGTCGTAAAAACCTATAACCCTTGAGAAGTCCGAGGGGGATAGGGGGGAGAACCTAACCCTTATAGCCCTGGACCTTATGGTGGGAAGGACGAAGGTGGGCCTTGATGAGATAAGGATAAAGATGGTATCCTTAGAACCCTCCTCAAGGACCTTTAAGAGGGCGTTTTGACTCTCAAGATTCGCGTTCTCTATGTTCATAATTATCACCACCCTCCTTTTAAACTCAAAGGGGGATTTTGAAAGTTCCGCCTGAAGATCCCTAATTTGGGAGATCTTAATCGTTAGATCACCCTCAAGGTTATAAAACTCGTCCGGCCTGGGTTTTTCTGGCTGGGGTTTTATGTCCGAAATTATGATAAGATCCGGGGACTTAAGGTTTCCGAAAGCCTTACAGCCGTAGCATTCACCGCAGGGTTTCTCTTCCGATGAACATACCAAAGACTGGGCGAACTCAAGGGCCAAGGTGGCTTTTCCCACACCCGGGGGACCGTAGAACATTAAAGTCGCTTTGTTATTTGTTAATTTTGATAGTATTCCCTTTGCGGTTTCCTGACCAATCGTCCTTTTAAAGTTTAGAAGTCCCATCCGAAGGATAAGACGAACCTTCCGGGAAAAACTATGCCCCTCTCATCTACGGGGAAAGCCCAATCGAGCCTGATGGGAATATAAAGTGGACTTCCGAAGCCAAACCTTAATCCGAAACCCAAATTTGCGAAAACTTCGTAATTCCTATTCAAAAACCTAAAGTTTATGGGGTAAAAGTAGTTGTATCTATCCCCTACCGGTTCATCCCCACTGAACCAAGCATTCCCAACATCAAGGAATAATAGGGCTCTAAGATTTCTAAACTCCAAAGGTAGAAAACCGAACCTCAACCTGTCAATGAAGGGAAACCTGAGCTCGGTGGTGTATTGGACGAGGTTGTTTCCCATAAGGGCGTAAATGTACCTTCTTTCCTCTGGGTCGTAAAAGATATAGTAAGGTTCGGGGTAAGCCCTTATACCGAAGGGACCACTTGCGAAGAATAGCTCCGCGTGTTTCCCGAAGCTCTTGGCGGATATGAAAAGGTTCGCCCAAATGGTCCGGTAGGTCAAGCTCTTGAACGCCATGCCCACGAATCGGAGGGAGGTATTGAAAATCTGGGAGGATGGCAAATATGAGGATAAACCAAAGTGCCACCTTATGCCCTCCGCGGAGCCGTACTGGTTAATTATCACATCGTCGTAAAAGAAACCTAAAAACCCATCAAACCCCTTCGGATATTCAATATTGGGTATTATGCAATCCGGCCAAGGACTTATCCCGCAGTAGTACTCGAAGGTATCAATGTGAAGCTTTACCCAGGTATTATAATGGTAGGAAATTCCGGTTTCAAGCCTGAAGAACCTGTTGAAAGGGTAAGATGCGAAAAGGTCCGCCCCAAGCCTCTTCTCAAAAACAAAGTAGGGCCTGAAGTACCTAACGTAAAAGAGCTGGTAAAGGTTTAAGCCCTTGTCTATCCTCCCCTTGAAGTTGTAGTAGTTTATCAAAAATTGGGAGTTTTCTATGCTACTTGAATGCCCTATTATCTGGGCTATTATCCAGTTGTCCCCAGGAATATCCGAAAATAGCATAACCAAGGCACCCACGGTTCCATAAAGGCTTGAGTAAGAAAGTCCCCCATAGGCAAAGTCCAAACCCAAGGTGAAACCCAGAGGTTCCTTAACCGCTTCAATATCCTTCTCCTCCACGAGGGTTCCCTCCTCGCTTTCAAGGGCCACCTCTTCCCCATCCTCCGGGAACTTTAAGAAAAAGAATACATCCCATCCTCCCTCCCAAAGGGCGCTCATAACCCACCTTCCCCCCTCGGAAATATCGTAATCCCCGATCTCCGTAAAGTACTTCGTTAAAATCTTCGTCTTTCCGTTTTCAAGGGAGAAGAGGTTGGCGCACCCTTCGTATTCCGCTATAAAAACTATCCTTTCCCCAACCCTTTTAGGTTTCTTTAGAAATCTCCTATATCCGAAAACCCTCTCCTCCTTACCGCTTAAGGTTTTCTTGAATATTGCATAGCTTCCGATTTTGCCCGATTCGTTCTTATCGCTTACAAAGATAAGCGTGCTATCGTCAAACCAGCTCGGATCATCTTCCGTAAAGGGATCGTTTGTTATGTTTTTTATCTCTCCGCTTTGGAGGTCAAGGACGAAAACATCGGGTATTCCGTTTTTGTACCCCACAAAGGCAAACCTTTTGCCATCCGGCGAGATCTCTCCACCGTGCGCCCCATCAAGACCCCTAAGCTCAAACCTCTTAACCCTCTTAAATCTCCTCAAATCATAAACGCTCACTATGTCGGAATATGTCCCTTGGGATATCACCGCAAGGAGATTATCCCTTGAAATGCTTAGGGAGGGTTTAAGAACGTGGAGGTTTTCAAAGTCCGGGGATCTTTCACCCTCCTGTAGCATCCTTAACTTCCTGTTTGCCAAATTCAAAACCCAAACCCCCATCCTACCCTTCCTATCCGAGATGAAGGCTATGTATGAGCCATCGGGGGATATCGTCGCGCCCACGTTCATAAAGGAATTGTCCCTCCTATTTGTTATCCTTTTGGCATCCGTGGGGAAGACGTATTTTCCGAAAACCTTCAAAACCTTACCCTTTATGTACGCTGAGAATTCTTCGGAAATCTCCGCAAAGTTCTTACCCGTTATCCTCTTTAAAACCGCGTCTATGTTCCCACCCAAACCCAACCTAATAAAATCCCTAACCGCCTTCTCCCCGTAAGTGTCTTCCAAGAACTTATAGAATGCTTGCCCGTACCTGTAGGATATGTATCCAGAATAGTAGTTCATCTCCTCAAGACTTGGAAGCCTGAGATTTACAACAAGGTCCCTCATATA
>Ga0209740_1000072_pt1 | contig 18143 bp, 20 predicted proteins | sample ConCONMetagenome_FD_184733 | JGI IMG/M metagenome (GOLD analysis project Ga0209740, IMG submission 184733) | Hot spring microbial streamer communities from Conch Spring, Yellowstone National Park, USA - CON_C (SPAdes) (version 3) | ecosystem: Environmental > Aquatic > Thermal springs > Hot...
TGTCCGCAAGCTTGCTATACTCCTCATACTCCATCCCGCTTAACCCTTTCACAAATTCCTCAAAGATGCTTCCCTCAGGGAGTTTGCTACTCATTGGAATGAACTTAAAAACCTTTGCCACAGCCCTTAAATACGCTTTCTTAAGAGGTTCTGCTTCCTGCTTCTCCCTTTCCAATGCGGAATCATGCAAAAGTATGGCATCAAACACAGAATACTCCCTATACATAGAGAGAAACTCTTCATCCACACGGGCTATAAAGCCCTCAACTTCGTCCCTTAAAGGGACGATTAAGTCTATAAGCCTCATTATCTCACTCATGGGATTTATTTTAGGAAAGAGGGGTGAGGGAACGGACTAATAGAACTCATTAACAAACTCTGAAAAACTAACTAATATTTTTAAGCACCCCAAGCCCTTAACGGGCTGGGGAGGAGGGACTTACTGCGTAGAAGCTATCTTCTTGAGTAAGTCCTCTCCTTGCTGTTTCGGGAGAGCGGGATTCTCCAACGACGGAAACTTAACGTAGATTTCCCACTCTCCATTTTCGTTTGGAGTCGGTTTGATGTAGATAGACACGACTCCAAACGGGGTTTCCACCTTCCTTTCCTTTAGTGTTGGGGGAAGATAAGGCGGCCTGACAAGAACCTTAACCTGCCTCTTCCCCTTCTTTGCTGCCAGTCTGGCAGCGATTGCTACAACTTGCTGCACGGTAAGGGTCTTGAGAAACTTTTCCATGGCTTACCTCCTTTTCCTGCCCCCACCCCCTATGGGAGCTGGCGAGGCGGTGCCCCTTCGGGGCACTCTTACCTTGGATGGCCTCGCCCGGGCAGGTGGTCACCAATTCCATCAAAAACTTCAAAACCCACACAGGGCTAAGTGCCCTGTGCCTCCTCTAACATCACCTCTTCCTCTTCCTGTTTCACCAATTCCTCTGTCTTTGCTTCACTCTTGGCTTCTTTCTTTGGATAAATTATCACCACTCCGTTCTTGCTTTGGATGTTTATGTGTCCAAAGAGTGTCAGAAAATACACCGTCTCAAAGGGATAGAGGATGTTCTCCTTCTCACACAGTGCACTGAAACCTTGAAGAGTGATTTCCTTCTCTATCTTGGGAAGAACCCTCTCTTTGGCAAGCACCCACTGTCTTCTAAACCTCTCCCTCTGTTCCCACAGGTTAAGCACCTCATCAAAACCCAGCATCAGCATCCGTGCCAATGCACCCTCTATCCTGTTTGCCAACCGCCAGTCAATCACTGTATAGCCATAGTTTTTAAGCTTTTCCAACACATAGGGAGGTCTCAGCCACTTCCCGTTCTTTTGCTTGTAGGTTATCCTCAGGTATATGGGCTTTACCTCGGCCTTCTCCGCTATTTGCCACAAAAGCCTCCCATCGTTTGATGCTATCACGAGTTTCTTTGCCCTGCTTTCCCTTACCACCTCCTCTACCAAATCCATGTCTACATTCTGAGACAGTCGCACCATCGCATTGTATTTACTCCACACCTTCATTATTTTTTGTCCCGCCTTTTCCCAAGTCTGATTTTCTGGATTTACCACAAAGTAGATGGGAGACGTCCCAAAGCTTTCCCTGATTTTCTGAAGAAGATGAGACTGATCTGCAAAGAAAAAATTGGGTGCGTCAATAAGAACAGCCTTTCTGATTTCTTTAGACATACTCTTCCCTCCTCTTTTTTTATTAACTCCCTTCGGTCCGCACCAGCAGGGTTTCCCCCGCCAGCCTTTGCGACCCGAGGGAGTAAAATCAAATTTAAAAACACAAAAATCAATCCTCCGTCCTCCCTTCACTTCGGAAGGACAGAAGGACACCCTTCCTATTCAGTTGACAAGTTGACAAGGGACGCACAGACGTCCCTCAAAATACCCTTAAGGTGCATTATATACACATCAAAATTGTTTGTCAATAAGTTTTTAGAGGTTAACTAAGTCTAAAAAGTGAAATGTTGAGTTAGTTAACCCTTGTATTCCAAGTCCAGAAGCTTCCAATCGTATCCTTCTTTTCCTCTTGGGAGAAGCTGGACTATTGCCCAGACTATGCCCACATGTTTGTTTTTTACCACTATTTTGTAGATTTTGTCCTTGCTACTTATGGTTTGAACATCCAAAAGCTTGGTGCGGCCGTATAAAAGTTCCCTTTCCGCTATTTGGCAAAGCCTTTTCCTAATAGGTTCAGGACGGGCAAGTAGCTTTTTGTGTAAGTCATCTGCCCTCATAAAAAGTATTTTAGTTTTTACATGGTTAACTAAATGTTTGGCTTTTTGTGTAGAGTTAGTTAACTCCTTCTTTGTTTGTAGGCTTTTTTGCGTTTAGGTTTACTTGTCTTTTTGGGCGTAGGCTTTTCTGTAGGCACGTGGATGTTTTTGGAAAGATATAGCTGGAGTTCTTCTTTGACGAAGTTTTTTATGCCTTCCAGAAACTCCTCGTATCCTTTTTTGCCCTTTCTTTGGGTGTAGATGCTTTCCAGTTTTTTCTCCCACTCGGAGGTCATTTCTGGCTGGATTATCTTTCTCTCTTCCAAAAACTTGATTAGGGCTTTGCCCTTTTCGGTGGCTATAAGACTTTTGCCCCTGAGGTATACATAGCCTCTCTCCTTTAGCGTTTCTATTATGCTGGCCCTTGTGGCGGGAGTGCCAAGGGAAAGCCTTTCCATTTCCTTGAGAAGGCTTCCCTCCGTGTAGGCAGGAGGCGGTTCTGTGAACTTCTTCTGGGCTAAAACCTTTTCCTTCTTTACTCTATCTTCCTTGCGTAGAAAACTCAGATCTGGCATGGTCTCCTCTAAAGGTTCTACCTTCCTCCATCCCAAAGCCAAAACCTTCCTTCCATAGCTTACAAACTCATATTTGCCAAGCTTGGTAATCACCTTAAAGCTTAAATACTCAAAGGGAGGCATAAAAACCGCAAAAAAGCGGTTTTTGATGAGTTCGTAAAGCTTTCTGTCGTTTTCATCTGCGGACCGAGGCAAGTGGTCTAAGGGAATAATAGCATGGTGGTCTGTTAGCTTGCTGTCGTCAAAAACCCTCTTGCCCACCTTGTCCACATTTTCTATAAGGTCTTCTCTACCAAGCTTTTTAAGCACATCCTTCACAAGTTCCCTGTTTTCCTCCGACAGATGCTGGGCATCGGTCCGTGGGTAGGATATGCACTTTAACTCCTCGTAAAGCCTTTGGGCAACTGCCAAGGTCTTGCTGGCACTCCAACCAAATTTCTCATTTGCCGCCCTCTGAAGTGAAGTAAGAGAAAAAAGCGGCGGTGGATACTCTCTGTTTTTCTCCACCTGAACAAACGCCACCACTCCCACACTTTCCTTTTCCAACTCTTTGAGTATCTGTTTTGCCTTCTCTTCTGACAACTTTTCCTCCTTCTCCTTAAATACCAACAATCCCTCATAAATCTTCCCGTCTTTGCTAAAAACTCCCTTTATCACAAAATAGGGTTGAGGCTTGAAGTTCTCCCTCTCTATGGTTCTCTTGACTATAAGCGCCAACGTGGGAGTTTGAACCCGCCCTACACTCCACACGCCATTGCCCGCACGCAGCGACACCGCCCTTGTGAGATTTATGCCCACAAGCCAGTCCGCATGCTGACGGGCAAGCGCCGACCAAAAGAGACTGTCAAACTCCTTTATGGGTTTCAGTGCCTTAAGTTCCTTTCTCACCACCTCAGGAGTTAACGCCTTAGATGTCCATAAACGCCAAGTCCTGTCCCAATTCTTCCAGCCACTGTGCATAAGTATCAGCCGTGCTATTAACTCTCCCTCCCGCCCAGCATCCGTAGCCACTATAACCTCCCTTGCCTGAGACAACACCTTCTTTACCGCAAAAAAATGTGAGTTCCTCGCCTTGTAAAGAAACCTCTCGGGAAAAATGGGAAGACTTTCTAAATCCCACTTTTCAGGTGCTATGCTATCGTCTATCTCCAACAGATGTCCCATTGCCCAAACAATCACATACTCGCCCGCCCTTATGTGGTCTTTGTTTTGAACAAAACTTCCTAACGCTTTGGCTATGTCTCTGGCTACGGAGGGCTTCTCAGTGAGAATGACTTTCATAAATGCTTTTCAAACACCTCATAAATACCCAAAGCCCAATGAGGGGGCAACCTCATCTCCACATCCTTTATCCTTATCAAAACCTTGCTGTCAAAGGGAACTCCTCTTTGCCTCAAAAAGGCCCTCACCATCGCATTGGCAGACTTGCCCGCCTTCTTGGCATTCTCCCTTATTTGTCTGACCCATTCCTCTATAGTCCTCACCTCCTTCACCACGCTTCCATCAGGCCGCTTGAGTGAAACCTCTAAAAGCTTCTGGGTATTCTCCTTTATCTCAATCTTTTCTCCCACCGCCAAACTCCCATCCTCAGTTCCCACACGCTGCAAAGCCTTCTCCCTCCCAAAGGCACTGGCAAGCATGCTTGCAAAAAACTTAAACATCTGAGACCTGTCATGCAAAAACACTTCCTCCCGCTTGCCTAAACTGTTCTCTATAGCCACAAAAAGCCCCCTATCCCGAAACTCTAACTCAAACCTGTTGCCATGAAACTCTACCTGACACTTCGTATACCCCACAGCCTTTGAGGTCATCTTCCCAATATAGATAAACTCCTCAGGGTTCAACACTATATACGCCCTGTCTCCTTCCATACCCTCCTTCTCTATCCTTATCCTCTCAGTCTCCACCTTTGTCTTGGATACCACCTCCGCCTCAAAGTCCGCCATCCCATACCCAGCCGCCAAACACCCTCCCACAAACCTAATCAAATTGGATGAACTCAATACATCACTCGCCTTCATGCCCCTCCCAGTAAGCAAAATAAACACACTCGTCTCACCGGGAATTACCCGCAAAAGCATATCAAAACTCGCTACCCAAACTTGATTTCCCTCTTCTATCCTAACTACACCCATACTTTAAATTTTAGCTTTCTTTTTCACCTAAATCGGGCAAACTGGAGTTGGTGGGGGACAATCTGGTTGTCAGAGGAGGAAAAAGCCAGTTTAAGCTGGTTTGTGCGGACCCTTCTGAACCAAGGTAGGCTATGCCCTTTTGCCCTTTACATGCATGAGGGAATTTCTCTGGAGGAAGACCTTCTTTTCCCCCGCAAAAATTGCTTGTGCTATTTAGCTACGCTTAAGGGCTATGGTAGATTTTTAGAACAGCCTCCAAAAAGCCGTTGACAAGTATTTATAATGTTTATAATTATTTTACACCAAAAAACAACTAAAAGGAGGTTTAACGATGAGGAAGGAATTGCTTTTAGCCCTTGTGCCTACTGCAGGCTTGTTATCTTTGCTTTGGCTTGCAGATGGCCAATCAACCGTCTCAAAAAGCCTAACAAAGGCAAACCCTACGCCAACCTCTTCAGTGCCTTCCAAGGAAGCTGTCTCAGCCAAGCTTGCCACCTTAGAACGTGGCTGGGTTAAAAACGAAGGGCAGTGGGATGAAAGGGCACTCTTTTCCGCCCCAGGATACTTTGGCACCACGTGGATAGCTAAGGATGGCGAACTCTTGCATGTGGCAGTCAAAGGGAAAGAAAGCTGGGTAATCTCTGAACGCTGGGTGGGTGGCAAAGTTCAAGCCATAACACCAGAAGAAGAACTGCCCACCAGAGTAAGCTTCTTCGTGGGCAACGACCCTTCCAAACACAAAACCAACCTTCCCACCTACAGGTATGTCTCTTTAGGCGAAGTTTGGTCTGGGATAGAGGTAAAGCTAAAGGCCACCCAAAAGACGGTGGAAAAGCTATTTTATGTCAAGCCCGGTGCAGACCCTTCTAAGATTGTGGTGGAGATTGGCGGTGCAAAAGGTTTGAAGCTTTCCAAGGATGGAGAAATAATTATCAAGACTGGTTTGGGAGATTTGAAACTGTCTAAGCCTATAGCATGGCAGGAAAAGGATGGCAAAAAACTTCCAGTGGAAGTCTCTTACAAGCTAATTGGTAAAAACCGCTACAGCTTTGTGGTAGCTAAAGCAGACCCAAGCTTGCCCATTGTGATAGATCCAATTTTGCAATCCACATATCTGGGTGGAAGCGGTTGGGACGAGGCCAAAGCCATTGCCATACATCCCACAACGGGCGAGGTTTATGTGGCGGGAAGGACCCACTCCACCAACTTTCCTGACACTTCAGGCGGAGCGCAGGCAAGCTTTAGAGGTGTCTCTGACGCTTTTGTGGCAAAGTTGAACTCAAGCCTAACACAAATTCTTCAAGCTACTTATCTGGGTGGAAGCGGTTGGGACGAGGCCAAAGCCATTGCCATACATCCCACAACGGGCGAGGTTTATGTAGCGGGAGAGACCCAGTCCACCAACTTTCCTAACACTTCAGGCGGAGCGCAGGCAAGCTTTAGAGGTGTCCCTGACGCTTTTGTGGCAAGGCTGAACTCAAGCCTAACACAAATCCTCCAAGCTACTTATCTGGGTGGAAACAATTGGGATATTGCCAAAGCCATTGCCATACATCCCATCACAGGAGACATCTATGTAGTAGGAGAGACAGTGTCTACTAACTTTCCTGGCACTGCTGGCGGTGCACAGGCAAGTTGTATCAATTGTGGCTACCAAGAGGATGAGTCTAATGATACAGATGACAACTTTATCACTGATGTCTTTGTGGCAAAGTTGAGTGCAGATCTTAGAAACATTCAACAGTCCACATATCTGGGTGGAAGCAATCGGGATATTGCCAAAGCCATTGCCATACATCCCACAACGGGCGAGGTTTATGTAGCGGGAGAGACCCAGTCCACCAACTTTCCTAACACTTCAGGCGGGGCACAGGCAAGCTTTAGAGGTGACTCTGACGCTTTTGTGGCAAGGCTGAACTCAAGCCTAACACAAATCCTCCAAGCTACTTATCTGGGTGGAAACGATTGGGATATTGCCAAAGCCATTGCCATACATCCCACAACGGGCGAAGTTTATGTAGCGGGAATGACCTACTCCACCAACTTTCCTAACACTTCAGGTGGAGCGCAGGCAAGCTTTAGAGGTGGCTCTGACGCTTTTGTGGCAAGGCTGAACTCAAGCCTAACACAAATTCTTCAAGCTACTTATCTGGGTGGAAGCAATCGGGATATTGCCAAAGCCATTGCCATTCATCCCACAACGGGCGAGGTTTATGTAGCGGGAGAGACCCAGTCCACCAACTTTCCTAACACTTCTGGCGGGGCGCAGGCAAGCTTTAGAGGTGTCTCTGACGCTTTTGTGGCAAAGTTGAACTCAAGCCTAACACAAATCCTCCAAGCTACTTATCTGGGTGGAAGCGGTAACGATATTGCCAAAGCCCTTGCCATACATCCCACAACGGGCGAGGTTTATGTGGCGGGAAGGACCCACTCCACCAACTTTCCTAACACTTCAGGCGGAGCGCAGGCAAGCTTTAGAGGTGTCCCTGACGCTTTTGTGGCAAGGCTAAGTGCTAACTTGACGGATGGTCCTATTCTATCTATCAGCCCACGACCCACAAACGGCAATATTACATCAAACCCTACGGGTATAAACTGTGGTTCCGTTGGTTCTATGTGCTCTGTAGACTTTGCTAATGGAACCACGGTAATGCTTACTGCCACACCTAATACTGGCCATGTCTTTGCTGGATGGGGAGGTGATTGTGCTGATTGTGGCACCAACACCACATGCACTATTACAATGAATGCCAACAAAACATGCACCGCCAACTTTATAGCAAGCGGCGGTGGCAGTGGTGGAACCGGTGGTGGAACAGGTGGCGGCGGTGGTCGTGGCGGATGTTCTATGACTGGCTCCGCATCTTCTATGGCGGGCTTGTGGAATATCCTTGTGTGGCTGTCTGTCCCATTCTTTGCGTTGGTGAGAAGGATAAGAAGGAAGTAAAAACCTGTAGGCCCCTTCTGGGGCCTTGATAATTTTGTTTTCTTTTAATAGAAAGGTTTGGTAGGGAGGGAAGGATGGTGCATCCCTAACCCTTCTATCTTCTATTTTAGCTATAATTAAACCCTATGGTAAGGTTTGCTTTTCAAACTGAGGGAGCGGCGGAAACTCCCTCAGCGGTGGGAATTGGGAGGAGGAGAGATGAAAAACCTTATTCCTCATAATAACGCACTGAAAGATAAAAGTCAAGCCTTTGAAGAAAAAGAAGTGGAAGTGTCGTCTCTAAAGCCCTTCTTTGAGGATTACAGCCTTGTGCCTGTTTTTGAGAAACTCCAAGATTTGCCTCCTCTCGTATGCGTGGCTACTCCTGAGGGAGACTTTGTGGTATTTCATGAAAGTCTTTGGCGGGTGCTACTTGAACGAGGAGTTAAAAAAGTAAAGGCTTTGTTTTTCAAGGGAGTTTGGGACACTGCAGAACTCTTTTACCTACGGGAAAGTCTTTTCAGAAGAAGAAAGAAAGCCCTTGTGGAGTTTTACTATCTTGCTTACAAAAGCTACTACGGAGAGGATTTCTACAGAAACAGGGCAAAAGTCATTGAAGCCATAAGCCAAAAGGCGGACATCACAAAGCGGACAGTCTATGCATACCTGTGGAGATGTTTGCGGGAGGACAAAGAGGAACTCAGGAAAAAGGCAAAACAGCTTTCCAGTCAAGGCAAAACTCAGATGGAGATAGCACGCCTTCTTGGTGTCCCACAGAGGACTATATCAGGTTGGCTAAAAAAGAGGGAGGAGGCGGCAGGGAGAACCTCTGGAGGAGGTGAACCATGATGGAACAAGTTAAGACCATTTTAGCAGACCTTGGCTTTACCTGTCAAGAGAAAGAACTTTCGCTGTCTGAAGTGAGACCTCTTCCAAAGGAAATGTATGTGAGGGAGAAGATAGACCCGCAGTGGGTGGAAAACCTCAAAGAGTGTATCCTTGAAGGCGGACTTCAGCCCTTCATCGTCTGTGCCCATGTGGAAGGATTGCAGGGACTACATCTCGTGGACACCCACCACACTTACTATGCTTTAAAAAGTGCGGGCAAAACCACCGCCAAAGCTTTAGTGGTAAACGAGGAAATTCCCATAGAGAAAATCATCATCGTTCAACTCCGTCTCAACAAATCTGAACAAAAACCTCTCACTTTCAAAGAAAAAAAGCAGTCAGTTTTAAAGCACTACATCAACCTCAAAAACAAACTGGGCAAAGACTTCTACAGAAAGAGAGGACAAATCATCCAAGAGATTATGCGGGAAACAGAACTGTCCAAAGCATATGTCTACAAAATCTTAGAAGACACCTTGCAAAAGGAAAAGGAAGAACTCAAAAGGCTTGTGAAGGAACTCTACAGTCAAGGGAAAAGCCAGTATGAAATAGAAGAATTGCTTGGTGTTCCACAACCTACAATCTCCCGCTGGCTAAATGAGAATAATTTGCAAGAAATAATTCATTATTCTACTGCAGTAGACCACTTTTCGCTAAAAAGGATTTTCACGGAGGAGGGCACGCTGGACAGGGAGTTTTTGGAACTTTTGAATGGCAAGCTTGAGGAAGGTATGCGTGTTCAGGAGTTTTTGGCTGAGTATGGGAAGGCTTTTAGGGCTGAGGATGTGAAGAGGTTTAGGGAATGGATAGATATGGTGATGGGAGAGGTGGTGTTGGAAAGCCATGGCAAAAGGGAGGTCTTTGTTTATTTGATGAGGGAGAAGCTTCCTGTGTCGGAGAGGGCACTGAAGAACCTCTATGAAAATGCAAAGTCTTTAGTGATGGTAATGGAGAAGGCAAGGCAGGAGTTTAGAAGTCTTGTGGAGGAGTTGTGTTTTCACGATGAGGCGGTGTCAGAGGAGGCCCTCTACAGGCTTATCAAGGAGAGGATACATGAGAAGAGAAGCAAGGGCAGAGAGGATAGTGAATACGCTATTGTGTCAAGTTTTATTCTCAAACACTTCAATAGGTTTTCCGTTTTGGAGGAAGAGAAGATTAAAGAGTGTGTGGAGAGTATGCCCATTTTGAGTGCGGAAGAGGTGGAGTTGGATGAAAGTCTTTTAGACCTTACACGGGAGGAGTTTGAAGAGGAAATAAGGGCAAGATACCACAACTACAAGGTTCCTCGGGAGACCCTGCAAAAGCTTTGGGAAAGGCTAAGGCAGGAGAAAGAGAAAAGGGAAAGAGAGAAGGAGAGGGCTATTTTGGAGGAACTTCTTCAGAGGGCAAAGGACCCTCATGTGCAAAGTGTGGATAGCATTGCTAAAAGCCCAGAGGAGACAAAGGTTCTCAGAAAATACTACCACGAGGTTCTCCAAGCCTTTAACTCTGTGAAGACCGCCAAGCTGGAAGACCTCAATGGTTTTCAGGGAGAGACCCTTGAGGAACTGTCGCAGTGGCTGCTTAGCAAGGGCTACAGAACCTACAACGCAGGAAAGCTTTTTGAGGAACTTCAGAGAAAGAAAAGGGCAGAAAAGCTTTTGGAGGACTTTAACTCCTACCCATACTCTTCCCTTGAAGAGTTCAGAGAAAAACTCTCTGAAGAGGACAGAGAAATCTTTGCCCGATACAGCCAGCTATTTTTGGATGCGTTAGGTAGGCATCCAAAGGCGGGAGATGAGGAACACATGGAATTGGCACGGCGTATGCTGGAGGAAGGGCTGTCTGAAGAAGAACTCCGACTTGAATACTGGCGACAAACAGGAAAAATCATCTCACCCGCAATGCTATACAGATGCGTCCAAAAGTTGCAGGCAGAAAGAACCGCAAAAAAACAAGAGGAAGTGCTTTGGCAAGCAATAGAAAGCACGGAAGAGGAGGAAACAGAGGAGAAGAAGAAGGGCATCACCCTAAGAGGCGTCCTCAGTGCAGTCAGAAAACTCCGTGAGAAGGTCCAGCAAACCCAAAGCTATCTAAAGGAGGGTAAACTCCAAGAGACAGAAAAACTCCTTGAGAGAGTAGCAAAAGACCTTCAAGACCTTGAAGAAAAAGTCCAGTTTTCTCTGGAAAGTGATAGAGGACTAAAATTCCCAAACAGAAAGCTGGCAGCTATTCTGATTAGACTGAACGACTTCTCCATAAGACAGTTTGAAGTGCCCTTTATTTTTGAACCAGAGGAAATGGGCAAGTTTATGAAGCTTTTGGATGATGCCCTGGGCAGGTATTTGAAGGTCTCGGGTTTTGACCTTGAGAGGGATTTCCAACAGATTTTGAGGGCCTTTTTGGAAACCTACGCCTATGCATACCTAAGGTATAAGCCCACCAACGAGATGTTCCTGAGGAAGTTCCTGTTTTATAGAGATGACATTAGGTCTGAACTTGACAGCTTTAGAACAACCAAAGGGAAAACTGTAAGCATAAGAGAAATCAAAAACTGGGTTGAAAACTACCTAAAGGAGGTAAACCATGCAGGAAATTCTAACTAAGCTTGGGCTTGAGGATATTCCTTCTGTGGAGGTCCCTCAAAGCCTCTCTCGGGCAATCAAGGAGTTTATGCTGTCCAACAAAAGGTTTCTGGTGCTTTATGGCCCCACAGGAACCTTTAAAACCACCGCAGTCAAAAAGTTCCTCTACGCTTACGCAAAAGACAAACTCTCAAAAAACGGAAAAGTAAGTGTATATGACTGCATGTTTGTAAGGTTTGTAGACCTGCCAAGAGTCTGGCAAGAGGATGAAGAAGCCCTCCACAGAACCAAACTCCTTGCCATAGATGACCTTGTGCTTTCAGGATTTCCCGATAGCTTCTGGGTTAAACTCTTCTCCCTCATAGACCACAGATACACCAAAGACCTCAAAACCATAATCACCACTAACCATGACCTTTCCCACTTCCTACAAGGAGAGGTAAACTTCCACCAAAGAATTGCATCAAGACTGTGCGACGAAAACCTCAGCATGCTGGTTCCTTCAGAGACAAACTACAGAAACCCACGCCAAACGCACTCCTCATGGTAATAGCTTCATAGCCTCATCCAAAAGCCTCTCCACCTCCCGCAATGCAAAATCAATCTTCCTTATCTCCTCCAACAATCCCTCTAAATCACTCTTTGGCCACCCAACCTTGTTCACATTCCCCAAACACTTCCACCTCACATTGCCTCCCTCATACCTCCACACATAAACATACACATTCTTCTTTATAGTCTTCAACGAATAACCCTTCCTCCCTAAATCCCTCTCTAATGCCCTACGCCTCCTTAACGCCTTCCTCACTCGCCTTTTTAACTCATCCAGCTTAAAAATCAACCCATCCATCGCCAACACCTCCTCTAAGGGTTAACTAAGTTTTCACTTTCGCTTTGATACTTAGTTAACCTCAAAATTTTCAAAAACATAGCACGCTCCCTCCTTAGAAGACCTCAGCCACAGAGAAGAAGAGTTCTCCTTCGTAGCTTCTTGGGTCGTGAAGCATATCTCCAAAAGTATCTCCGTCCTCACCTATGGGCACATCCAGAGACAGATAAGGCTTGTTTTCTTCCATTACCTCCATCAACCTTGCCATTATCTGCCTGTAGGCAATGGTAGACAGTGCCCCCTTTTCAGGATCCCACATGCCCACAGCCCTGATAAGCTGGGAAAACCCTTCCGAGAACATGTCCGCATACTCCTCTGCCCTAACCCTCAGCCTCCTCATTATCTCATACACAAGGTTCTTATTCTCAAGGGCTATCTCGTCCCTCAGGGCTTTAAACCTACTCCACAACGCCAAAAACCTTCCCTCCCTCGCATGCTTGTAATACTCCTCTATGCACCTAAGTTCAAAGTTAGACTTTGCTTCCCCATTCTCATCAAAAAACACCCTCTTTGACCTCAAATGCTTGGCAAGTTCCTCCCGAAACTCCACAGGCACATGATAAAAAGCCATCTGCCTGTAAAGTTTCAATAGCTCTCCTTTACCCATTCCCTTCCTAATAGGCAGATTTCTCTCAGGATAGTAAAAACCAAGATACACAGACCCTCCCCTCATCTCCAAAATTACATGACAGTCCTGCGGGTCTAAACTTCTGGGCAACCTCGCCCTTCCTATCACCCTCCTCCTATACCTAAACTCCACCACATCTCCCTTAAACCTCACCAACGCCCTGTATCTCGCCCTGTATGGTATGCACAGCCCTTCCCTGCCCTTTGACCTCTTCACCGCCTCCGCAAGCATATACCCAAACTCTTTTCTGTTCTCCTCAAACGACCTCCCTTTAGCAGTAAGCAACCTCTTCAAAAGCACCATCACCTCCGCCTGCCCAAACTCAAACTCAAGCTTAATCATCTCCTCTACCTCCTTCAGGATATAATTTTAGCTAAAATTACCTGAATAAACAAGGCTTACCTCCGCCGCAAAGCTAATTATACCCTGAAGTGAGGAAATTATCAACGGTGTTAGAGGCAAATTCACTCAGTTTATGGGCAAGGCGGAGGGAGTATAATAAAGACATGCCCAAAGACGAATGGAAGATAAAAGGAGGACGGCGAAAAGGCAAAAAAGCCCTAAAGTATGCAGACCTTCTGTGGGGCGATGAAAAGGAAAGAAGAATTACACTGGAAGACCTTTGCCGATGTTGGAACTTGGATAGACTTCTCAAAGAGGGAGAACTACAACTTGGAATGCTTGTCTTCAGCCAGAAAGAAAAATACAAACTTTCACACTCACAACAGATGACCCTCTATTACGCTTACCTTGTTTTCAAAGACTGGGCTAACAAAACCCAAAAGCATATAAACGGAAAAGCCCTCTCTAAACTCATCCAATACCTCATGGCTATAACCCTCGTTCAAAACGCCAAGTTCTGCACATGCAAAGAGATATTCTCCTTTTTCAAATACGACCTCCCTAAACTCAAAGACAAAGACAGAAAGAACCCTCGCCCACTTGAACACTACCAAAAACAAGCAAGTGGACTTGCCCTACCTCACATACAAAAAACCTTAGAACTCCTCCAAAACAAAGAGAAGGTTCAAAAACTTGGCAAACTCTTAGGCTTGCCACTCCTCTAAGTCCCTGCCTCACTCTGCCTAAAACCCTCCCTACAACTATGCATAGTCCGTGTAAGCATACGGATTAACAAACCTGTCTGGTGCTGTGGAAGAGTTTTTATCCGTCTACAGAAATGCCTTCAGCAGCAACATTATAGAAGTCTATACCATTCGTATAGAACTCTATACATCCATGCTTCTATACTAAACATCTCTACACCCATAAGTATATACTCCGCTACCCTCTCCCAACCCTTCCCACACCCTTCCATAGAAATGTAGAAAAATACTATTATCCCATTTCCACCCAAATGTAAAATCCTCCCTTCCAGCCCTCTCCAGCCTCCACCCTCCCTCTCTCCCTTGTATATACTTATGGGAGTATATCCATATATAGCCTGTTTATGGGTGTATGGCTGTATATGGCTATAGAGTTCTATACTTTTTGTATGGGCATCTATACTGACTTTTGGAAGCATTTTGATATACTTTTAGGTATGGGCAAGGTGAAAGTTTGCATAGTTTTGAGGGAAGACCTTTTGGACGGTTTCAAATCTCGTGGGCTGACTAATCTGTCTGGCGTTATTGAGGAGTTGCTGTCCGCCTTTTTATCTTCTCTTCCTCCTGAATACAGGAGAAGAGGTGCTAAGGAAACGAGGGAGCTTGCAAGAAGGTTCCTTGAGGGCAGGCCAGTCCAAGAAAGCCCAAGCCTTCAGCAGGAACTCCTCCAGCAGCTAATGACCCTTCTTCAAACCCTACAAACTTCATCACAGCCTTCTCAAACTTTCCGACCTCAACCTCAACAAACTTTCCAACCTCAGACACCTCAACCCAAACCTACAGTCCAAGAACAAAAGCCAAAGCCAATAATTTCCACGAGGGAAATCCTAAGGGCAGTGCGGGAACATGCCATAGAACATGGCGTGCCTCCAGAACTTGTGGATTATGAAAGAATACTTGAGGAAGCCCGTAGAGAAGCGGAGAAAGAGTAGTCAGGGACGTCTTCAAACAGCATGTAAGCGTATAGGTAGCCGATAAAGTCCTCTAAAGATGCTATAACAAACTCGCCTTTTAGAATTCTCTCTCTCACCTCCCTTGCCTTTTCTTCCCAGTCTGTTTCTTTGTGAAGTGGGATGATTTCCTTTTCAAAGAACTCCCTCAGGGTCATTCTCGGTGCGGTGTCTTTTCTTCCAGCGGGCCTGCCTACACGGACCAAGTGAAGGCATGGAAGGTTTTCCTCTTGGATGGGTTCTTCTTTCTCTTGGGTTTCTGTAGGAGGAGGTTTTTCCCGCTTTTGCCTTTCTTTTCGCTCTTCCTCAATTCCAAGTAGAGAGTAGAGTTCTTTCTTCATGAGGTCTATAGCCAGAAGGAGAAGGTCCATGATTTCGTTGAACGGGACCTCCTCCTCTTCAAGCAAGGTTCTTATCCTTTGCAGGATTTCCTCTACGGTTTGCCCTTCCACAAAGGGAATTTTACTAAAATAAATCCCATGAAGGTGATAGGGTTAGATATTGGGTTCGGACATACAAAGGTAGTTTATGATGAGGGGAAATTTAAGTTCCCTACTTGGATTGCCTTTTGGGTTAGCACGGGCGTGGAGGATGTGAAGCCCATTGAGTATGAGGGTGCCTACTATGTGGTGGGTGAGAAGGCAAGGTTTTCAGGAAAGAGAATTGAGATAGCGGGAATAGACGAACTCATCAAGTATTACCCACTCATTACGAAGTATGTGTTGGAACAGCTGGGCATACCTCCAAAGAAGGCAATGGTTATTACAGGGCTTCCACCGGGCTATGCGGACAGAGGGAAAGAACTTACCAAGATATTCTCAAACATGGGTATAAAGTCAATCATTGCCTTTCAAGGGTTTGGGATTTGCACTGATGTTATGGATAAGTTTCCCTCTGGGCTTATCATAGACATAGGCTTCAACACGGTGGATTATCTTTCTTACAGTATGGAGGAAGGGAGGCTTATCAAGGAACTCTCTGGGACTATGCCCAATCTTGGAGTGATAACTGCGGTGTCCATATTTAGGGACCTGTTGCCTGCACAGAAGGGTGTTTTAAAGACAAAGCCCTTGTCTGGGCTTGTGAACATCTTTTTGGAGGGCAAGTGGCGTGGAGAAGACCTCTCTCAATACAAGGAAAAGGCCCTTATTCAGTGGAATGAGATAATCAAGGCAAGGTTGAGGCAGGAACTTGGCATTCTCTATGGAGAGAAGTCAGACTTAATTGTGGCGGGAGGAGGTGCATACTTGGTGCGTCCTGAGGTTTTCTCTGCAGATGACAGTGCACCTATGGAGATTTACATTCCAGAGGAACCTGAGTTTAGCAATGCAAGAGGGTATTACAAGCTGGGGGTAAGCGGTGGGTAAGGTGATAAAGTGTTCTCCAGAGGTAGCGGAGAGGTTAAGCAAGAGACTTTTGAAGAAAGGTTTGGTGGTAGGGATTGTGAAGGAAGGAGAGGAGGTTTCTCCTTGGGCAAACAAAGCGGATGTTGTTTTGGTAGTCAAGGATGGTAAAGGAAGAGGCCGCTAATTTAGACCTCCTTGATAGGGTTTTTAACTCTGCGGTGGAGGGAAAAGAGGTAAAAGCCTACATAAGGGCGGATGGCAAGGTTTTAAATCCCTTTTCCACTCTTGACATTACCTTTGAGATAGATGGAGAGGTTGTGGGAAGTGCGCAGACACTTTTAAAGTGCGACGTTCTTGGTTCCTGTAAGTATTGCTTTACCAGAAACTACTCCCACATAGTTTTGATAAAGAACCGCATTGAGAAGACCCTTGACACGAAGTGGGTAAATGTTCTGACTTGGAATGGAGAACCTATTTTTGAGGAGAATTACTACAGCAAGATAGTTATAAAGCCAGAGTATGTTGCGTGCTTTTATCAGGGTGAGGGTGTGGAGAAGCTGGTGGTATACAGGTATAGCAGTATAAGTGTGGAGAGGAGAGGCGGGCTTGCGATGGTAATTGTTTTAGAGAAGGACCGTATTATCAGATACTTTACAGAGAACCTTGAGGTTCAGCTATGAGGCTACTGCTGCTTCTTGTTCCCGCTTTAGTTTATGGTTTTTGCTTTGAGGAAGCGGGGCGGTATTATGGCGTATCTCCGCACCTTCTTTGGGCTATAGCAAAGGTGGAAAGCAACTTCAACCCAAGGGCCATAAACCGCAACAAAAACGGAACCTACGATATAGGACTTATGCAAATAAACTCCTCTTGGTTTCCCTATCTCAAAAAGCACGGAATAGACCCATCTTTGCTTTGGGATCCTTGCTATAACGCCCATGTAGGTGCAATGGTTTTAAGGCACTGCATTGACACCTACGGCCACAGCTGGAGGGCAGTAGATTGCTACAACAAGGGCAAAAGGGCAAGAGAAAGTTCCAAGTATGTGTGGAAGGTCTATAAAAGCCTACTCCAAGCACAAGCTTACGCAAACAACCCGCAAAGTCCTTAAAGATTATTAACAGGGTTAACTAAGTAGGAGGGCTTTCAGAGAAAGTTAGTTAACCAAAGCTATAATTAAAAGCATGCGTGTGATAGAGGTGTTGGAGAGGAGTTCGTTTAGTCTTAATCCGTTGGGAGGTCTGCTTGTTTATTTGGATGGAGGCATATTTCCTAAGAAGCTAAAGCTTCTCAGGAGGGAGGAGGTAGATGAAAAAATTCCGTATCCTTTATTGAACCCTCTTCAGACCGCCTTTGAGGTGTTTTACGAAGATGGGAATGCGGTTGTGTCGGCGCCCACATCTGCGGGCAAGAGTTTGCTTGCCTATTTGTTTATGAGACGGCATGGGGGCAGGGCTGTGTATTGTGCACCCACGAAGGCTTTGGTGGGAGAGAAGAAGATAGAACTTTCCCGCTACTACAATAGTGTTGGAATGCGGACGGGAGATAACATCCTTGAGAACCTAAAGGAGACAAGGCATGATGTGGAGGTGGCGGTGTATGAAAGCTTGGCACAGGGACTTAGAAACAGGGCGGACTGGACATCTGATATATCCTGCGTTGTTTTGGACGAAGTCCATCATATCCGTTCCAAGTGGGTGATAGAGGAGGTCATCGCCCATCTTAAGGCAGAAGGCATACCCATTCTGGCCTTGTCTGCCAGGTCACCCAAACTATACAAAACTGCACATATTTTGTGCAGTCGTCCCCTGACCTGGAAGGGAGGGACTACCCTTGCCAGCCACCCTTGCCCAATCCCCTGAAATCAAAACACGTTTCAAGGGAGAGTGGTCCCTACACCACTCAAGGCAAGTAGTGGCAAGCAAAGTC
>Ga0209740_1000076_pt1 | contig 17764 bp, 18 predicted proteins | sample ConCONMetagenome_FD_184733 | JGI IMG/M metagenome (GOLD analysis project Ga0209740, IMG submission 184733) | Hot spring microbial streamer communities from Conch Spring, Yellowstone National Park, USA - CON_C (SPAdes) (version 3) | ecosystem: Environmental > Aquatic > Thermal springs > Hot...
TTATGCAACTACCGTCTGAACTTGTGCGTATACCAACACCAGAAGAGATGCAAGCTATGGCACAAGCACAAAAAGCTAAAGAAGAAAACATTAGACAATTCATCAAGCAAATTCTTTCTGATGAAGAGATGTTGCTTAAGATAGCACCTAAATCAAAAGACCTTTTGACTTATTTAAACCTTGCAATGGGAGGTGAAGCAAATGAGTGAAGTGGTTATCAGTTTAAGTATTATTGTTTTAGCTTTGGTGTTCATTTTTTACTATATGCATTGGTTGTCTCGTAAGATGTCTCAGGTTTCTGACAAGATTGAGAAAATAGAAAGAGATTTGTATGAACTGCGGGAACTTATGAATGAAGTTAAGGATACCACGCACAATCTTAATCACAAGGTTGATTTGGTTAAAGAAATTGAAAGACTTGTAGAACACATACAAGTCAAAAAAGAAGAAGATAAAGAAAAGGTTAAACAATTTTTGGTGAGGAAGTTCAACAATGTTGTGGCTTGATGATTTTATTACATTTCATCAAGCTATGAAAAAGGAACCAAAAACGGTTAAGTTTGTGTTTTTGGATGGTATATACATAGGCAAAAAACTTGGAAATGAACTGTTTTGTGATTTTCATCCAACAATTGAAACTACTAAGCTTTTGAAGGAGGCTATAAAAATTTACAAACCCTTTGTGGTTCCAGACCCATACAAACCGACAAGAGAAGCGTTTTTGACAAAGACTGGGCAATATATCTACTTTACTCAGTCTATTGTGTATTATGATGGTATAATCAGACCTATTTTCTTTAGTAAGAAATACACATCGGATGTGTTTGATGTGCAACCTTTTTCCCTATTAGCAAGGGCTTGGAATGGTGAATTTGATATTCAAACAGCACAGAAAAAATACTTGGAGGTTATGACATCATGAGAGTGCTTGTGTTTGGCACAGGTATTGAGTTTAGTCCTGTATTAGGTTTAGCAACTGCAGGACATGAAGTGTATTATTACACTGATTACATTTCTCCATATCCGAGTTTTGATGATTTTGCTACTGGTTATGGTTTTGTGGGTATAAGAAAGGTTCATAACTTTTTTTCGTATATAGACAAAGTTGATAAAATAGTCAGTTTTGATGTGTATGGTGGAGATTTGTTAGACTTTTTAGCTAAAAAAGGTTATAACACTTTTGGTGGCGGTTTGGCTACTGAACTTGAACTTGATAGGAAACTTTTGAAAGCAGTTTTAAAATCTGTTGGTATTCCAACACCACGCTATGAAATTGTTAGAGGTTTTAGAAATGTTCAACCTCCTTGTGTGGTAAAACTTTCTATTTTCAGAGGTTCTGCAGAAACCTTTTTCATACATAACGAAACAGAAAAGAGAAATTATGAAGTCAAATTGCGTAAAGAATTTGGAGATTTTCTGGACAGAATGGAGTTTGTTGTTGAGGAAATCTTAGAACTTGACGATAAATTTGTTGAAGTTGGTATAGATGCGGTTTTTGATTATGAAAAAGGTTTTGTTTTCCCTTTGTTGGTTGGAATAGAGTATAAAAAAGGTGCTTATGTAGGTAGAGTTTGTGAAAGTTTTGCTGAGGTTCCAAAACCTTTACAAGATACTATGCTAAAGCTTGATAGTGTTTTGAAAAAACTTAGATATAGAGGTTTTATTAGCACAGAGGAGTTTATAGACACAAAAGGATTTAGGCATTATTTCCTTGATATAACAGTTAGAATGCCATATCCTCTTGGGCTTGGCTACAGATATGCAATGACAAACTTTGCTGATGTGGTGCTAAACAATGCAAGACCTATATTTAGAGATAAGTTCTATATAGCTGTGCCATTGAGGATTGGAGAAGCTAAAGATTTCTTTGTTTATGTTGATACTCCAGCTCCAGAAAGAGATGCAAGATACAATTTTGAAGCTTTGATGAAAATTAAAGGTGAGTATTTTGTGCCAAAAGGTGAAGCTATTCAAGGTTGTGTGTGTGAATGTTTTTCTTTGCTTGATGAAGTTAAGATTATGAGGACTATGGAACAGTTGGTAAAGAAAGTTTCTGCTATATCTTTATCTAATGATTTGGTTAATTTACCTAATGCTTTGCGGGAGGCGAAAAAGTTATGGAGATAATGAAATACACACGGCTTGACGAGTTGTTAAAAGAATATGAACAGATACAGTCTTTCAATCAAAGAAGTCTTGATATTATGTCTATTGAGGTTCAGTTTCAAGGCTACAGAAAACTACTTGAAGAAATTGAACGAGAAAAACGCAATCTTGAAAAGCTTGAAAGACAAGCAGATGTGCTTGGTATAAAAAACCCAGTTAGAACGAAGAATGAGATAGCAATGGTTAAAGTAAAATTGTTAGAACTTGAAAAGTCTATTTATGATGCTTTTAAGTCTTTTAGAGCAAAAGAAGAAAACACTCCAACTACAGCGATACAAATAAACATCATAGCTTCTTCTCCCAACAATCCGATTACGGAGGAAGAGTAGTGAGTGAAGTAAAACCTACGTTTGTAAAAGAGGTTTTGAAAGATACAGATATACCTAACTCTTGGAAAAAGAATTTTTCAAACTGGTTATGGAGTAGTGCAAGAAGCAGAGAATATACTTGGCTTATTTCAATATTTTCAACGATTTTTATAAAAAGTTATGAGTATAAACTTAGTTTTGAAAAACCAGTGGAAAATTTTGGTTTTACATTTCCTTTTGTTGTTAAAATTAACTCTTCACGTGTAAAAGATGTTTTTATTTATGGAGTTAATTATAAACCAAAAAGTAAAGTAAATTACGGAACAAGCTTTGTTATATCTGGGTCTGATTTTTATTTTAAAACAGCAACACGATACAAACTGGAAGGAGATGTTTTTAACATATTTAAACTGTTTTACACTTTACCACAATTTACAGACAAAAGCAAACTATCTATTTTAGCAAGTGCCATACTGGGTATAGATGTTAATTTCTATAACGCAAACACCTTTTATCCATCTATTCTTCGTATAAGTTTTTTGCATCCATCATTAAAAAGTGATTTAAAAATAGTAGCAAGTTTGGTTAAAAATTTGGGTATAACTTGTGTTTTTACAAAAAGAGTTTTTAGTGATTTTGATTTAAAAGTAATTAGAACTCTGACTACAGATTTTTCAGAAAAATCCCGTTTGAAGTTTGACTGTAATGTTTTGAGAAACACAATAACACTTTTTGCAAATAAAAACAAAATAAAAGTTGATTTTCGTTCTACATTAAATACAAACGCTGAATTTCTAACGTCTGAACAGATAAATGGTTATCCTTATATAGTAAGACTAACCAATCCACAAATCGTGAATAGAAACGAATTAAAAGTTGGTTTTGCATCAAATATAGAAAGCAAATTTCAAACCATTGGAAAACTTGATTGTGTTATTAGTAAAAAAGGACTAATAGAAAGCGCTTTCTTGAATAGAAATGATTTAACGGTAGTTATTAGCACCACAGGTTGTTATGACACAACTTGGGAAAGATTTGGTGGAGTTTGGATTACTTGTGAATATTGGGTTATGGTAAAAAGTGAAACTATTACAGCTGAATTTACTAATTATACACAAATAACAGTTAATGCTATAAATCAAAGAGGAATAGTTCCCGAGTATAAATCGGTTAATATTATATTTGTTGACGGTTCAGTTGCTTGGAGTGTTTGTAATTATACATCTTGGAGAAGATTTGGAGGTAAATGGAGAAGATGCGAGGTATGGAAGTTGTAAACTTAACTGATTTACCTATTGTAAATATGAAAGGTGAGTTGGTATGTTTAACACAAAACAAGTTTATAGTTTTTCCGCAGGTAATTGAACGTCAAACTATAGTTGATAGAGTTTTTTATAGCAATTATCTAAATGGTGTGGTATTGAACAATAAACTGTTTATGATTTTACGGAACCCTGACTTTTATAAAGTAGTGTATAAAAATACGATTTTTAATTTTCTTTATGTTGCTGGTGCTGTTATCTTTGGTGATGTAATTTTTGTGTTTGTTGATAATAATAGGTGTTTTGTTATAAACACATCTACCGACGAAACAAAGATTGTGCATATTTCAGCTCCTTCTAATATTGTGCATGTTTATCAACTAACAACTTATCTTTTTGTTGTAGTTTCGTTTCCTCCTACAACTGTGTATATTTACAGTATGGATGAAGCTGGAACCATATCTACAGCAACAACACCCAGTGTTTCTTTGCCTTCTTATTCTTATGGTGTTTTTGCAAATCCAAAGAAAAATCCAAGACTTTTAAAGAAAGGTGATATTATCTTTTTGTATGGTGATGATGCAACTGTTTTACTTAGCTTACAAATTTCTGACTTGGTGTATCTTAGAACTGAAGAAACATTTTTGCAAAAATTGTCTTTGTTCCCAGAATTTGAAGAACAAGGTTTAGAGTTTGTAGGAGAAACCGTGAATTTTTATTTGTTCAAAAATAACTTGTTTAATAACTTTGTGTGGCTAAATAAAGGAGACAATAGAGTGTTTTTCTCTACGAATTACATTTATTTATCACCTCAGCATGTGGTGTATGATAATCATCTTTATTTAATTCAAGATACGATTACCTCTATAAAACCAAACATTTCTTTGGAGAAAGAATTTACGGTTAAACTAAAAGGCAGAAAACTTAACAGACTTATTTTAGAGGTGCTTGAAACAACTGATAGTGATATTGGTAGTTTAAGCGTTTTGAGCAGATACCTTGATGCAGAGAACTATTTCAATTATTTCGTAAAAGATTATCAAACTATGTATAGATTGGGTTTGCGTGGTGAAGAGTTTGTAATATCTTTATATACAAATCAAGCGTGTAGAATACGAAGTTATCAAGCATGGTTAGGATAATTAAAGCTGGTAAGAATGTGAGAGTTAATAAAGGCGTATTGATTTATGTAAGAATTGATGGTTCTGTAAGTGCAGAGTTGATAGAGAAAGAAAAGGTTGTTTCTATATCCCCAAACGATTATATTTGTGTTATATTTATATCTGAGGAGGTGTTATCATGGCGACCACGATAACTGAACTTTATGCACAGCTTGTGCTTGATAATATACTTTCAAAGTGTTATGTTGCTTTGATTAGAAATGACGGGACTGAATGTTCTATAGGGCGTTTATCTGTTGGTTCTTTAACTTTAGATTCTACTTCAGACCCAAAATATCACATTATAACCAATACTACTGAACTTGTTTTTCCAGTTGCAAGTAGCAATGTGGCTCCAATCACAAATCCTGTAGCTAAAGTGGTATTGTATATGTCAGAAAATGATAATGATAAAATAGCTGAAACAGATTTAGCTACTCCTAAACCTTATTTAGCTGGAGACCAATTTAGAATACCAGTTGGTATGTTGCAATTTAAGATACAAAAAGTTGTTGAATGAAAGATATAGTCCTCACACCTAAACAAGAGGAAATAATTAAAGCTTTTTTTGAAGGCGACAAACTTTGGGTAATGTCTGTTGGTGGTAAAGGTTCAGCTAAGACTACAGCCACTTTGTTTATTCTTTTGCGTCTTATGTTTGACAAAGAATTTGAAAGAAGCAAAATACTTGTTGCACGGGAAAGTCTCAGAGACCTCAAAAATACTTTGATTGATGAGTTTATTAGACTTTGCACTGAAAAAGGTATCAAGCTTGGTATAGACTACGATGAAAACAAACAACTTCAGAGAATTTATTCGTATATAAATCAGTCTGAGATATTCTACCTAAGCTTGTCTGACAAAAATGAACAATACAAAACTGTTCGTTCATATGAGTTTAATGTTATAATTATTGACGAGTTAGACAGACTTAGTCAAAAAGCGTTTATAGAAGCGTCTGAAAGGCTTAGGTATCCGCATCGGTTTATTCGTGGTCTTGTAAATTTAAACCCAGTTTCAGAAACGCATTGGATTTATAAAGAGTTTGTAGAAGAAAATGGAACTTTTGCACCGTTTGTGCGTATTGTTAAGTCAAGTGTGTATGATAATTTTGTATATGTAAAAGTAGCAAAAAACTTTTTCCGCAACGCTGATACTTACAATTTTGAAGACAAGGTTTATTACGTGGTTAATAACAGAAGATACGAAAAAGTCTCTGAAACTGAAGATAGTATTATAGCTAAACGGTTTAACCCACCTCACAGCTACCTTGCTCAGATGGAACATAGACCATATTACTACAGGCGGGTAATGTTGCTGGGTGAATGGGGTAATGCTTATCTTGAAGGAAACGGTATTTACACAAGCTACTTTTCTGAAGACAACATTTACTCTGATTTTAACATAAACGCTAACTTATCATTTTACTACAACTTTTATGCTGGTATAGACTTTGGTTTTAGAAGACCAGCTTATGTTTTGTTGCTTGAGGATGAACTTGGTAGGCTAATTGTAATAGATGAGTTGCTTGGTGAAAATGAACCTGTAAGTGTATTTCTTAACAATGTTGCCAAACGCTTAAAGTCAAAATTTAATCTTACCATTCATGATATAGAGTGGTGGGGAGATGTTGCAGGAAACCAAAGAGACCAGTTTGACGGTTTGACCATTTTGAAGCGTATTCAAGATGAATTTAGAATAACAGTTAAAACAATGCATGTTCCACAATTTCAGAGTATTGAAGCAATAAGAGATATGCTTACTACAGATATATACGGCAAAAAATGGTTGAGAGTTTATCAAAACTGTCATATTACACTTAACGGTTTGCTTGGTGAGTTTCAGATAAACGATAATGGTAAATTGGTAAAAGATGGTTTTTATGAACATATTCATGATGCTTTAAGATATGTTTGCTATCCACTTTACAGAAAAACAAAGCAGTCTAATTTTGTAATTAAAACTCCAAGGTATTGACAAGATGCGGTGATTTCGTATATTAAATTTTGTGGAGGTAAAGTGTGATGGATGAAAAGTTGCAAGAATTGTTAAATGAGTTGTATAAGGAATTGAATGCTGAGGTTAATGCAAACGATGTAAACAAAACTGCATCGCAGCAAGTTGTAAATCAAACACAGCAAACTCAACAAGTAGAAGAACAACCTCAAGAAGAAAACGAGGATACTACAGAATATCAACAACCTCAACCTGTTTGGGATTGGGATTATTGGAAACAGATAGGAAGGAGTGTATTTCTTAATATGGCTACGATTATGAACCCTAACATAATCAAGTATATGCCTGTTATTGAACAGCGTGCAGAATATAAGCTTCAACAAGATTTAGCTAAAAATCAGATAAAAGAAACTTATCTACATTATCTACAAGAAGCTTATAATGATGTTCAAAGAGAATTAGCGGGAATATTGAAAGATTTTCTTAAATCTTCTCAAGTAGGGTTTTACGGATATATGGCACCATCTAAGCAGGAGGTTCCTACCTACACGATGAAAGATTACAAAAATGATTACAAGAAAGCTTTGGAATATGCTACTTACAAAGGTATGGGTGATATTTACTACAAAGACAGTTCTGAGAAAGGAAAATATGGTGAAGGTAAGTTGCTACTTGGCGAAAGCTTGGATGAGATTAATATTTAAATATAGGAGGTGAGAAAGATGGCGTTGTTTTGGCAACCTACAGCTATACCTTCAGGTGCTTTAGGTTTTACTGATGATGAGTTCTTTAGTTATACTACCGAAAATCAAAGCTATAAACTTGGACGTGCTGCTATTATGAAAGAAGTTTTGAAGAGAGTAGTGCCTGAACTTACATTCAGACGGTTTGTTTCCAAGTGGACTGACTTCAGGGAAGGAACCGATAGATACTTTGAGATGTGGAAGAAGACTACGAGACCTTACAGTCAATTTTGGAAGACTGTAGATGAATTTGAACCTCTACCTTCCGTGTTTCCTGAATACAAGAGATATAGCGTAAGCGTTGAGGAAAGAGGTGTTCAAATCCCGTGGACTTTGAGAGCAAAGATATTCTCCGCAATAGACCTTGAAAGTGAGATTAGAAAGCATGTAGAAGAAGTAGTAGTGGGTTCTATTGAAAGGGATATTATAGCCAACGGATTTGCATATCTTGATGTGCTTGGTCTTTGGACTACAAGCGGTTTGCAAGTGCATGTAGGTAGAACTCTCGCACCTACCAAGACTTTTGCAGCAGAAAGTGGGTTCCCGACAACTATAACTCAATACAATATGGCATCCGCACCTACACTTGCTGAATTGAACATGGAAGCCATAAGACTATTTGCAAAAGAATTGTCAAGATTGTATTGTCCAAGCTATGATGGAAGAGGATTTGGAAGATATGTAATAATCATTAATGAACAAGCAAAACACAGGCTAAGCACCGACCCAGAGTTTCAAACCATGATGTCAAGACTACAAGATGCAAGGGCAATAAGAGAAGGCTACATCGGAATGTATTATGGTCAAGAGTTCATAGAAGATAACGGTAAGTGGATAGACAACATAATCGGAACCTTGCAACCTGAGCTAAACGGAAAAGCTATTTGTGTATTCTTGGGTAAAGATGCGGTAAGAGAAGCAATTGTAAGACCTGAAGAGTTTAAGACCCAATCTGGAGACTTTGGAAGATTTATGTCTATAGGTGTCTTTACTTACAGAGGTGAACAACCTACTTGGTTTGCAAGTGAGACTGGTGGGCAAGCAAGCGGTGGTATCTTGGTTGCACTGTAATCATGACGAATGAGGAGCTGGTCAGGTTTGTAATTGAGGACAGGCAAGTTCCGTATAACGACCAGCTCCTTTCCCTTGCCCACCAGTATTTTAAGCTTGTAATAGAAGAACTTGAAAAACGAAACAATTTCAACTATATGCGTAGAACTTCACTTTTTACACTTTTAAAAGACAACTATTCAGTTGACTTTACTGAAGACGTTAAACAGTTTCAAGAGATTTTGGATAAAAAGCGTAAAGTAAAGTTGATAGGTGATGAGGATGTAAAAATGCTTTTTGTTTATGCTACAGATATACGAGGTATACCATCAAGATTTCTGTATATCCCAAATACCAGTTCAATCGGTGGAACCTTATACTTTGATTGTCCTGCATCAGATAATTTTGATTATGTAGCTGATTATTATGTTTACACGTATAGAAGCAATCTTGTAGAACCAAATCAGTCTCATCCTTTGCTTTTTGAAAACAAAGCTTTGTTAATTCACGCATTAAGCTTCTGGATTGAGAGATACTTTACCTCCGACCTTAGTCTTGAAGCACAAGCTAAAGCTATACAAGAAGCTTTGGAACGCAGTGTTCAATCTGAACAGCGGTTTAAAAAAGCAGTGCTTAAATTTCATCTTAGGAGGTATTAAAAGTGAAGAGGTTGTTTAGAAGAATAGGTAAAATTCTTAAACCTACTCTTCCGATAGCTGGGACATTGCTTGGTGGTTGGGTTGGTGGGAAAATAGGTGGAGCGTTGGCTGGAGCTGTTGGTAAAAAAGCGGGACAAATAGTAGGTGGTGTTGCTGGTAGTATGCTTGGTGCTTCTGGTGGTAAAAGTTTGCAGGGTTCTCAGTCTATACAAACACATGTTCCTCCATATGCCCAACAGGGTGCAAATATACTTATGGATTTGCTAAATCAAACACCAACTATTTCACAAACTATGGCAAGTCTTACCAAACCTTATATAGACAAAGCAATAGCGTTTATGGAAAATATACCAACTGAATTACGAGAAGTTTATCGTGAAGCAGAAACCGATATTAGTAGATATTTTACAGATTTGTTAAATAAACAGCAAAGTATCATCCAAGCAGAACAAACCAAACAAAACCTAAAACTTGGTGCTTTAGGTTTACTCAACACTCAAGCCCAACAATGGGTTTTGGCAGACATACTAAACAGAACAGCATTTGAGACACTTAGAGACCAAACTCAAGCGTTGACTAATTTAACTGGTGCAAGAACTCAGTCTTTGGTTAGTTATTTGTTTATGCGTCCTGAATTTTATGCAAATGTTGCAGATAGTGTAATTAAAACAGACCCGCAAATATTAGATTTTCAAACTAAAATGGATATAGCAAAAGCTTTATTTGGTGTGCCAACAATTGTTCAACCTGTTTATAGAAGAGGTTTACTTGATTATCTACCAACTTTTGCCCAACTTGGAACAGCTTTTATGCTTTTGAGGAGGTAAAACATGAGTATAGTAGTTTTGCCCAGAATTGAACAAGAAAACCCATTTGGCGTGTTGGCTCAAACAATTAGTGAGGAAGTATTGCCTTATGTAATAGCATTATACACTAACAAAGACAAGATAGCAAGACTTTCTGATACAGAACTTACTGACTTTGTAGAAGTTTTACAAAGACACGCACCAGAACTTGCAAAAGATGGAAAAATTGATTGGGAAAAAGTTAATGAGTGGGCAAAGTCTGATGAAAAACTGAAACAAAATGTGGCGAACTTTCTACTTGAGGCAAAAAAGGTTAGAGAGGAATTTGCAAATAGTCCACTGCTTGTGAAACTTCAAACATTGGATATGGTAGGTGCTTTAAACAACCAAGAGTTAAACAAAATTTTTACTGTTGAAAAGTCTATAAAGAAATTTGTAGAAATTGTAGAAAAATCAGACCTACCAACGATTTGGAAAGTAGTTTTGCTTGAAAATGCAGAAAAGTTTGCTGATAGACCAGACTTGATTAAAAAACTTAGTAGAGTGCTTGGTGTAGAAAAAGAAGAAACCGCACAATCAACTAAACAAGAAACTAATACAACTTCTGAAGATTTGAAAACGAGTTCTGAAGAACCACAGTTAAATCTAAATTCACAATCCCCCTATAACATAGAAAAATCTCCTCATAACATAGAAAGTAGTCAAAATAATAAAAAAGGAACCCGAAATAGAGGTGCAGTTTTTTCACCACAAAAAACACCTCCTCAACCACAATCTTTACTACAAATAACACCTTTTTCTCAATCACAGCATTTATCACAACCACAAAATACTCAAAACCAAACAACTTCACAAGACCGTTCTTTAGATACTAACAAACTATTAACAAACAAGGATTTGCTGTTAACAGGTGGTAGTGCTTTAGCTACATTGCTTGTCCTTGCAGCAACAAGAAACCCAAAAATGGCTATACAAACACCTCTTCTTTTAGCATCATTAAAAGAAGCTGGTAAGAATGTTGGTAGAAAAACTGTTTCTGCTATAAAAGCTATACCAGAAAAAGTTAAACAAGCAACGAACACACTGGCACAAAGTGGTATTGTTGGTAAAGTAGAACCTCCTTTACCTAAACAAAATTATATAACAACAGTGATTAACCCTCCAAAACCACCTTCTATTGAAAATTTGATAAAACAAGTTAACAAAACTAATATAAAGAAGCAACAAAAAGCCCGCAAAGGTAGAAAGTCTAAACAATAATACTTATATTTAACCTTATGATTGGTAGGGTGTTTAGCGCTTTAAAAAATCGTAAAACACTTGCTGGTCTTGGTATTGTTGGTTTATTAGGTGGTGGATACCTTGTTGGGCGGTCTATTGGTGGTAATGAAGATGAACAAAAATTAAATATTCCGATAACTGAACAACCTAAACAACCCAAACAACCACAACAACCGCAACAATCTCAAAAATCTCAACCTAAAACTTCGGGGCGTATAACAACTGGTTTAAGTAGTTTGAGTGGAGGAGTTCATCAGGAACCAAAGCAAGGTGAAACTGTTGTTGGAGCGTTTATACCAGAATTAATAAAACTTTATCAGTTAACTAATGTTTTAGCTTTGCAGTATGAACAAGATGCGGAAGTTTATTATAAAATTTACCAACTTTACGAGAAGAAACTTGAAGAACTAATACCCGTTATTACAGTAGAATTAGCTAAGACTCCTCTTTCACAAATGACTGGTGCTGATTTACCCTCAAAAATCTCAACACTTTTCAAGTATTACAGTTGGGATTTTGCAGTGCAAAATTTTCCCAAGATTTTAAAAGGCTACTATCTGTTAAAAATGCATAACCAAGATACAACCAATCTTACAATCAATGATTTAATAGCAGTAGCAGATAACCCAGCTTTAGCACAAAACGAAAATGTTTTACGAATATTTGAACAAATAGGAGAATTGTATAAACTAAAAATGAAAGGTGTTTTGGAGCAACTTGGAAAATTGAAAGATGTGTATGCATACAGACTTAATGTTTTAAAGGAACAAGCTAATATGATAAAAAACATAATAAACACTATACTTGACCAAGAAGAACTTAACTTCAGAAGATGGGTGGAGCGTGAAAAGTTAAGACTTCAAGAGAAACGACTTGCAATTGATAGTGCTTATAAGAAAGCAAAAATTGCTCAAGGTTGGGAAGCGCTTAGAATTAAACGAGAACAACTAAATCAAAAACTTTCTGGAGGTATACCTTTAATTAAAATATCAGATGAGGAATAAGTGATGAGTTGGGAAAGGTTTTTCAAACAAGCCAGCATCCAAATAGAAAAAAGTATATCGGACATGTTTGACTTTGCACATAAAATAACCAAGCGTATTGTTCCGTCAGCTGAACAAGTTAACAACTTTACTAAAAAACATTTTGGGTTTAAAGCGTTTACTTACGCACCATCTGACTATGATAGTCCAAAAGAGTTAGCTAAACAAGCAAAACAGTTAATTAATCTTGGTTATCCTCAATATGCTATAGACTTTGTAGATAAGTTAAAAGAAAAGCAAGACAAAACAGCTTTGCAAGATGTAGCAAATTACATCTCTAAGCAAATAGATTTTGCTTTGAGAAAACAGGATTACGGTAGAGTAGTTTATTTATCTACTTTAGCAGAACGTATAGACCCAAACTTCAAAGAAAACTTCAAAAATTATGTTATGCAACAAACAAATGGACATTTGAAGTATGAAGCTATTGAAAAAGCAAGGCGGACAATTAACTATATAGAAAACGCTACACTGATTTTGAATACGGCTGCTTTAGGACTTGGTATTAGTAGTGTTTTTGCAAGACCTTTTCTAACCCCAGCATTTAGATTATTAACAGATGCTTTTACTGGCTTTACCATTGCCTCTACACTTTACGGTGAAGCAAGAATAGCACAAATGCAAGGTAGAAATCCACTTACTGCTATTTTTGACCCGTTTAATCTTGCTATTGCTGTAGATATAGCAAAATCCGTAAAAGAAGCACCAAAACTTACAAAAGAAGCATCAGTTAAACTTCTACTAAACAAATCAACAGAACAGTTTATTACAGATACATTAGCAAATTTGACCCATCTTACAACCACAAGACTTCAAATCAAACAAGATTTAGAGACCGTTAAAAGCACACTGGTTTTGGTGAATAAAAACATACAAGAAGGATTATCTTTCAGTGAAAATATTATTCAAGCGTTATACAAACACGCTGGCACTAAATCCGCCTCTGCTTTGTATAGATTGGCTACAGCATATTTGCATGATACACAAATAGCTTCAGAAATAAATACAATAGCAAAATACATTTACAACAAACCTGAAGTAAAACAAGCCTTGAGTAGATACATAAGAGAAGACGGTTCTATAAAAGTGAATGCTGGAGAAGTAGAAAGGATACTCCTTGAACTTTCAAAGAAAGACCACGAAATATACAACTTTTTGGCACTTCAAAGAATTACCAGTTTAAACCATGCTATAAACAAAGCACTTGAAGATGGAGCCTCAGTTATTCATGTTAAACGTTTGGATGAAGATGTAATTATTCATACTTTTGATGTAAAATCAAGCAAGGTAGATGATATTATTAAACCGATTTTCAAAGAGTTGGACGAAGGAAACACGCTTGTTTTAACGTGGAAAAATGTTGAAAAAGATAAATTTGACTACTTAATACTCAAACCAGCATACCACCCAAGCTATGACCATTTTATAACACTACATGGTTTACCTATGATAGTTGCCACTTCTAAAGGTAAACCATTTGATGAACTTTTACCTGAATTAAAACGAGTATTTACAGATGAAGAAATAGAAAGCTTGAGAAAGATTGTAGGAAACAGACTAATAACTATACTTGATAACGAATATGTTAACATCCCTTACCATAACATAGCAAACAGCAGAGATTACATAAATAGTATTTTGAAAATAAAACTTGATGATGCTGAGGCACAGCTGATACATGGTAAATTTACCGTGTATTATAACAACAACATTTTCCCACACAAACTTAAAAACACAGCAAAAGCGTTAGAAAATATAACCAATATGCTAAAAAACAGTTTTGATATAGAAATTAAAGAAGTTTCAGATATTGGAAAATTACTGAAAAACGATGAAATAATAGAAAAACTTTTGGTATCATTGAAACTAACAGAAGAAGCAGAAACAAAACTAACAAACATTGCAAGATTTCTTGATGAAATAGCATTCAAACAAGCACCAGAACTACATCGTGAAGGTAAAGGTTTTGCTATTTTGTTCAAAAACTATGACAGTTTTGTTGAATATGCTTCATCTAAAATGTGGAGTAGAGTATATGCGGATATGACTGGTGTAAAAGCTTTTCGTATTCTCAGAGAACATATTGAAAGTATATCAGAACCAAACAGAACGGACTTACAAAAACTGATATTGGATTTTATTAGGGCATATGAAGGCAAAACAGGAAACGAATTACTTGATATGATTAAATCATTCAATCTTTTTCTTGGAAGCATTTATACAATATTCAATACGCCTATTACTGTAGCCAACTACGGACAATACTTAGCTTTGGCTTCTACACTATTCCCAAGCCTAAAGTTATTCTCTGGTGCTACATTTAAACACTTTATGGAAGAGGTTAAAAACGCATACAAACAAGCTGGATTGAGACACGGTTTGTATAAGTATCATGCTTTAAACCCTCTTGTTCCTATTGTAGAAGGTCTTATTCGTGCATCAATCCGTGCTACAATTGAAGATGAAGTTGGTTTTAAAAATGTTATAGATGATTTGGCTAAGTTCTTAACTAAGTTTAATCCAGATGATGCCAAAGCTATAGCTAACGATTTGTATAACTTTTACAAAAACAACAAAGAGTTGTTAATTGATGATTTAGAAAGAATAATTGTAGGTGGAGACCCACGAACACTTGGTATCACTTTTCTTAAAGACACGCACACAAGAGAAGCTTTTATCTCTTGGTATAAATTCATCTTTTCACCTCTTGCATTGGGTTTACAAGCATCTCAAAAGTTCTTATCAGATATTAGCAGAGGAGATTTAAAAGCTCTTGCTAAAGGTATGGCTTTGTCTTCTATACTTGCTTTGTCTGTCGGAACTCAAGCGGTTCCATACTTTGCTCCGTTTGAATTAAGTTATACAATGGCAAAACATGTAGCAAACGCTATAGGTTATTTGCTTGGTATAGATGTTCCTGAAATTCTGGATGAAAAAAGCTTGGGTTATGCTATTCATAGTAGAGTAGCCGATATTATTGGTATAGAAGTGCTTAACCCTAAATCTAAATACTACATTTTTGAAGCAAGTGGTAGAGAAGTTGTAAAATACTTAGCTGGAGAAGACCTAACCAATAGTAGTGTAGGTTGGAACATCTTAGCAAAAGGTTTAGAAATTCTAAAAATGATTAGCACCGTAGGAGAAGCTGGACTTATTAGCCCAAGTGCTATGACTTATGACTTAGACCTACCATCTCCAGTGTTTCAGTTGGCTATAAATCTTGCAAAAGAAGTCGGTTCCGTAAAGCGTGGAGATAAAACTTTTGTTGATGTGTTAGTTAGAATATTACCTGAAATAATACCTGCGGGTAAAAGAATGGTTGCATTAGTTGAAGGTAAGCCGTTGGTTAAAAGTAGGTATGGAGAGTTGAGAGAGTTTTATCACGGCACTGAAAAACTATCAGAAAAAGACTTTTATACCACAATAGGGCTTGGTTGGTATATTGGATACCTTGCAACATTCTATGATGGTGTCTTCTCTAACTTCTTTGTTGAAAACCTAATGGACTGGCTTGGTGGATTGAAACCTCAAGAGTTCAAAAGACCTACAGAAGCCAGTTATTATAAAGTCATCAACCTAAGAGACACCAAACAACTCCAAGACCCAAACGAACTAAAACACATGATAGCTATGTTCAAACATCTTGACAACGAAGGTAAAAGGTTTATGCTTGAAAGAATGCACCGCTTGGTTGAGAATTCAATTATCGGTAATACTAAGGATGTGCAAAAAATTATCCGCAACTTTGAAAAAGACTTTGAAAAGAAAGAGAAAATCTTGCTAAACTACATTGAGTTTTATAATTTTGCAAGACAATACCTAACTGAGGAAACTAAGGTCTACCTTGATAGAAAATTGAAGCTTATGATTGATATATATAAAACAACTAAAATGATGAGAGAAAAGGAGTATGAGTGAAGCTCTGTCTGTATTTCAAGTCATTTTTAACGTGGTGAGTTTTGTGTTTGTTGTATTGCTTATACCTTTGATAAAACATCTTTTTGACTTACGCTTGAAAATTGAAAGAATTGAAGTTATATTAAACTTAATATTGAAAGACTTAGAACAACTAAAAAAGGAGGTGTATGATGGAAAAAGTAGTAAAAATCAAAATTGATGGTGTGGAGTATATAATTCCAGAAAGCGCAATAGCAAATTATCCTCACCTAAAGTTGGCACTCCAACAACAAGGTAGCAAGGAAAAGCCTCAGACAGAAACTCAAAAGCTTTCTTCTGGAACGGAGATAGAAGTTCCTGTGGGTTCTGAGGAAGTTTCTGAACAAACTTCACCTCGTAGAACCCAGCGGAGAGGTATTTAGAGTAGGGTTCTCTAAGCCTAACTACAATAAAGTCTGGGAACCCTTTATACACAGTGCTATACATTTTGATTGACTTAGCAAAAACTCTTTCTTTTAGCAATCTATAAAGGTCTTTCTCTTTCTTTGCTTTAAACTTAAAACTTGCTTGATAAACAAGCTTCATTTTAAACCTCCAAACAAGGAATAAATGTTAACTTACTCCTTTTCCCAAACATGGCTAATATTAGGCTTCTCTATATCAAGTTTGATTTCAGATACTTTATTACCAAATTCTTTAGCTTTTTCCAAACAATAATCCCAAGCTTCCTCCATTTTTTGTTTTATAAGCATTGCTATATCTTCCGCCTCATCGGTTAAAGCTTCTGCTACAATTTCGTCATGCACCAAATTAACAAGCTTCAGGTCAGGTCTTACCTCCTTGATAAGAATTATAGCTTTTTTGAACAATTCTGCACCACTACCTTGTATCTGGTAATTCAAGAGGTCTTGAGGTTTGTATGCACGATAAGGTCTGTTCAACCAAGTTTCATTATCCACATATTCATCATACTTAAACCTTTCATAAGCCAATTGATGCTGTTCTGCTATTTTTCTGTAGAACTTTTTCCACTTTCTTACAATTTCTACAGCCATCTCCTCCGTCATATTTATTCCATTGCTTATACAATATTCAGCAAAACCTCTTGGAGATATACCGTAAATCAAACCAAAGTTTGCTGACTTACCTATTTGCCGTTCTTCTTTGCTTACTTCTTCTATATTCTTTTCAAACAATATAGATGCGGTCAGCTTGTGAAGGTCTAAACCTTTCCTAAACGCATTGATGAATTCAGGTTCATTCCAGATTACACCTGCAAGTCTGAGTTCTATTTGTGGAAAGTCTGCGGTAATAAGTTTTTTGTCTTCTGTTTCAAAACCTATAAATTGTCTTAATCTACGAGGTATTTGTTGTAGGTTTATGTCTGAACAAGACATTCTACCCGATGGTGCTGTTGTAGTAAAGAAGTTTCC
>Ga0209740_1000080_pt1 | contig 17155 bp, 23 predicted proteins | sample ConCONMetagenome_FD_184733 | JGI IMG/M metagenome (GOLD analysis project Ga0209740, IMG submission 184733) | Hot spring microbial streamer communities from Conch Spring, Yellowstone National Park, USA - CON_C (SPAdes) (version 3) | ecosystem: Environmental > Aquatic > Thermal springs > Hot...
AGTAATATCTCCTTTCTTCCCACCTTTGGCGTAGCTTTTCTCTACGTTTGCCTGTTAGATGTTTCTTTTTTAGCTTTTCAAACAGTTCTCTTGAACCAAACACAAGCTTTTTGGGATTTTGACCTCTTTGTATGCAAGATTTTAGCACTTGCTTTGCTATTAAGACAGCGTCCTTTACATACCTTGCGTTTAGCTTATGTTTTTCTTGAATTGTTTTTTCTATATCTTTTTCTGCTACTCCCTCTAACAGTCTTTTGTATGCATATCTTGTTGCGGAAGAAAACCTACGCATTAAAGCTAATACTTTTTCTTTTTCTTCTTCCTTTTCAAACTCCAGCATACATTCCAAAGTTATGTAGAGTTTATGGGCTTTCTCTTCGCTACAGTTTTTACCACTTGCTATGCTTAGCCCCATGCCATGCTAAGATTTTACACTTTTGAACGGAAAATGGCAACTGTTGGCCACCACCTCCTTCTGGTAAAAATTTTAGTCAAAATTTTCCGAAAAGTCAAGAGGTAAGTTAACTAAGTTTGTGTGTAAGCAAGGAAGCACAGTTAACCCTGTAGTTGGTTGGCATGGCATTCTGCGGCACTCTTCTCATCTTTCCACAGATAGTGGTTATGCCGACCTCACCCCCGTGCTATAGCTCCTAATATCAACCCTTCCATCTTAGATGGCGTAGGATAACCATCTAAACCTTCCCTTCTGGAGAAAGAGCCCTCACCATCCATGCGTCTCCAAACTTGCGGTTAACTAAGTGTTTGGGATTTTGTGTGGACTTAGTTAACCTTACACTTCAGGGAATATTAGCTAAAATTAATAAGTATGAAGGTGAAGAGGGTAAAGAGAGGGGTGGATGAATTTAAGAAAGAAAAGATAAGGGAGTTTTTTACCGCCTGCGGTTGGAAGATTGGGAAAGTTCATCAAAAAGCTGGTGCTACGATTAGGGATGACAAGGGGAGGCTTGTGCACTTGTTTGCGTATACGGATGCGTGGGATCTAATGGAGATGATGAAGGAGTTATTGGCGGATGAAGAGAGGTTGAAGAGGGTGAGGGAGTTGATGTAGGAAATTACATCACACTCTTCCCAATTGCCTAAAATTTTGTTCTGAAAGGAGGGAAAGGCATGGAGGAAGTAATCAGGCTTTGGGATTTATTTGAGTGTGATTTTCTGGGTTTGAGGGTGGAGGGAGAGGTTGTGCGGGAAAAGATGGAGGAAGTGATAATGAAGGAGGGTAGGAGAGTAGTGTTGGATTTTGAGGGTGTGAGAGGGATAACCCACGCCTTCGCCGATGAGATTATTGGTATTTTTGCGAGGGCTTTTGGGAAGGAGTGGGTCAAAGAAAACATCAGGGTTGTGAATGCCAACGAAAATGTGAGGTTTATCCTAAACTTGGCGGTTAAGCTTTCTATCAAACACAGGGAGAAGCTTCCTGAAACTTAGCCCTGTAATAAACTCCACTATCTTTGGGCTAACTCCCTAAGTATGCGACAAACATATAACCTCTATTGAATTAGCCTGTCCAAATCCTGTTTTGTAGGCAAGCCCACATGGATTTTGCCGTTCATTCCTATAAAGGTGGGTGTTCCTTCTATGCCATATCTTTCTGCAAGCTTTAGATTGTCTTCAACCTTTTTCTTTCCAGCCTCACACTGATTGCTGGAGTTGTATCCACTTTTATACTCTTCCCATCCCTTTTTGTCGCATATCAGGGCAACAGACTTGTCAAAAGCCTGCGGATGTATAGGTAGTGGGAAAAGAATAACCCTAACCTCCACTTCCTTTTCATTAGCCCACTTTTCCACGATGGGTTCTGCCCTTTTACAGAAAGGACAGTCTGGGTCTGTAAACAGATAAATATACTTTTGAGACCCTACCTTGCCAAAAACAAAGTCTGTGTGTTTTTCAAGTTCCTTAACTTCCTCTTGGCTTACCCTCATAAACTCCTGCTGCCGTTCTATGGTAAGGCTTCTCTTGTCTGCAAGGCTAAGAAGGTTGCCCGCCAGAATATACTTCATCTCCCTGTCCGTGTAAAAAACAAGAGGCTGGGCACCGACCTTTATAACTACCTCACAAAGCCCTGGAATGTCCTTTAAGGCTTGAACACTTTCCACCTTAAACTCCTGAGGAATAAGTTCCTTCATGCTTGCTTTCACCTTGTCCTCCGTAGGACAAGTCTTCCATTGCTGGCAAGACACCGCCAAAAAGCTGGCAAACAAACTAAAAGCTAAAGCCTTTTTCATTGAGACCCTCCTTCACTCTTCATTATAGCTAAACTAAATCAAAGGAGTTGCAAAGAAATGGCTGTCCAAGAAATCCTTTTCAGAAAAACCTCCGCTATCCCAAGTCCCAGTTTTGGGCTTTTCTCCCTCTACAAATACCCTGCAAAATTCATCCCCCAAGTGCCCGCCTTTGTGCTGGAAAACTACGCTAAAAAGGGCATGCGTGTTTTTGACCCCTTTGCGGGCTTTGGAACTGTGGGCTTTACTGCAAGGCTTTACGGGCTTGATTATGAGCTCTGGGACCTAAACCCACTGCTTGAACACCTTCACTCCCTCTGTGAGATAAAGCCCAAGCCCTTAGACAAATTGATTGAAAAAGTCAAATCCCACCCGCAGGAGTTTTTGCCCAAATGGAAAAACCTCTTTTATTGGCACCCAGAGGAGTTTCTGCCCATGCTTTCTAAGGCTTGGAGTTTTTACCATCAATCTACCGATGAATACACTAAGAGACTTTTGCTTGTGCCACTACTCAAGCTTACAAAACACTTTTCTTATGCAGATGAGAAACTTCACAAGCTATACAGGTCAAAGCATGCCAAAGAAAAGGTAGAAAGGCTTTTAAAGGAAGACTACCAAGGGCTGTTTTATACCCTACTGGAGAAAGAACTTGAGAAAACCCTTCAAAAGCTTGCCCAGTATCAAACCCTCAGTCCTCAAAAAGTCCAAAGCGTGGTAAAGGCGGGTGTGGATGTGCTGGAGGAAAACCTAAAGGAACCCGTGAATATCCTCATAACCTCACCGCCCTATCTGCAAGCCCAAGAGTATATCAGAAGCACAAAGCTGGAACTTTTTTGGCTGGGGCTTGAAGAAGAGTATATTCAAAGTCTCTCAAAGAAAGAAATTCCCTACAGGGAAGTTCCCGCTATAGAGGTTTTCTCTGAAGTCTACCACACCTACAGGAAAGCCATTGAGGAAAGGCATCTGCTTAGGCTGTATGACAACTACTTCTTTGCCATTCTTTCTGCCCTTGAAAGGCTATCTCAGAAGGTCTCAGACTACATGTTTGTTTTTGTGGGGCCTGCAAAAGTAAGAGGGCAAAGCATTCCAATACATGAGATTATCTGCCAGCACATGACCGCTAAGGAAGAGTGGGTGCATGAGAAAACCTACATAGACAGAATAGTCTCAAGGGTGCTGTTCCGTGCAGAGAAAAATCCCGCTACAGGGCTGGAGGATGAGAGAATGGACAGAGAGTATTTGGTGGTGTTAAGGAAGAGGTAGAAGAGTAGAGAACCTCTTTTTGTCCTCTTCCCAAAGCTTTTTAATCTCCTCTATCTCCTCTGGGCTTAGGATTTGCATCTTTGTAAGCTTTTCCAGTTCCAGTAGCCTTTTCAAAATTTCCTCCCGTGCCTGAAAGGAAAGCATGCCTTTTTTGTTTATTGCGGGCTTTCCGTTGCGGCAGAAGGGTAAACGGTTTTGAGGGTCAAGGCTAAACTCCAAAAGCCAGTTTCTAAACTCATACAACTTTTTTAGAACCTCGTTGTCTTGGGCTTGATTTTTTAGGGTTCTGTCTTCTTTAACAACGGTGCATACCCAACAGCCAAACCGTGAACCGCATCCGTTTTTACCACTACTTTCTTCAGGAATAAGTGGGCATTCTCCTCTTGCGGCTTTGTAGAGGTTTATGACTTTGCTGTAATCCTCTCCCCAAGGGCTACGATTTTGTGTGAGAAACTCCCATATGTCTTCCTCGGTAAAATCAAAGATGGGTGCAAAGACCCGCAGATGGTTCTTCTCAAGTTCCATTCCGTTCAGGCGGCGGCTGAGGGACTTTTTCCTTTCCATGCTTTCCTGAGTTCTTACAGCTACAAGCATTAGACCTTCAGAAAATCTTTCAAGGGCTTTTTTTATGGGCTTTATCTTGAGTTTTTTCTGACACCAGCGGAACCAGGGCCTTGGCACAGGATAGCCTTTGCCAACTACATTCACCCAAAAGGTGTTATTCAGGTCAGGCTGGGCTATCAAAATGCTTGCGTCTATACCCACCCTCTCACAGTATTCCTTAACTTTCCCTAAAAACTCCCTCGCATGCTGGTGAATAAGCGGGTTCTCCACAAGGGTATCCGCATACACAACCACCAAAGGATTAGACCGCATCTCTTCCAAAAACACAAGCACATTATGAAGCAAAAAGGTGCTGTCTTTGCCGCCCGAGTATGCCACAACCACAGGCTTACCCAAAAACTGAAAAAACAACGCCTTTAACCTCTCCCTCAAAATAGCAACCTTGGTTTCCATCCCCTTCTATCCTTTAACTATAACCAAAGCAAAAATCAGAGGCTTGCTTTATACCCTCGTTAACTAACTTAAAAGCACACAGGGAAAACTTGGTTAACCCTACCCTACCCCTTGACTTTTCAGGCAATTTAAGCTAAAATTTTTACCAGAAGGAGGTGGTAGCCATGGGTAGGAAGGAAACGTTGCTTAAGTTGTGCAAGGAACTTACAGAGGCAATTGAGTATCTCTACAACGAAGATGATGCAGGGCTAAAAGCTTATCTTGGCGAGGTGTTGGGCAGATACGGAAGTTTGCTTTCAAACATAGGTTGGACTATCACATGGGCAAATGAAGAGGTTCAAGACCAAGTGTTCAAAGTTATTGAAGACGGGTTTAAAAGAAGACACATGCTAAAGTGTAGGCTGGAGGAGTGGCTAAACTGGAAGGTAAGGGGCATAGTGGATTCCGCTTTTGAGGATAGGGAGGAAAGGGAAACACAGCAAACACAAAAACCAACGGACGAACTACCCTTCTAAAACCAACCACAGGGAGTTCCCTGCGGGCTCCCTTCTAACCTACAAACACCACAGTTTCATAAACTCCTCCCTACCCTGCAATCAAACAAAACCCTTGAAAATCAAGAATTTCCTTAAGCTACCCAAAGGAAATCCTTTATTCTCAAAGGTCTAACTTCTGGGAACCAGAATTTAGAGAATTTTTGAGGGAAATAAAAAAAAGGGAGGAGAAAAGGGAGGAAGGAGGCGGCGGCAGAAGGAAGGAGGCGGAGCCATGGCAAGGTGTTAAAAAGCAATGTCCTCTTCTTCCTCTGGAGAGACTTCCTCTTCTTCTATCTCCGCCTTGAGGTTTAGCTTTTCTAAGATTGCCCTGTATATTGGGCTTTCTTCAGCAAGACCAAGGCGCCAGCTAATGTGCTGCTGGATGAGTTTTAGGTCTTCCATAAACTCCTTTGAGAGACTTGCGGGTTCAAGCGGAGTAATCACAGGAACAGGATACTGCCTGCCTTGAGATTCTGCGACCTTTGGTTCTATTAAGCAATATGCCCTCTTCTCAAGGTTGAATACTTTTTCTACCTCTCCTCTCTTTGTGCCAACGCCCGGGTAGATAAAAAGCACCCTTCTTTCAGGTTCCCAAAACAACACATCCCTAACCGTAATAACCGCAGACCCTTCTGGAATGTCTTGCCCATCTCCACGATACCACCTCTGCAGGACCACATTCCTGTCCTCTCTGCTTACCAACATCTTCCTCCTATACCGCAAAAGGGCTATAGCCTTCATGGACTTGTAAGTGAGTTCCTCGTCTCCCACCCGAAGCCTCAGCTGCAACGGCGCCCTGTCCGCCTTGAGATAGGGAACGGTAAATATAGGCACTGGAACCATGTCCAGTTCAGATAGCCTCAGGGACCTCAAAACAAAGTCCCTTAGTTCCGACCTAAACAACTCCTCCACTACTTCCTGCAAAAGTTCCTTCTCCATCATGCAATTTATTTTAGTGAATTTGGATTGCCTATGAAAGCTAAAATAATCCTATGGGTGAGAGGGTGATAGTTGAGAGAGTGGAGAGAGGGCAAGACTGTTATGTTCTTTATGTGCGTGTTGAAAAGGGTGAGAGGAAAGTTTTCAAGGTAGTGGCCAGTGTGCCACCCAGAGAAGGGCAAAGTTTGTTGGTGGTTAAGGAGGGTGGTCTGATAAATGTATTACAGCCGATCTGAGAAGGTGCTATTGCATTTGCTGTTTTTGTTTGTGGTGGTTTTGTATGCAGTGGTTGTGTTTTTTGCGGTAAGTGGGCGTCCGTTGGATGCGGTTTCTCAGAAGTGGCGGTCTGCGGCGGAGAGGTGTGTTCAGAACCTCCAGAGGGTTTGTGAAAGGGAGAAAAGTGTTCAGAGGCGGGCGGTAAGGTTGAAGGAGTGTCAACTTCTTTATGAGGATTTTGCCCTTTTTGGTGCTTATGAGTGCAGGGATGGAAAGCTGTATGCGGACCTTTGGGTAGGGAGGATTTACTACAGCGTTCAAGATGAGAAGGTGTTTTGGAGATGGGCAGAGTGAAAAGGGAAGACCCTTTGACAGAGATAGCCCTTGTTTTGGGCATTGAAAAGGAGGCTTTAATTACCAAGTTGCTGACTATTAATGCTTTGCTGTTGGAGAAGGCTAAAAATGAGGGAGTGGATCCCAAAGAGTTTTTTGAAGGGTGTTTGTATGTGCCCCAAGAAGTGAGGGAGAAGCTGGGAGAGGGTTGGGAGAAGGAGTTGAAGGAGTTTTTGAAAGAAGTTCAGTCTGCAAGCGTAGAGGACCCTATTGGAGAGGCAAGATACTGGATAAGGAAGCTAAGTATAGAAAGCCAGACCCATCAAAATGGACTGAGGGAACTGACGATATTTGTGGATGACAAGCTTTTGGATGAGTTTATGAAGGTGGGCAATTCCGCTTTAGCCCTTGGACTTGTGAAGAATGGCTATGAGGAGGAGGTAGGGAAAAACATAGCAAGTTTGGTGAGGAACTACCTTCAGAGGGAGATAAAGCTTCTCAAGGATAAGATGTTAAGGTATAAGGTAAGAGGGAGATGAAGCTGTCTCTTATTGATTTGTATCTTGAAGAACTCTCAAAAGTGAGGGACACCAAGACCATTGAGAAGAAGAAATATCTGTTGATGTATTTGGAGGAGTTGAGGGACTTTTCCAAAAGAGAACTTTTTGAGTTTTATTACCGCCTCCGCCAGAAACTGTCCCACAGGAGTGCGATGGATGTGCTAACGGAGGTAAAGCTTTTCTATGAGTGGCTTCAGGAGAGAGGTTATAGCTATGAGTTTTCAGAGAGGGCTTTGGAAGAACTCAGAAAGAAGAAGGAATTTCATAACCAAGCACGCAAATACTACACTGAGGAGGAGGTAGAGATAATCCTGTCTGCCATAAGAGGAACCCTTGAGGGAACAAAGCCAAAGCCTCCTGTGTATTATCTTCTTTCTGTCTTTTTGCTTTGTTCTGGACTTAGGCTATCTGAGGCTTTGTCTGTGAAGAAAGAGGATATTTTCAAGAGGGAAGCCCTAAGCAGTCAAGGAGAGAAAAAAGTTTTTTACTTTGTGCGGGTAAAAGGGAAGTTTTTAAAGGAAAGGGAAGCACCGCTTGTGTTTTTCAAAGAGGAGTATAGAACGCTTATAGAGAAAAGGCTAAGTGAACTTTCCTCGGGTGAAAAATTCTTTAGATACTCCCTTGCCTTTCCCAAGTCCGTGAAAGTGCTTGAACTCAAAAAGGGAACCGCCCTAAACTTTTTCCACGACCTTGAAAAGGAACTCAAATCCCTCGGCTACAATATCCCAGTTAACGCCCACAGGTTCCGATACACCTACGCAGTCTGGCTTGCAAGAAAAGGCCTTCCCATAAACTTCCTAAAAGAATTCTTAGGACACAGTTCCAGCAAAACCACCCTTGAAATCTACGCCCAAGCCCAAAAGGAAAAATCCTTAGAAGTCCTTGCCAAGCTAACCTAATAACAGGTTAACTAAGTTTGCAAACTTCCCTTCTGACTTGGTTAACCTACCCTTGACAATTCGGGAAATTTTGACTAAAATTTTTACCAGAAGGAGGTGTCCGCCATGGATGTGAGGGAACTTGTAAGAAGGTGTGCAAAGGAGGTTTTGACCCTCTCTTTAGGGGAGGGTCTTGATGCCTATGAAAAGATGAGGGTATACGGAAATGCCCTCATAGAGTGTGTGAGGAGGCACTTTTTGAGAAGGTGCGTTCCTGATGAGGTAGGGTATAACCCTGTTGAGAGGGTGTATTGGGCAAAAAAGAAAGTGTTGCCTACTTACGATGTGTGGGGAGAGAAGGTAGAAGAGGAAGTGGTAATTTTGAAGGTGGACTGGTGCCCTCAGGATGTGGAGGGAGAGATTGAGAGATTAAAGAAGGAGGAGGTAGTTTTTTGCTTTATAGACTGGGAAACCCAAAAAGCCCTTGAGGAGGAAATCAGAAAGTATGTTTTTCTTGATTGCGATGAACATAAAAGCACGCCTGCAATAATGTGTTGGGTTGCAAGCTGTATGGAGGAAAATAGCCCACTTGAAGAATGGAATGAGGTGGCAAGGAGACTAAAGAAAGAGTGGGAAGAAGAAAGAAGGGCTTGGGAGTTAGAAAAAGCAAAGAGAGAGGAAGAGGAAAGAAGGAGAAAAGAGGAACAGGAAAGACTGGAAAGGGAAAGAAAAGAAAGGGAAAGGGAGGAGAAGAGAAGAAAACTTCTAAACGGAGAAGCTTATGTGGTAAAGGACAAGTATTTCAAAAGGTGCTACTACTTGGAGAGGGAAAACGGAAGGCTTGTTTTGAGGGTTCCCAAGTGGATGGCAGGGCATGTGATTGGAAAAGGTGGGCAAAGGATAAAACGGCTTCAGGAGTTTTTGGGAGAGAAGGTGTATATAGAGACTTATGAGGATGTGGTGCCAAGAAAAATTGAGTTGAGTTTTGGGTGGTGAAAAAACAGGTTCCATAAGCCACAAAATTGGGAGAGGATAGAAGACCTTCTTTTTACCTTCAAAAATCTAAAAGGTAATTTGTCCAGATGCACTCAAGCCTCCGCTGGTCTTTTTCAAGGCATGCATTCTCTCCGAGTAGTCCCGTTTGTCTTGTCCTTCCCACCGCATGGCATCCCACATTAAAGCAAATCTTTTTCCAGCCCGCCTTTTCCAGTTCAAAGTAAAGGTCGTTATCATACCCGCTTAGCATTACCTTTGTTTTTGACCTTGTTAAAAGCCACTCCACAAGTTCCTCGTGGTCTTTTTGTGTCATCTCAAACCTGTATGCGGAGGGTTTTCTCCTTGTGTCGGGAAGATAGGGTGGGTCAAGGTAGAAAAAGCCCGCCCACTCCCAATCGTTGTATTTCTCCATACACTCCCGCCAGTGAAGGTTCTCAATTTGCACATACATCAACCGCATGTGAATATACGGAAGCATCTCTATTGTGGAAAGCCAGCTGGAAATGGACGCAAAAAGCCCAGCCTTCTTGGACTTAAAGGAATGCCGCCAGCCTGCCTCTGCTTGCCCGCTAAATCCTTGCCTTAAAGCGGTAAAAAACCTCCTCGCCCTCTCCACAGGGTCCTCACAGTCTTTGTAAGTTTCCCTGCAAAACAGATACTCCTCCCTCGCATAGGGTGTCAAAACTACCTTTCTGTAAAACTCATCAAAATGGTCCCTCAAAACCCTAAAAAGATTGACCAGTTCTCCATCTATGTCGTTATAAACCTCCGCACCTACCGTCTCTTTGGCAAACAAAAGCGCCGCACTGCCTCCAAAAACCTCCAAATAATACTCGTGATACGGCACATACTCAAGGAGTTTGCTAATTAAATTGCCCTTTCCTCCGTAGTAAGTTATGGGAGACCTTAGCTTCATGCTAAATCTCATTATACCAACCCAAAACAACACAAACACCACAACCCCTTGCAAATTACTAAAATTTTTACCTGAAGGAGGTGGTGGTCATGGAAAAGCTTCAAGGTTGTGAAAGGTGTCCCGTCAAACAATTTTTGACCTTTCAAAAAATTTGACAAAAAATGGAACACTTTATTGAGAATATTTCGCAATACTACAATCTGCAAATTTGCAGTTGTTCTATTGAGAATTGTTTGCAATATGCGAACCTGCAAAAATTGCAGATTTGCATAAGGGGTAGGGCTGTCTGTCCAGAACCTGTTGCAAAAATTGATACTGTCAGAAAATCCCGGGGGAGGCGGTTTTCTAATATTTAATAGAGGATTAGATCAAAGAAAGGAGGTGTTGTTATGGTAAAGCTGTATCTTTATGAAAAGTCTGTGGATGGTAAAACGTTCTATTATGTGGAAATAGGGTCGGAGACGCACGGCAGACCCACATACAGAATGTGGATTAACAAGAAGCTTTTAACTGAGGAGATCCTTCAAGAAAGGTGGTTTCCCTTCCCAGTGAAGGGCGCCAGAATAGAGGACGGGCAAAGCAGTAGGACTCTTATACTCAAACCGTCACCAGGCAGAAATGTTTTCTATTACAGCAAGAAGTGTGGCTTTAGAGGGAGTAGCAATGTAGAAGTGTATGATTGTGAAGATTGTAAGGTGTTTAAATTCTGGATATACAGCTCGCCTCGTGGTTCAACGGGGATAAGCGAGGGCGTGCTAGTGGAAACATCTAAAGATACTATTAAAGTAAAGTGGGAGAGGAGTGGAAGACTATACGGCGCTCCACCGAAGGGAATAACAATGCTTCATGTAGACGGTAGGATAGAAGAGTTGCCGATAGAAGATGAAGAGCTCTTGAAAGAACTTGAATAAGGAGGAAGAAGAAATGAGAGCTTTTGACTACCTTGTGAGATGTCCAAGCTTTCCTTTGATTTCCAGAAAGTTCCCAGACTTCACAGAATTTTCCAAAACTGTTGAGGTTATCCCGTGGCAGGAGGAGTTTGGAATTGGAGACTTCAACCCTGAAGTAGTGGATTTCATAGAGTTCTTAGACAGGCTTTTACAAATGCAGGCAATCTCTCGGGAGGAGTATGAAAGGGAAATAGGAAAACTTCCCTCCTATGCAAGCAGGACAGAAGGCGTGGCCTTCATAGAGGAAAAGACAGTCTCTTTCAGAAGCCCAAACCCAGAGGAACATGTGGTAGTCCATGAGATAGGCCATTGCTATTTTCGGGAAAACGATCGGATATGGAGTGCAAGCTACGGCGGCGGTGAGTCTCTCTTTTGGCTAATCCTCAGAAAAGGACTACCTCTCAATGAACTCTCTATCTTCCAATACCATTCGTGGCTAAGAAGGACTTTAGAGGGACAAGTGGAGGAGGTAGCAAAAGAAATTCTCAAAAAGCTTTCAAAACTGAACTTGCCCGTGTTCCCGCACATATACACATATCAGTTGTGGGCGGGAACGCTGGGCATAGATGCAAGCAAAATCCCACCGCATCTCTTGTTTGACTTGCAAAACAAAGAGTGGGAAAAGATAGAGGTCTCAAGGGAGGGGCTTATGTCTTTCTTTGCAAATCTCATAGTAGGTGCAAGCCTTGGCGATAGCGTGCAACTGGCATACTTAAAAGCCCTGTTCCTGTGAAACTTTCCATTCTCCGTCTTTTACACAAGGAAAACCTTTCACACTGCCATTGTATATGTATGCCCAAGCTTTTAGAGAAAACCCATCTTCAAAGACTGCCTCAATGAGTTCCCTCCTATAGAGAACTGGCACGCCCTCCACCCAGTCAAGGGCCTTAAGAGCTTCCTCGGAAACCTCATAAACCTCTCCATAAACCACACCAACACCAGGAACCATAGCAGGGTATGGACCCAAATCATACAGCACAAAGCCATTCACCCTTGCCCGCCCTAAGAAGGGAAAGTCCTGTAAAATCCAGTGCCTTGATCCGCCTCTTTTAAGGGTGCCGTAGACAAAAAGATAGTGTCTCATCTCCAAGCCCTCCACCACAATGCGGTGTTAATATAGCTTACTCCTTCAAAACTCCACAGTCTGAAGACATCCTTTGAAAGCCACAGTCCACCATGTTTTACCCATCCCTTTGGAGGTTTTGGGCTAAAAAAGGGCTGTTTGTCTTCTTCAAAAAGCGTTAAAAGTCTTGCCCTTTCTCCTCTGTGCTGGAGTAAGCCCTCAAGTAGTCCATCTTCTGCCAAAAGCTTCTCATACTGCCATCTTTTGAGTTTTAGCTGGTTTATATCCTCTACAAACCGCTTTATCTTGGGTGCACCCAAGATACCTTCATAACTCTCACTGAACCGCCCGTTGATAAATAGAAGGGCTTTTGTGTCTTGAAGCTGGATTTCAAAGGGGTGTGTGAATTCTGGAAGGATGTTTCTCTTTCCTTCTGCGTCCTCTGTGGCAAGACGAAAATGGAGAACTACCCTCGTGTGTTTTGAGTGTATAAAGCCCTTGACCGCCCTATAGAAACCCTCCTTGTCCATAAAGCCCTTCTCATACAGCCACCTGCCACCATCCCAAACTGCATAACCTCCTCCATGAGGAGAATACTCCCAGCACCTGTCAAACAACCTTTTGCTAACAACAGCACCCTCAGGCTTGTAGATGATTACACACACTCTGAAACCTCCTTTGGTTCTTCTCAAAAGGGCACCGCATTATGCGGTGCTTTCAGACATCAGCTTTTCAGTGATAAACTCCTCAAGTGCGGATGCAAGTTCCAGTTTTTCTCGGTGTGGCATCCAATACCAATCCACATTCTCTTCAAATAGCCAATCCAAAAGGTTATACATGTCCCGTGGAAGCCTGTAGAGAAGGGCAAGTTCCTCTCTTCTTTCAAAATAGCGTTTTATCCATTTCCAAAACGCCGCATCTGTATCCTTTATCATCCCTTTCTTAACAAGCGCCTTCTTAAGTAAGTCCAGCCACTCCTCCAAGCTAAGCCCAGCCCAGTCCTCCTCCTTCTCTGCCAACTCTTTCAATCTCTCATAGATCGCCGAAGCCATCTCTTTCCTTTCCTCAGCAGTTAGGTAGTCCCACTCATACAGACCGTTCAGCATTGTGCCCATGATTGATGTCAGGCTCCATCCCCAATTCTTCGCCTCATGGTCATCTAACCAAACAAGTAAGCCTTTTGCTTTGTTCTTCGGACTTTCCAAACCACGTTCTAACACATAAGACAGATGGTAGATGAAGTGGTCTACTAATTTGTCTCTGTATTCTCCCAGTGAAGCATGGAGAATTTCCCTACGGAAGAGAAGCCATTTCCACCACTCCAGTCTTGAAACATTTTTCCTTTCTTGGAAGAAATTCACAAAGAAGTAAAAAAGCGTTTCCCGTTCATCCTTCAGAAGTCCCCAATACTCCTTCCAAAACTCAACCTCTTCACTTTCATAACACTGCAAAGCCTTCTCACACCACACCCTTATCCTTTGCCCTCCAATCTCCGCATCCCAATCATCATCTTCTATGTGATACACTTTCAAAGAAACAGAACGCACAGCTGGCCAAACAGTTTCATCCATCCAACGGTCAAGCATCACAGGATAGGGCATTCTAAACGAATACTCCTTCTCTCCAAAAGCGTCAAAACACCTCAACTCTCCATCCTCCTCAAGAAAATACTCAAACCCTCTGATAGGGTCAAATTGCCTCAATATCTTCACAACAGCCCCATTCCTAAACTCTACAGTTCCTACTAACTCAAGACCACCCATGGCTACCACCTCCTTCGTTTCTATCAGACTGGCAAGGTCTCCTCCCCGCAACAAACAATAGACAGTAAAGCCTTACTTCTCAAGAGCCTGCCCTTTTCTACGTTCTGCATAGACATTATTTTAGCTTTCCTGTCCCGTATTTTCCTTGCATACCCCCTTGACAATTCGGGAAATTTTGACTAAAATAATTACCTGAAGGAGGTGGTGGTCATGAGAAGGGTTGCGGTAAAAGAGTTTGTAGAAATTTACGAACTAAAAGCAAGAGACCCAAGGTCGGTGGCTTTGTTTTTAGTTACCGACCCAATAAGTAGCACTGGTATTGAGTTAAAATACGAAGGAGATTTCTATGGTTCGGTGTATTACATCTACGATGGTCTTCTTGTTGTCGCAAAAAGGCCCTATTGTTGGGAGAAGGAGAGGGTGTTTATCGTAAGAAACGGAAACATGTATTTTCAGGTAGAGAGTTTAGATAAGCCTGTTATCGTGGAGAAAGGAGAGGAGTTTTTGGAGTTTTTACGTCGTAGTTCTGATTTGAAAACGTTATGTGTGTGTGGGTCAAGTGGGTGGAGGATGTCTATAGGATACATACTTACTGACCCAAACGAGCAAGCGGAGTTTGAAAGGCTAATGTGTAAAGACCCTAAGTCTTACAACCTATACCATTATGGAGGATACATAGACAAGCAAACCTTTTTGGAAATTATTGATGCTGTTAAACAAAATGTTAAACAATGTTAAACAAAACAAACAGGAGGGTTAGCCATGAGGGTAAGGTTTAAGTTAAATCGTTTTGAGGATTTGTATTATTGCGTTTTGCCATTAAGACCCACGGCAAAGAAAGATGACTTTATTAGAATTTGGATGAATATAAGAACCGTGTTAGAACTCGGGTTAGAAGAGGACCTCGTGTTTCCTCTCAGAGGGGCAACTATTCGTGATTGTATTGATGGCAGAAACTACACAATTGAACCACACCCAACAAATACGATTTTCTATATTGATGCACCGAGTGTTTGGGTGCCTTCCTTCAGAAACTTAAACATTGATATTATCTTTAACTTTGATAATGGCAAACTCGTGGAGGTGAAAGGAGACAAGCTGAAGATATACATTCCTTGGGAAAAGCGTTATATACTTCTACATGAAGACGGTAGGAAAGAAGAAACCGACGACAGCTGGATTTACTCCTGAACTTAACCCCCACCTCAGGGAGATAACTCGTTAACACACTAACCAATTAACTCCTTAACTGGGTTAACTAACTCTTTATAGGAACGCACAAGCTTAGTTAAATCCCTCTTGACTTTTCGGGTGATTTAAGCTAAAATTTTTACCTGAAGGAGGTGGTGGCCATGAGATACTGTAAGGTGTTTAACGAAAGGTTTGATAGCAAGCATGGTATTCTGTCCTATCAAGTGATGTTTTATCCAGAAAGCGAGAGGAGTTTTGTTGTGGATTTTAGTTTGGTGAGACGAAAGAAGACCGCAAAAATGAAGAAGTTTAGAGACTTGCCAGATTGCAAACCAGTAGCTGTTTTTGATGTTGTGAAGGTTAGCAGAAGTCCAGACCCGTTTGATGTGTATCTTTTGGAAAAGGTAGTAGAACCTTACGATGACAGGTATTGGATAACATTGGAAAAACGGAAAGAATACTACAGGGTTAATGATGTTTTTATAGTTGTGTCTTATCTTGTGAGGAAGTATTTGGAGAAGGACTATTTGCTGTTGATTAACGGAAGCAAGATTTCTATTCCAAAGCCGAGACTCTACAAAATTTTAGAAATTCAGTATGAATACGATAGTTATTGGCTTGAGCGAAGACTTGAGGCAAGTATGGTGCTGGAGAGAATTCTAAAAGGAGAGATGGAGTTAGGGCGTCGTGAGGCCATCTACCCTAAGCTTGTGTATATAGACCCAGTTGTGTATATAGACCCAGAACTGCAAAGACAACTTAAGGCTTATAAGGAAGTGGTAGGAATATAAGCCCAGCAAAACCGAAAAGGCTGAAAGTAATCCCACCCAGCCCCTTGGCGTCGGGCTGGGGCAGTGTTTAATCGATTAACTCATTAACGGGATTAACTAAGTTCCCGTAGAAACACACAGACTTAGGAAGGAGGTGGTAGTCATGAGGAATGAACAGCAAACAAAGAACGGTGCCGCAGGCGTAATACTTAAAATCATTAACTTCAAGCAGGCGGTGGCAGAGGGCGATATTGAGAAAAGAAGGGAAACCGAAGAGGAACTGAGGGAAGCCTTTAGGGACATTGGATTGGACGAGGAACTTATAAAGTATTTGGTAGCACATATCAAAAGACTCGCAGAACTTGAGAAGGCATACGAGGAAAAATGCAAGCTTATGCAAGAGGTGAGAGAAACCATACGAAGACTTGCGGAAAAGGTCTAACATCAACCCAAGCCCATTTCACCTTTGCTGGGTGGGTTCAGTTAACTCCTTAACTGGGTTAACTAAGTCTTCATAAGAACGCACAAACTTAGTTAACCTTCCCCCTTGACATTCTGGCGATTTTGACTAAAATTTTTACCTGAATGGAGGTTTAGCTATGGAGAGAGAAAAGCTGATGAAGGCTATGGAACTTGTTAAGAAAGGAGAACTGGAGCCCGTCTTTTGGGAGGATGGGACAGTGGTATTTGGATGGGTGAATGGCTATTCCACGCCCTTTTTAAAAACCCATGTTTCTCAGGTTGAGGAAGTGGTATCAAAAGAGAGACTTCTGGAGGTATATCAAATGGTGCGGCAGGCAAAAGAGTTTGAGGAGAATGTGATGCTAAAGAGTGTGGAGTTGAGGGAGGATTGGGAAGGATACAGGTATGCACTCTTTAGGGAAGGAAAGTTTATTGCAGGAGTTCCCTATAGTTGGTTTGAGGGTGAGGATATGAAGGAGTGGGCAGAGAAGCTATCTCAGATGGCGGAAAAGAAAAAGAAGATAAGGAAGTTGAGGGAGTGGAAAGAGAAACTCAGTGGCTGGGTTCTTTCCGCATTAATGGGTGAAATTGTGAGAATTGCGGGAGAAGGATACGGAGAGGGTGGCAGAGGTGTTCTATACTACACACTTTCCGAGAGGTTGCCTTATGAAGCGTGGGAGAAGGTCAAACATCTTTTCCACTACTACAAAAATCCCAAGATACGCCCTGTGGAAAGCTTTTTGCATCCCGCCATGCGTGGCATAAAAGCACAAAGCGGGTATTACACTACAAGACCAGAGGAAGTTAAAGCAATTCTGAAGGAAGTTGCTAAAGAGTATGCCACGGAAGAGCACTTTGAGTTTTTGAAAGCTTTGCAGGAGGTGTGAAACAGTTGCCAATTTCTGTTTAAAGGTGTATATTTATAGCATAGTATGGCTACGAAGCTTTTGAGTGTAAAAGAGTGTAAGGAAATATACGGATTGAGTAGAATAACGCTGATAAACTACGAGAAGAAAGGGTTGATAAAGCCTGTGAGAACGCCCGGTGGAGTGAGAAGGT
>Ga0209740_1000083_pt1 | contig 16794 bp, 16 predicted proteins | sample ConCONMetagenome_FD_184733 | JGI IMG/M metagenome (GOLD analysis project Ga0209740, IMG submission 184733) | Hot spring microbial streamer communities from Conch Spring, Yellowstone National Park, USA - CON_C (SPAdes) (version 3) | ecosystem: Environmental > Aquatic > Thermal springs > Hot...
GACGTGGCTTATGCCGCGCAGAGTCTGCGGCGTCTTGACCAGCCCGCCCTTCGCCAACAACGTAGACTACGTGCGGCACACGCAGATAGAGCTTCTGTGGCTCGGCGTCGACCCAGCCAAGGCTAGGGACCTCCAGCTCCCCGCCTGCGAGGCAGCGGCGAGGAGCTGGAAGCTACACACGCCCCTAGACGTCAAGCCGGGAGGAAAGAGGGCCAGGGGGTACCAGCGCTTCTTGTCTCAATATCTATACTATATGCGGAGACACATCCACCTACTTGCGCAGAGACTTGAGGCCGAGGCTTGGTACACCATTGGCGATTCAGTGCTCGGCGACGTGTATGTCCCACTTCACGAAATCTTGGCCAAGTTCGGCGAGGAGGCCGGCCTAAGGGTCACCCTCGTTGATTTAGGCGAGAGACGCGCAAAAAAGGGAAGACGCCTCTACCTACTTAAGTTCAGGTCTAGAAGGTAAAAAGGAAACTATATATTGCAGTGGATTTAATGAGCTATGAGTTATCTCCTTCTCAAGGGGTCGCTTGAGAATTTTCTTCACAGCTTGGGTGATTTCGTGGGGAGGCGTTCTGAGTTGATTAGGCAGTTCCCCGCGGGTGTCTTCCTGTGGGGGGCCAGCCGGGTGGACAGCCGCGTCAAGGCGGGAGTCGGCGTGTTTCTCTACGTGACGAAGAACCAGTATAACGAGGGCGGGCTCGTCCTCTACGGCCGCCTCCTCGACGTGAGGGAGTTCTCGGGGAGGTACTGGCCCTCCGGCGAGTGGCACTACCTCCTCCCCATAAAGATAGAGAGGGCGGCAGAGGGAGTGATGGAGAGCCCCAACGACCCGACTAAATGGCGTCTGCCAGACAGGAGGCGGCTGGAGGAACTAGGCATAAGGATACTACCAGGCATACAGACAGTGAAGCCAGAGCTCGCGGAAAAGCTGGCAGAACTACTGAAGCCGTTGCGGTAGACCCCAGTTAACAGATTTTTTTATTGCCATTAGAGTTCTTTATGGCTGTTAACGTGCCTGTGGAGTTTTGGGATGAGTCTACGTGGGTTAGGTATTTCCGGGAGGAGCTAGGCGCCTTCCACTCCGCGTTGGCCGGCTTCTTGGAGGCGAGGCAGGAGGTCTTAGGCCGGCTCTCCGGCGACTTAGCGCAAGTCCTGAGGGGCGGCGACAGAGACCTCGCCCTCCAGATACTCCTCGGCGGCGTGAAACAGGTATGCGTAGACAGAGGCGTGATTGAACAGAGTTGCTTCCCCGAGGGCTCGGCGGCGAGGTTCTTCAGAGAGAAGCTGGGCTTTGAGGTGAGCCTCGACGCGCTTAATAAACTAATCAACGCACTTAAGGCTGGCAAGATGCCGCAAGAACTCGGCAAAATCACGGAGCAGGAGACGGACGTGATCAAAACCCTTAGTGAGGTCAAGAGGCTTCTCGACGAGGTGTATAGGCGCGTGTCCGTGGAGGTGGTGCCGAAGAGGTACGAGGTGAGAGACGCTGGAGATCTCGTGGTTGCGTATGAGGAGGTTCTAAACGCAGGTCTTAGGCTCCTCCCCCTCTACAACCCCTTCACATTCTTCTTAAACTCGCTTAGACTTACGCCGAAGCCTTACCTCAAGTTGATGTACGGCGAGAGGCTCTTCGACGGTGGCGTCGTGGCGCTTATGGAGAAATACGGCGTGAAGATAGGCCTAAGAATCGCGCCCGGCCTAGGCAAGGAGCTCGACGAAGAGCTGGGGCTCTACGGCCACGAGAAAGACACAGTAGGCGACTTAGTGGCACGCGTCATAGGCAAGCTCTACGGAATCTACGGAGATGACGAGTTTAAAACCTACCTGAACAAGTATGCTGTCTACGACGTGTTAGAAAGCGTGGGCATATATGCAAAGGATATACATTATATAAATCTATATATCAATAGTGGGGTTGTTCGATTATCTTACGATAGGGTAGAAAAGATACTTTCGTACTTCGAATTTGTAGAGAGGTTCTACCCTATCATGTTTCTCGGCCTGACTAGGCCCAATAGCTATGGCGCTAGTATCTGTTTAAGTTATGTATGTCTCTAATGACAGTAACTGAGATCCGCCGCGGCGTCTCTCCTGAGGAGTTTCTATACGTCGTTAGGGTGTTAAGGCGCAGAGAGGCGGCGGTGGAGGCGCCTCGTGCCATGAGTATTGATGCGGTTGAGCAGAAGGTGGAGATTAGGCTGAGACTTGTAGAGCCTGTCTTCGAGACGCCGCGGCCGCTCTCTTACCAACTAGGCCTTTCCCTGCCGCAAATAGCCAAAATCGACTTAAGGCTTAGACACCTCTCCCCCTCGTTCGAAGAGCCTAGGCAGATCTCCCTCCAGCTCGAGTACGGAGTCCCCCCGGTGAAGCCCCTCGCCGCATCTCTCAAGCCCATTACAATCTCCTTTAAGGAGGTCCCTCAGATCTGGCTCAACCTTTCCTTTGAGCCGCCTCGTATAGCCCCGCTCCAGCTCAGGCCAGCAGGGATCGCCCCGTCCTTCGAGAGGCCGAGGGAGGTTTCCGTCTCTGTCGACTTCTCCGCCCCCTCCCTCGCAACGGCTTCGCCTCAGCCCGGCCCGCCGGATGCGCCTGAGGCTCCTCTGGAGGAGCTTGAGGAGGTCTACTCAGAGCCTCTGCTTAGACTAGGCGTCGTAATCTCCGAGAGGCCCGTCGTAATCGTTGCGAGGCCTGCAGGCTTCGGCTACGTCGAGTTCTTGAAGCGTGTATTGAGGGAGATCTACAGAGTTAGGTCTGGGGGCCTCCCCGAGCCTAAGCACGTCTCGACGCCTGAAGACCTCGGCCTCCTGTTGCCCGTGGACGTCGGCGCCGGGAAGCGGCTGTTTGTTTTAGACCTCAGCCAGGGCCGCGCCCAGGAGCCGAAAGCGGAGGACCTTTTGGAGGTCTTAGACAGGCTAAGGGATAGGCTTAGGGAGCTCTTCTCGCAGGAGTTTGGCTTTTTCGTAATCTATGGCGATGTGAAGAAGTTGAACAATTGGGAGCGGGCGCTGACTGAGGCCGCGCCCGGCTACGCCTCCGTCGTCCCGAGCCCCGTGGAGGTGTCTATGAGGCCGGGGCACCTCCCGTTTTACGTCTTGTTGGCAAACGCCATGTGGGGGCGGATCTCCGACCCAGTCCTCGACTATAAACGCCTCGGGTTCCGCGAATTCGACGAGTTTGTGGTCTGGCTGGAAGACGAGTACTGGCGTAGGCTGGGGGAGGTGAGCTTCGAAGTGCTCTACAAGACGAAGCCAAGCGCAGGCGAGCGGGAATCCGAACTCCACTAGCTGACGAAGGCCTTCGTGGTGCGCCACCTGGCCGAGAGGGTTGACCCCAACTGCGTCGAGACTGAAAAGGAGGGAGGCGCCGCCGTGTTCGACGTAGCCGTAGATCACGAAAAAGCCGTCACATGCGGCGGCCTCCAAGGGCTGGTGGTCGAGGTGGAGACTCTCTACGGCACAGGCACGGTGGTTCACAAGCTCGTAGAGACCGTGGAGAGGGCCGGGGAGCGGAAGATATGGATCGTGGTGCCTAACCCACAGGCGGTCATCTACTTGCCGCTGTTGCTGAGGGCTCGGAGGGAGGTGAGGAAAGAACACGACGTAGAGTTCTACACTCTCGACGTCGCAAGCCGCGGCCTCGTCCGGCTCACCGACGTCGCGTCGATGCTGGTGAAGAAATGGAAAGAGACGACAGAAGGCGCCGAAGAGGCTAAGCGACACGCCGCTCTCACAGCAGAAGACTCAGCCACCCAGACCGACACATAGCCTACATAGACGGCGACAAATACGTATCTAACATGCCAGCCCCGCCCATTTCCAAAAAATGGATACTTGGGATGGCGCGCGGCAGGTCACGACGCTGGGAGAAGGCCCTAAGCGCTCCCAGCCTTGTTCGCATTACGTAGTGGGGTCTGTCTCCCGTATCTCTACCATCTAGGTAGCGCTCCCCTCGGGGCCGGCTTGTGGCTGTCTCTCGTGGGCTGGGCCCCGATAACGGCAACAAATCGCCGACTTCTGGCGACTGACCAGCAGTTTTCTACAGATTGGACGTGCATCTCGTCATACGGATGCATAACCGCAAGAGGCCTGTCTGGCCTCCTCCACGCCCCTCTACGGCGTCTGGACGACAGCTGTGGCTAAAGCGTTCGGCTTGTGTGGAGAGACTCCGTGAGGGGGCTTCGCTTATAAACCGCGGCGCCGTAACAGAGCTGAGGAACCACGCCGTTAGAAGCTGGGAGACAAGAGAGGCGAATGCGTCGGAGGAGCCGGAAAGCGCCAAGAGGAGGGTCTTGCAGACCACAAAGCGAATTTCCAATTCTCAGCAGATCTTCGGCAGACCCGACGCCAAGCCGTCTGCTACCTACTGCATATAAGTTGGCAGAGACCTTGACGTGAATAGCCGCAGTGATATGCAAGCCGAAACGCCGAGCCAGGGCTAGAGAAGGGGCTATATTTATGGCGCCGAGACCTAACGGTTTTGAGACCCCTGTCTCGTGGAAGGCCCAGCCGCGGGAGGCGCCTCTAGTAGTGGTAGTAGTACAGCTTCAACAGTGCCAACCTGCACCTCTCGCTGTTTAAGTCGCCGCAGTTCTCGTAGACGGCGCGGAAAAGTGGCTGAAGCACTGTGCCCTTATACGCCACAGAGCCCAGCAGACCGTGTAGCCTAACCGCGTCGGCCCTCCCCTCCATAGCCGCCAGCAACATGAAGACAAGTCTCGCCGTAGAGGATGTGGGCGTCAACACTTCCACAAGCGTTTTGCCGTCCGCAACCTCTAACAAGGGATGCGCCTCCGGCACCTCCCTCTCTATTTCCGATTTCAACCTCTCTACGGCTTCTTGATCACCTGAGGCGGCCGACACGGCGTCGACGCAGACTTCGAGCTTGAGCAATTTAGCGAATTCTTTATGGGCTTCGTCTCTCTGCAGGCGGCCGAGAGAGGAAGAAGCGCCGATGACGGGCACATATGCCATCTATTTTGCATAGAATTTAAAACATTGGAACAGGTGAGAGGCCGCCTCCTCCTGGTGCGCCCCTCTTTGCAGAAGAGAGACCTACCGACGCGCCCCTCCGTGAGGAAGGCCGTAGGCCCCATGCCGAAAGGGGCTCGGTTCTGCGCTGAACCGCTATGATCAGTTCCGCCTAGGTTTAGAAGACCAGCGTAAACACACCGCCTGGCGTGTTTACGCTTGGGTTGAGCCTTGCCTCGCTGGCACCTCTGACGTCTCTGCCTACTGACATGGGAGCCGTCTGGCCTCAGCTTTATTACTGCAATATTTGATGTAACTAAGTCACGACGCGTTAAGGAGAAGGGCGCCTCAACACGGCCCGGCAAGGCGTTATCTGCCAGCTTCACCCCAGAACCGTGGACAGGACAAGAAGCATTCATTGCGACATTGCCTTTAGCAATATATTCTTCAGCCGAAGCCTCAGCGGATGTTAATTTCTATTGTCGCGAACTCCGCACGTCTCTCGTATCTAGGCTTGTAAACAATATAGAGCCGCTTTGCCGTATCGCTCTCAGCCACGACGTAAATTACATGCATTACAACTCTCTCGCCGGGCCCTATTTTCTGGGACCACCACAGGGCAAGAGATTGTTGCAGAGAGTAATCAACGGCGTCTGCCCGCTCCTCTGTGGCACACGGAAGCCATAAGCGGCCATAATTGCACGGACCCCACAGACTCTCTGAGAAAACCCTGATACCCTCGCTTGTGTAAAGCGTAGGCCATCCCAGAAAGTAGTCTTCAAGTCTTGCCGCATCGTTGCCGGCGTTCTCAAAGGCGAGTGTGGCGATGACGATTTTCCCGCCTCTCGGCGCTCCGCAATATTCCTCGCGCCCTGGCGTTACAACTCTGATGCACAGTGTCTCTCTCACGTCGAGCATTGCGACTTTCCATCTCCCGATTATGATAGTCTCGCCTATTTTACCGACTATTACGGTCTTGCTGTGCCTAACGGCGACGTCAGGTGCTTTGCGCGTGAGATTTACAATAACTGTTACATCGCGGTCAACTGTTTGATATACCATTCTGAGAGCCGCGGGTCTCTCACTCTCAGGTATCACATAGCCGAAGTCGTCCTCCATCACGGTACCCTCAATAAACCCCTCATAGCGGTAGGTAACGGCGGCCCCTACAATATCTTCACTGGGCGCTGAGATGCGCACTACGCCATCTAGCGTACCTGGTCGGTTGCTTTCGTAGCTACTGCCTGTGTTTGTGATTAGTTCGGGATACGACTTAATACGGAGGTAGCCACCGCCAAAGGGACTGAGATTCTCCACATTATCGCTCTCTATCCTCATTCTTACTACAACGATTTTCTTATTGGGAGGGGCACAATAGTAGGAGGCGAACAACCAGTACTCCCGATCTTTACTTATGCTTTTTACACAACGTGTCTCTTTGACGTCGTAAACCGTTATTTTCCATGGACCGAGAGATACTGTCTCGCCAATTTGCACAAGGATATCCGACGTTATGTTAGTCTTGCCAACCCAGGCTCGTTGCGTCGTTGCGTCGTTGCGTTGGGTCTGCCAGCTTCAGTTGCCGGTGTGGTTACGGCGGTTTTCTCGGCAACAGCACGGGATATTGTGCTTGAAAGCCCTGTGTAATAGCCGAGCAACAAGCCGATAAATACACCGATTAAAAACACCAAGATTATATCTGGCGCTCTTCTCATGTGCAACAGTTTTTTCTTTGCATAATCCGCCTAAGCGCCGCAAAGACCTCGTTGCAGAATTCGCCAGCATAAGCTCTGGCGAGCTCTTCCGCTTGCTCTTTGTTTAGTTCTTCCGTCTTCGGGTGGAGCAACGCCGCCCTTATATCGTTAACCTTGTACCCTCCGAACTCGCACCTAATACCATAGCTTGAGCGGAAGTTTGTAATCCAACCTTCTCCGCCGTAGCGTTCCACTGCGGCGGCAAGTAGCTCAAATGCTATGTAGCAGTTCAGAAATTTGTCTACATGGTCTTCTTCGAAAAGTCCCCGTCTGATGTACTTCCACGCCCTTGCTAGCTCACCCGGCGCGTAGTCTTGCCTCAACACCTCCTCTATCTTGCGTATGGAGTCTTCGCCAAGTTGCTTAATAACTAAGGCCTCCTCTATTATTTTTGCAGAGTCCGCTACCATAATACCCTTCTTACCTCCCTCCTCTGCGGTTATTACTACATCTACATCCTTTACGGTGAGCACATCGCCGAGTGCTATAGAGAGCAAAAATGCAAGTCTCTCGGATCTCTCACGCGCCTCTTTGAGCACCGCCTCGGCGGTGTTGTTGCATAACCTTTCGCGCACCACCAGCATACCGTTTATGCTTTCAAGTTTTAGCGCACCCAGCTCAACAGCGTGATCAAGTGAATAACGGACGTGTGGCGCGTAGAGTCTCACCACAGTCTCTCCGCATACAGACATACATGTGAGTACTTGTTTTGGATATATGCATTGTGCATCTCTGTACACGCAAACCCCCTCTGTCTCACGGGAACACCCCCCGGCGCGTGCTTCTCGAACACGGCGCACAATCTTCGCTCGTACTCTGCAATGTATTGTTGAACCATCTACGCCGAAGAGACAGAAAAAACGGCACCAGCGTGACCGCGCCTGCCGCGTCCACTTCGGGCGCTAAAGGGGGCCACAACATCCCGCCGCCCAGCGGTGCCGGGAATTTAAGCGTGACGGACGCTGGCACCGCGGCGCTTATGAAGGAAATAAACACCTACCTGGCCGTGAGGTACGACCCAAGAATGCGGGTGGAGCTGGAGGAGGTCTGGGACTACGTCTTGTTCCTGCCCGACACGAGTATGAACTACGTAAAGGTGAGGGAGAGAAAGCGGTGTTGAGGGATGCCGCCGTTGCGGCGGCTTGCTCGTCATGACCGACAGCGAGTGGTACAAGTGCGGCGGTCTCTACTTCACGTACCTGGCATGCGCAAAGTGCGGTGCGAGACACAAGCTGTCTGACTAGTGCGGGCCCCCGGGTGCTATTTTTCTACTTCTTCAGTCTGGTCTCCGCGCGCACCTTGAGACGCTCGGAGTCACAGCTCAAGCACCTCAGACCTCAGAGACGAAGACGTAAGCGACTAGACGCACACCGCAGGAGTGATTCCGGCGATGTAAGCTGGCCCGCATCTGTGCTACGCCGAGCCGAACCGGGCCTATTGCCGTCAACCCCTCGCCGTCCCCTCCGTGAGGAAGACCACAGGCCGCGTGCCGAAACGGCCTGGCTCCGGCGCAAGGCGCTTAACGCCGACTGCCCCGCGTACGCAGAAACGTTCGTCAAAAATGCGCGCAAGAGACTCGAGACCGCCAAAAAGCACTTCGAGGAACGCCAGTACCGCGGCGTCCTTATGGCCGTGTAGCACGCGCTCGAGCGGCCCCCCATTGCCGATCTCGCGGTGAGCATATTCCGCGACGGGGTCCACAAGTGCACCGACCTGAAGGTGGCGGAGGGAGTACCAGTGGTGCTAGCGGTTGAGGGAGGCAAGAGGGAAGTGGAGCGGATTCCTGGCGTGGCGAGAGCTGTCGAGCTTGTGTTCAGAATCGTGAAGCGCGGCATCGATTATGAGCTAAGGCTACTACTCGAGAGGGCGCGGGGGGCGCCCCCGCGCGTCCGACGAGCTGAAGAGGCTCAAGGAGTTGTTGGACCGCACCACGGGCTTCATAGCCGATCACGGCAAGGATCGACACCTTAAAGACGAGGCCCTCAAGTACGCCTGCGACGTCGGTGACGCCTAGTCGCAAGCCCTCGGTGAGATAGACACCGAGAGGTTTACGGGTCCTGACTTCAACCTGGACAAGCTGGTGGCCATCGTGAGGGGAATAGAGAGGAAGAGGGGCATCAGGCTCGACAGCTACTGATGAGACCCGTCGCCTACGTCAAGTTCTCCAGGGAGGGCGAGGCCCGAAAATCAAGAGCATGTGATATTCATGCGGGAGGCATTTACATGCGACAAACAGCGGGGTTGGGCATCCCATTGGCGTGCCTTAAAAGGATGAGCGCGTCGCAGAACTGCAACTGCATGCTTTCGGCAACCCTCTATGTTTGGCCATTAACTGTTAAAAATACGATAAACGTCGTGGTCTATGCGTATTGATTATGACACGATGCTTTGGGCTGGCGTAGTTGTTTGGTTGTTGTCTGCGTTTGCACTGCAGTACATTAATCTTCCAACGCCCCCCTACCTCTGGGTTTTCGCCGCCATAGCCACGTTGTTGGTGGGTGCTTACGAGATTTCGAAAAATCAATACCTTGGCTACGCGGTAGTCGGCTTGATAGCTGTCTACATCATCTACGTCGTAGTGGTGGCTCAGCTCTGGCTATATCTGGTCGCCGGTGTGATTCTACTTGTCATGTTCCTGGTGGCCTTTGAAATGGTTATGGGCAAGGAGTGGAGACGTAACCCTTTCGCTTGGCTAATCCTAGGCGCGCTTATTGTAATATTTGCAGTAGTGTTAGGAGTCGTGGCAGGACCCATGATGATATTGGCAGCCCACATACAGAAAATGAGAAAGCAACAAAGGAGAAGACCAAGCGCCAAGAGGAGGGATTTGCAAATCGCAAAGTGAATTTCCAAAACAGTGTTCAACAGATTTTCGGCAAACCCGACGCCAAGCCGCCTGCTGTCCATTGCCTATAGGTCTGCAGAGATCTGTCGTGAAAAGCCGCAGTGATCCACAGGCTGAAACGCCGTGCTGGGGCAAGAGAAGTGGCTATACCCATGACGCTGAGACCAAGCATTTTTGAGGAATAGCCTCGGGGAAGGCCCAGCTACGGGGGGCGCCGCTAGAAGTTGTAGTAGTATAGCTTCAACAGAGCCATCCTGCAGCTCTCGCTGTTTAAGTCGCCGCAGTTCTCGTAGACGGCACGGAAGAGCGGCTGAAGCACGGTGCCCCCATATGTCACGGAGCCCAGAAGGCCAAGTAGCTTAACCGCGATGATCCCGCCCTCCACAGCCGCTAGCAACATTAAGACAAGCTGTGCCGCAGAGGATATAGACGTCAAGATCTCCACAAGTGTTTTGATGTCTGCCACCTCTAACAAGGAATGTGCCTTCCTCTCTATTTCAGATTTCAATCTCTTAACGGCTTCTTGATCGCTTGCCGTGGCTACCACGGCGTCAACACGAACTTCGGCCCGGTTGCATTGTTCAGAGGCTTTGTCTTTCTGCAGGCGGTCAGTCAATATCACTGAGGCTGGCCGAGACACCCGTTCTGGCTTAAACGCGTCCACAACTAGAAGCCTAAGCATAAGCAGAGTAGCCACGAAGACCCGCGGGTCGTAGTCCAGCAACCACTGCCGCTCTTTCAGTAACTTCACCGCCTCCTCCTTGTTGCAGGAGGACGCCAAGTAGACCAGATACTCGCCTAGTATAGAGGCCGCTGTCTAAATACTTGGCGGTTGGTTGAGAATATTCCTCTGCCTCCCTCCACAGTTCCCGGAAGCCTTCAGCTCTTTCGAGAAGCTCTTTCCAGCTCTTTGCGGCGAGGACGCTGGCCCTAAGAGCAAGATCGCGGGCGGCGAGGTAGTTTCTCCACAACTTTAACTTTCTGTTTATCTCCGCTGACTTTTCGAACTCTTTTGCCGCCTCTTCTAGTTTTCCCGCGTCTAACTCGCCTTTCTCGTCAATGGCGTGATTCAGCTTGTAGCGGGCCAGCACATGCGTGAACCCACTCCTCAAATCCTCGACCACTTTCCCGGCGTTGCTTGTGACGTCGCGCACTGTTACCCACGCGGCGAAGTCTTCGTCGCTTTCTATAATTTTTCTCAGCTCGTCTAGATGGGCCGCCGCATCGTCCAACACATTCCTCACAGCCTCGGTCTCTCTTTCGAGGTCGCCTAAGCCGCAGTACCTCTGCACAAGCGGCGTCAACTCGTCACGTTCCAAAGCCACAGCCAGTACATGCGCTCCAGCTACGGTACTGAACAGTCGTTGCGCCGAGAGGTTGCTCTCAGGCGTTGCCGCGGTGCTACACCCTCTAACCTTGTTGTATAGCTCACACACATCAGCCACAGTCTCCTCCCAGCGACCCCAGATGTGTCCCAAGTGTTTTCTCAGCAAGTTTGAATAGGCGCGGACAGCCTCCACCAGAGGCCAGCAACGCTCTGCATTACTGAGGCGATCTTTGAGTTGTTGCAAGGCGCCGTAGATGTACCGCGAGGTTTCTTGATCCAGCGTCTCTAGCTCCGAGGCGGCGGCCAGCAGAGAGACGTATCTATGCGGCGCCTTTTCGCCCAGAGAACGCAACGTCTCCAAAACCGTCAACACAGCCGTCATATGAGCCACTTGATGCACTGCAAAAGGCGTTACGTAAAGCAACAAGTCAGCCGTGTCCACATCCACCTCAGCCCCTGCGGCCAATGCCGCCAAACCCAAGGCGTAGATGGTCTCGGGTGGTGTGATGTCTCCCCTTCTCCACCTCGCCAACAGTCCTTCCGCTGTTTTCCCTGCATCGTCTATGGTCTTCGTGTCCGCGAGAGGGGAGAGTATGTTTAACTCTCTTATGGGCATTAGTTGAGCCATGTATATTAAAAGCAACGGTATCTCGCCGTCAATCGTCAAGTAGTCGTCCACGGCGCAGGGCTTCAAGGCATCTCCCAAAGCCTCTGCGCAGTCTTCAAGCAACCACTCCCTCTTAGGAAAAAGGGGAAATCCAGCCAACGCGAAACCGGCGATGAAAGCTACCCTACGCCAACAACTCCTGACCTCGCCGCTCTTGAAAACAGCGGCAAGCCCCCTGCCGACAAAGGCCAGCAGAGACATCACCAATTCTCGGCCCCCCTCTGGGACGCCTAGTTCAGCGAGGATGTTGCTACCTTCTTTTAACATCTCGTCGCGGGCCCAGTCCAGCACCTCTATCAAGTAGCGTAAGGTCTCTCTGTAGGGCTTCCTCGCCTCTTCGCCGTTTAGGCCGGCTATATCCCTCAGCGTCTCCTCCACGAGGTCTTCATGTTGTTGTGTCAGCCATTTGGTTATGTGCTCCAACGCGTCTTCCCTCAGAGACTCTAGGCTGGCGCCTTCCAGCTCCTCCGGCTTTAAGAAGCGCCAGACTCCGTTTTTTACCGCCTTTGTGATGTACGTCACGCCGACCGGAACCGGGCCGAAGCGGGCGTGGAGGAGGAGCGGCACCGCGACCCTCCTGGCCAAGTCGCCGCTACCACGAAGCAACACTTGCCAGATGTAGTGGGCGAGAAAGAGCTTCGGCTCCTTCTTAGCCTCCTCCACAGCCTTCTCCACGTCGCCTGCACTGCATCCGCGCTCCCTCAGCCAGAGGCCGGCGTACTTGGCCACCAGCGTATATCCGCCGTTGAACTGCGCTATCTTCTCCGCCAGCTCTTTGAAGCTGTCGCCGCAACCGGAGTACCGCCTTACGACCTCGTTGAGGAACTCCACGTCTTTTAAAACAGCCCTTACGACGTATTTCTCCAAAGCTTCTTTCGCCTCAGGTGGCAGGTCCCGGTACGGCTCGTCTGGCAACACTACAAGCGCCTTGACGCCTCTCCCAGCCGCGGAGAGGGTCTCCTCCACCGCCCGCCTCACCCTTTCTTTTTCTTTCTCAGCCTCCTCCCCCACGGCGTGGGGCTCGTAATACGCCGTGACAGGCACCGGGTCGTAGAGAAGTAGACACCTCCACCCCGTGCTCTTCTGCAGATTCTCGAGGGCGGAGGCGAGGCCCGTCTTTACCTCCTCGGCGGAGACCACGGCGTCGGCCGCGCCGCGCCAAAGAGCAAGCCAAGCTACGTAGGCCGCCAGCGTAGACTTGCCAACGCCGTGCGGCCCCACCAAAACCACCAACCCATCCCTCTCCAGCCTATCCAAAACCTCCCCCGCCAGCCTCCCGAAGACGCCCCCAGTCACCACGTCCACAACCACGTCGCCCTGCCCCCTGGCCGCGCGCGTCTTCACCCTAGGCGCCCCGCCTACCACCACGAAGTTGTGGTAGAGAAGCCCCGCCTCCACGTCGCCTACAAACGCCACCTTAACCCCGGCCAGAAGGCCGGAGACTTGCGTCTTAACCTCCCTTAGGGCGTCCTCCACCTTCTTAAACACGCCCTCCACCTCCCGCCTCACCGCCTCCTCCAGCCTCTCTAGGTCTAGCCCAGCGGCTCTGTCCCTGCCTAAGGCGGCTAGGTTTTTCACCAAGGCCTTGAAGGTTTTGACGTCCATGCCCCACTCCAGCGCCACTTGATCTACAACCGCCTCGAGGCGGTCGTCGTCTATGTACGGCTCGGCCTCGAGGGCCCTCCTCACGAGCTTGGCGAAGCCGGCGGCTACCTCATCCCGCGGCTCCCTCCCCCCAGCGAAGAGCTCCAGGAGGCGGGCGGCGAAGTCCCTCAGCGCCTCCCTTCCCGTCTCTACAGCCTTCTCAAGAAACGCGAGGAGGGGCCCGGCGGCGCTCGGCGCCGCCGCCTGGAGGACCGCCAAGACGGCGAAAGCCGGGGAGAGGAGCTCCGCAAAAAAGGCAGATACAATCTTAAAGCGGAGACCTCCCAGAGCCTCCTTCGCCGCGTCTTTAAGCCCCACCGCGCCTGGGCTTAGGGCGAGGAGGGCGTCTCTGCCTTTCTTGAGCTCCTTGTCCCCCGGCCTTAGGAGCTTCGGCGAGATGCCCTTGCCGAGCCACCTGTGCTTCACCTCGGCAACCCGCAGGAGCTTCTTGTTGACGTCTTTGGCCGCCTCTTTGAAGTACTTGGGCAGGTAGATCAGCTCGGCCCTCTTCCCCAGCCTCTCCTTCAGCTCCACAGCCTGGAGGGAGCTCTCCACAGCCACAACAACGCGTCCCTCGGCGCCTCTCTCCAGCTCCTCGGCGCTGGGCAGATCCCCTACGGCCAGGCCCCTGGCCCTCAGCTCCTCCGCAAGCCTCGGATAGGCGTAGGCCCCATCCACTGCACCCTCCCTCAAAAGCCTCTCCAATATGTACCCGCGGGAGGAGCCCGGCGGCGCCAGAAGAAAGACGCCGGGGCGGCTCACAAGCTTCTTCACGTGGGGGTAAGCCGCCTTCACCACACGCCCATAAAGCTCAGACACAAACTAAAGCGACTGCATAATATAGATGACTTGCAGAACAATAGAGAACAGCCACTACAGCTAGCCTGTAGCCCTCCCCGTCGAGTTGTTGCATCTAGTGGACGGTGGACGCCGGCCTGTGGCGTTTTGAAAGCAGCGGGCCCTGGCGGGTGCGGGAGGGGTGTGTACACCTTCAACCAGCTGTATTATGCGCAACAGTTTTATAAGGCCGCGCCGGAGGTTGTATGTTCCAGCTGGAGTTCGGGCTCCGCCTCTGCGGGCCGCTGGTCAAGTGCCTGGCTGAGATAGGCGCTGAGAGCCTCAGCGCCGTCACCAGCTTCGTAGACGCTGAGGCGCTGGAGGAGCTCGCCAAGGTTGCAGGGGCTGTGAGGGTCGTCGTGGGCGACTACGCGGTCCCGCGCGAGGTGTACGAGAAGTGGCGCGACGCCGTCCGCATATACCCAGGCCACGTGGGCAACCTCTACATAGGCGCCAGGGGCCTGGCGATGGGCGGCGCCCCCCTCACCGCCGCCGGGCTCCGCAACCCCGCCGCCGCGAACTTCGCCGCGCTGATGCCCCCAGCCGTGCTGAAGGAGGCCGAGGGCTACTTCCACGAGCTCTGGAGGAAAGCCCAGCCGCTGGCTGAAGACGCCGCCGTGGACGCCGCCGCCGAGGAGCTTCTGAGGGCGCCCCACGCCGGGGCGGTGCGCCGCGCCAACGAAAAGCTGGCGGAGGCCCTGGGCCCCGACGCGGCCCGCTGCCTCGCCGAGTTTAGGCCAAGAGACTGCGCGAGGCCGGTCGCGGAGGCCCTCCGGGAGAGGTATACGAAATGCGAGGTGGAGGAGGTCTGCGCCGCGGCGGACGTCCACAGAGAGGTAAGCCCCCGGAGGCTCCTCGCCGCGCCGGACTCGGCGCATCTCGCGGGGCACCCAGTCTGCTGGCTCAGAGCCTTCGCCGTGAGGCTGGTGGAGGAGAGGAGGAGCTTCAAAAGCGGCATCGAGGCCTACGAGGCCATGCTGAAGGCCGCCGCCGAGGACTGCCCCCGCCGCCTCAAAACCCCAGCCGAAGAAGAGCTCGAAAGACTCCAAGACGAAGACTACCGCAACGAAGCCATGTGGACAATACCCTACCGCCTACTCCCCCTAGCGCTGACCCTGCCGGCGATAGGATGCAGAATAGTGGGACAGACGCGGAAAGACGGCAGAACGATAAGACAGATATATTGCTAGGCTATTGACGATATTTCTTGATACAGCTCTGTCAAGTAGCTTTCCAATTCCTCGAGACTAGCCACCGGTTTGTCCAGCAACTCTCAGGGGCTAATATCAAGAGCTATACTTTCTCGTCATTTCATTTAATATACTTACGTTTCACGAAGTAGAAGTATGAGTAAACTTTCAGATTGTGTTAGGTTCCTCAGGGAAGAGCTGAAACAATCTTCTGAATTAAGCGTGTTTTCAGGATTTGAAGAGGAGCTGTGCGAAGGCGCGGTTAGGGGTCTTGATGTAGACGCCCTGTGCGGTCCTCAGCAGAGTCAGAGCTGGCGTAGCTGTCTGCAGATGTGGCTCGAATGGCTCAGATCGGCTGTGGTCACTCTGGGACAAATGGACTATCTTTCTGCAGCGGTCTACGCGCTGGGTGTAGCGCCTAAGTTCGCCGCAACTGACTACGGCACTGCTCGGCAGAGAGACTTGGGCCAGCTGTGGACTGATACGATACGGGGCTTCTTGGGCGAGATTGCTTTTGTCAAGTGGTTAAGAGAGAGGTATCGCATAAGGGTGGAGCTTGATTACAGTGTGGGGCCTTTAGAGGAGTATCTGCCGCGGGACATTAAAAGCGTCGACGGGAGGGAGCCTAGGCTGAATGTAAGTGTAAAGACCACAAAGCTGAGCGGCATCTGGCTCGACGTTCCTGGTGCCCAGATAATGCACAGCGACGTCTACGTGCTCGTGAGAGTCGGCGTTACAAGAGAGCACTTTATAGCCTTTCTGAAGGCAATAAGCGTAATAAGAGACAAGCTGTTCAGCAAGGCGGTTGAGCACGGCGTAGTGGACGAGAAATTCTTAGAGCAGGTCTGGAAAAGCCTGCCAGAGTTCAGGCCTGTGCCCGCCTATGTGGCTGGCTTCCTCCCCATAAAGAGAGGCGGCCGCGCGGCGGACTTCCCCGACATGCTGGAGGAACTTCCGCAGTCCATTCAGTGTCGCATATATGATGCAGATTGTGAAGTCAAGGTGAGGAGGGCTGAAGTAAATTCATTCTTAGGGTTCTGGCATCCAGGTCTGCAGGTGTGCCGTGAGCAACTTGTGGACATATTGAAAAGAAAAGGCAGAAATGTGGAGGGTAAGAAGATAGAGTTTGCCGGCATAGGCGACTTCACTAGGGCTTGGCACTTCTTGGCGAACTCCGGCAGGCTGAAGCGCAGAGATGATGAGTGGAGTGCGCTTCTGCAGTTGCTCTAGGCTTGCGTCAAGGCTTCCAGCACGGTTCTCAGCGCCTCGCCAAGCCTCTTAGCCGCCAGCGGGGGGACTGCCTCGCCTATCTGCGCCCTTATCTCAGTCTTGGAGCCTTTGAAGAGGAAGCTGTCGGGAAAGGTCTGCAGTCTGGCGCGCTCCCGGAGGGTGAGGGTCCCCCGCGGCCTTTCGTAGTGGTAGCCGTGGGTGCCACCGCCGCCGTAGGCGACTATGGTGTAGGAGGGCTTGAGGGGGTGGAGCCTCCTGTACACGAGGCTTATGCCTCTGCCCTCGACCTCCCACTTTGTGCCTCTCACAAATTCGTGGTTTTCG
>Ga0209740_1000085_pt1 | contig 16449 bp, 18 predicted proteins | sample ConCONMetagenome_FD_184733 | JGI IMG/M metagenome (GOLD analysis project Ga0209740, IMG submission 184733) | Hot spring microbial streamer communities from Conch Spring, Yellowstone National Park, USA - CON_C (SPAdes) (version 3) | ecosystem: Environmental > Aquatic > Thermal springs > Hot...
TTTTCCACAAAGGGTCCCGGTTGGGAAAGTGAGGAAGTTTATTCGGAAAAGAAAAATCTCTTTCTGTTTTCGGTCCTCTCTTTGTCCCTCTACGAAAGCGAATCCTTTAGGACACCCTACAGCAAATTGGATCTTTGGCAGAAGAAAAAGACGGTATATTTGAATATAAGAAGAAATCACAAGGAGTACAAGATACCATTAAACTCGGCGTTGTATGAGATGTTGTACTTGCTGGGTAAAATACCGGATTTATAACAAACCTTAAAATCCCCACTTGTGCCAAAGGTTGCCCTCATAACGGGTATAAGGGGACAGGATGGCGCCTATCTTGCGAAACTCCTTCTGGAAAAAGGTTATGAGGTTTATGGGGCGGATAGGAGGAGCGGGGAAGGGGGTTTTTGGAGGCTCAGGGAACTCGGGATAGAGAAGGATGTTAAGGTCGTTTATATGGATCTCTTGGAATTTACCAACATCTTAAGAATAATAGAGAAAATAAAACCCGACGAGATCTACAACCTCGCCGCCCAAAGCTTTGTCGCTGCCTCCTTTGAACAACCCATATTAACCTCGGACATAAACTCCCTAGGCACCTTAAGGTTATTGGAGGTAATAAGGACGGTTAAACCTGATACTAAATTTTATCAAGCGTCGACAAGCGAGATGTTTGGAAAAGTTAAAACCCTGCCCCTGAACGAGGAATCTTACTTTTATCCCAGAAGTCCATATGCTGTCTCAAAGCTCTTTGCCCACTGGATCGCGGTAAATTATAGGGAAGCTTACAATATCTTCGCCTGCTCTGGGATCCTTTTCAACCACGAATCCCCCCTTAGGGGAACGGAGTTCATAACGAGGAAGGTTAGCCTTGCGGTGGCAAGGATAAAGTACGGGAAACAAGACAAACTCGTTGTAGGGAACCTTGATGCTAAAAGGGATTGGGGGTATGCGCCAGAGTATGTTTATGGTATGTACCTTATGCTTCAGAACGATAAACCGGATGATTTTGTCTTGGCTACGGGAGAATCACATTCAGTTAGGGAATTTATAGAGGAGGCGTTTAAAGTGGCGGGCTTTGAGATATATTGGGAGGGTAAGGGATTGGAGGAAAAGGGGAGGGATGCTAAAACTGGTAAGGTTTTGGTTGAGGTTTCGCCCGAATTCTATAGACCCGCAGAGGTGGATGTTTTGGTTGGGGATTATTCTAAGGCAAAGAAGATCTTGGGATGGGAGCCGAAGACGACCTTTAAGGAGCTTGTAAGGATAATGGTGGAGGAGGATCTAAGAAGGGTTAGGGATGGGAAAGTATAGGTTTATAGATGAGGTTTCAATAATTGTGGAGGGGGGTAAAGGTGGGGATGGTGCGGTGCATTTTAGAAGGGAGAAATATATGCCGAAGGGGGGACCGGATGGTGGGGATGGGGGAAGGGGCGGGAACGTTTATTTTGTTGGAAGTTCTTCCCTTTATTCCCTCCTTGATTTCAAGTACAAGAGGTACTATAAGGCGGAGGACGGGGAAAACGCCAGGGGAGATCTGAACGGGAGAAAGGGGGAGGATCTTTATATACCGGTGCCCATAGGTACGATAATATTGGACGAGGATATCGGGGAAATAATTGGAGAAATCTTAGAAAAAGGGCAGGAGATCTTAGTTGCAAGGGGAGGGGAGGGGGGTTTGGGAAATAAGCATTTTGCAACCTCCACCGCAAGATCCCCATCAAAGAGAACTTTGGGAAAACCCGGGGAAAAAAGGAGGATAAGATTAATATTAAAGGTTTTGGCGGATGTGGGACTTGTGGGATTCCCAAACGTCGGTAAAACCTCCCTCCTTAACGCCTTGACTGGTACCGGGGCGAAGGTGGGGGATTGGGAATTTACAACCCTTTCCCCGAACCTTGGGGTAATTAGGTCCCCATATTGCGAAATAACCGTGGGAGATATTCCAGGTATAATAGAGGGGGCTTCGGAAGGTAGGGGTTTAGGTTTGGAATTCTTGAAACACCTCGATAGGGTTAGGATGCTTATGTTCGTCCTTGACGGAACGCGGGATCCCATAAGGCAGTACGAGGTCCTTGTTCGTGAAATAGGGAAGTTCAGGAGGGAAATTTTAGAGAAACCGAGGATAGTTGTTTTAAACAAAATAGACCTCCTGGACGAAATTCCAAACTTACCCTTTGAATTTTTCCCCGTAAGCGCAAAGACCGGGCAAGGGATAGAAGAACTTAGGAAAACCCTAATTAACCTTCTATGCCTTCAAAGATGATGTTTAGTATATCCTCCCTGATGTTTGGGTTGAAACTTCTCATCTCAAATTTATCCTTCCCCTCAAGCCTTATCTCTTTTGGATCCTCAATGAACCTTAAAAAGCCCATCTCCGAAAGTTTTTTATCCAAATATCCGGGTTGGGGTAAGACGGAATAGGTTGGAGTTCCGAGTATAACCGCCTCCCTCGTCATAGTACCACCCCCACCGACAAACATGTCCGCCCAAAATATAAGCTGGGGTGCGGGTACGGGTTTTTTCAAGCTCTCTATCCCAAGATCTTTGCAGATTTTTTCATCCTCGGGATTCCTTGTTAAAACCCTCACATCCGCCCCCTTATTTTTTAAATACACTAAAGTCTCCCAAAATATCCCATACCCCTTTTGGTATAGGGATGAGGTTGAGGGTGGCCTTGAGAAGACGAAGGGCCTCTTTATGTTGAAAATCCTCGGAACTTCTGGGTCAGGCTTAAAGTCCAAAAGGTACATCTCCTCTTTTAACCCCCTGTACCTTTTAACCCTCCTTGCACCAAAATACCTGAGCGCCTCCTGTGGGAACCATTCCTGAACAACTACAAGGTCTGAAAGCCTAAAGGCAAGATGATTCGCAATTTGCTTATCGTAGTCCATAAAAGTTATGTTCCTTATTCGGTAGATCTTGCTTGCGACTATTTGGTCGTACGAGTTGTGGGAAACCGCCAAGGCAACCCTCTTCCCCTTCAAGATTTCCCCAAGCTTCCAAACCCTTTCCACCATCGATCTTACCTTCCCCAATTTCCCTTTACCCCCGTGTTTCCCCACCAAAACGAACTCCATCCCGAAGGACCTTAAAAGATCCACGGTTTCCGAAAAATCCCTTGCGGTTATTAGTATATCAAAATCCTTGATTGAGGATATTACAGGATTGAAGAACATTACGTGGGGGGAGTTTGCCAGATCAAACCATATTACCCCACGCATTTTATTACAAGCAGGGTTATATCGTCGGACTGGGGGGTACCCCCAACAAAATCCTTAACCGCCTCCAAGATCCCATCTTTTACTTTTTCCGCCGGGTATTCACTTTTTGCTAAAGATTCCGCAATTTTCAAAAGCCTATCCTCCCCGAATTGATCTTTTCGGAAGTTTTCCGCCTCCGTTATCCCATCCGAATAAAGTATCAAAATGTCCCCCCTTTCAAGCTCCAAAGGGTATTCCTCAAGGCTTTTATCCACATCCTCCAAACTTAACACGGAAAGGCCCAACGGTACCCCCTTCATCTCCAACATAAAGGCCTTTCCCATGCTAGCCCTGTATAGGATCGGTGGGTTATGTCCCGCGGAAGCCAAGGTTATACTCCTTCCCTTTATAGCACCCATACAGGTGGTAATATACATATCCTCGGGTATTTCTCCAATAAGGCTCTCATGAACTCTAAGGAGGAGCTCTTTTGGCGAAGAGAATATGGGGGATTCGGAGTGTATCACGGACCTAAACATAACGACCACCAGGGAGCCCGCAACCCCCTTACCCGAAACATCCGCAACTAAAAACCCCACCTTCCCATCCCTCATACGGAAAAAGTCGTAATAGTCCCCCCCTACCAAGAGGGCGGGTTGGAAGGCTACCGCTATCTCAAATCCTTCCAACTTTGGTATAACCCTCGGAAGGAGGGCACTTTGTATCCTCCTGGCAAGTTCCACCTCTTGCCTGAACTTCTCCGTTTCCAACAGCCTATCCTGGACCTCCTTGAGTTTAACCGCCATATTCTCCACCGCTCTGGCTATTATTCCTATCTCGTCGTTTGAAGAGACCCTAACTTTATGCTCCAAGTTTCCCTCACCTATCACCCTCATATCCTCAAGCAGTATCCCTATGTTCTTCGTTAAAAGGTTGGTAAATAACATGGTTGCAAGTAGCCCCAGAACTATCGTAATAAAGGCTGTTGCACCCAAAATAAAAAGAATATTTCTCCTCGCCTCATCAATATCCCTCTTCGACAGGGTGAGAAAGACCTTCCCTATCTCCCTCTTCCTTATCCTATCAAACATCTGCGATACAAAGACTATTCCCCTTTCGCTCTCGTATATTTCCGCTTTTAAATTTGATATAGAATCAAAGACCGTTCTGTATGGTCTTGAAACCTTTAAATTGTAAGTTCTGCCCCTTAGTAGGATGCTGTCACTGTGGGATACTATCTTTCCGTTTCCGTCCGTCACCACCGCGGATATAACGCCTGGGTTTGACCTCTTTAAGGAAGCTGTCAAGCTAACTAAGGTTAAATCGTCCTCCTGCAGGTAAGCTTCCACCGCTTGGCTTGAAAGGAAAAAAGCTAAGGATATTCCCCTAAGCTCTATTTGGTTCCTTACCTTCTGGGATACCGTATTCGTTATTATGAAGAACGAACCCGATATGGCAAAAATTAGAATTAAGCCGAATATCAGGAAGAGCTTGAAAGAGAGCCCGAGCCCTTTCATTTAAACCTCTTTATAGCCACTAAGTACTTCCCACCCTTAATCTTCTTCCAATACGCCTTATCCGCGAGGCGGGAGATTATGGACAGACCCATACCCCCTATCTTGTTCGTCTTCTGCAGGTACTCGTAAATATTCAGGTGGTAATCCTTAAGATTTGTGGGTATTCCATCCGGCATTTCACCCCTATCAAAAACTGTCAGAACAAAGTATTTTTTCCCTTTCCTATCTTCTATGTAAAGGGTGATCTTAACTATATCCTGCTTCCCCTCCGGGTAAGCGTGCCTTAGGGCGTTTGACAAAGCTTCGTCAAATATCGTCATCATATCCTCTGTTACTTTCTCATCTTTTGAAAACCAACTTATCAATTCACTAAAGAACCTCCTCGCCTCGGAAATGTGGGATATTAAATCGCTTGACATCTCAATGCTTAAAATTTTTTGCCTCAAGCTATGGATATTATAAATCCGTTTTCACCTTTTCGCCAACTTTTATGAAAACCCCTTCAAACAGGTGCCTCTTTATCTTCCTCGTTGTGGTTTTTGGGAATTCCTCGTATCTTAAAGCAAACCTTTTGATCCTCTTATATGGCGCTAAGTCCTTGCTGAGCCTCTCTATTTCCTTTGAGATTAGCTCGTAAATAAAATCGTCGTCGGGAACCTTGCCCATCTTGTGGGCTATGCTCCTGACCTCGTCCAGATTCGGATAAACGAGGGCTTGTACCTCCTCCTCTCCCGTCTCCGGGTTTATCGCTCCGAAAACAAGAACCTCCTCAATATAGGGCGATTCCGTAAGCTTGTTTTCTATCTCCTCCGGGTATATGTTCTTTCCGCCTTTCGTCACTATAACCGCCTTCTTCCTTCCGGTTATGTAAAGGTATCCGTCCTCGTCAAAGTACCCAATATCCCCCGTCAAAAACCACCCATCGTAAAAAACTTCCTTCGTAGCCTTCTCGTTCTTGTAATATCCTTTCATAACCATAGGTCCTTTTGCCGCTATCTCTCCCTCCCCTCTCTCGTTCACCTCAAAGAGCCTTATCTCGACCCCTGGTATTGGAAGTCCCACGGATTTGTTCCTTGGAGAATGGGGAGGATTAAGGGTCAATATGGGTGAGGTTTCGGAAAGTCCATAACCCTGAAGTATAGGAAATCCGAGATCCTCCAAGCCCTTTGATACCCACTCGGGAAGTGCAGCACCGCCCGATACCACATACCTCACCCTATCCAGCCCCAAAGACGCCTTTATCCTCTTTGATAACCTTTCCTTCGCAAAGGTCCTCATTAGGTTTATTAGGACCTTCTTAACCCCCTTCTGCTCGTTTAAGGTTTTGAGGATCTTCTGATAGATTTTCTCAAGGACAAGGGGTACCGTGAGCCAAACCGTAGGCCTTATTTCCCTCATCTCCTCAAGCATGACGTTGGGCCTTAGGGAGCTTGCGTAAGCCACGCTTGCCCCTACGTATATCGGAGCCAAGAAACCCCCCGTGCACTCATAAACGTGATGCAAAGGCAAGATTGAGAAGAAAACATCGTTTTCGTCGACGTCTATTATCTGATATAGTCCCTCAAGGTCGCTCATGATGTTTTTGTGGGTAAGCATAACACCCTTCGGTGATCCGGTAGTTCCCGATGTAAATAAGATCTCCGCAAGATCCTCGCTATCAACTTCCACCCGATCTATCCCCTCGTATTTTTCAAAAATCTTATCCAGATCTTCCATAGATAGGATAAAGTCAAACTTTAGCTCCTTTTTAGCCTCCTCCATCTCCATAAGGTAATCCCTTGAGCAGATTACACCTTTTACACCCGCAAAATCCATCAGAAATCTCCTCTCAACATCCGTGAGCCTGGCGTCAAGGGGTATTACCGTTCCACCCGCCCACTGTATCGCCAAATACCCCCAACCCCACTCGGGCCTATTCTCCGAAACGAGGGCAACGAAGTCCCCCTTTTTTATCCCATTTTCCTTTAAGTATTCCGCTATTTTCCTAACATACCCAAGCACCTCCCCGAAGGTATATTCCCTCCAAACCCCTCCCCTCTTGATCTTTGACATAACCCTGTTCGAGTACTCCTTCGCAGACCTCTCAAACATCTCGGTTATTGTTTTATATCCCTTCGGTTCCCTGATGATCCTGTGTTTCATAACTTATATTTTAAGGGTGATAACCCGTAAGTTCATCTTCAACAGATCGCCGGGCAAGAAAGGCAATAATCCCATTTGTAGAACTTGATCCCAACCCACAAAGAAGGCAAGCCAAGGCAATCCAAAAGCATAAATGATCGCGTTTCCCAAAGCAAAAGCTATTATAGTTAAAAACAGATTCTTATACCAGCCTTTTTCCAATAGCCAACCCACAACAAATGCTGCGGGTATGAAACCCAGTATATAGCCCCCCGTTGGACCGAATAACACCGCAATCCCCCCTAGTTCCATATCTGCTCCCCAGCAAAGCGCCAATGAAAGGTAAGTCCTCATAGTATCCCAACGAATTTCAAAACCTCAAAGAAATCTTCCCTTTCTGCATCTATTTTTTCAAACCTCCCAGCATCTTCGCCAAAAACAAAGGGGACCCAAGCAATTTTACCATCCCTCTCAACCAAAGGGTATATATCCCTCAAAAAACCCGGGATTCTCTTCTGATAAAAAATTTCCTTCAATTTCTTCCCATCAACAACTTCCCCCTCCCTCCTGAACCTCACCTTCCCTTCCCCTACAAACCTCAAATTCAAATCCTCAAGCGTTAAGTTCTTCCTGATCCCGATTATGTAATCGTTGTACCTATAAAGCTTCCATCCTGCAATATCAAACCTTCCCAAGTTTTTCAGGTGAAATATCTGCCTTAAGGGTTTTATCTCTACGTTCAAGATTTCGGAAAGGACCCTCAAAACCTCCGTTTTTTCGGAGAGTTTTAACGCAAATATCCCCACCGCGAATTTAAGGTTTTCCCTCTTGAAATTCTCGATCTTTTCCTCAAAAAACTCCCTCTCTTCGTATAGGTTAATGTAAGTGTTTAAAAACCTCACACACCAGTTCGGAAATATTTCCTCAAGAATGGGTTCCAACCTTAGCCTTATCCTGTTCCTTGAGAATTTATCGGAAAGGTTGCTCTCATCTTCAACCCAATCGTATCCCGCCTCCCTTAAATATTCCCTTATTTCATATCTACAGAGGAAAATTAGGGGTCTCACAATTACACCAACCTTAGGGGGTATTATCAACCCCCTTATACCGCTTCCCCTCAGGGAATTAAAAATAAACGTTTCAAAGGCATCCGTTAAGTTGTGTCCCAGAGCTATCTTTGAACCTTTTTCTAAAGCGTAATTTTTAAACATACCGTATCTTATCTCCCTCGCCCTCTCCTCAATTCCCCTTTCCCCCTCTATCCTAACCCTTTCAACGAAGATCTCTATTCCGTTTTCTTTACAAAAATTCACGCAAAATTCCTCGTCCCTTAACGATGTTTCCCTTAAACCGTGATTTATATGCAATGCGGAAACCTCAAACCCCATTTCCCTTAAAGCTAACAGTAAATATAAAGAATCCGCTCCACCGGAAAACCCCACAATAACCCTTTCCCCCCTTTCAAGCAGATTGAACTTCCTTATTGCTTCCTTCACTCTATCAAGACCTGACAACCTTTTGGACATTCCTCCTTACCCTCTTTACATCCCGAATTAAACCGTTCAATTCTTCCTCCAAAACTTTAAAGTCCCCCCCAAGTTCCAACCTTTCCCACAGTATTCCAAGCCTCAGATCCAAAAGCAAGTTTTTCAAAACATTTAAATTTCTTCTAATCTCAAAAAAACCGAGAACTGAAATTACGGAAGCCAAAATGGAAAAAAGCCAATAGAGCGTATTCCTTCCCACCGTTATTATCCCCTCAGTCCTTTTTTTGATTTTACCCGTAAATCCCATTAAATCCTTATCCTTAAAGGTTTTTGATTTCACCCCTCTCTCCAAAGAATCCAAGAGGGATATAACTTCCCCATCTCCTATCTCCAACGCCAAATTCTTTGAGAGGTTCAAATGGGATTTTAACAAAGCTTCGTTCTTTCCGTAATAAGATAAAACGTAAGCCAAGTTCTCCCTAAGGCTCATAACCTTAAATGCCCTCTCCCTTTCCCCCTCAAGCCTCCAAAACTCAAAAATACTCAAGATCGTGAGGAAAAAGGTAAAGATGGAAAAAAGGAGGATCGCCAAGAACCATCTCATAACGCCCCCTTTTTTTGGCCTCCTCGAGAACATCGCAAAGTAGATATAAGGTCTTTAAGGCACCGTAAGGTTCCAGATTTATCCTAATCTCTCCATTTATCTCCACAAAACCTAATATAGGATCCAAATACGGTTCCTCTTCCGCATATTTCAGCATAATTTCCCTAACCTTTCTCGCTACGTTTTCATCAAATTTTATCATCTTCTTGTATATCCCATTCGATCTCGGGAGAAAATTTTTTAGATGGTAAGCGTACGTCCTTTCCATTAGGGGACCCTCAACGGAATACGCGTACATCTCGAAAACCTCTCCATCCTTAAGGTTTTCCTTCAAATTTACCGACTTTCCCCTTGAAAATGCCCCGGCTGGGCTTCCCGACAGGAATATTATACCTCAAAACCCCAGAAAACCCCAAGTCTTTCAGATCCCCAAATATCCTACTTGGGTAAGGTGTGATGGATTCCATAACCTTACCACCCCTGTGTATCAGGGATATTATGGGTCTTACCCTTGATGAAGCGGAGACACTCTTCAGGAAATCGTCATAGCTGAATGTGTAGAACCTATCCCCCTCAAATGATATACCTTCCAAAAAGTTTCCCGAATCATAAAAGGAAACCAACGCTTCCCCCATTCTCTTTAAAAATAATATCCCCGTCAAGGAGTTATCCTTTATGCTCCTAATCGTCCCAAGGATCTCCTCCCAAAGCCCCTTGCCCGAATACAAGGGATTCGTGTAGAAATCCTCAAGGATTTCCGAGATTTCTGAGGTCCTCAAGTATGCCATCCCTTATCGTGTAAGGGTCAAGGGTACTTAAGAACGAAAATTCAAGGATCTCACCCCTTTCAAGGTATTCCTTCACCTTTCCCGATGGATTCTCCCACTCTTCAAGGAGCCTCCCCTTTAAGTTTTCCGAAGCATCTATTAAAATTATTGAAGATAAATAATCCTCATAGAACTTCCTCCTTATCATGAAAACCCCTGGCTCCTCGGGGGCAAACCTCAAAATATTAAACTCATCAAAATCGTACCTATCGTGCCAATCGGGCCAAACCTTTGACATATACAAGTATTATAAAGCGGATACCTCAATTACCCTTGATACATTCAGCTTTCTAACTGAATCCCCAAAGTCCCTAAGGATAACTATGTTCTTTAGGATCACAAATGGCTCCCCCTCCACCTCCTTAACCCCTTCAAAGCCAGCAAAGTACTTTATCCTCAAGGAACCATATTCCCTCGCCATCTCCAATATCCTTATGGATTTCTCCGGAAAGGAAGATAAGCTTATCCTTTCAAGGGTTTTTGGGTCGGAAAATATATCCCCCCTAATTTCCATAAGCTTTAAAAAAATTCTCCTTGTTGTTTCCGCATCCTCAAGGGCCCTGTGCAACCTCTCAACCCTCACCCTAAGGAGTTTGGCAAAGGAATATAGGGAATTTGGTGGGTTTTCAAAAAAGAACCTCCCGATCTCCTTAAGATCTATCAAGCCATTCAATATTGGCCTCCCACCCGACCTAACGAGCTCGTAATTCAAAAACGGAATATCAAAGTTTATGATATTAAAACCCACAATGAAACTGTCGCCGATAAAATCCAATATTTCATCCCTAACCTCCTCAAAGTATGGGCTCCCCTTAACCTCGTCAAAGGAAATTCCGTGTATAGAATACGCCCTCTTCTTTATTGGCACCCTCGGATTTATAAGGATCCTCTTCCTTTCCCCTCCCATCCTCACCAAACCCACCTCCACGATCCTATCCGAAGAAAAATCTAGACCCGTGGTTTCCAGATCCAAAAAAACCAAATCCCTCACCATTTTGGGAGATTTACGAAGGGAAAGGAAGTGACCCTCATAGGGATCTCCCTACCCCTTGAAACGACAAAAACTTCACCCACGAGATCCGCAGGGATATAACCCATGCATATTACCGATGAGATGTTGGGTGAGAATACCCCCGTGGTGATATAACCCACTTTTTTCCCATTTTGATATATCTCATCCCCTTTTTTCGGTATTATTCCCCTCCCTTCGTACACCAAACCCTTCCTTTTAAGGGTGGGTTTTAGGTTTTCAAGGGCCTCCTTTCCTACGAAATCTTTTTCAAAGGATACGAACCAAGCGAGGTCCGCGCTTATTGGATCCGTGTTTTCATCTATATCGTTTCCGTATAAGGGATATCCCGCCTCCGCCCTAAGAATATCCCGTGCTCCAAGCCCCGCCAATTTTACCCCCTCAAAGGATAAAAGTTCGTTCAAAATCCTTATAAGATCATCGTACTTCGCGTAAATTTCCGCCCCCCTTTCCCCCGTATATCCGGTCGTTGCAATTATTACATCCCCATAAAAGAATACCCTGTTCCTCTTTTCTCCCGTTATATCTTCGCCCATAACCCTTGAAATTATTTCAAGCGAAAGGGGACCCTGGAAAGCAATCTGAAGGATGTTTTCGCTTTCGTCGTAAATCTCAACCAAAAACCCCCCCTTCCTTTCTTTTAGAACATTAAGATCTTTTTCCCTGTTCGCAGCATTTACAACCACAAGATATTTATCCTCATCTAACTTGTAAATGTAAGCGTCGTCTATTATCCCTCCCTTTTCGTTGAGAAGCAGGGTATATTGGGCGGATGTTTTCCCCTTAAGCTTTGATAGGGAATTTGAAAAGGAATGATCCAAAAAATCCCTTGCGGAAGGACCCTTTACTATAAACCTACCCATATGGGAAACGTCAAATATGCTCGCCTTACTCCTCGTCCATAATGTCTCCTCCAATATCCCCTGCCCCTCGTAAAATAACGGCATCTCAAAACCAGCAAACTCAACGAACTTTGCGTTAAACCTCCTGTGTATATCGTAAAATGCGGTTTTATTCATTAAACGGGGATTTTAAGGTTGCCCATGCTTCAGCCATAAAATATTAACTATGGCGAAAGAATACAGGCTTTTGCTTTCATATACGGATGTGGAAAATAGCCATACGTTGCAGGCTTACCTTTCCTTGGGGGGTTATTCGGCTATTAAAAAGGCGCTGTTTGATATGAGCCCTCAAGATATAATAGAGGAGGTTAAAAGGTCAAAGCTGAGGGGTAGGGGAGGGGCAGGTTTCCCAACGGGTTTAAAGTGGGACTTTGTACCGAAGGAACACCTCGGTCCAAAGTACGTCGTTTGCAACGCGGACGAGGGTGAGCCGGGAACCTTCAAGGATAGGGAGATCCTTTACAAGGCTCCCCATCTTCTCATAGAAGGCATGATAATAGCGGGTAAGGCCATAGGGGCGAACAAAGGGTATATATATTTAAGATACGAGTATATCTGGCTCTTCCAGAGGTTGAAGGATGCGATAAAGGAAGCTTATAAGGCTGGATATTTGGGAAAGAACATCTTGGGAAGCGGTTTTGACTTTGATCTTTATGTCTATTTGAATGCGGGGGCTTATATATGCGGTGAGGAAACCGCCCTTCTGGAAAGCCTCGAAGGTAAAAGGGGAGTACCTAGGTTGAAACCCCCTTATCCCGCCCAGGCGGGACTTTACGGAAAACCAACTGTAGTAAACAACGTTGAAACCCTCGCAAATATACCGATAATAATAAACAAGGGGGGAGATTGGTACGCATCTTTGGGAACTAAGGAAAGCACAGGCACAAAGCTCTTTACTGTATCCGGTCCGGTAAAGAAACCCGGAGTTTATGAGTTTGAGCTTGGCTCTTTAACCTTGAGGGAACTTATATTTGACGTATGCGGAGGTTTGAAGGAAGGGCATGAACTTTTGGGGGTGATACCGGGGGGAATATCCGCGCCCGTTCTTGCCCCAGATGAACTTGATGTGCCCCTAACTATGGAGGATATCGCAAAGGCCGGTAGCATGTTGGGAAGTGGGGCGGTTATAGTCCTTGATAAAAGCGCAAGCTTAATATCCCTTATGAGGAGGACCGCGGAGTTCTTCGCGTACGAATCTTGTGGTAAATGTACCCCATGTAGGGATGGAACAAATTGGATGACGAGGATATTGGTAAGCGCGGAAAAGAAGGGAAGACTTGATGACGAGGATTTAAACCTTTTGGAGGGTGTAATTGAGGATATAAAGGGTAAATGCTTCTGCCCCCTTGGAGAATCCGCCCAGATGACAATTGAGGCATTTTTGAAGAAGTACGTAAATTATTCCCCAATTCGTCGGCTTTAAAATATCTTCTTGCATGGAAGGGGGGCGAAAGGGTATCGACGGCAGGTGAAACACCGCGGGATGCAGGCCGGGGTGGGCAACCCCGTCAACAAGCCCAAGAACCAAAATAAGTGCGAACGCGAATTACGCCCTGGCGGCCTAATTGACCGCCACCTCTTCCGGGAAGCTCCCCACCCGGCTCCCGGGAGGGGTCGGTTAGGGTGGGGTTCCCCTAAGGGTTTTCCCGTTTTCCCGAGGGGGAACTAGATAAAAACGGGCGTCCCCATCTCGGGAAGCGCCCCGATGCCCATGGGATGGGGCGAATCCAAAAGAAGGGGCTAAGCCTGTAACACATCCCGCGGCGAGTAACCTGTACGGACGCGGGTTCGATTCCCGCCGCCTCCACTTACATGCCCATAAATTTTGAACTCGACGAAGAGCACATTCTTCTAAGGGATACTGTTCGGGATTTTGTCCAAAAATTCATAAAACCCATAGCCCAAGAGATAGACGAAAAGGAGGAATTTCCATTTGAAAGTGTGAGGAAGATGGGGGAGATGGGGTTTTTGGGGATAAAGGTCTCCCCCAAGTACGGCGGTGCGGGTATGAACACCTTGGCTTACATAATCCTAATTGAAGAACTTTCAAAGGTTTGCCCATCCCATGGAATAATAGCATCCGTGAATAACTCCCTTTACGCTTATGGGATCGAGAGGTTCGGAACGGAGGAGCAAAAGGAGAAGTTTCTAAAACCCTTAGTTTCCCCGGAAAGCGCGGGGGCAACGTTAAAAAGCGGTAAGATAAACATAGGGGCATACGCCTTAACCGAGTCGCATACAGGTTCGGATGCGGCGAGTTTAAAATCAAGGGCTATAAAGGATGGTTCAAGGTACATAATAAACGGTAGGAAGGTTTGGATAACAAACGGTCCCGTAGCGAAGTACATAATATTCTTTGCCCAGACGGATCCCGAAAAGGGGCACAAGGGTATAACGGCCTTTATAGTGGATATGGAGAGGGAAGGAGCCAAGGTGGGAAGTAGGGAAAAAAAGTTGGGTATAAGGGCGGCTTGGAGCGGGGAGATAATCCTTGAGGATTACGTCGCGGATGAAAGCGAGGTTTTGGGGAAGGAGGGGGAAGGATTCAAGATAGCTATGGAAATACTAAACGACGGGAGGATAGGGGTAGGGGCTCAGGCCCTCGGTATAGCTGAGGGGGCATACGAGGAGGCTAAGGAGTTCTCAAAAACGAGATACGCATTTGGAAAACCGATTTACGAGCACGAGGCGGTGGGCTTCACGTTGGCGGATATGTGGGCGAGGATAGAGGCAAGTAGGCTCCTTTTGTACCAAGCGGCATACCTTAAGGATTTCGGAAAGGAGTATCATTGGGCTTCCTCTATGGCTAAGCTCTTTGCAAGCGAAACCGCAATGTGGGTTACAACGAAGGCAATTCAAATAATGGGTTCTATGGGGTACTCAAGGGAAACCAATTCCCAAAGGCTATTCAGGGATGCGAAGGTGACGGAGATATACGAGGGGACAAGCGAAATCCAGAGGCTAATTCTTTTGAGGAAGCTCATATCTTCATAATGCAACCCTATAATTCCAACTTGGATGACCAAAGCGGAACTGATAGATAGGCTGAAGCAAAGGACGGGCTTGAGGAAGCAGGAGCTTGCGGAAATTGTTGATGTACTGTTTCAAGAATTGGCGGAAGCTTTTGTTAGGCAGGAGAGGATAGAGCTTAGGGGTTTTGGCGTATTTATACCCGTTAAGAGGAAAAAGAAAAACAGTAGCGAAAAGCTTCCAAGGATAAAGTTTAAGTTGTCTCAGGTTATAAGGAACAGGATGATAGAGGAAGAAAAAAGGAGGGTTAAGTAATGCCTTGCGGGAGAAAAAGGAAATTGAAGAAAATAAAGAGGCACAAGCTAAAGAAACGTCGTAAGAAAATGAGGCACAAGAGCAAGAAGTGAGGGGGGATTTTAATACCCTCTTGGCAATAGACACATCGTACCTTTGGGTATCCGTATCTTACTTTTTTGACGGTAAGATCATCTCAAGGACGTCCCTAAAGGAGTTCAAACACCTTGAAAGTTTAAATCTTTTGATATCCAGCCTTTTGGATCTCTCCCGTTCACCCTCGGCCCTCTTGTTGAACCTCGGTCCAGGCTTCTTTACTTCCCTTAGGGTTTCCGCCTCCTTTGCAAAAGCCCTTTACCTATCAAAGAAGGTTCCCATGTTCGGTTTCAACACCCTACAGAGTATGCTTGTAGGACTCGATGATGGAAAATATATAGCCTATTTGGATGCGAGGAAGGGGGAAGTTTACGCCCAGAGCTTCGAGGTTAAAAATGGGATCCCATACCCCGACGGACAACTCAGCTTGGGAATATACAAGGAGATAAACCTTGAGGGTTACAAACCTTATACGGGTTTAATTAGGGCATCCTCCCTTTTTGCGCTTTTCTTCAAAGGTTTTGGTGAGGAACTCAACGAAAACTTTACCCCCATCTATCTAAGGCCCCCGGATGCCATAGTGAATTTGGCAACCCCCCGCGCTCCGTCAAAGTTATAACCAACCACATCCATACTGTACCTTTTCAAAAGGGAGGTAAATTTTTCCCTAAAATACGGATCCCTAAAAAGTCCCCCGTGTAAGGCAATTTCTTGAACCTCGGACACCCTATGAACCTTTAAACACATAACCAAAAGCTCCCTTATGGCGGATTCTAATATATAATTCGCATCCTCATCCCCCATTTTTGCCACTTCAAGAACGACCTTTGAAAATCCCGCGATCTTCCTTACCATCTTCTCCTTATCCATCCCCATAATTCTCTTGATTTTTCCCCTTATCTCCTCCATATCCTCCGTCCCAAAAATGGCAATCCTCAAAAAGCTCTCCTTCTTTAACGCTAACTCGACCGCCATTTTCCCCATCCAAAACCCGCTTCCCCAATCCGAAAAAATATACCCGTATCCCCCATACCTAAAAATTTTCCCCCCTTTCCTCGCCGCGCAAATTGAACCCGTACCCGCTATTAGAACCATCCCATCCCCTCCCCCAAAGGCGTCAAAGAGTACCCCCTCCACGTCGCTCATTACCACACCACCCAAAAACCTCCCCAAACTCTCCCTCTCCCTCTTTGTCCAAACCCCCTTAACCGCAAACCCCATCTTATCAAAATCCATCCTACCCCTCAAATTCTCCACCTCCTCCCTTAGATCCTCCCATCTCCCCCCAAACCTCCATCTTAAACTCCCCCTCCTTAAAACCCTTTTCCCATCCCATAAAACAAATTTAACCTTACTTCCCCCCACATCCACTCCCAAAACCATAGGGAAATTATAAACCCGTCCTCC
>Ga0209740_1000088_pt1 | contig 16164 bp, 13 predicted proteins | sample ConCONMetagenome_FD_184733 | JGI IMG/M metagenome (GOLD analysis project Ga0209740, IMG submission 184733) | Hot spring microbial streamer communities from Conch Spring, Yellowstone National Park, USA - CON_C (SPAdes) (version 3) | ecosystem: Environmental > Aquatic > Thermal springs > Hot...
CTGTCATTCGCACTTCGTATAACCGCAATTCTTACAAACCCAACATCCACTTTCGTTTATTAGCTTCTCCCCGCATTCCGGACAGACCGCAACCTCCAACACATCTCCATCATCCGTTATATTTTCCACCTCAAACTTCAAGATCTTGCTCTCCTTTCCCCCACTTAAAAACTCTTCAATGGCCCTCGCTATCGCATCTGGAACGGACCATATCAAACTTCCATCGGGTTGTCTAACCGGCGAAGAAGATTTTATCCCCTTAAGCTGGTGTATAATCGCATCCGGAGATATATCGCTCCTTAGAGCCAAAGATATTAATCTTCCTATGGCTTCGGACATCGCCATAATCGAGGAACCGGATTTCCCGAGATGTATAAACACCTCCCTAGGTCCGTTTCCATTCTCCGCATTCACCGTAATGTAAACCGTCCCCATATCCGTCTTAAACCTGTATGTTTTACCCGTCATAACGTAAGGTCTCGGTTTGGGTAAGATTTTCCCGGATATTGCCACCACCTTCTTTTCTTTCTCCTCCTTCTTCTCTGTTATGAGAACCCCTTCCCTTGAACCTTCCCTATAAACCGTCACCCCTTTCAGACCCATCTTTGAAGCCAAAAAGTATATTTTTCCTATCTCCTCCGGTGTGGTAGTTTCGGGTAGGTTTATGGTTGAGGATATTGACTGGTCTATGTGCTTTTGTATAACCGCCTGCATCTCGACCCTCTTCTCCGGCTTTATCTTATGCGCGGTTATAAAGAAATCCGGAAATTCATCTTCATCAAGGTCCTTCAATCCAGACATTTCCATGTATTCCTTCGCAAGGGGGTGATAAACCCTAAAGTACTCCTGGCTTAGGCTTTCGCTCCTTCTGGTGTAATATAGGGCGAATATAGGCTCGATTCCAGAAGATACCCCAGCAAGGGCGGAACCGGAACCCACGGGAGGTACGGTTAAGTACGCCACATTTCTCAAACCGTATTTTCTTATTCTTTCTATTAATTTTTCGTCAAAGTCCAAGAAATATGGGTTTTCAAGGTGCTTTTCCGGGTCAAAGTCGGGGAAAGGACCTCTTTCTATGGCGAGGTTCACCCCCTCATCGTAAACCACGTGCTTTATCCACCTGAAAAGCTTATCAACAAACTCTATTGCTTTATCCGAATCGTATCTTAGCCTCAACTTTGCGAGCATATCACCCAAGCCCGTAAATCCCACCCCTATCCTCCTCCTCCTAATTGAAGTCTCCCTTTGTCCGGGTAAGGGTTCCCTATCAAGGTTATAGTCGTTTATGTTGTCCAAAAACCTTACGTTGTACCTTAAAGCCCTCTCAAGGTTTTCATAATCTATCCTTGCCTTATCTGTAAAAGGGTCAAGGACGAAATACGAGAGGTTTATGTTTGATAGGTTGCAGGCGCCGTAAGGTTCAAGGGGTATTTCGGAGCAGGGGTTTGTGCTTATAACGGGGGCGCAGTACCATCCGGTATCGTATTTTTTAACGTTGCTCCAAAGGATTATTCCGGGTTCAGCGGAAGCCCACGCGTTTTCTACGATCATCCTCCATATCTCCCTTGCGGGCATCTTCCTCTCTATCCTCTTAACCTCCTCGCTTTCGTACCACATCGTCCATATTTCGTCGTTTTCCACAGCCCTTATAAATTCTTCTGTTATTTTGACGGAAATGTTGGCGTACCTTACCCTCTTCCTCTCCGGATCGTTCTTTATGGTTATAAACTCGGGAAGGTCAGGATGGTTGTCGTTTATGGTGATCATTAATGCTCCCCTCCTCCCCTGCTGTCCTATGGTTCCCGTAATGTGGGAGAATAGATCCATAAAGCTAACCGCGCCCGTAGAGAATATTGCCGCGTTTTTCACGGGTGCCCCAGCGGGCCTCAATATAGATATGTCTGTACCCACTCCCCCTCCCCTTGAATACGTCCTCGCCATCTCCTTTGCCGCCTCAAATATCCCCTCAATGGAATCCTCCTTTATGGGTATTACATAACAGTTTTTTAGGGTAACCTTCCTGGGATTTCCCGCCCCAAACATTATCCTACCCCCAGGTATCACCTTATAATCCTTCAGCATCCAATAAAACTTCTCCTCCCATTCCCTCCTTTTTTCCTCATCCCTCTCAACGCTGGCTATCTCCCTTGCCAACCTCCTCCACATCTGTTCCGGTGATGTTTCAATAACATTTCCATCGTAATCCCTGAGGGCGTACTTGTCAAGGAAAACCCTCGTCCTAAGCTCGTCCCCATTGAAATATTGCTTTGCCTCCTCAAACTGCTCATTTGTATATCCCACCTTCTTCATAGTGTGTATTATTTGCGCGTATGGGATCCAACGTCCTCCCCTGCCCCCTCCCAAAATATCAGGGCTTTCATCAAAAAACCCACAAATAAAACCTCTTAGGTTTTAAGTGCAAAATCTATCCAACCTTAAAATATTCCTCTATGCTTGACCTTGAAACCATCAAAGATCTTCAAAAAAGGGTTTTGGAACTCAAGAAGATAAAAAATGCATACATTATCGCCCATAATTATCAGCTTCCGGAAATTCAGGATGTTGCGGATTATGTTGGGGATTCCCTTGGTATGGCCCTTGAAGCAAAAAAGACAAACCATCCAATAGTAGTGGTTTGTGGGGTTCATTTTATGGCGGAAACCGCGGCGATATTGCTCCCGGATAGGAAGGTTTTAATCCCGGATCCAATGGCGGGCTGTTCTTTAGCTGATAGCATAACCGTTGAACAGCTAAAAGAATGGAAGGCAAAATACCCAAATGCGGTGGTCGTATCTTATATAAACACTACAGCGGAAGTTAAAGCCCTTTCGGATTACTGTTGTACATCATCAAATGCGGTTGAGGTGGTGAGGTCCATTCCCGAGGACAAGGATATCCTATTTTTGCCGGATATGTATTTGGGTATGTACGTTAAGGAGGTGACGAAGAGGGATAACATATACATCTGGCCCGGGGAATGCCACGTTCACGCAAAGGTTAAGATCTCGGATATATTTGATGCAATTGAGAAAAACCCGGATGCGGACCTACTCGTACATCCCGAATGCGGATGCACAAGCAACTGTTTGTACCTGAAAGAGAAGAAAAAGTTGGACCTTTACGTTCTATCGACGGGGGGTATGGTGAGGCATATAAAAAATTCCCAAAAGCAAAAATTCATAGTTGCGACGGAAACAGGCATAATTCACAGGTTAAAGAAGGAAAACTTGGATAAGGAGATCAAACCCTTAAGGGAGGATATGGTTTGCGAATATATGAAGATGATAACAATTGATAAGCTCGTAAGGTCCCTTGAGGAGGAGATTTACGAGGTTAAGGTTCCCCCAGAAATTGCGGTAAAAGCCAGAAAAGCGGTGGAGAGGATGCTCCAAATAACCCCATGAAAAGGCTCATAATCTTCCTTGTTCCTTTGATTCTTGTGGGCTTTGGAGTGTTCTATTGGCTAAATTTTATGGGTAAGGGTGAAAACGAGGGGATAATTAAGATCCTTGAAAGTTGGAAGCTTGGGGATTTTAGGGAGTATAAAAACTCGGTTATAAATTACGGGAAGTTTGAGGAGATGCTGTTTTTAAATTCCCTCTTAGGAAGAACCACATTAAGGTGTTCCCTAAATCTTGACACCCTATATTGCGAGGGTTTTTTACCCGTACCCGTCAAGGTATTCCCATCCTCAATAGAGATCCTTGGGGATGTGTATTTGGCGGAAAACCCAAAGGATTGGAAATCAATGGTGAAGAAGGGGAATTATTACGGTGCTTTACAGCTTTGTGCGGGGCAGTTTAGGGGACCCTCAAAGGCCGATAGCCTTTACCTTGAAAAAACCTGCATAGAGAGGGATATAAATTTTTGGAGATCTGTAAGCGATAGAAAGGCAAACGCGAAATTCTTGGAGATCCTATTAAAAAGGAGGGGTTTCGGTTATGTATGCCTTGATAAAAATACGTTTTTAAGCGCCGAGATCATATTTTCAAGGGCGGTTTCCTCCCCTAAGGTGGAACTTTCCAAAACCGCGGATAGGGAGGTTAAGATTTTGGGGGCGAGGTTGAAGGATGTTGAGAAAAAGCTGGAGGTAGAGGTAAAATCTTCTCCGGATCCTTTGGCTGAGGCGTTTTATAGGAGGGGACTGGAGTACTTCTCCAAGGGGGATTATAAGAATGCGGAAATATTTTTCAACAGGGCTTTAAAGGTGGATCCGAACCACGAAAAGGCAAGGGAAGCTTTAGAAAGGGTCAGGAGGGCCTTGGGGAAATAATTATTTCCCTCCTTTCCACATCCAAAAACTTAAACTCCACCAAAACGTAAGGAGAGCTTCCCAAGAAAGGTAAGAGCTTTTCCCCCCATTCCACCAAAAGGATCTCCCTATTTAAAACCTCCAAGATCCCCGAGGTGTAAATATCTTCAAAGCTTTCCACCCTGTAAAGGTCCGCGTGGTTTATCCCATTGTATTTGTTTATCACGAGGAAGGTGGGACTCCTTACGAAATCTACGCCGTGATATTCGCAAAATCCCCTAACAAAAACCGTCTTTCCCACCCCAAGATCCCCCACGAGTATAAAAGTTTTGAAATTCCTAAACCTACATGCGGCATAATAACCGAGCAAAAACGTTTCCTCTTCCGAAGAGGTTATATAACTATTCCTCAAAGAGCTCGGGCAGGTAAGTCTTTAGAAGCTCATTTATCAGGATCCTCTCCTGCTGTACCGCTACGGAATCCTGGGTATAAACCTTCGTCAATACCTTCTCCCCCTGAAGGGGGGCGAATTTATCCGCGGGGACGCTTATGTTCTCCTTAACCTCCTCCGCCTGGGTTAAAATAAAAGAGCCCCTCCCCGTTATCACCTCCCAACCCAAGGGAATCCCCTTCCACATAAAGAGCCTTATATCCTGCCCCGCAACCTTATAGACATCCGCCTTCCTACCCGCTATCTGCTTGGTGAAGAGTTCGTTCGGCTTTGATATCCTTCCCTTATAAACGATCCCGAGCTGTAGATCCCTCGCAAACTTCCTTATTGAAGGTCCCAACTTCTTCTTCTGTTCAGGCGTCATCCTCTCCCATTTGCTCTTAAGGAGCAAAATCAGATTGTTCGGCCTCATTGAACCCACTATGGAATCCGGTATGTACTCGTAGGTTAGCTTTTCCTTTATGAAGTTTTTCTGGTACCTCCGCCCGTAAGAGTATATGTATTCTGGGGTTCCTATGTCCCAACCCTCAATTGGCACCTTCCCGTACTTTACATTCACCACACTTCTATATTTATGCGTATAAAGCCCGTACCCGTCCCACCAAAGCTCCTCTATCCCCTCCTCATCCCCAGAAACCTTGTATTTTATATACCCGCTCTTTATATCGTAAGGTCTGAATACATCCTCAAACTTCGCCTTTGAATAATCTACGGATTGCCCGCAAGATAAAACCAACATTATCAGAATGATTGGGATCGCAAGGAGGATATTCATAAGTGGGGTGGGTTGGAACATACCCACCCCAAAGGTTCAATCCTATTTACGGGGGTTTCTGCGCGAGTATTATAAGGGGGTTTTATTCCTTACCCTTTAGATTCTCGCCTATCAGCCCCAAAGCGGAAGCGAAGTTTGAAAGTTCAACGGGGAAGAAAACCTTTGAAGCTTGCCCATCCGCTATCTTCTTTAGGGCATCAAAGTATTGGATCAAAAGTATTTCCTTCGTCGGTTGCATCTCCTTTATTGCGCCAAAAACCGTCCTTATAGCCTCCGCCTCACCCTGAGCCCTCGCTATTATGCTGTACTTCTCCGCATCCGCGACGAGCTGTATGGATTTTGCCTTACCCTCCGCCTCCAAAATCTGGGATTCCCTTAAACCTTCCGCCTTCTTTATCTGGGATTCCCTAAAACCTTCCGCCTCAAGGATCATCGCCCTCTTTTCCCTCTCCGCCTTCATCTGCTTGTGCATGGCATCCATAACATCCTTGGGGGGATCTATCCTCTTAATTTCCACCCTGGTTACTTTCACTCCCCATGGGTCCGTTGCCTCGTCAAGCACGGTTCTGAGCTTCGCGTTAATTATTTCCCTACTCGTCAAGGTCTCATCCAAGGTAAGCTCACCTATGATGTTCCTAAGGTTGGTCTGGGCCAGGGCAACCGCCGCAAGCTGAAAATTCTGAACCTTATAAACCACATCCTCGGGCTTTATAACCCTGTAGTATATTATCCCATCAACCGTCACCACCACGTTATCCCTTGTAATAACCTCCTGAGGCGGGACATCCACCACCCTCTCCCTAAGATCCACCTTTGTCACCCTATCCAGGAAGGGTATAACAAAATGAAGCCCCTGGTATAGGGTTTTTTGATACCTTCCGAGCCTCTCAACTATTGCGGCCTCGTAAGGCCTTACTATGATTATTGCGCTGGCGATAAAGGACACCGCCAGCCACAGGAGAATTATCGCAATAACTACCGAAAGGATCCACATACATTACCTCCTTTTTATCCTAACCTTGTTCCCCGAAACCTCCAAAACCACCACTTCGTCCCCCACCTTAAATTCCCCTTCGCCTTCCGCAAGCCAATCCTCCCCCTCAACCCTCACCACCACCTTGTCTCCCTCAACCAAAACCACCCTCCCCTCCTTACCTACTACCGATATGGGCGAAAAGTCCTTGGCTCCCTCCGTTGTCTTCCTGGCAAATTTGTAAGAAAGAAATATCGTCAAGGAAACGACAAAGATAAAAGCCAAAATTTGAACCCACAAGCTTGCGCCTACGTACGTTAAAACCGCTAAGGTGAGAAATCCCAAACCGAAGGCAAAAAGCAACAAGTTTGTAGGAAGGACGAACTCCAAAAATATCAAAACCGCCCCCGTTAATAGAAAAATTATGGCCCAAACATCACTTCCCGCCATATTTGGAATTGTAAAGGCGAAAAACCCCCAGTAGGCCGCCCAGGGCGATAATGATCGGTCCGATCCAAACCAGCTGGATCCCCGGGTTGAAATATAGTTCGTAATAAAATGTCCCGTCATCCTCGGCTCCTTGTATTACCGCATAAAGGTCCCCAAGGGGTGGAAGGGGTAAGATCCCAGCCTCGGACGTCACCTCTTCGGATGGAAAGTACTTCCTCCTTTCCGCCCTTATATCCCCAAGCTCAAAGCCAAAAGCTTTAACGTTTAAAACCGCATAAACCCCCTCGTAGTTCTTCCCCTTGTACTCCTGCCAGCCTAAGTGTTGCAGGTCAAAGATAAAGAACCTTTTGGTTTCCATGAACTTGAACGGGATTTCATATTTCTTCCCCAAGTTCCAAGATAAAACTATGCCCAAAGCGGTTAATGCTAAACCAAAATGTCCGAGGTTTGGTGGCGTCCAGCCCCTTTCCTTTATCAGCGGGATCAGGCCGAATAGGTAATAAAGGCTAACGAAAAGTCCCAGGAAAAGGAAGGGATTTTTTGCAAGGATGGAGGGAAGGGAAAGGAGGAGGGATAGGATGAGGATCTTAAAGTTGGGAAGTATTTTGGGTTTGTCCCATTTGGCTTCAAGGGAAAGGAGGGAGAGAATGAGGACTAAGGCGAAAAATGGTGAGGTTGCGTAGGTGTAAAAATCTTTATCCAAGCTCAACTGTACCCCGATGAAAACCTCGGTTATCACGGGATAAAACGTCCCCAAGAGAACTATAAGAAGGATCAAAATCCATACGTAGTTTGAGATCGCCAAGTAAAAGCCCCTTGTGAAGGGTTGGTAATCCCTCCTTTGCCTTGACCTGAAAAGGTAAAGATTTGCCAAAACCCAAAGGAGAAGAAGGATGGAAATATAAAATATGAAGTAATGTCCGATATCGGAGAAGGCGAAGGCGTGGACGGACTCCACTATACCGCTCCTCGTTATAAATGTTCCAACTATGGAGAGGATGAAGCTTAATGATATCAAATTGAAAAGCCAGATCCTGTGGGATCCCATCCTGTAAAGGTAAAAGGTATGAATTGCGGAGTTTAGGGTTATCCAGGGAAAGAATGAGGCGTTTTCAACGGGGTCCCAAGCCCAATATCCCCCCCATCCCAGCTCCAAGTACGCCCACCTTCCACCCAAAAGGATCCCCAAGGTTAAAAACGCCCAGGCTATAACCGTCCAAAACCTAACGGTGTTAGTATCCTTTGAATCCAAGAGGAAGGCTATGGGGAAGGTTGTGCCGATATATCCAAGGTAGAGTAGGGGTGGATGTATCGCCATCCAGATGTTTTGTAGTAGGGGATTTAAACCCCTGCCATCGGGGGCGCTTATGGGAAGCCTTTCAAAGGGATTCGCCGGGTAAGTGGCGAGGATGAGGAAAAACAGGAAGGTTTGGAGGATGAAAAATAGGGAGAATCTCCCAAGGAGTTTAAAGGCGAAGATGGTATAAACCGATAGGACGAATAGCCAGAACATTAGGGAACCCGCCTGTCCCCCCCACCAGGCGGTGAATTTATAAAAAAGTGGAAGATCCCTTGATGTGTAGTTTATAACGTAAAGGATGGAAAAATCCGAACTCAAGAGTGCGTAAAGCAAAATGAAGTTTGAAAGGAAAACGGATAGGATAACCACAATAAGGGAAGCCTTAGCAAGCCTCAAGTTTATAAAGGAAAAGATCGCGCCAAAAAGGGAGGAAATCAACCCAAGCCTCAAAAAAATCTCCCCCATCTCGTACATCACCTTTCACCTCCTATTTGTTCCCTTATGTATTCAAAGTAAGGTCTTAACCTCCTTTGGTTCTCATCAAGCGTAAATTCCAAAACGTTCTGGAAGCTCCCCCAAAAGAACCTACCCTCCCAAAAGTAATACCAGACGAGGGCATCCACGTAATACCCCCTCCTTATGGAATAAACCATTCCCCCTATTCCCACGAGGTTGGCAAGGAAGGTTTTTAAAGCCTGAAGGGGCCTTCCCGCACAAGCCAAGCCCAAACCGGGAATAAAATTCAAAATAATACAAGTGGATGGGTTTATAAGTTTTGGAAGGCGGGAGATCAGGCTATCCGAAAGAGGCGAACCATCAAAATCGAAAAAGTACGCCCTTACCAAGGTCCTATCCCTATCGGAGAAGCAGGAGTTATCTTCAACCAAGTTTATGGAACTTTCCCTCATAAACCTTGAGAGCATCAAAACAAGCTTATATCTCTTCTGTTTGCAATCCCCATCCGAGAGGGACATAATTGCCGAGGACGTATCCCCCTTTAGGGCCAAGGCTTTGGCAACGTAAAGGTTGTTCTTTATCCTTTTTGCCTCAACGTACGCTAATTCCCCATCCCCTATTGAAAGGAGGGTTAAAACCAAAACGCTATCCGTCAATTTTCGTACCTCTCTATTATCAAAGTTCCACCCTGACCCCCACCCACGCACATAGTTACAAGCCCCCTCTTCGCGTTGTAATACTCAAGGATCCCAATAAGCTTTGCGACCAAAATGGAGCCCGTTGCACCGACCGGATGCCCGAGGGCTATCGCCCCTCCCCAAACGTTCATCCTCTCATCCGGTATTCCCAGAACGTTCCTATCCACTATGGCAACCGCCGCAAAAGCCTCGTTCACCTCAAAGTAATCAATATCGGTTATCTTTAAGCCGGCCTTCCTTAATGCTATGGGGGTTGAATAGATTGGACCCTCGCCCATATACGCGGGATGTACCGCGCCGTAAGCGTAAGAAACTATTACCGCATCTATCTTTAATCCGATCTCCTTGGCTATTTCCTCCGTGGTTATGATCATTGCTGCGGCACCGTCGTTTATTGAAGAACTCGAAGCGGGTGTAATCTTACCTCCCTCCTTGAATATTGCGGGGTACATGGATGCTATTTGCATAGTAAGGTTCGGGTTTATCCCCTCGTCCTTGTCGATGGTTTTTCCATCAACCTTTACGGGCGCTATCCTTGGGGAGAAAAGCCCCTCCTTTTGAGCTTTATAAGCCTTCTGGTGGCTCTTTACCGAAAATTCGTCCATCTCCTCCCTACTTAAATTGTATTTCTCTACGAGGTTCTCCGCGGTCCTACCCATAAGCTGATTTACAACAGGATCCGTCAAACCCTCCCAAAGCCCATCATATAAAACATCGTGCCTAAGCCTGTACCCCCACCTCGCCTTTTTCAAAAGGTAGGGAGCCCTTGACATGCTCTCCGCCCCTCCCACTAAGAGGATCCTCGCATCGTTGTTTTTTATCATCTCGTAAGCGGTGGTTATAGCCTGGATCCCGGAGGCACAATTCCTTTGTACAACAAAACCCCACTTATCATCCCCAAGAAGCTCCCTCGCAACCTTCCTCGCTATGTTCGGATGATCCGAGGGCTGTCCGATGTTCCCCACTATAACCCCATCTATAAGCTTTCTATCTATTCTGGACCTTTCCAAAACGAACTGGGCAACGAGCTTAAAAAGGTCGTAAGCTTCAAATTGGGAAAGCTGACCCCCATGACTTCCCACCGGGAGCCTGTACGCGTTTGAAATTATTATCCTCATATCGTAAATTCTAAGCCCGTTCCCCTTTCCCCCCTTATAATACCCATGGATATGATATGGATCCTTTCTCTTGCGCGCTTGGAGGGTAGCCTGGAGGCCAAGCTCAATTCCGCGCCCCCGGGTGAAAAGTTCAGGGTCCTCCTCGTCCTCAGGGATCAGCCGGATTACGAGGGTTATATGAGGAGGTACCCGAAGAGGAACAACGAGATCCTTAAGACGATCTTCGACCACGTTAGGGATCTGGCAAAGAGAACCCAGGAACCCGTGATAGAGCACATAAAGTCCCTAGGAATTACGAATTACCAGTCCTTCTGGATAAGCAACGAGATCTTCGTTGAGGCAACCGCGGATCAGATAAGGGCTCTCGCATCAAGGGACGATATAACCTACATATACGAGGAGAAGGTGATATACCTCCTTGCCAAACCTTCGGATAGGGAAGATATAAAGCCGGACGCGGTCGCATGGGGAGTTGCTAAAATAAAGGCGGATTCCGTATGGATACAATATGGAATAGACGGGACGGGCGTGATACTGGGTGTCATGGACTCGGGCGTAATGGCATCCCACCCCGCCTTAAGCGGTAAGGTAATAAAGTGGTACGATCCCCATTCGGGATCATCAACCCCCACGGACGCAGCATCATGCGACTATCACGGGACGCATGTGACGGGCACGATGGTGGGTGGGGATGGCCTGGGTCCCTTCACGGAAGATATAGGCGTTGCGCCCGGGGCTAGGGTTGCGGCGGTAAGGATCTTCGGAGGATCAGGCTGTTCATCCACAACCACAATAATAAGGAACGGTTTCCAGAGGATAGTTTCCTGGAAGGTGGATAGCGGTATAAACATAGTGGCGGTTAATAACTCCTGGGGTAGCGCCTCAACCACGGATCTTTCCTTCTGGAACGATGTTTTAGCCTGGAGGACCGCGAACATAATACCCGTTTTTGCCATAGGGAACAATGGTCCTTTACCCGGAACCGCGGGGACACCTGGGAACTTCCCAACCGTAATTGGAGTTGGGGCGACAAACAGCTCGGATCAGGTGGCGTCCTTCTCCTCAAGGGGACCCGCACCAAATACAAACCCATGGAACAACACCGCATATTGGCCCAGGAGCGACTGGAACCGTTATAAGCCCAATATTTCCGCCCCAGGCGTTTCGATCCGTTCCGCATACGGTTCGTCTGGTTATGCGAATTTTGACGGGACATCCATGGCGTCTCCCCACGTCACTGGCGCAATAGCCCTACTTTTCCAGAGGAATCCGGCCCTAACCTTCACGGATGTTTATAATGTCCTTTTGGATAGCGCGGATAGGCCTGCTCCGAGCTGCAGCTCCGTTCCTAACAACAACTGCGGTTGGGGAAGGTTAAACGTTCTAAGGGCTATAAGGGGAGTCCCCACATTAGCTGTGCCTTACATATCCATTCAAAGGGTAACCATTAGCGATCCTGCGGGCAACAACAACGGTATAGCGGATCCCGGCGAGACAGTAAACCTGATAATAACCCTGAGAAATTCCGGTGGTGTGGCGGCATCCAACACGCAAGCTGTTATATACACCTCAAATCCATACATAACCATAATTGACAACTTTGCAAATTACGGAACCATAAACCCCTCGGATACCGCAAGGAACACATCCGACGTATTTACCATAGGAATATCACCCGCGGCACCTATTGGGCTTAGGGTGAATTTTGATATGTACATAACCGCAAACGGTGGGGCATACAACGATACCCTGAACTTCTCAATAACCATAGGCTCACCCCTCAACGTATTCGTAATAGATACGGGAACCGCGGCGTTATGGATCCCCGTTAATGTTTCCGGTGCCTACCCGGGTGGCATAGGTACCGCATATGGGGATACATCCATTGCGAGAGGTTTCAAATATCCTAAAACCTCCGCAAATCTCCTTTACTACGCGGGAGTAGCCCTTGGGAACTCGCCTACCTTCGTACCCGACGGTTGGTACGACGGTGGGGATCTGAACAATTATTATGGGGGATTTATGAGAACCCCGCCATCTTACGGTGACGAGAACGGCGCGGTGGGCTATACCGCAAGCGGAATAGAACTAAGGCTTGAAGCCTACGGCCATTCTTCCTATAGGTCCAACTGGGTATTCCTGAGGTACGAGATAGTAAATACCTCCTCTTCACCCTTAAACAACCTTTATATCGGAATATTCGCGGACTTTGACATAACATATAGCACTTACTCCCAAAACTACGTTGCAAGGGATACATCCCTTAAGCTCGTTTATGTTTATCACTCCTCTTATCCCTACAGGGCGGGTGTTGCCCTCGTTGAACCCGTCTCATCGTTGGCAAACCTTAGCGCTATACACAATCCAACCTACGTTTATTCGGGAACCCCAGACTCCATAAAGTGGAAGTTCCTGAATGGGACTCTATCCTTCCCGTCCGGTTCAAGCGCGGCTGACTGGTCCGTGGTAGCCTCCGCGGGACCCTTCAACATTCCTCCTGGCGGATCCCGGGTGGTAACCTTTGCTTTCGTAGGCTTTAGCGGAACCACGGATGTATCCGAGAGCTTCGCGGATATACTACCCCCAAGGATAGTGGTTTCAAAGAACGGAAAGAATACGACTTTGAACGTTGATGTTCCTTACAAGGCGAACGTTTCCGTTGAGGTGTTCTCGCCCTCGGGTAGGCTAATTAGGGACCTCTTTAAGGGTGAGCATAAGGGTAGCCTGAGCTTTGACCTCTCAAGTTTGCCGAGGGGAGTCTACGTCGTAAAGGTTAGGGCGAACAAGAGGACGGTCATAGAGAGGGTGGTAATAAACTAAACCATAGGGGGGCCTTTGTGCCCCCCTTTTTCTTTTATTCTCAAAATATGGATAAAAACCTTATAGTGTTTGGTGATGCCCAGAATATGAAGGAAATAGGGGATGAGAGTGTTCATTTGGTCGTAACCTCCCCACCTTACTTTAACGCCCCCTTTGACTACCCAGATATGTTTGAAAGCTACGAAGAATTCTTGAGCATTATGAGGAATGTGTCAAGGGAAATTATGCGGGTTCTAAAGTGGGGCAGGGTAGCCGCCTTAGTGGTTGATGACACGTTGATAAAGGGTAAGAAATATCCTGTAGTTGCGGATATAACAAAAATATTTATTGAAGAGGGTTTTAGGTATAGGGAAAGGATAGTTTGGGTAAAGCCCGAGGGTTACATTAGGATAAGCAGGAGAAGTGGAGTCTTACTTCAAAACCCCTATCCTATGTATTACTATCCCGACAACCTTCAAGAGTCCATACTAATATTCCAGAAGGGAGAGTTTGATTATAAAAGCATACCCGAGGATATCAGGGAAGCCTCAAGGATAGATCTGGAAGAGTACCAAAAGAACAAATGGTACCTAAATGTTTGGTATATAACGAACGTATTACCCACACATAACAGACTCGAGAGGGGAATTGCGGCATTTCCTGAGGAGATACCGTATAGGTTAATAAAGCTCTTTTCTTACAAAGGTGAAACGGTTTTGGATCCCTTTATGGGATCGGGTACAACCCTAAAGGTAGCGATTGCGTTGGGGAGAAGGGCGATTGGTTATGAAATAGACCTTGAACTGCTTGATGTGATAAGGAAAAAATTAAATATTGGGCAGAGCTCTCTACTCGGAAATAGCAATGAATTTGAGATAATCCTTAGGGAGGATGCGAAACGTTTAAGAAGTAAGCTTCAGGAAAAGGTTAAACAAATTAAAAGAAGGAAATAGATGGAGATCTACGCGGAGGTAAAGGGTATAAGATATAAAGTTTTTCTGAAAAAACCCTTACCTTTTTATCATATAAACGAGATAAGTAAAGCATTGTCAGAACGAGGAAATTTTATTTTAGAAATCGATAAAGAAAATCAGATTGCTATTAGCTGGTGGGTATCTCCGAAGCGAACAAGATCCTATCCATATTCAAGGGTTTACGATACCCTATCTTTTGCGGGAAAGAAGGTAACGATAATTCCTATAATGAAAGATGAAGGAAAGGATGGGGATAGAGATTTCCTTCAGTGGGATACTATATCCTTGATGAGCTTGCTTGGGATATATACTATAGTGGGATACTATGTGGAGGCTGAACGAAATCCAAATTTTACAAACAAGATCACAAATCAAAAGTTTGACGTAGAATATTTAAAAAATGAAATTGTAAGGCTATCCTATTATCAATCCGACGCGCTACACTGGAATTTGGAGCAAATTGATAAAATTTGGGAAATTGCAAATAGGGCTCTTGACTTTTACAATAAAATTTCAAAAAACTTAGGTGTAGAAATGCACTCTATAGTATCTGCAAGAAAGCATATTGAAAAGTTATATAAAAGTAGGGAGGAGTTTATTAAAACATCACGAAATTTAGCACGAAAAGCGCAAATAAGGGAGACTTCAACTCTGCAACCCAAAGAATTTATAGCAGGAAAAAAGGGTATAATTACCATAAAAAATTACTTGGGGGGAATTTATTATTTTACTTGCGACGAAATTAAAATTGAGGGGAAGAATATATATCTAATTGAAAGCAAACATACAAGCAAAGGGCTCTTACCTTCAGAAGAGGACATAAAGGATGGGTTGTTAAAGATGGTGCTTTATACTAATCTCAAAAACGTTATGTATGAGGGTAGGGAATACAATGCTGTTCCTATTTTAAGATTAACAACAAGAAGCAAATTTAGAAAAGAATTATTGCCCAAATCAAAACTCGAAATGTTAGAGGCTTTAGAAAAAGAAGCGGAATATAATGGTTTTAAGATAGAAATCTCAAGTGTATAAAACTCCCTTATTATAACCGCTTGCTATCGGAGTTCCTCGCATCTTTAAAGGAGCACCACATAATCTTTAACCTATTCTCATATTTGACCTTTCGGTCCGCTTTGGCTTTCTTCTTTTCTTTCACATTAACCTACTTACTTTTGGGATGGTTCATTAAGAAATATCGGACGAGGTTTTACGAGAGGATCTCGGAGGATGTTCCGGAAACTCATAGGAAAAAGGAAGGAACACCATCCTCAGGAGGGATCATTTTTATCCCTGTTGCGATCATATCCACCTTGTTATGGACAAAACCCGTCCTCGAGGTTATACTATCTATCACCGCAACGCTAGTTATGGGGGCTATGGGCCTATTTGACGACATTTCAAAGCTTAGAAGGAAGGATAAAAAGGGAGGAATCAGGAAAACTTATAAGCTTCTCTTTCAGCTTGGGCTTGGGATCCTTTTCTCTTTCGGTGCCCTTTATATCTTCGGTGAAAAGGCATTTTTAACCCAATTCCTCTTCTTCAAGAATTTCTTCATAAACATCGGGATATTTTACTTCGTGTTCGTCGCCTTGGTTATAGCGGGAACATCAAATGCGGTGAATTTAACGGATGGGCTTGATGGCCTTGCGGCGGGCGTGGTGATTTTCCCCTTGGCTATTTTGGGGCTTGTTGCGTATATTGAGGGGAATTCCAAGCTCGCAAGCTATCTAAACGTCCTTTATATTCCCAACGCGGGGCATTTAGCGGTATTTGCCTCCTCCCTTGCTGGTTCCCTTTTAGCTTTCCTTTGGTATAACTCGCATCCAGCGGAAATTTTTATGGGTGATACGGGTTCCCAAGCTTTAGGAGGTGCATTGGCTTCCCTTGCGGTTTTAACCAAGCAGGAGATCTTGCTCGC
>Ga0209740_1000096_pt1 | contig 15115 bp, 23 predicted proteins | sample ConCONMetagenome_FD_184733 | JGI IMG/M metagenome (GOLD analysis project Ga0209740, IMG submission 184733) | Hot spring microbial streamer communities from Conch Spring, Yellowstone National Park, USA - CON_C (SPAdes) (version 3) | ecosystem: Environmental > Aquatic > Thermal springs > Hot...
CAATGAAGAAGATGAACGCAACAAACACCAATTTAACACTTTACGATATTGAAATGTTCAAATACCGAAATAACTTAATAGCGTTTTGTAAAACTAGACGCGGTCATAACCTTTATTCTTTTAGTTAACAGATAGTTTTTCGTGAATTGTTTAGCAGGCCTGATGGTACTGATGAAAAAACAGGTTACCTTAATGATAACAGTTCAATGAGCTTAGGATATCCGATCAGTTTGGCCGAGTCCAGCGGCGTGTAGCCTTTTGCGTCGGGGATTGTGAGATCTGCGCCGTGTTCAATTAACATTTTGACAATTTCGTAACATTGCTTCCACTGTTCCCACTTTGCGCATTCGCGTATTAGCACTCTTAGTGGCGTTTCGCCATATGAGTTCTTCATGTTTACGTTGCGATAAACTGGAAGGATTAGTTTAACTATGTCTTTATTCAGGCTCTTCGCGGCATAGTGGAGCACACTGTTTCTGTTTTTGTCGCAGACGTTTGGGTCGGCGCCGCGTTCTAACAACTGCTTTACAACTTCTACGCATCCTGCCCCTGCCGCCAGGTGGAGCGGCGTGCGGCCGCTGTTATCAGCTGTGTTGATGTCGGCGCCATGCAGGAGCAATGCTACGTCGCAGTGAGAGTATTCGAGGGCCAGGTGGAGAGGAGTCCTGCCGTCGTTGTCGCGAATGTTGATGTTAGTATGCGGCATCAACATCTTCGTTGCCTCGACTGGACCTCTCAGCGTTGCGATGTGAAGCGGCGTCAGTCCGCCTGCACTGCGGGCATGGGGGTCTGCGCCGTGTTCAAGAAGGATTGGAATAGCTTCTGGACAGTACTCTGCGGCGCCGTGAAGCGCCGTTGAATTTTCATCGTTTTTGGCATTTGGATCGGCCCCGCGGCTGAGAAGGCGCCTGACCTTAGCAGGGCGGCATTCTATGACCGCGAAACGCAGATCTGTATTCCCATAACGCTTCATGACTCTTTTAGTCGCTTGAATATTCCTATCTCTTATTGCTTTTAAGAATTCATCGATATCTCTATCTATTCTCATAGATTAAAACACGTGATTGCTTCAAGAAGAATCATTAAGAATATGGCTCTGCTCAACAACAACAGCGTCAGGGATTACCCTACAGGGATAATTATCCCTGTAAGGAAATCCCTGTCGGCGACAAGCTTAAAAAGGTATTTCTAGATGCGGCTCATAGCTACAGACACAACAGCGCCAGCCAGCCCCAGTGACCCCCGCCCCAGGCGGGGATCCTCTTAAAAAGACTTGTGCAATCAAGCTCTTTCTATGGACGTGTGCAGAATGAATCTCATGTATCAACATTAAACAATGCCATCCCTTGCTTCCTGCGCAACACAGCTCTCTGCAGTGATGCTCCATTTAGGTTCTGCCATAGGAAGTCTCCCAAAATACGAAAAAGGTCATGTTTACTGAGCTGATTCTTGTTGGAGGAGTTGGGGGGCTCTTTGTTTAAATTTTTTAAATATGGCTGTCGCATATGCATCGTTTTTAAGCAGTTCTTCCTGTCTTTCGATGTCGCGCTGAGGAAAGACTCTCTGTTGATTACTATTTTGTCTCCTTTAACAGCAAAGAATGATAGCTTCTGTAGCGTTTTTATGTCTTCATTCAGCTCCGCCTCCGAGGGATATATTACGATGTTGTCCTTCTCAGGCAGTTCTTTGAAAATTACGTCTCTGAGCAACTTAATGGGTATATATACCTCGTGTTGGTCAGTGATTTTTGCGGCTTCTCTCAGCAAATATACCACTTCGAATACCGTGCATGCCTTATGCGGTGCATTTAAAAACTTAATACAGAAAAGAGAGATGCGCGTCTCAGAACTGACGCATATGCCGTCTCCGCGGCTAGGCGGAGTTGCATGTTGAGCCAGATTCGGCGTCTTGCTTTAAAATCTTGGCATTTCTGTACGCATGCCAAGGGGTGTTACCCAAACCGTCCTCTCCCGGAAGGAAGAAGTGCACAGGCTTCTGCAGTCTGAGGGGTGCGTCTCTGTGGAGGGGGCCAGGAGGGCGCTGGGGGTCTCCAGGACGCAGATGAGATACATCCTCGAAAAGTTGCAGGCAGAGGGCCGGGCCGTGTCTGTAGCGGTGGGCAGAGTTGCGCTTTGGTGCCGCGATGGCGAGACGGCGACGCAAACTCTTGAGGAGCTGGCCGCCGAGGTAAGACGTCTCCTCTGCGGCTTCAGGTTCACCACATCAAGCAGGCTGTTGAGACTGATAAGCAGGGACAGAAAAGCCAGCAAAACCTTCTCTAAATACGTTCTGCTTTCTCCCAAGGTTGCCGCCACCATGTCTTTCCTAAATGCCCTCCTCCAAGCCGTCTTCGGCCAGCCGGCTATGTACATGGGAAACAGGGCTACCCCCCTGTACCTGGTGCCGCCCGGCTGTCAGGACGCCAAGTTTTAAAACTAGAGACGACATATATAACGTGGTTAACTGGAGAACCGTGGGGGAGAACGTCAAGCTCATCTACGAGGGGAAGAAGATAGAGGATGTGCTTCACCGGATCAGTAGCATCGACAAGGCGCTTCCCAGCAATGTGGTGGCTGTAATTCTAGAGCGGCTGTACAGCGAATTCGGTTGCTACGTCGATTGGCTTAACAAGAAGCACATCCTCTGCGACAAGCCCCTCGGCGTTCGTTGCAAGCAGAGGGGCAGGCTGTACTGGTGCGTAGTGGAGGAGCCGTGGTTCTTCTCCGACCGCCCGCTCCCCGGATGCATCGAGCTCAGCAACGGCTACCTCTGCGTGAAGAAAGACGTCGATGCCGCATTTAAACAGTTCAGCAAGGGGAACTGCGATGCCGCCCTCGTTGCCATGCCTGGACGGAGGGCGGAGATGGGGGAGTGGATGCTTTACATGTCTGAAGGAGAGATTTATGAATGCGACAAAATCGTAAGCATGTACCGCATAAGACAAGAATGCCGCCCAGCCGAGAGGTGCGGCAGGCTGTGGAAAGTATCAAAAAATGCCGTCATTGCCTACGAGGTCATAGACAGCAGGACGTACATCGTGTGGCAGAAGCCAGCGCTTGAGCTGTTAAGAGGAATATACATCGAAGAGAGGAATGAACATCTTGAATAGCTACTTGGCTGTTTTCTGCGATAAATTTAAATAGTGGCTCGTTTATACAAGTCATGTCTAAGAAGCTGAAGTTCTACGACATAAAGGCTAAACGGGCATTCGAGACAGACAGCTACGAGGTGGTGGAGAAGCAGACCGCCCGCGGCCCCATGATGTTTGCAGTCGCCACCTCGCCGCACACAGGCGGAAAGGTCTACAGGCTCCTGGGCAGGAAGAAATAAACCCCCTTTTTTCCTTCTTGGAAAAAAAGGGACTATCTGCTGTAAATCCAATAAAGCTCAGCCATCATGCCGCTCCAGTTAAACCTCTTCTCCCTGTAGTCCACGTGTCTCTTCACAACCTCCCTCTTATCTCTCTTGACGTATCTCATGCACCGCCTGCATCCAAACCAGACGGAGGACTCGTCCTCCACCAGCTCTAAGACGCCCCCGCAGAAGGGACAGACGTTCACAGTCTCCACCGTGATTAAATCCATGATCCTTCTTCTTCATGCTAACAAGTGGAATTAGGAGAGAAAAAGAGGGGTTTAGTGTTGCTTGAAGCATGGTTCCAAGAGGGATGAAATGTAGCGTTCGGCTTCTTTGCCATCTAGTTCTTGGAAGCCGCCGTGTTGGGAAAACTTGTACACTATCGTTGCGCTTCTAGGTACTCGAACGACTCTTATTCTTCGTCTAAGCGTTTCTGCAACATGACTAAAGTTGTTTTCCATCCCAATCACCACCACTTCCATATCTATTCCGCAACTTCTCTGCACATTGAACCTTTTTGCGATGCTTGAATGCGCTTACAGGGATGTCTTCACAGGGATAATTATCCCTGTTAGGTAATCCCTGCAGGCGAAAAAAGAGGTGGTTCAATGTGTGCATATACAGCGTATAGGTCATGGATTCTAGAGATGTATTGACCAGAGAGCTTATCTCTTTGCTCAAGAGCGGCTCCAACGTAATGTTGCAGGCGCCGACGGGGTGGGGTAAGACGACCCTGATGTTGAAAATGCTGACGTTGCTGGCGCAGGAGGGCTGGAAGAGCGGCTTTGTTGCTCCGACGCTGTTTCTGCTTATGGAGAAGTGGAGGGAGCTGATGGAGATGGTGCAGAGCATGCCCAACCCGCCCCGCATTATACTCACGGCCGGGGCGGGGCAGTACTGTGTCTATCAGTGGAACATACCACAACGGTTCTGCCCGCGTTGTAAGCTATACCGCCGCAGTGTTGACGTGAGTTTTGGCGATTTTGTGACGTTTGAAGACATAGAGAAGCATGCGCCAGAAAATGTCTGCGGCTACTGGGCGCAGGAGGCCGTACTGCCGCGTTATGGCATAATACTCGGCCACTATGGCAGGTTGTCTAAGATAATTCACCTGCTACACTTCTTATTCATAGATGAGGCACATGAATTCTTCATTCCTCGCATCTCGTCGCATTCGCTGGCTGAAATTGCCCAACTTCTTGGTGTGAACACCAGAGAGTTGACTACTGTAGCTGTGATAAAAGAGCTCATTGAGGAGAAGATTTACAGCAACGTAGATCCAAGAACTGAAGATCGGCTGTGGGCTATCTATAATGCTGTTAAGAAGACGTGCTGGATCGAAGAAAATGAGCTTCACTGCATGGACTTGTATGACTTGCCGCAACGGGTGCGCGTTTTTGCCGCCACGGCTACCCCACCTCCCGGGTGGCCCCCGGAGGGGTGGGGCAGAAAGATTATAATTGAGCCGAAGATAAAGCCCCGAGCGTACATAGAGACGCAGAGCGCCTTCTACTTCAAAGATCGTTACGACGGATTAGGGGGGCAGATATATTCTCTAATCGAGTGGCTTAAGGATAAGTTTGGAGCTAGGCGCATCATAATATTCTCGACAGCATCTGCGAGGATTGCCATTTCGATGTCTGTTAAAGTTGATAATGACCCGCTGAAGCCGCCGCCCGAGGGGGCGGTAATCGCCGATGCCTGGGGGCGTATGAGGGTTGGCGTTAATCTGCCCTACTACGACGCCGCGATTTTGACTGGCATAAGCCTGCCGCCCACCGCCCGACGGCGTCTCTGGGCGGAGGGGAGAGATCCAAACGTGGTCGAAGTCGTGCAGGCAATTCAGCTGGCTGGCCGCATCTTGAGACCGCGGCCAAACGAAAACGAGACGTATGCAGACGTGCTGAGGAAAAGAATCATAGTGTTTGCCGATGCGCGGTATGCGAAACACATCGAGTATTTACAGCAATTCTTCGATATTAGGGAGTTGCCTCGAGAGCTCTAACCCCATCTTTTTCTCCGCTTATTTTTTTGAAGAGTTGCGCGGGGTTTCGCAGGCTCTACTACGGGCTTGCTGAAATCAGCCAGCTTCTTGCCACAATTCGGACATTTAATAGGCAGTTTGGGCGGGTCTTCAAATTCATAGCCGCAGTACGCGCAGAAGTACGTCACCTTGGCGCCAGCTTTGGCCAGCTGTTCGTAAACGTTCATTACATATCTAACACTTTCATAGATATGTCGAATTAGTTTTTAAACATGCCAAATTTAATTCTCATGGAGGACAAGGTCGTCCAGCTCCTAAAAGAGAAGGGTCCTCTTCCAGTGTACCGCATAGCCAAAGAGTTGCGCACCACCTACGGCGCCGCGCAGTACTACGTCAATCTCCTCATGAAGCGCGGAAAGGCCTACACTGTCAAGGTGGGCGCCAGGCGGTACGTGGCACTGAGCGGCCAAGACTGGCTCAATGCAGTCACCGTGGGGGACGTAGTAGAGGAGCTCAACGCCACGCTGAGGCGTGCGAAGATAAAGCCCGAGACGCCCCTGCGCGAGGCTCTGAAGACGCTGGAACACAAAGCCCCCAACGTGGCAGAGACCCTGATGCTCATAGCCACAGCTCTCCACCGCCAAGCTTAAATATGACGTTACCAAACTCCTATCCACCGATAGCCGCCGAGCCCGCAGATGCCATGGACAGACAGCCAGCCGCCGCTCACACTGTCTGCATGAATAACCATCCCCACGAGATTGTCCCTGTAGGAACACAGAAATTTTTTTGGGAAAAATGTGATTACTCTGCTGTAGCGGGCCGCTTAATCAACGTCTCCCTGTGCTGAAGTACTACTGCCGTCTTCACCGTCTGGGGGGCGGGGGACGGCGGCGCCGCGTATCTCTTCCTGGTGAGGAATAACGCAATTACGAAGAGGAGCGCCACGCCGAGCGCCGTGGCCATGTTGACGGCCCAGGTGAAGCCGGTGTTGAGCTCGGAGTAGCGGCTCTGGAGCAACGCCTTCTCCTGCTGGACCTGTTGATAAGACTTGCTCAGCTCCTCGTAGCGGCGCTCGCCGTATTTCACAGACAGACTGAAGTAGCTCTCTCTGAGCTGTTGCTCTGACTTTTGACCGTAGCGTCTCTGTAGTTCGGAAAGCCTGGCCTGGAGGTCGGCGATGGTCCTCTGAGCATCTGTGTACTGGCCGGAGAGCTTATCGTAGGAGACCTTCAGCTCCTCAAGCTACCTCCTGGCGTCGGCAAGCTGGGCCGCCGCCTTGGCCTGGCTCACCGCCGAGAGCTGGGCCCGGACCTGATCCAGTTGTGCCCTCAGGTCGTCTCGCTCGGCCCTCACCTGCGCAAGGACTGCGGAGAGCCTCTCGTTGTCCGTCCTCGCCGCGGCTACAGTTAGGTTGGCCACCCGCGCCTGCAGGTCGGCCACCTGCCTGTTCAACCGGTCCACCAACGCCGTGAGCTCCTTGACCCTCTGCTCCAGCGAGACGGCGAGCCGAATCTTCGTAGGTAGTGGGCAACACCCGGCCTATGAAGTAGTTGTACGAAATCGTATAGTTGGAGAGGTATATCTGAATCTCAGGATAGGCCGTCTCTGGGGGCAGTAGTTGAAAGATGCAACCAGTTGCTTAACTTCGCCTTTCCGTAGGGAGAAGCCGCCGAAAGACCTGGTCTGGACTTGTGGATTCCACGTGCCCTCGGGGAAGTACTTGGCCGTGACTTTTCTTATTGTAACCGGGTCGAGGGCCTTGATTTGGATGGTCACGCCGTAGTCCTGGCAGAAGGGCCACTGGTCCGTCCTTATGACCAAGACCTCCACTGGCGGCGAGGTGAAGTGATCTGTCAACATCCCAGCGGCGGCGTTCGCCGCCGCCAGAAGCACCAGAAGTCACCGCATAAGCTATCTTACGTAACGCATATTTATCTGTTTCTCAGCGGCTGTAGACAGTGCCGCGTCGGGCTGTGGTGTGTAGAAGAAACAAGATGCAACTCTGCAGAGACTGATATTTCAGCTTTGCGGACTAGGCTGTTAACCGTTTCTGTTTTAAATGCAAAAACGTCTATCTGCTCTTGGGGAAAAAGAGGGGATTTACCGCCGCCGCCTGGGGTAGTAGCCCTTCTTCCGGGGGCGGCTCGGCGGCGAGCCTGAGCCGCGTATGAAGATGTTGATGTATTTGTCGCCCGCGTACACGTTGGCCTTTTCAACTTTCCCACTTTTCATAACGACGTGGTTTACAAGCTTCTCTGTATTGTTGATGTCTAACGGCTTCCACGACAGCGATGAGTAGTAGGCGTTCTCCCTCTTGGTTGACCTCTTAATCGGCAAGACGACTGTGTTACCGTCTTTCTTGATGACAGCCACGCCGTCAGCCCACCTGGGCATCTTCTCCAAGATCTCCTTGATTGGGTCGCCCTCATCCCCACCACCGCCAGACTTCTTCACGTCTTGACTGTCTTCTCCACCTTCTTTGCCGACATCCTCACCTTCCTCGTCCCGCATTTCTGCTTCTTCCTCTTCTGGTTCCATCTCTTCATCTACTTCTTCTGGCTCTTCTGCATCACGACTATCCGCACTGCGCAGTGCATCGATATTAGGCTCGCCGCTGTACCTCGCCAAAACATACCCCTTGTTCATCTCTATAACGATGAAGTTTCCCTCTACCTTCTTTTCGTAGACGTCGTCGCCTTCAAGCACTAGAAACAACGGGTTTTTTATGAGTGCCAGCTTTATCCCGTGCACGTTTAACAGATCAAACAGGGGGAAGCTTCTCCCCCTTACTTCTTCAACTTTTTCAATCTTGACGTTTAAAGCTTTCTCTATTTTTTCCAGCACTTCCATATAGATAGGTTGAACACCTATTTTTAAACTTGTCTAACGACGACAGGGATTACCCCACAGGGATAATTATCCCTGCGAATTTATCCCTGTAGACGACATGGTTCAGAGTTCTGGATTTCGGTTCAGCAACAGCTTTGAGTAATAATATTTAAAAATTTGCATGCATGTATAGATATAGAAACAACCCTTTTCATAAAACTAGAAACCCCGCTTATCCTCGGCTACAAGGATCCTGATTGTCCATTGAGACCACATGAAATATGGAATGGTGGGCTAAGGCGTTGGTTGCTGGAGTATTGTTTGAACGCGGTCTTTTACGCGGCACGGAAAAGCAGGATGTGGTGAAAGCGCTGACATGAGAAGAAGCTGATTGTATTCTGCAGATTGTCGGACAAGAAATGGGGCTTGATGCACATAGCTCCTGCTTCCAAATGCGGTTTGAAGAAATAGAATTCGAACCGCCGAGAGAAGTCACGCTCGAAGCTGAATATGGAATTTGGCGGCGTGGGCAGAACAGCATGCCGCCGCAACAGGGAAACAGGTATTGACAGGGGCTCCGCAACGCTTGTTGTGAGGGAGCATGCCCCCTGCCGCCTGGACAACAAGACTGTAGAGACTTCAATGCGGGCTCTGGCTTTAGCCTTTAGGTTGTCTTGTTTCGGCGAAGGCGGCAGAAGAGGATTAGGATGTTTTAAGAGCATATGGAAGGCATAAGTCATTGTTTGAAGAAGAATTTGCATTGTTCATAAAACGCGCCGTCGCCGCTTCATGAGGCGGTTGAGAAGTGCGACGAAGAGGAAGTCAAGAAGTTGCTGAAGGAAGGCGCCGACCCAAATGCTCCCGATGAAAACGGCGACACGCCGCTACACCTCGCAGTAAGCAGGTGCGGCCGCAAATTTGCTGTGTTAGACATCGTATACGCCCTCCTTGAACACGGGGCTAGGCCGAATGCCTACAACCCAGCCGGAGCAACGCCGCTACACCTGGCCGCCGCGAAAACAGACGATGCAACAGCATGGACGCTTCTTGAACACTATGCAGACCCGCTGGCGAGGGATCCGCGGGGACAGACGCCTCTGCACTACGCCGCCGCGGCGGGTAAGTGGCGAGTGGCAGAACTGCTGGCAGGGCGTCAACGCAAAAGATTATGAGGGCAACACCCCCCTCCACCTTGCGGCCGCGGCTGGCGAAGTGGTCGTAACTATGGGGTTACTGGAACGCGGCGCCGACCCGTGGGCAATGAAGGCGAGCTCCCCATCGACGTGGCAAAGAGCAGTGATGTGGCTAAAGTACTTAAGGAGGCGATGGCTCTGAGGAGGTGGCGACGTAAGTAGCTTCACTTTCCAAATACCTTGTTTTTCTACACCAACCACCTATCTTACCGTCTCTCAACTGGTTCTCGGGAGAAAAAAAGGAGTATTTAGCATTCCCCCCTCAGCCCTTTCGGCGGCGTGACGCCTCTTTGGCCTTGATACGTGCTGGCGTACGCGGCTTTCCCCTCTGCCTTAACGAGTATCAAATGGAGGAACCTCATCCCCCTCTTCAGCACAATTGTATTAGGCGACTCGTTAACCACCTCGATAGTTATGTTGCCCTCGAAGCCAGCATCAACCACAGTTGGCGGAATTGTGAGACCATAACGAGCCAGGGTTGAGCGGAGGTTCGCCAGCCCCGTCACGTCCTCTGGCATCTTGACGTACTCCTCCGTGGTCAGGAGCACGAAGCTCCTCGGCGGGATGACCACTTCATCTGCCTTCACGACGCGGAAGAGATGTCTCGCGTCTTTAAGCTCGCAGGGCCGCACCACAGCCCCTTCGTAGGCGTATGTGGCATACTCCCCGCCGATGCGCAGGTCGAGGCCGTTCTCCCGCACAGTGTCGGGATACAGGGGGTCCACCTTGAGCCGGCCCAGCGAAATGAGCTTCTTCAGCTCGTCGTGAGTTAAGATTCCCATAACTTCATAGAACAGCTCTGTTTTTATGTATTCCCCTCCTCTGCCCCTGCGCTTCCGCGTCCCAACAGCCCTCTTCACCGGTCTACACCGTCGGGACTGGGGGCATCACTCCTCAGACCCCGGCGCGGGAACTCGCTTACAGCTTTCCAGAAAATTTAAGTTTTTCTTCACGAAAAAACACGTACCAAGAAACGCAGATTTTTAAAAAAAAATGTATGAACTGCCGTTCTGCAGTGCTTAATGTAAGAGAGATGTGTAGATGGTATTACCATATTCATGGGTTGCGGTGCCGACTTCCGATATAAGATCCAGACGGCACATGGACGGCTTAAAAAGCTGAAACCAGAGAGCTGGTGGCGCATGGACTGCTACTTCTGTGGGCATTAACTGCTTAGACCAGAAGCGTGGTGTTCTTTGTGGCAACTGAGCAGTAGCTGGTCAGATGGGGCTGGCGTTTTTGTAGCACGGCATTTGCCGTCACTCCGTTTAAGCAGGGGGAAACATTTAAAAGACGGCTCTGCGGATAGATGTCATGGAAGCCGAAAAATTCGTAAAGGATCTCATCCGCGTTCACAGAATTCTGTCACACATCGATGTTCGCAAAGATGGTAGTCTCAGATATATTGTCAGCAACCCGGGGGTCTGGGTGGCGTCCACTGACGGCGGCTTGGGCGTGGTGAAAGTAAGCATTGGTGATGATCTGCTCATAATAAAAGACAGGATACTGCTGAAAAGCAAAGAAGCTGAATATGCTGAATTGTGTCTAAAAAACCGCCAGTGCTTATCTGCCAACGGAATCAAGGTAAGGATCGGGGCGGCAATTCTCGCGTTCTACAGCTGGCTGGACATGTTGCCGCTGTCTATAATAACCCGCAGGAAGATGTTGTATTACGTAAACAATGTTGAAAAAAATCCGGAGCTCGCCGAATTCGCCATCTGGGCGCTGGCTTCGCGCAACGCACTCTTTGATGAGGCTATCGAAATTGCCACAGCTACAGTCGGGGAAGTCGGGAAAATACGTCTCGCGGTGTACACAGCACGTGCCTGAAACCCCTCTTTTTCTCCTACACGTGGACCCTGAGCTGAAGAAGTTTGCTGTCCGCTAAGAGTACAGGCGCAGTCCTGGTGCTTGTTGCGCCGCCGTTTCGATCTTGTGTAACACCAGCTGTGTGGCGGTATGGAGGGGTCGAAAAGCCTAGAGAAAGTCCTAGAATGGCAGAACGCGCTCAAAGGCCAGCGCCTTCAGGCGCTGGCTGTGCGTTGCACATATGGCGCATCCCAGTCTCAGCGATTTTCCAGTTAGAAGGCTTCTGGCCGTCTTGAAAAAAATGTGGTTGCTGGGTATTTTGATGCCCGCAGAGCGGCTTGATTCTTTCTATGGCTGAGAGGGCGAAGTAGTATATCGACAGGTCGTCGCCGCTACATTTGTCGATCGTCCGCAGTATGCCTCTCTTGATGCCCGCATATTCGGCATGGCCGAGGTGCGCCAGCGTCAAAGCCTTCAGCGGGAGACTCCACCCGGGCGTGTGGATGTTGTTCAGCTTTTCTGCGTAGCGCCTCAGCGCCTCTGGGTCGTTGCATGGAGGATTTGCAACAGTCTCGTAGGCGACCTCCAGCACTTGGAGCGCCGCGTGCTCCTCCTCGTCCAGAGTCTTGTTGCGCAGAACTCCCATCAGCTTCTGCGCAAGCTCTAAGTCCCTCTGGCAGACTATCGAATAATACGCCGCGATGATGAGGGGGTAGCCCACTGGCACCTCCTCCGCGGCCTTGACGTCCCTGTCGCGGACGATCCGCATAAGCTTCAGATACTCCGGATGTTGCGGCGGCGGCCCCTCAAACTGGCAACACAATGAGCGTCCAGGCTCCGGCAGGCGTCCGCCGAATCGGCACATGTCGCCCAAGTCTTCCACAAACCTCTTATACGCGGTGCGCACGTCCTGCACGCGGGTCTTGACGAAGAAGAGCGGCGGCTCCTTCGGCAACAATCTTGCGAAAAATATTAGATACGCAATAAACGTCGGTATGTTGAAGACTGAGAGGAAGTACTGCGGGTCGCCGCGGTGCGTCCGGAGGATGTGGTCATGTGCGGCTATGGCGGTCAAGAAGCTGGCCAACAGCGCCAGGCCTACAGCCCACCACACGCCGCTTCTGCATATGGAGTCCTCCCTGGCGGCGGCCCGCACCGCGTAGGTAAGCGACAGCAGGTAGAGTCCGTCCGCCAGTGCGAAGAAGAAGATGTCGTTGTGCATCAACGCCATCGAAGCCGCCGTCACCGCTGGCAGAACCGCAAACACGACCAGCTTTTTGACGTCCAGCCACTCAGACAGGCACCTAGCCACCTCGTCGGTTGCCGTCTCCGGGCACCGTTGCCCGAGGCTGACCACTATCTTCATGTTGTACATAGGCCTGTCTTTCTTTCTTTGTTTGAGCGTATCAAAATACCAAAACACAGTAACGATAAAGCTGATATATGCAAACCCGGGGAAGATGATGAGTAGAGCAGTTGTGACTGAATGCGTGAAGATCAGAGCCAGGCCAGCGATTCCAACGGCCAGGGCAAACAACGTGAGGTATTCTACTTCGACCTCTTTCTGTCTGTTTTGATCCATGCATAATGCAAAACGCGTCTTTTTTAAACATCTCTGGCGTGTGGCTACCTCTACGTGGGCGGGCTCTTTCACGGCGGGTTGCTCACTAGCGTGAGGAGCCACCTGTCCCTCTGTCCATCCTTCACCTTCTTCATGTGGCGCGTGCGTTCAACAACCTCTACGACGTATTTGTCTTTAGTCAGTATGCCGCTTACCAACTCGTAAGCCTTATAGTCCAGCTTAAGCAGGAACCTGCCGCGCACCTGCGTCAACATGACAGCCAGGTCGCGCAGGTCGTTAGCAGTAAATGGAGTGTCGTAGTAGTCCTCTGCTCAGTCCACATACTAGGTAGAACACCGTCCACTCCGAGTCGTACCTTCTGATCACGTCTCTGTTCTCGATCACGACGTCCCTCCACGTGTCGGCGTACTTCAAGATGGCCCAGACTCTAGTTTTGAACTTCCTCGCCTCGTTTTTGGTCGGATCGATGTTGTAGGCGAAGCCCTTCCCGACCTTGCCCATGAACGACGCATTGTAGGCGTAGAAGATCAAGGCGGCCGCCGCAAGCGACCCGAAGTCCTGGCACGTCTTCAGCAAGTCCATGATGATGCGGTAGTATGAACGGCTGTATGGCAGAAGAGCTAGGACTGCGGCGAGTTGTTCGGGATGCTCCTTGACGTATCTGTAAAGCGTTGTGAGCATATCGTTTACGTCGTTGTATATGATGTTGCTGAAGACCTCGCGGCTCACGGTCTGCGTCATGTAGCCGCTTCCGCCGAAGACCTCGACGAAGGTGCACCTTGGACGCACGCATAGTTGCTTAAGCCGCGGGTGTAGCAGGCCTGCGATGTGGAAGTCGCCGCCAGGTATTTGCAGTATCTTCACTTTCGCGGGGCTAGGCTCAAGCACCTTCTCCAGCGCTTCTCTGAGCTCACTCATGTCTCTCCCCAAGTAGCACGTCTGTCTCCTGCCGCCGTCTGCGTGTAGTAACGGTTGCGGATTTTGACCCTAGCCAAGTAGCCGACAGCCCCACACCTAGGACACACAACCCTCATCAAACCAGCCGACAAAACCCCCTTAATAAATCCACCTACAGGGATTACCCTACAGGGATAATTATCCCTGTGAGGTTATCCCTGTAGACGACCCGCCGAATCACGTGGCGGTCTCAACCCCATCCTCGATGATGTGGCGGAGCTCAAGTTGTTATGAACCCCCCGCGACTGTCAGCCAGTTAGACCTCGAAGAGGTCAATGCCAACTCCACTGTTAGTGACGCCGTGGTAGAGACATTTGAGGTGAGGTTCGAAGCATCTGTGATCCACGACGCCGTAGACTGTGGAATTGTATGCGCCCAGAATTGAGGGCGTTACTGCACCTGCCCTCAGGCTATGTACGCACAAGTTCATGTACGACCTTCCCTTTAAGATATGTAGCAACTGCGTCGTAAAGGTGGAGAAGGCATCGTAGCTTTCACATTCCTCCGTACTGCTACATGCACAGATACGCCAGGCATCTTGGCGCCGATGCACCCTGACGGAGGTGCCAGGGTCATGTCTTTGCATAAGAATCAGCCTAAGTTGGTTCAAATCTGGCGCATATCCATCGTCAATAAACCTGCCATACCTCGGTATGTATCTGTACAGCCAAAAGCCGTCAGCAACAGCGACGCGTTCACATGGGACGTACCGCAGAGGAGGTTGCGTGTTTCGGACATACACGTAGTGTAGCTCCATGGAAGTAGAGATGTCTGGAAATATTTTAAACCGACTGCGAGCTGGTAGGAACTAATCGCAACGCTTTAGCATAGGCGCCGCGGTTTTACCGCTTCAGCCTTGCTGAGACGGTCGTCCTGGTTCATTAAGGTTGAAGATATTCTTACCGCAATCTGTTTGATATCGTGATTCCCATTTTTTCCTCCTGTCAGGCCGGAGATGGTTTGCGTTAAACATTTAGCAAGATGTGTTTTATTGGTTATGAAATGGGTAGTAGCGCTTGTTGCAGTGTTATTTGCTGTAATGGGGTTGTCCATGATTGCCCCCGCCATTATGCATGACCCGTTCTCTATAGCCGCGACATTCATGGTTGGCATCTTCGTGGGGATGATACTCGGACACGCCATGTCATGTTCGCTACTCAGAAGACAGTAAAAGCAGAAACAGAAGTACACATAACAAATGCTAAATACAGACCCTTCAACTTACCATCTTTCCCAACCCCCCTATTTTTCATAGCTGGATGTTGTTGGAGAGACAACATCTGCATTGAAGATGATGGAGTGTTTTAAACCATTTCTGTGTAGTGTGTCTGGTAGAGGCCAAGGGTGAGTTGCTTACGTTAGGTAACGTAGAAAACACAAAACGGCGCCCGGAGCAGGCTA
>Ga0209740_1000098_pt1 | contig 14920 bp, 19 predicted proteins | sample ConCONMetagenome_FD_184733 | JGI IMG/M metagenome (GOLD analysis project Ga0209740, IMG submission 184733) | Hot spring microbial streamer communities from Conch Spring, Yellowstone National Park, USA - CON_C (SPAdes) (version 3) | ecosystem: Environmental > Aquatic > Thermal springs > Hot...
TGAACCCTATTTCCAATTTGAAATCCCTTGTTATTTCAACTGATTAACAGGTGATTAAGCGTGAAGTATTAGTGGGTGCGGTTGCTTTAAATACCCCTTTTCCACTATTACGGGTGGTTTCAATGGGTAAGAGCAAAGTTGAGTTCACATCTACAGGGACTAAGCCGCTTGGGCCTAAGAAGATCACCAAGATGACGACTAACCCAAAGAAAGAGCGTTGCCTATTATGCTTACCGCTCGAGTTGAACAAGCTGTGGAGGGAGGTCTACCAGAGTGGAGAAAAGATAAAGGTTTACATCGAGGTTCCAAGCTGATTTCTACTATTGCTAGCCAATCAGCCCAGTTATTATCGCAGTGTAGAAGGCTATCGCGACTGCCCCTATAATAGCGCCAGCAACGTACTCCTGCCCCTTCTTGCTGCCCCCTCTAGCGAAGTTTATTGCTCCAATTATAAACGCAACTACGAGGGTTATCCACCCACCCTACATCAGTCGGCTCAATACAGTGGAGACTGCTTGGCCAACACCAGGTGGCGGCGAAAGCGTAACAGTTATTGGAGCCTCGGCCAGTAATAATTCACCCAGCTCTTGTCCAAGCTTCTTCAAGCCTCCCACCCGATCCAGAGCCCCCGGCTAAAAAGATCCCGGGTATCCACCATAGGAACCAACCTCCCCGTACTTCTCGGAGACGACTACAAGCTTCCTAAGCCTCCTCCTTAGCAACCTCTCTAACTCCTCGATAGCCTCCAATGGCGTGTCGAGAGTTAGCCCTATCTTCAGGCTTCTCAGTGCAGTATGGGTTTTCTCAAGCCTCTTATCCAACACGATGATTATATCACTTATTTCAACCACCAGTGAGTCGCCATAGTCCCTCAGTGTGAAGGGCTTCATGGTGGGTGAATCTAGGATCTTCAGCACCCTGCACACGCTACCCACCCGCTATGTAGAGTATTGCCGAAGCAATGGCCACTCCCTAGAGGAGGGTCAATGCCACCCTAAGCCACACCCTATTCAACTTGTATAACAGTGCGAATAGACTGGCAACGGCGAGCACTATGATGAAGTCGGATAAGCCCCGCGGTAGCGGATGGGCCCAACCGGCCTCCCTATGCCTGGCTCCAAGCGAGGGCAATAAGCCCCTGAGAGCCACATTTTATCACACGTTAAAAATAACAAGTTCTACGCGATCACGTGGAAGAGATTTCGTCTGAATATGCGGATTTAGCGGGAATATATAGAGGAGTGAAGAAGCCTTACAAGCACTAGGTTTTATTGGTGGCTTACCAATGTGGCCATATAAACCGGTTCCTACTCTCGCAAAGCAGATCCGGCAAGTCCACATAGCCTTACACCATCATAAAGGACTCGACCCACTCAATTCTGGTTAAACGACCAAAGGGGCAATACATCAACAAGCTTATAAGTGTCTACTTACTGCGTGATTTCTACTAGTTCAAGTATAATTTTCCAGTCTTTCTCAAGCCTAACAACGGGCAAGAGCACTCGAAAGCCCTGGTTTAGTGCTAACTGTATATGTCTGTTGCTTGTCTTTAGTTCTTTGCTGATTATTTTCGACGTAGTTTGTACTTGACTAGTAGTGGTTTTAACGTCTATGACATATTTCTCTCCATTATTGTCGATGCACATGAAGTCGAATAGACTTGAAGAAAAGCCTGCTCCAATAATCATGAAAAAATCTATGTTTCCTACTTTAGCAATGAAGTCTAGATATTCGAGGTAACCATGTAATTCACAGTAGAACCGTAATAGAGCGAAATTCCTCAGGTATTCTTCCCTTACAGATACTTCAGTTCTTCCAGGTTTTTTAATGATATCTTTTTCAAGAAGTCGCTCATAGCACTTCTCACAGATAGAGATAGTTAGGCAAAACCCGTTCGCCACTCTATTATTTACAGCTCCTTTAAGGGTTATTATTCTGAAATTCGGCGGTTTATAGTTCTCGCCGCATATATTGCATTTATGTGTAGAATCTAATCCCTGAGGTTGCAAGTTCGCGCAGAGACCTTCTAAATCCTCGATAACTATTCCAGTCTCTTTTATGAAAACACTTAGTTTCCTCCATATCTCATCGAAGACCTCATAGGCATTCTTTCTACGCCATAGTTCCTCGAAAATGGGTTCTAGCCCCCATCGGCATATATGATTGTATCTTTCGAATTTGTGCAAAGCATGTACTGCGTAATTGAAAGCATAGTTTTTATTTAAGCTAATACACACGGCATTATCCAACTTTACCATCTTCTTTTTCATTAGTAGTGTATCAAAGAATGCTTCTCCAAAAATGCCTATTAGTTCTGTGTCCTTGCTAATATCGTATACTGCTCTCCCCACAGAACGCCGGAGAGGACGTTCAGACAACTAATACCACCCTTGGGGCAGAAGCATTGGGGTTACTCGCTTTGTTTTTGCCCCGGAAGTACTCTCCTATCTTTTCTATTAGCGAAGGCGGACACTCCATTAATGTCAGTTCACTCTCTATTATACCCAGAGAAGGCCACCCCCTCCCATAGCCCCTGTGCGCATGAGCGAAGCACCGCCACGCGTTCCTCTATTCATCGGGGTCAGCTGTGGGAGCTTCTCCTTAAAAGCATGATATTCATTCTTCAATCTATCAACTTCTTTAGCCCACTTGGAAGCCATGGCACTACATAGCGCCAACCCTTCCGGAAAGCTTTCATAAATCCGCAGTATTCCCCTGTAGTAATTCATATACTTGTCTCCAATATCTCTCCATGTTCCTGTTCCTTCCATCTCGAGTTCATCTGTAAATCTAATGGACGCGGGTTTCGCACTTCTAATTCTGGTAGGATTCCTCATGTACTATTCGACCAAAATCTATATAATAAAAATAATGGGTTAATTTAAGCCACTCATTGTCAACTCTTGAAAACAAACATCTTTAACTACTCATCTATATTAACTGGCGTCTTAGCGAGATCTCCATTGCTTAAACATTTAAGTCACAGATGTAGAGAAGGCTCCTAGCTCCTCCTGAGCTGACAGTACTTGTATTTTTCTCCTCTCCCCGCTTTGAGAATCCTGCTTTCGTAGGTGCGTTCACTAGGTACTCCACCTCTGAGTCGATCAGCTTGTATATCTCCTTACACGCGTCAAGGCCCTCTGGCTCCTCCCTTAAAAGCAAAACTGTAGCACTCTGCTCTAGTATAGTCCTCTCCTGCGGTGTCCTCGCGAGGTTTTCAGCTCTCTGTGTCCGTATAAGAGTGCAACACGTGCTTCCTTCCACGCCTAACTTGGTTCTCGAATAGTGAGACTATGCTAGGTGTCTCCATGAACAGCCAGGCCTCGTCGACAAGAACACGCCTCTACGGGCCTTGGATAGCTGTGGTGTATGAGTGCGAGGAGATCAACGCTGATATTAGCATCTTGAGCCTCTTGCCCCTCACGTTCTTCAACCCAAATATTACGCTACCTGCTAGTGGCGGCTACCTCTCGTATGCTAGGCTGTCTGGTGGGGCAACGGCTCCCTGGAGGTACTTGGAGGGCTCTGGGTTCTTGACGCTACTCGCGAACTCCACTAATGAATCAGCGAAGTCGCTGTTCATGAATAATTCCCTCCTTAAGACCCCGCGCAGGTTCTCGGGTACCCCGTAGACCTCGGAGACAATGTCCGCTACTTGGCCGAGCTCTAGGGCCCTGCTGCGCAGTACCTTGATCGGGTCTAAGCCAAGCCTCTGGTTCTCATATATCTCAACTGCCTGTGCTCCAAGTAGCCCCGCTACACGCATGTACTCGGACTCCGGGTCTACTCCCACGTAGAGTATTTTATCATCTACTTCGCTGAGCCGCTTCAAGTAGATCTTCGCAGTCATGGATTTATCAGACCCCGTTACACCGACAACCACGAAGTTCAAGTTGGGCTTAGACCAGACATCTAGCAACACCGGGCTCCCCGTCTCCGAGACCCCGAGAAATACCCCATTTTCATCGTGCGATTCCTCGCTTATCAGTGGGAACAGTGGCTTGAGGCTCTCCGAGTCAGCGTAGTGCTTCTCAATACACATAACCCCTAGACGTGTCTCCAGGTTGTATAGCTCCCGCTGTAGAGGGGCACATCAACGTCTATCCCGTATCCCTTGAGGAGTGATTTAACTGTGTTGGATCTCGCATTGAGGGCCTTCGGGTCTTTATCCCTTACTATGAAGTACAGGTAGAACTCGAATAGGCTTGACCCGGATAAAACCCTTGACGCCAGTTTCTCGAGTGCAGTGGCCTCTGGGCCTCTGTAATCCCTTGGCTACTACTGGTGAGCCTCCTGCGCCTAGCGGTCTCAACCATGCGTACTGCTTTCACCTTGTCGACTTCTCTAAATACTAGTGCCGCCCCCGAGACCTCTGTGTAGAGTGTGTACAGTAGGCCCTCTGGGAGGCTCGTGGGGAATCCATATGCTACTAAGACCCTTGCATACGAGCCGTCCTCAAGCTCAAGCGTGACGGGGTTTACCAGTCTCCTAACCCTGGGTCTCATAAGCTCCTCGGGCCGAGGATTGAAATATACTACTTGGCTCCCAGCAGGGGCTTTGAGGCAGAATGCCGTATCAGCGACGCTGAAGGAGTAGTCTGAGTACTTGTACTCGTAGTCAACTCTCCTGGCAAGGAGCACTCCTCGCTTAACGCTCGACAACAACCCCGCGTAGTCCCTGAGCACGCTATCCCGTTCCTCGAGGGGTAGTATAGTGAAGCTTATGCCGTCTAGTCTTAGCCAGGTCTAGGCCTTACGCCTGGCCCTGCCTCTCTTCTCTAAGGCCCCACTACTAGGCAAGTATGTCACCCTGGAGTATAAGCGGGTGTTAAAAAGCAATGGCCTGAGATCCTGGCAAGGCTTTAAGCCCGAAGAGGCATAGACATACACGTGGGGGACTGTGCGTATCTAGATACAGGAGAAAAAGAGGAATCAAACTTCCCCGTGAAATCGTGCGTTGGCTACGTGGATTTGGATTCATTCTTTTCGGAGTCGTGCTCTTGGTGGTAACTATTTTGTTTAGTCGGGTGCCCCGGATCGAGTGGCTATTACTCGTAATAACCAATCTAATAGCAGGTTTCTGCATGGTGTGGGGGCTAAAGAGTTGGGAGTCGAGTTATAGGCATTGGCTCTGCCGTGCATCCCTGCTCTATAACATACATAGTGTATCGTCGCCTTAACCCTGTCTTAAAGTCTCACGAAGTAACAGCATAATATTCTCGGTTAGCAGAGGTGCGTGTTTGACTCCTTCTTCGACTACTCTAGCGAGGAGTTCTAGTTCTCTTCTAAACCCCTTAATATTCTTGATATCGCTCCATGCCGCGTCCCGCATCTCACTAACCAGCGTCATTTTTCTTCCTCCATTCTCGTAGACCTCGGGGTAGCGTCCTCCATCGATGTACCATGATATGCACGAAAACGTAGTTATGATCATGGGCACGTATCCTAGTGAGACGAGGGTCCGATACACGTGTTCTCCCTCTTCACTGAACAATATACGTTGAACGAGCTCGATTTTTTCTTTATCCATCCTTCTCACCTTGGGGTTCTCGAGGAGGAAGCATAGTAAGTCTTGATGGGGCTTTAGCTTCTCCCGGGCTTCATTGAACCTCCTAACTCCTTCTGGTAGGTATTCTTCTAGTTTACTTATTGGCGATCCACGTGCCTTTAGCTCCTTCAGGCATGGAGGTCTATGCACTCTATTGGACTCCTTTACTTTGAGCTCATTTAGTATTCTCGAGAAGTCGTCTAAGAGTGGTCTAAACACATTACTTATGAGCGTGTCTTTGAATGCGATTATTTCGTGTTTTTTAGCCGGGTATGCTTCGCCAAGCTTGTTAAATCCCTCTTCAATCATGTTTATTAGCTCGTTGAGTGGGCTTACGATTTTACCTTTCTCCTTGAGGGAGTCTCCTAGAAGCTTTGTGACCATTCTATGTGATGCATGTCCTATATCCCTGGGACGTAGTCGTGTCCCTGCAGCGTATGCTATGAGAAATGCCTTAGCCAGCTTCTCAGTGGCTTGCTGAAGCATAAATAGTGCCCGCCTGCCTATGCAGAACAACTCGTCCTCTGTTAAACCCTGCTCCACAAGTCCCCCGGGCCTGGAGTCCACGGCTTTGATTAATAAGTCCGCTACCTCCAGGTCGCACTTGGCTTCCCTGAGGAAGGCTTCTGCGAGCTCTAAGTTCCCGACCTCGCTCAAGCCCGCCCCGTCTAAGACATACTTGGCCGGAGTTTATAAAGCACAAGCACACCCGCGACGCACACCCAGCGTGGACACTACTGGCTAGTATAACCCCTGCCTCCGTAAGCGTCTTGTAGCTCACTAGTATAGTGCCCACAGGGTCCAGCCAAGCCGAGGCCAGGCGCCGAGCACATGGTGCACTGAAAAGACACAGCCCCAGGCACAGAAACACCTTGAGCAGGTAGCCCGAGGGAGCCAAGCCCAGTACCCAGACATACGCACCCTGCAATCAAAGCACAAACACAGCACACAGACCAAGCCAACCCACGGGAAACAACAAAACAGTAAAACCAAGAAACAAGCCCCCAAACCACGAAAACCTGAAACCCAAGCCAACATTATAGTGAAGTACGCGGTGGCATGTTATGGTTGTGCACCGGGTTCTCTCCCGGTGTGTACTGGATGTGCACTGGTTGCGTAATGTCTAGGTCTTGCATCATTAGTATCAGAACATGTTCTAGGTTAGACTGCTTGTTTATAAGGTATTGTATTACTAAGGGGTGTTGCCCGATATGCCTAGGAGGGTTAACGTTGTCGAGAGCGTTAAGAGGAACATAACTGGGAATGAAGAGGGAGTTATGAAGAAGATCACAGTTATAGTCCTCAGGGGGCTGGTGGACGGGTCTAGAACCACCAGCGAGCTACACATTCGAGTAGTAGCCGAGCTCAAGCAGCCAGTAAAGATCAGCCTCGTGAGATACGTGCTCCGGAGACTAGAGAAGAGGGGAGTAGTCAAATCCGAAAACCTATTATTCACCAAGAGCCTACTACGGAGCCTAAACCTGGGCAAAAAAGAGATAGAGGATCTCCGGTCTGCTCTATTAAGGGTTTAACACTACGTTACTGTTGAAGGAGGAGTTCATTAATATAGATAGATACTACGTACCTTGAGTGAAGTACTCCAAAGTACCGATAAGGCAACATGCGAAAGCAAACATCTAAAATATTATTGAGAAACGGAGTTTACAACACACTATGTTTAGCTAACTGATCGGCCATATAGTTTCATATATTTCCCTAAGGATCCTCTCCTCTATAAAGCTCTCTACTTCCTTTTTGATTTTATTTAATTTTTTCCTCTTCGTGTAGAGCGAGCCGTGCAGGAGCAAAAGTAGAAAAGTAATAAGTAGCAGAGACACTGCCAACGTATATAACCAGGTGCCAGTGAGCTGATATGTTATTGCTCCCGCAATGAGAGGAGAGGCGTGAAATAGTATTGAGATAATAATGTCTTTAATGTTCTTTACAATTTCGCCCACTCTCCTTAGCCGTGGTATATACTTTTGGAGATCGTTTATCTTTCTTTCTAAATCCTCCATTTCATTTTCTTTATTCCTCAACTCTTTAAACGCATCTTCAAGTGCTTTATAGACTGAATCAATGATGTACTTGAGGAATCCTACTACTGGTGCTGGATTGCCGTAGACTATTAAGTTGTATCCTTCTAAAACCTCTTCGTCAATTATTATTCTTTCTAATTTATCCAGCTTGTTTTTTGTCTCTCTTAATATACGTATCCCTTCCTCTGGATCCAGACGGCTTATTACCAGTTCTTTGAATACGCTGCTCCAGCCCTCCTGATAGCATATGATGTCCTTGATTTTGAGTACAGTTTCATCGAGTCTGGTGCCGAGTCTACCCTTATATTTCTTTAATGGTTTCTTTTTCAATGTTGTAAAGTCCTCTATGACCTTCCCCAGTACTTTAAGAGAGCACTCTTCGTCGGGGTCGAATGTGTAGGGATGCTTCTCGTATGCTTTTTTAAGCTTCTCGAACACTACTTCAGCCACTTCTAGGTTATGTCTATGAAACAGAGTATAGTAGGTGATTAGTATGAATGGATAGTAGGGTTTCCCAAAGTCTATCTCATCCAGAACCTTTGTATCACCCTTGCACACTAGGTCTACAAGGCCTTTGTAAAGCGGCTTTGATAAACTAGGAGCTTCGCTACAGATCTTATCTTGACTAGCGGCCAGGTCTATTAAGAAACGGTCAAGAATGTTCCAAATGGTTGTAGCCGAAGGCCTTATGATGGTGGATGAGGCCATCAAAAAACCCCTCATAAAGAACACGCTTTTAAAAGAGATTTGTACCAGGAGTAATGCTTTGGCACAACTACGCCCTCCAATATACTTCTCCTCAGATAAACCACATTACCCTCTTAATTAAGCTATCTTCATCTAAATTTGTGCCCAGCTCAGCTAGTCTTAATGACAGCCACGCTATTTCCTTAGAATACCTCACCGTTATGGGTTCCCTTGCTACGGGGTTCTGAATGCTATTGTAGATTAGCCTGCTCATACCAAATACTGTAGCCAAGAGCTCTTTATCGCTTAGCTTCAGCTCATCCTTTACCGGCTCCATCTCTCTATGCCTCGATACAATTCTTGCCCTCGATAACCCCCTCCTAATATTGCCCCTTGTGCCCCTTTGAGCTTGAAAATACCCTGAAGTAAACATGAGGTAAAGACTAGGCTTTAACTGGAGTGTAAGACCTATTGGCGGATAACCGGTTTCTGCCATGTTAACTAAGTATTTGCTTTGAGTATCATAAATTACGATATCGCTGTCTTTGATCTTTAAAACATAGACTGCTAGAAACTTTTCGAGCTTTTTTCCAACAGACTTAATAGCGCTAACTATCGCCTGTTCTTCAACTCTACTAATCTCCTTCCCTGAGTAATGGACGACCAGCGCGTTATCCCTCCTCTTGCTGTGTATAAGAATGTTAGTGATAGATCTATCTAAGAGATCTGATACTTTCTTGCTAACATTTTCGCCTCTGTCTAACAAGAGAGCTGTCGAATCCATGAAGCACCATGTACCAGCTTGATCAAATATCACCAAGTGCCCCACAGCACGCTTCTTTAATAGTGGATGGTGCGAAACCCCAAGCCCCATGATAAATACTGCCACATTCTCAGAAGTTTTTTCGGCAAGTACCCCTCTATGAAGAGTATACGGAATTCCACCCATCTTTGTGAAGATCTGCACAGATGTTGGAAGTAGTGACCACTTATAGTTTTGCTCATCCTTCAAGAGATCTAGTGTAAACACCTGGGTCACCACTCCACTTTTGAGGAATGATGCTTTAGTCCTATAGTAAATACTGTCATAGTCTCCTCTGGCTACACGCGGTAATACAATAAGTGGAAAGCACGTGTGAATGTCACTGCAGTGACTTTTAAAAGCTGAAAGGATTTCAATAGGGTCATAGTCCTCGAATGGAACAGCCGAGATTTCGATGTTCAGCTTGAATATGGCATTGAATCCAGGAAATATGCTTTTGTTATCTAATCCCTCAGATAAATGTCTCCTTAGCTTACTGTCAACAAGCTTTTGAAGCTCATTATCCCCGCTTTTAGCATTCCTATAGAGTATCAGAATGCTCTTGTATCTGTCGACAGAGTATAACATGGCGTCGCCATAGAGAGGCTCATAAGCTAGTGGACCATTGTGAATAATTTCATATGCGCTAAACCCGACTCCGCCCCCTCCAAATCTCAGTGGAAAGCTTTGTAAATCATAGTACTCAAATACCAAATTCATATGTCTCCCACTCTCGCAAAGCTATCTCCAATAGTGTAGACGACGTTACCTAAGACGAGATTTGATGGTGCAAATCTTGCAAGAAGTCTCTTGAAGATTTTAAGGTCATTTTCAAGGATCTTGAAGTATTCAATAGGGGTGAACTCCGAGAGTTCCTTATGCTTATCGAAGTATTTGCAAAGGTAATTAGAGATAAACTCTCTTGAGCTCCTATACGTTGGGTTTATCCTAACATTATATGCATCTAATTCGGCATAGGGTATCTCTAACGCTTCCGGCCTCTTCGATTCTTTACTTATGCATTCTAATCCGATAACATCACCGTTTCTCTCGCTTTTTATATCCTTTATCTCGTAAAGCACAGAACCTTCGGGGAAAGTAACATTTACACGCACTCCTCTAAATGCTTCGTTTATATCCTTAACCGATGGCTTGATAAAATCTACCACCCCCTTGAGTTCAAGCATGTTCAACCTTCTATATTGAGAAGAGAGTATCATGTAAATTCTTTCTCTATTATTGACGATAGCGTGCTGAAACCTTATTTGAAGCTCTTTGACAACCTTAAAGAACTTAGCACAGCCATCGTCACCACCTCCACAAAGGCCAGGATAATTCTTACAGAAGTCGAATAGAGGCTCTATTGAATATTCATATTCTTCCCGCAATGTCTTTCTCAACGTTTCTACATCTAGTTTTATACATATTCTCACGCCTTTTTCATGACAGCTGTATCGAGCTGGTATGATCCTCTCTATTAGATTACTTAAAAGATTTGCTACAACATAGGAAGTCGAGGATATGACCTCTTCGACAACAGAGTCAACTAAAGTATTGACAAGCTCGTTTATGTCGCTAGAGGAAGAAAATAACCATATATGTCCCCGCGCAGAATTTTTCCGATTATTTTCCTCAAAATACTTTGCAAAGGCAAATTGTAACTCCCTTCTGAGTACATCTTTACTCGCCTCCTGCCCTATATAAGTTATGTAGACCCCTGGCTTCAAGTCTCCATACTCGCTGGGGAGTAAGGTAGAGTCAAGGTTCTGCGAGTACCTGTTAATTACGTGAACAATCCTAGTAAACCCAAGATTTTCTAAAGCCCTTGGAACTCTATTTTCTAAATCCTTCGAAACTCTGAAAACCCCTAATTTATCTTTGTCAGGGTTCACATCAACGAAATTGATAATATACCTCAAATTATATGCACCGGAAACTATTTCATTAAGTTCGCAGTATACATTTATGCTGTAAAAACTATTTTAATTTAAATACTATGTAAATGCAGAGGAGTTTTGAAATACGTAATAGAGCGTGGAAAAGAGATTCGCTAGCGTTTCCTATGTAAAATCTTCATTGAATGCCGACCTCATGCAGAACCTACAGTGATTCTAGTCAGGTAGTCTACTTCTAAAGTAATTCAATAGTTCTTTAGACATTCTTCTATCTCTTAAGATGTTCAGCTTTTTACTAGATGAAATAGCTAACCAAATTAACTTCGAATGGAACTTTTGTGACGCTATCTTTGATAAATTAGTCGTAAAACTAGATAACGCCCCTAGGATGAACATATACTTCTTTCCGGGTGTTTAAGAGGAGCCCGAGAAGTTGAGTGAGCTACTAATACTAATAATGCAAGACGCTATGCATGTTTCATATACTTTTTCTCCTTATCTTAGAATTTCCCTTTTCAGATAGTGCTTGAGAAGACTTCTTCACCCCGCTCATCGTAGATAACAATCCTCAACTTAGAGGCCTCAACCCTACAACCCCTCTCAGCGAATACTCCAAGCACCCCTACTAGGTCTCTCTGTATACACACTACTCTCCCATTACTCAGCTTGAACTCCACGCGGCCACCACTGCAAGAAGCCTCTCCTCTCCCCGGGCTCAGCCATAGGGGCCTCCGCAGACTTCCCCCTCTCTATCTCCTGTGGAAGCCTCTGTACTGTTTCAACATGTTCAACTAATGGCCCCTCCAATGGTGTCTCTGGAGAGACCTCATGAGGCTTTAATGGCTGTTACTGTGTTGCCTGCGCTCCCACGGGCTTCTCGGGGGCTGGCTTAGCGTTGAATATCTTCGCCTTGGCCTTGTCTACGCCTGCCTTCTCGTATACCTGCCTTAGCTTGTCGAAGCAATGCTGCCATGTCCACGTGTGCACCTTAGCGAAGTCCCTGACGCTCTCCTTGACCAAGTTATGCTAGACCTGCTCGGGGTGCGTCTCAACCTCGTTGCAGCTCTCAATCTCTATGGCAATGGCCTTGGAGCATATTGGCCTCCAAGTAGACTTGTTCACCGGCACCGTTACTAGGTCAAGCCTCGAGGAGAGACCGGGGTCCTGCCTAACGGATGCAACAATGTACCCCCTCCTAGCGTAATAGAGTAAAACCTTCTTGGCGAGCTTGTAGCCCTCCTCGCTTGGAGCGGCCTTCCTTAAAGCCCTGTATAGTCCCTTGACGTACTTGACCACCTTCTTGTTCCCCTCCCCGTAGACCTCTATGTATCCTCTTCCAGCCAGCGTGTTCACGGCCTCTTCAACGTCTTCTCTACGGGCCCCGAGCCTCGTGGCCCGGTCTGCTATTGCCAGGGATCCGTTTACTCGTAGAGTGTGTAGCGTGTAGAACCTGAGGGGTTTAACCGGCCCAATATACTTTAACATCGGGTTTAACAGAGACTTCAAGTCCTGGCTCCCCGGCTCGCCGTGGTCGTTTACCGTGGTGTATACGTCTTCTCTCCGCGACTCGTGCTTGATGTAGTCTATTTGTACCACTACTGGTGGTGGCTGCTGCTCACCAGGCCTCGCTGTCAGCTTGACAACCGCCTTCCCGATGGTCAGCCCGGTCAAAGCCTTCTCGAGAGAGTCGCAAACGAGGCGTCCATCACTGAGAGCTTCATTATATCCCCCCAATTTGGAACGCTACCTTGACAGCACAGTTGCTCATAACCGACTGCAGCAGTTGCTCCGGTATCTGCTTGGTGTGCTGGTGAGCTATGACCAGGTGGAGGCCGTACTTCCTAGCCTCGGACAATATTGTGTTAATGATTGGCAGGTCTGCTACGAACTGGAACTCGTCTATAGCTAGGAAGACAGGGGTCCTGGGCTTATTCAACCTAGCCCGGGCCAGCACCTCGAACCAGAGCTTCATGACAATTGTTGAGGCAATGAGCCTAGCGAGGCTCTCGCCTAGATCTGCCTTCGAGACTGAGAATATAGTGATGCTACCCGGAGACATCAGCTTCTCAAAGTCCACGGTTGTCCTACTAGTCAACTTGAGTAGCAACTTACGTGAGCATAGGCCTCAAGCCTAGACAATGCACTGATAAAAGTCTGGTCCTGCATGCTTTAGAGGGCCTCGAGCTGACGCTGCCACTCCTCATCATCAACATCTAGATCCAGCTCACCCTTGTAGAGGCCAAGTATAGCATTGTAGAGCATGGCGAGAGTAGGTGAGTCCGTCTTGGAGTAGAAGGCCCTCAGCAACACCTGTAGTAGGTACTTCACGTTCACAGCGGTCTCCATCAGCTTCAACACCTCTTTAAACATCTCAATCAATATATCGATAGCTATTGTGACCGCGAAATCCCTGTTCTCATGTTTAGGTAGGTCTAGCGGGTTCAACCCAAACGGGCTCTTGATTAGATGCAGGTAGAGGGATCCAGGGATCTCCTTGGCCAGCTCCAACGCCATGTCTCCGTGGGGATCTATGACAATGATTGAGGCGTCTCCCAGCCCCCTCAGCCTGTGTACAATCATCTCGATAAAAGTGGTCTTACCGCTACCCGTCTGGCCCATCACATAGCAGTGTCTGTAGAGGTCTTCAATGGAGAGCCTGAACTCCCGGCCGTCCTCTAAAACCCTGATCCTAAAAGTCTTCTCCCCTGTTCTAACCGGTATAACTAGTGGCAGTGGTGAGCCGCGGACAAAGCCTATTCTGTGTAGCAGGGGGTCTGGGAGCTTGACCACCTCTGGTGGAAGATCCTCTGTGAATACAATTCTATTTCTCTCGCCAAGCAGCCTCCGCCAGAAGCTAGTAGAAGGTGGTCTAAGTAGCTCCATGAGCTCGCTTAGCTTCCTCACTCTACGCCTCTCCCACTTCAACGGGGCATTACAAGAGGCCTCCACGAGCTTCTCGACGACCCTCAACTCGCTCTTACTCGGAACCAACACCAGGATTCTACCCAGGAGAGCCCTACCCATTCGCTTCTGTAGCTCTTTACCATGCAGTCTAAAAGAATCATTATGGTATTTACTAGCCTTGCTTAGTAGCGAGGAGGCCTTAGATGCGAAGACCATTTTCAAGCCGGGGTCTCGGGAGACAGAGACACATACACCACTCTTATTCTCAAGGGAGTTGACCAAGCCTGGTATATCGGCTACTACTATATCAGTGTAGTAGAAGTCGAATTCCCGCTTAAGCCTTGCCTCACCAACCCAAACTTCATTATTAAATACTTTATGTAGCTCCTCATAACTAGACTTCTTAACGCCGTAGAACTTTGAGAGGGTTTCAGGGCTCACGGGAGTCATAACCATGGTTTTAAGTCTCTCCCGTATTCACGATGCATAGCGTAAAGCTTGATCCTAGTACACTTACTGACGGCTTGGGAGCACCAATTCGAGGTAATAGTTCTAGTAGCAAACTCTCCCCCATAATAGTGTCAAGAGATATTAAAAGAATACTGAGTTAGTGCGTGGTTAAACTCATTGGTATCGTTAGAGTACTGTGCAAGTGCTAGATAAAATACTTATCACAATGCTTATTAGCAACAAGCAGTATATCTAGTGTTAGCACGTACGCTTCAAATCGCTCAGGACTAATAAGAGAATGGGGTTTTCATGCTGATAAAGAAGGTTATAGTAAAGAATTTTAAATGTATTAAAGACCTAGAGATCGAGCTAGCGCCTTTTACTATCTTTGTAGGGCCCAATGGCTCTGGAAAATCCAGCATCTTAGAAGCCATAGCTCTAATGAGCCAGTGCTCTAGAAGAGATACATCTTTGATGAGTGAAAGTGCCTTAAGGGGAGGAGAAGATGCGCTTGTAGAGTATGATGAACTAGGGAGTGTTTTCTATAAGGGAAATAGTGAGTTAGAGTTATCTCTAGGCCTCACAGCAGATATACC
>Ga0209740_1000102_pt1 | contig 14497 bp, 13 predicted proteins | sample ConCONMetagenome_FD_184733 | JGI IMG/M metagenome (GOLD analysis project Ga0209740, IMG submission 184733) | Hot spring microbial streamer communities from Conch Spring, Yellowstone National Park, USA - CON_C (SPAdes) (version 3) | ecosystem: Environmental > Aquatic > Thermal springs > Hot...
CGCGTTCTACTTCGCATTCGGCGGGCAGGCCGGGGCGGTGAACGCATACGGCCAGAGGCTGTGGGCGGTGCCGGGGGAGCTCATCGCGTCCGACCCAATGGGCTCCTGTCTTGCAACTGCGCACCGCATGCTCAACGGCACGCTGTTCCTCGGCACCGCCGTCACGCTCTACACTGCAGACGGCAGATTCCTCTGGAGCACAGTAGTCAACATCAACGCCACGGCCCTAGCCACCAACTGCATAGAGACGACCATAGGCGGCATCGACGGATCTCTTCTCAGAATAAAAGACGGCAGAGTTATAGGAAAACAGAAGTACGACAAGCCCATCTTCGCGCTGGCCTATAAGGTCGACGGGACGCTCGCGGTGGGCACGGGCGACCCCGTCAGCGGCTTCACCGCATATGTGGACAGATGTGGCAACTCCATCACAGCTGTCAAGACGGACGCGCCGTACCTCGCCGTTAACTCGCCTAGGTTCGGCGCCATCAGATACAGAGGCGGCCTTGCGCCCATGCTGAAGCCGCCTGCCTCTGCCTCGCAGGACTGCCACTCCTTCATATACGCCATCTACGATACGATCTACAACAACACGACGCCGCTCATTAGACTCCCGCTTCCCATAATCGCCGCGGCCATCTCTGGCGACGGGAGGACGGTGGCGGCGGCGACTGTTGAGAAGCTGTACATAATCCGCGGCGGGAAGATCGCCGCGGAGCTCGACGCGCCGATGGTGCGCTCCATAGCTCTGTCCTGGGACGGGCTGACGTTAGCATATACGTCGGACTCCGTGCTGGACGTGCAGAGGTTCAAAATAGTAAGGATAGAAGCCAGAGGCTGTCCCCTCCAGACTGCGGCCACTGTAGGCAAGTTCACCTACCCGCTTCCTGCAGATGCCTACGTTCCAGCCGAGGCTGACACTGTCGTAGCCAACATAGCCGAGGGGGCCGTGCTGAGGTGCGTTCCGCTTCAGAACGCCACAAAGCTACAGCCGACCACTGTAATAACCTACCGCGTGGAGTATAAAGTAGACGTGCTGCCATTTGTGAGAGGTCCCCAGTGGGCCTTCGGCTTGGCCGCCTTCTATGCGGAGCCCGAGATAAAGGTGCCAGCCGACCCGCCGCTGAAGGAAGTCGTGCTGGTTCTGGAGGACTGGGAGGTAAACGGCACCAGGAGGGGCTTCCCCATGCCAACCATCACCCTCGGCATATCCGGGCCGACCAGGGTAAGACCCATCTACAGGCTTGAACACCCGCCAGAGGTCGTCGTGGGAGATGTAAAATATGTAGTGAAGTCGGTCACACTCTTCGACAGGGCGGGGAGGCCTATGACTGACGTTGCGGACGTCCCAGCATACGCAAGAGTGGCTTACGAGGTCAGGCGGGTCGTGGCTTGGGACATCCCGGGCAACTCCTCCGCCGCAGAGGTGCGGGAGGGCGAAGCTGTGACGCTGAGGGCGCCCCCGGAGCTGGACTTCGGCAACGGCACCCGGCTGGCGTTCAGGCAGTGGAACACAGGCGACAGGTCGCCTGTAATTACCGTCGGCCCCGGCCGCTACGTAGCGCTGTACGACACGTACTTCTTGGTGGGGTTCCGCGCCACCAACTACACCTATGCGCAGTGGGCGCTGAGGGGCGCCAGGGTAAATGCGCCGAAGGTCTCTAAGGTATACGACGACGGGCAGACTCGCGTCTTCGTCGTCGGCTGGGCTATGCCAGACGGCCAGCCTGCACAGTTCCCGCATACGGTCAGCGTACCAGTCAACTTCACGGCTGTAGAGCGCCGCGAGCACTACGTCAGAATAATCGTGTGGGACAGGAAAGAGGAGGGGTGGTACCCGGAGGGCTACGAGCTTACAATTGATGAGACGGAGAGGAGGAAGTGGCTCCTCTGGGAGTTCAGGCAGTGGGAGCCGTGGCCGATAATAGACGCGTCTGGCGAGTACCGCGCTGTCTACGAGGTCGACCCCGTGGCTGTCTCCGTGCTGGCGGTCGTCATAGCGCTGATGGTAGGCGCCGCAGTAGCACTAAGGAGACGCTAAATCAATATTTTTCTTCTGTCTGCGGTGCTTATGCCAAATCAGAAAATTAAAAGAACGATGCCCAAAACACTGCTGAACAGAAAGATCAGAGGCATTGAAAACGTCATGTGGGCAGTCATCGCCACGGTGCTTGTAGTCGTAATAGCGTTTGTGATGTGGAACATATTCAGCGGCGCCGCGACCACTGTCAACGCGCCGCAGGTGCAGTTGGTGCCGCAGGAGAGTTTCATCATTGGAAACACGGCAAACGTGACGCTTAAGTTCGGCAGAGGGTTCCAAGGCGTGACCATATCAATTACCGTACCCAGCGGGGACACCATAACGCCAGCATCGACAGCGTGCACCCCAACCAACGTAAACGTAGCCGAGGGTCAGAAGGTGTCGTTTAGATGTACGCTCACGCGGAGCCCCACCGGTGTGGCGTATATAATGGTCAGGTGGACAGGCGGTAGCCAGACGATTAAGTGGGTAGTGTCGTAACAAATCTTTTTTCCCAAACCCCACCACCTTTTTCATGATCCTCGATACGATACTCTTCATAGTGTACTACCGCACAGCTTCTGTGGCCACCGCACTTAAAAGCGTGCGAACTGCGGCGGCGAGGCGCGTTGCAGTCCTCCTCAGATTGAAGCAGAGAACCCGCGGCATGTTCTACGAAATAGTGGAAAGGGCATACTACCTGGAACAGGAGGGCACCGACAGAAAGGTCGCAGTGGAACAGTTGGTCTCCGAGTTCCGCATCAAGCTGGAGGAGGAGCTCAGGCGAACCCGCACCATCTTCAACTTCGTGGTGATGTCCGCAGCCATGGTGGTCATGATGTCGATACTGCTCGGCGTCATCCTGGGCATACTAAGTCCGCTCGCGTCGCAGTATGCCACCGCCTTAGTAGCGCTTCTGCTGTTTCCGCTTTACATCCTTGAGCCCTTCCTCCCTCCCATTCGGAAGTGGGACTACTGGCTTACGGCGCTGTTTGCAATACCTACAGTAGCGGCTTACTTCGTGCCGCAGGCCGCCTACGCCACCATCCCCGCGGCTTTGATATATGCCGTGTGGTACTACATTCCGCGGTACATGGAGGCCCGGGAGGAATTCCGCATGGCGGTTAGGGGCAGGGTGGCCTTTGCCACCACGCCCCTTGCCAAGCAAGCTGTCGAAATCACGCGCGCCGTGCGGCAGTCCGGCGCCTTCGACATACAGCCTGTTGCGGAGTACCTCCTCAGGCTGGCCGAGCACCACTACACCTCACTGCACCGCGAGGGCCTCATGAGGGGGCTCATAATCATCTCCTTCGTTGTAGTGGCGGCCTTTGCAGTCTCCTGGCTCTGGCCCCAACTCTCAGCCCTGGCCGTGCAGGCCAAAGAAGGGCCTATACCGCTCTACTTCACTTCTCCAGTGCCCATGCTTTGGCTTATATCCATGGCGGCGGCCGCGGCGGCCGCCAGGATGACGGAATCCTACGCCGCAGTTCCGCTCTACACCCCCATAACGTTGACGCTTTTGCTAGTGTAGTTCAACATTTTTCTTTCAATACTGTGGAAACATGAAAGACTTGGCATTTGCGGCGGCGGCCCTCCTGTCTGCGGCCGCAATCGCCCTAGGCGACCTGCAGGTAGGCGTCGTACTGGCGTCGATGGCGTACGGCATAGCGGCTTGGCGGAACCACGGCTCAGTCGCCGTGTTGGGCGGCATCCACGCGATGGCCGCAGTTACGTCGCCACTTGCCACGTTAATCCTTCTGAAGGCGGCCCCGGCCGCGCTGGCAATCCTCCCCCTGAGGGAGTCCCCCCTTGCTGTGCCAGTTGCCGCGGCAACCCCGCTTGTGGTTGACGTTGCTGCAAGAACCCTCTCCGCTGTTAGGGACGTCCTGCCGCTGGTGGAGAGCTGGCCGTACGTCGTCGTGGCGACAGCGGTGTTGATAGTAATAGCGGCGAGGAGGCTGTGAACCCCATAGTCCTCGCAGTCGTATTCGTCCTCTTCGCCGTGGCCATTACGTTTTACTACTTCGTCGTATCAGTGCAGGCGGCGGCACACGTTCCCCAAGAGCCGTCTGTGCTCTGCGCCGCCTCAGGCGCTAGGAACCTCACAGCTGTAAACCGCACCGCTGGCTACTGCGTTTTCAACGGGACGCACATAATCTACTTGGTTCGTTAAAATCCTGCTCTTTTTTTCATCTACATGAGGGGGATCTCTACGGCGCCTCTCGTGCTTGCCGTGTTGATCATACTCGTGACTGCGGCAATCTCGGCGATTTGGTGGTACTACAGCCAGCAGAAGGCCGCCGAGCAGGCCGCCCTGCTAGACCAGAGGCTCGTAGATGAACAGGCTAGATGTCTCCACGCAGTCGTTGGTGCCAACAATACCGTTGTAGTGGGGGGTGTGGTTTACAACGGTAGCTACGTGGGCTTGGGTTGCTACGTGGACTCCTCCACCATAGTGATAGTGCAGTGGGGTAAATAATTCAACTTTTTTCTTTGACTCAGTGCTGTCATGCTAGATGAAGTGTTGTTGTTCATCTACGGGACAGCCGCCGCAGTAATACTCATAGCCATAGTTGCCCACTACTACATGCCCACCTTGGTAGGCGCAACGCAGGCCCAGGCAGAATACGCGGCGTTGCGCGGCGCCGCGCCCATCCTCACCTTGACGCAGGACGGCAAAAGCGTACACGTCTGTATAAATTCCACTGCGCCGCAGAGAGTTCTCATTGAGAGGTCTGGCATATGGACAGACGCGCAGAAGGACTGCCGCATCAACCCCAGCGGCCAGTGCGTCCCCGGGGGCCATCAAAGCTGGCCCTTCTGCAGGTGGTACCTGGGCACATACAGGCCAGGCGACTCGGTGGCTGTCATGCTGAGAGGCAACTACGCAACCGTGGCTAAAAACTACACCGTTGCAACTATTCCAGTGAGGCGCTGATTCTATTTTTTCTGACAGGTCTCCCCCTATATGCGGTTCACCATACAGCTTAAAAGCCCCATATTGACACAAGTCCTCGGCACTTCTCAAAAAACCAAGTCTCAAACCATAGCCAAGAGCAACCTCTTTGTCGTAACCGGAGTCCCGGTTGCTGGCTTTGTAGATGAGGCCAAGGTCAACCTCTTCGGTCTCGAGACCAGGGTTTATGTTACAGAAATGAAGACGGTCTACGTCTTCGACGAAGTTGATCTGCCAGAGCATCTGCCAGACGACCGCACCATTGGCCGGATTTTATCCAGCGCAGAGAAGGAGTACGGCAGAAAGGAGATCGACCCCTACGGCGTGCTGGGCACCGAGGATGAAAGGCGGCACAACATAAAGACGGCCATCGAGATACTGGAGAGGAAGATACCCAAGCGGTGGAAGGAGCACGCTCCGGCCCTGGCCCGGCTTCTGTGGCGGTGGTATTATGCCTACGGCACCATCACGCCTCTCTTCCTCGCTGAGGGTTTGGGCATCACCGACGTCATGCTCACCATGGCCGACAAGGCCGTCACTGTGGACACGTATAAACACGGCGCGGGACTTGTGACAAACATCGAGCTGACGCCCAAGGACAGGGAGCACGTGCAGGACGCCATCTCCAGGCGGGTGGCGCCGCTCTCCGCCGCCAGGCCCTTCACCTCCCGCTTCGACGACCTATTCCGCGTCCGCGTAACCGCAATAGTACCAGACGTCGCGCCGACGCAGGGCTACGCCTTCCGTCTCATAAACGTGGTGTGGACCGCGCCGCTCTTCACGGCCATGGGCGGCGCCGAGCCATGGCAGATGGCGTACCTCTGCGCCCAGTGGCGCAGGGGGAGGCACACGCTGGTGGCGGGCCTGCCCGGCTCAGGCAAGACGTCTCTGCTCAACGCCGTCTTGAGTTGCACCCAAACCACCCGCCGCCTAGCCATAATTCAATCCGTCCCGGAGCTCTTCGTGCCCCAAGCCGCCTTCATCGCCACGGAGCGTATCAGTTTTGGAGCAGGTATAAGCGACATCTTGATGGCGGAATTAGTTCAGCGCTTCGGTCTCAGGGCGAACAGCGACGTGGGCATAAACGAGCTTCTGACGGAGAGCGACGTGAGGGCATTCGTCACCATCGCCTTCGCCGGCTTCGGCGCAGGCGCCACCATTCACGCGCAGAGCGCCGAGGAAGTGGTGCTCCGCCTGCTCAGATTGGGAGTCACCCAGGCCGAACTTGAGGCCTTGATGCCGCGGCTGATCATACCCGTCATGGAGAAGGCGGTGACGCCGAGGGGTGTTGTGAGACGCATAGGCAAGATATATGTCCCGACGCCGCAGGGGCACAAGCCAATCGCCAGGGAGGAGGCGCTTAAAGACCCCGAAGCGGCCAAGTGGGAGCAGATAATAGCCGAAGCGGCCGACATGAAGATGTTGCACAGCCCAGAGGCCTGGGTTGCCTATCTTAAGAAGTTCGACTGATTCAATTTATTTTGCATTATGCGGAAAGACCATGCCTAAGTCCTTGATAAAGCCCAAAGAAGAAACTTCTCCGAGCTTAGCTGAAGCGTCTCCTGTCGCCACCCCTACTGCGACTCCGGAGCCGCAGATGGAATACACGACGAGGCCGTCTGCCGCTTCTGCTCCTGTCTCTATAGACGTTTCGTTGATATTTGCGCTGTATAAGAAATGCGTTGAAGATGGGTACCAGAACTGCGATGTGTTGAAGCTGATGGCCATCAATACAATAAAGGAGCGGCTCAGGTCGACCATTGAGACCGAGCTGGCAAACCTCATAGAGCCAGAACTCAGGGCACAGATAGGACAGATCTGCATCGAGATATGACCGACAAGTTGGCAAGAGAGTTGAAACGGAGGAGACCAGAGGCAAAGAAGCAGAAGTTTCCTAAGGTGAAGAAGGCGTTTAAAGACATCATAAAGAAGCTAGCCAAGAAGTACGACCAGCCAGCGTGGCTTGTGGAGAACACCATACGCGAAAGGGGGCTGTCATATACCCTTCAGATGCTGAACCAATCTCCTCCTACGAAGAAGAGGTCTATTCTCGACAAGCTGAAGAGGCTATGGTCTCGAAGGTAGTTGTTGCCTTAAGCCACAAGGGGGGCGTAGGCAAATCCACAGTACTTAGTAGCGTAGCTTATGCTGTTCGCAAGGAGACCCACTGGCGCGTCATCTACGTCGACGTGACAGCCGACGGCCTTGGCGCAGGTCTCCTGGCGCCCGGTTGCAAGGTGGAGTTCGGCACGTATGCCTTTTTGGCAGGCGCAGATGCGCTTCAGTACTGCACTATAGAAGACGGCGCATATGTAGATACAGTGCCTCCGGGCCCCCTCCCCTCGAATTCGCATCTGAAGGGTAGCAGGCTTAAGGAGCTTGTGGACATGTTGAGGGCAGAGTACAACTTAATCTTCGTCGACCTGCCAGGAACAGACGAAGCACACAGTGAGGCAATACACACTGCCATGAACATGGCAGACATATACTTCCTCATAGCGGAGCCTGCTACGGTGCATCTCCTGTGGCGGCTTAAGGACATGCTTCCGCAGGGCAAGCCGATCTTTGCAATTTTGAATAAATACTTAGACGGCATGCCAGGGAAAAACGAAATCCAGCGGATCGGCACCACTAAATACGGCACCTTTGCCTTTACAGTCCCGCTGGAGGGGCCGGTGTACAACGCGGTACTAGAGGGCAAAATCCCGGCTGGGCTCTCCCGCGTAAAGTTTGTAGAAGCCATCGATCAGATAGCTGCTAAGCTTCAGTACTTCATAGCTGACGTCCGCTGATTCTTTTTTTCAGCTTTTTCCGCTTTTGGCCATGCAGGATAAAGAATTTTTCAAGAGACTTGAGCAGTTCAGGGCTCAATATCAGCACGACTTAACGCCAGAAGAGGTGCAACGGTGCATCAATGAGGCGCTTAAAGACAACGCTGTCTACAAGGCATACGTATGCGCTACGGAAATTTTGGTGAAGAAGGTCAAACGTAAGAAGGAAGGGCTACGGCTGGAGAGGAAAAGGGAAAAGGCAAAAGAAGAGGTAGAAGAAGTAGCGGAGGGGCCAGAGACTGAGCCAAGGCATGCAGTGTTTATATCCAGCTTGCCGTGGCAGGCATATGCGGCTCTTGCCACTCTGTTCCTGGCCGTAATCCATCCGCTTATGGTTCTCCTGACCCTGCCTGTAGTTGCGCTCTTCTATGTCGTCAGGCGCAACACCATACCCATGTGGACTGAAGACAGTGCACTGGTATGGGAGGGGAGGCGGTTCCGCTTCTACGAGGTTGAGCGGGTGTTTAGAGACGTAAACGGGATGGGGCCTTCGGAATTCAGCAACGTTTTGATAACAACTACGCATGCATACAACGGCATATACTACAAAAACGGGAGGGCTTGGATCCTCCTTGAAGATGGTATAGACGCAGAAGAGACGAGGAGGGTTCTGAGACGCTTTGGCGTCGTCGTCAGACCTGAGCCCAGCCCGCCGCCTGTGGTGCTTCCGCGGGAGAAGGCTGGCAAATACCTGCCGTGGGCCTTCCTCCCGCTCTTCTCGGCTGTGTTCAGCCCAGCGGCCGCCGCTGTGTCTATACTACCGATTATGTTCATCATTATGTTCACGATGCGGGACATCGGGTACAGGCCTCGGCTACCGCATCAGCCGCTCACCAGAGACGTCATGTACTTCTCCATGCCAGACCCGCAGTCTATACACGCCATAGCCCGCGCCGCGCAACCCCTTATAGAAGAGGTGCTTGCGGTGTGGGCAGTGGATCCTGAATACGCCATCCGTCTCGAAAAGGTGGGCAGTTGGGCGGAGCTCAAAGCTTGGTGGAAGCAGTCCCAATGGCAAATACAACGGCTTGAGGTGATACAAGTAGCCAGGCAGAGAATACTGAACTTGCGGGAGAAAGGCTTTGTGATAAACGGCTTCGTGGTGGGGAAGACAGCGGCCTTCTCCACGGGCCAGCCAGCGGCCCGCATAGAGGCTTTCACCCGCGACCTTGCCGAGTTCACGCCATATGCGCTGTTGCTGGCCCCTACGGAGTGCAAGGAAGCCAGCGTCGTGCTGGGCACCGACGATGCTGGCCGCACGGTGTGTCTCAACCCCGAAGAGCTACAGACGCCGCATATGATCGTAATCGGCAAGACTGGCGCTGGCAAGACCACCCTCGGCATCAACATAGGCGTTCAGTTGCGGCGGAAGCGCGGCGTTGTACCCGCGGTGATCGACCCCCACGGCCACTGGGCGGCGCTGGCTAAGTGGCTCCCCGACGCGCAGATAATAGACGCCAGGCACCACATGCCGCCGCTTAGGCTTGTAGATGAAGACGACGTAGACCTCCTCCTGGACGTCCTCCGCGCCGCCGGGATACAGATATTCGATGCCCACTTCACGGTGCTTTTAGAGTCCTTGCGCCGCGCGGCTCAAGAAAAAGACACTTCCTACAGAAACATCCTCAAACACCTGGAGACCCTCAGGAGGGATCCCGCCTTCGCCTTCGCTATAGACTCCATCCTCGGCCGCCTGGCCACGCTGGCACGCATGCAAATGGCTAAGGTGGACTTGACAAAGCCGCTGGTCGTCCACACCAGCGGCGACACTTCGCCGTCTTCTACGATGAAGCTGGTGGCGTGGATAATTTGGCTCGTCACCGAAGCTAAAGCCACGTGTTCCAACCCGCCGTGCAAGATGCGCCTGTTTCTGGTGGTAGACGAGGGCCACATCCTCATGAGGAACACGCTGGTGCTGTCTAGGACATGGCGCGAGCACCGGAAGTTCGGCGTCGAGGCGGCGGTCTTCACGCAGAGCATCGCCGAAATCCCGCAAGACTTGATCGAAAACAGCGGCGTCAAGATGGTGCTGGCCATCGAACCGGAAGCGGTGCCCTACGTTGAACAGCGGCTCCACATAGACCGCACCGTTGTGGAACGCGTCGCATACGAATCGCTACCAGAGGAGCGCGTTGGCATCATCCGCGTAGAGGGCAGAGCGCCGATATACATCCGGCTGACGCCGCCAGAACACTGATGAAAAATATTTACTTTTCCCCCTCTTTATAAACGCCACACCAACATAACAGCAGACACAAACCAGACTACGTCTGTCCAGCAGATGCGAAGGCAACAGGCGGACAGCCTACGGCAGGCTCTATGAACCCAAAAGACTTCAAGAGCTTTGGCATTGTTCATTTGGACACATTAATTCAATTTCTACAACTACAAGGAAACTCATATGTTTCTCGAAATCTTGCTACAGCAACACACAACAACAGCTACGAGAACCTACACTACGCCGATACCAGGTCCGGACTACCAGGTCGTCCTCCCAGGCGGTCTTGCGTTTACGTGGCACAGCGCTGTTACGGTCATGATACTCGCCATTGTCGTGCTGATAGAAACAATGAAGCTCTTCGGACGTCTCCAGAGACTGGAAGCCGCGTTTGCCGACGTTTTGAAGGAGCTTGCTGTTATGTTCTTGGTGGTGTTCTTCATCATGAACCTCTGGCAGTTCATCCCGGTAAAAGTCACGTCTCCAGATGAGGTGATCAACAGGCTTCAGCTGGTAGTCGATGAGGCCTACTGCAGAGTTATCAAAATGGAGCAGTGCATAGCAAATATAAGGCTGTCTGGGCCCGCAGGAGCCTACGCAGGATACGCGGAGGCGAAGTTCTCTAAATACAAGTCGCTGTATGAACAGGCTATATGGATGTACAACCAGCTGACAGGCCTCGCGCGGTATCTAGCTACATACGGCCCCCCCATCTTAGCCGCGGGATTGCTGATATACGTTGCATGGCTTAGGAAAATCGGCGGAATAATCATCGGCATATTCACCGGGCTTTGGGTGGGTCTGGCGCTTTTAGCGGGCGCGTTGGAGATAATCCCACACTGTTATGTAGTCTCTGGCATGAGCATATTCTCAACCCCAATTTCAATCCCCTTCCCAATCCCCTTCCCTATTTCAGGGCCGGGTCTCGTGTGGGCTGAGGACTTCAAGCCCATTGCCGCGATCGGATGCGACAGCAAAATATTACAGACGCTTACGCTTCTCAACGACTACGCTAAGTGGCAACTAGCCCTAGCATACGCTTCGCTGTTTCTCATAGCCGCTCCTGCAATCGGTGCCGCAGTAGGCTACCTCCTAGGTCTCTAATTCAATATTTTCCATCTCGCATTCAACGCCAATGCGTGCCAAAACAGTAATAGCGGTGCTGTTGATGTTGGCAACAATGGTGATGGCGCAACAGGCGGATGAGAAGGTCATAGACGTTGAGAAAGTTAGAGAAGCTGGTGAGAACATCCTCAAGGATGCCAAGACGGTGGCTTTGGCGCTTAACTACGTCGCCATTGCGGTAATGATTGGCGCATCGTTATACGTGCTTTTTGTTAGAAAGCGCAGTTTTCCAGAGCTGTTTGGCGAATGGTGGTTTTGGGTGCCCATTGCGATTAATATGGTGCCGATCATACTGTACATACTCAGCGGCTTCACGCCGTTGGTTAAGGCGATATATGACTGGATAAAGCAGGATCAGTGTCCGTTCTTGTACTGCCCGTAGAAGTCTAATTCAACGTTTTTTCCGTCAACGGTTTTTTTCATGCGTATTGAATACGTACTAGTACCCACGTTAAGCACCGCATTTCTGTTAGCGGCAGTCTCGCCGCTGATTCCCAGCAGTGCCTACAGCCAGTGGCACGATGCGCTGTATGTCGCGGCGGCGGCATGGATCCTGGCCACCGCATTGTACAGGATCATCAAAAGGGAGCCAGTTTGGCGCATCAACATCCTAGGTGCAGTCGTGATATTGGCGATCCTGTCAGTTTATCTCACTTACGTCAAGATCTACGCCAAACCTGCTTCCATCCAGATAGAGAAGGACTTAGAAGTGCTGGAAAAGGCCAGACAGACTTTTGAGAAGAGTTTTGCGCAAACAGCGGCACATATGGCCGTGGCCTCATCTGTTGCGGCTACAGTTGCATTTGTGCTCGCGCCCTTCACCCTGGGCATCTCGGTTGCCACTGCGCTGACGCTCATAGACCTAGCCGTAGACATAGTCAACGAATTTATGTCGATGATCGCCTCATATTTCGGCATTGCGTATGCTACTGTGTCCTTGCTGGCGCCGCTGGTTCGCGCGGTGGAGATCTTCCCCGCGGTTTTTGTGCCAGTAGCCGCCACTGCTGTGCCCAGCAAAAGGACTGTTGCGGTAGCGGCCTACCTCGCGGCGGTTCCCCTCATCCTTTCCGCGGCGGTAGCTACTGCGCCAGGCCTAGCACCCATGTCTGGCTTTCAGTCGATTGAGGAGGAGAACTTCGTCCAGACTGTAGCTGTGCAGATAAACACCAACGCTCCCATTGTTGTTGAGTTCAAGGCGCCGCACATCTTCTACAACGGCACCCACTGGGTCAACTCCACCCAGTGGTGGTGGTACACAGTGTTGCGGCCAGGCGGCAACATAACGCTTCCAAACGGCACTTGGACTTTGACGCGGTACATATACATGTGGGTGGAGTATCCAATCAACGCCACCTTTACGCTTCAAAACGGGACGTTTGCGTGGGGGATGGTCAACTTCACCTCTGTAAACGCCACCTACTTCTACCCAGTGCCAAATAAAACCTTCACCATTTCGGTGCCGTATGCGTGGCGCGACGGCTGGTTCGACTGGTCAGCCGCAGCATCGCTTAGGCCGAATTCGATGACCCTCGCAGGCGGGAAGAAGAACGTTACCTGGATCTTCAGATATGAATGCTACGGCACAGCCAGCCAGTGTCCAGGCGTCAGATGGGACTTAGACGGATTAGCCGCGGAGTACCGCGACTTGGTGGTAAAAGTGATGCATGCGGAACGTGTCGACGTGAGCTACTCCAAATCAGTTGCCACAGTAGCCATGGACAAGAACGATTGGGAAAAGATATGCAACGCCACAGAAAGCGCAGTTCTTTCTGCGTTTGGCGCCAAGTGTAGCGGCTGGCGCCAAACGAAGCAGTTTAGCGTGGCAATCGACGTAAGTAGCCAGCCAGCTACCGAGTGCAGAACTGAGGGGAACGAGACGCGTTGCGAGGAGGTGGAGACTTGGTACAATGCCACAGTCGCCGTCTCCCTGCTGTACGTCCCAGCCCCGGCGCCCGCCGTGGCGGGGTTCCAGCGCGGAACCCGCACAACTAAAGACGTGGTAGACACGATATACGGCTACGCATTCTTCTCGCTGGCGTCTATCTTCCCGCTGGGGGCGGCGTTTGCGCCGCTTGCCGCGAAGTTCGTGGAGCCGTTTGTCTGGATTTGGGCTTCGCTGATCCCGTGGGCGTTGCGGCTGGTCTACACGATCATCGCCGTCATGGCGGGGACAGCAGGCATATTGATAATAGTCGGCGCAGGCGCACCCATACTGAAAGTTATCGGCATTTCGCAGTTCTTCCAGCTGAAACTGCGCGCGCGTTCGCTGGAGACCACCGCACTACAGCTGGCGTCCAGGAGTCTCGCCGCAATTGGCAGGGGCGGCACGGCCGTGACAGGTAGCGTAACTGCTACCGCCACCGCAGAGGCAACCAAAAATGTGGCATCTTGGGCTCAGTATGCGCGGATGTGGGCGCTCTATGCCTCCGTCGTGCTCAAGTGGATAACCTGGCTCTGGCGCTTCGACCCCATCCGCCTTGTGGCCGCGATGTGGCTGTCGTCATACATCGGCTCCCGACTGTTCATGAACGTGGTCATAAATGCCCCGCATCCCCGTCTCCAGCCCGTTGCCAATGCCTTAGCAGTGCTTGTCGAGCTCGTGGTTAGGCAGATAAGGGGGGCGTATTTACTGATGCGCCACGGCTCACCTCTGACTCCGGAAGGCTTGGCCACCAGGTATTCGTCCGAGGTGCTGGACTGGATCTGGGCTACGACACGCCTGCGCATAGACTGGATGATAGCTAAGCTGATCGCCTACCTCTTCCACAGGGCCTACCACCTAAGCGGCGGCGACATGAATTTAGCTATACAGTGGACGGCGATAATGTTACTGTCGGCAAAACCTAAACCGCCGCGGCACGCTGGCGACTTAGCCGCCTTTGCCGTAGTATTTGATATAAAGACAAAGCCGCTTATGGTTCACCCAGCTCATCTGGTGGAGGGCTTCAAGCTCTTTGGCTACAACTACACTGAAGAGCAAGCCGCCGCCAAGTACTTGGCGCACTTCGGCTACGACTACACGCGTCTCAAGCAGGCATGGGAGACTTACAAGGACTGGTTCACACAACACACCACCATTTCGAAGCCAGAGATGTTCACCTACATCCTCACCGACTCCCACCTCCGCACCATCATGGCCGATTTTGCCATGGAGAGGTGGAGGGAAGGCGACCACAACGCCCTCCTCTTCTCTCCCGTGCCAGAGTTCCGGAGGATGGTTGCAAAACAGCTGGGCGTGGAGGTCACGCCAGAAGGCAAGACCCAACCCATATGGGATATGTGGCTGAAGGGCGCCGCCAAAGCTGTGGAGAGGGGCGACATTGAGGCAGTTTTGAGTCTTGCCCCTG
>Ga0209740_1000105_pt1 | contig 14281 bp, 11 predicted proteins | sample ConCONMetagenome_FD_184733 | JGI IMG/M metagenome (GOLD analysis project Ga0209740, IMG submission 184733) | Hot spring microbial streamer communities from Conch Spring, Yellowstone National Park, USA - CON_C (SPAdes) (version 3) | ecosystem: Environmental > Aquatic > Thermal springs > Hot...
AAAACCCCAGCCGAAGAAGAGCTCGAAAGACTCCAAGACGAAGACTACCGCAACGAAGCCATGTGGACAATACCCTACCGCCTACTCCCCCTAGCGCTGACCCTGCCGGCGATAGGATGCAGAATAGAGGGACAGACGCGTAGAGACGGCAGAACGATAAGACAGATATATTGCTAGGCTATTGACGATATTTCTTGATACAGCTCCGTTAGGTAGCTCTCTAACTCGTCGAGACTAGCCGCCGGCTTGTCCAGCAACCGTAGCCTATTGACTAGAGAAAGAGTTGCCCTTTCGCATTCGTCAAAACCTATGCCTGCATCGAAGTGTCGACGTGCGACTTCGAGCGCGTCTTTGTAAAGCTCATCGTCTTTGGTGAAGTGGAGCAGACATTCCCAATTTCCATCGCTTAATATGCCGCTCCTAGTGAAGTTGGCAGAGCCCATAATAGCGGATTTATCGTTGAGATAGAGCTTGGTATGAAGCCGCTGGTGCCACCCCGAGGCAGGTGTATCAAAACGAAGATTTTCGCCAAGTATGTCTCTGAGCGTGTTGACAATTTTAATAGTCTTAATCAACTCACTAATGCGATCAGCTATGTACTTCAAAATTTCGCCAGCGATATACTGCTGAGACGTCCCGAACACGTCTGGAAATATTTCACGAATGTTTCGTAGTAGGCGCAGAAGTCTTAAGAGCCCAACATCAATAGAGTCATCTACACAACGCATTAACACCCTCACGTCAATGCCGGCGAAAACAAATGCACGAGAAATCTCATCGACTCTTCTGGCCTCTACAAACGGAAGATGGATGAATGGTCTTTCAAACTCGAACAGCGTAATCCACGGAGAAATTATATAGAGAAACTTGCTGTCAAACGTCTCGTGAAGAAACCTCCGGATTAAGCTTTCCACACTTAGCGAAGAGGTGGAGGAACCTGCCACCTTACAGATTAAATTCATAAGTCTCCTCTCTATAACACTTCTAGGTTTACTTTGGAGTAATCACCCTTTTTCAGCCTAACCACTATGTCAGGCTCAAAATTAGGGTTGTAGAGGTCTTGAATTATGTCAAACTTAAGTTTCACGAACGCAGATGCGACGATTTTTGCAACTCGTCTGTCAAGAGTCCTTGCTTGGATAAACGGCGCAGAGTACCTGCTGCAAGATCTTGTGTTGACATAACAATGACCACATGCAGAGCTACATGTAAGCAAGGCCAACCTCAGCAACATGCCGCGCATTATTCTACCTAAAGCCTTAATCGCATACTCCACATATTCGGGATATTCGTCTTTCCGTCTAGACGCACATATACGGGGGACCGCGCCGCGGGTTCCACAGCCATTTTTTAGAACACTTTTCACATCCTCTAGAAACAGTTCTATGTAGTTATCCTTGTTATCATAAATCTGCCGGAGTTGGCTCGATTTACCAGCCACGTGAAGACTCCGTTCTAGAAGCTCTTCTACTATTGAACGCAGTACCTGCCCTTTTTGCATATTTAGTAGAAGGAATACAATAAGTTCATCAAGTTCTGGAAAACGATAAATAGTCTTCTCCAGTTGATATCTACTTTCATGGATCTCCTTCAGTAAGGCGCAGTCGAGCCGAATGGCGTTGTGTAATTTCTCTTGTGGAAGTAATTCAACAAGTCTCTGCGCCTCCATACGAATAGAATGCCACAGCCTTACCGTCTCGGTAAGCTCTTCAGGTAACAAAAGCAATTCCATACGATCCCGTACAAACTCTTCAATAACTTTGGCTATTTCACGTGGCTCGGCTTCACAAAGTCTATTACGGAAGTTGGGGTCAGCCAATATATAGTGTAAAACGTCATCAGGTGTCCCTACTAGACATTTTCCAAATGACAGAATAAGATCTCGATAAGCCCTATAGACATCTCTTTTGTACCCATCTATAGAACTTTGTAGGATGCCAAGGCCACCCCTTTCACGTTCAATTACTGACACAGATACCCATTCTCTTTCTACATAGCTTTCAATTAATTTAGTAGAGTCTATGTTTGCGCTTTGCGAAATTACTTTTATCAAATGATGACCATATGTATGTCTGATAGAGTCTAATAAAACACCACATCTCCAATCTCCATCTTTTCCTTTTATTATTTTTTTGGAAACCTGTTTCTGTCTTTCTAGGACATTATATAGCCGCTTGTGAATCTCGTTGAGACTATATTCACGGATCTTATCTTCTGGTTCCTTATCATCTGTAAGAAATCCCAGCTCGCCATCCCTTGTAGTAAACGCTAAGTAACGTAATATTTGCACTTTGTCTGTCCGCAAATTATCTAAGCCGGATCGCAAGCCGTCAAGTATCTTATTTACAACGTTCGACACATCAGGTTGTGCAGTAATGGTTGTTGTCAAACCTTGTGAAAATACATCACTCACTAAGAATATATATTTAATGAATTGATCAATTCTCACAAGATTCAATTTTGAAAAGTAGTACGATATCACTAAGTCATATGAGAGAATATGTTTGATAAAGTTAATTATACTAGTATTTATAGATAACTTCCTGTACAGCTGATTAAGAGTCATTCTATCTTTTATAGACTGTTCAACTGATTGATAAATTGCTAACAGAGTTTCGTTAAATTTACTATTCACATTAAATTCGAGGAGGAACGTATTGGAAATACGGTAGCCTATTGCGACAGGTATTACCTTATTTCCTTCTACCTTATCATCAATAAAAACTTTTACAAATTGTAACTTTCGTGTTTTAATTTTTTTAAAAATATTCGGTAGTGTAACACAGAAACGTTGAAACTGTGCCCTTACTGTCTTACATTGTTGAGCCTTAGGCGAACAATAAGGTCCGCGTATTTTGGCGTCAACATCTACAGCATAGACGAGGTTGAGTGCGAAAATATTATCGAATATACGTAACTCGCCTAAATCGTTAATGTCAAATACATCAATAGGATTGTTCGATCTTAACTCTAAATAAATAAAGTGTCTACTATATGAGTTGCTAGATGGGAGATAGGCATGGAAATAATCAATGCCACCTAATAAACGGCGTATAGGAATGTGTGCCTTTGTATCACGTGGTAGAAAAACACAATTATAGCATTCCGCACCAGACATAGGTCTAATTACATTGATAGATTCAACATCGGAATATAGTTTAACTTGTCTAATTCCTAGTATATAGTCGGCAACATATACAAGCTCATCGGGAAGTGATATCATACTAGACAATAATCTAACTTTGCCTTGGTAGTAATTATCTATTTTTGTAACAAGATCTCTATGTTTAATGTATATATTATCGTTGTTCAAAGGTATTATTACACTGTATTTCGTTCTGTAAGTTGGCTTGCCAGGTAAGTAGCCGGCTGATGAAAAAACGAGCGAAGCATCTTCTGAGGCAAGTTTATAGTTGGTTCGGCTAGCCTCGCAACCATTTTGTATCGGGCTTAAAAAGATTCTGACTTGGGGAAGATTCGATTCGGCGAACAGCTTATCTGGGACGTAGTACCTCAGCACCTTTAGATTCTTTAGGAGCTCTGTATATATTGATCGTTTCATGACTGGCATTGGAGCCTCTCGTTCAATTCATTCATAACTTGTTGGTATAGATCTTCGATTTCTTGTTCATTATATATTTCTTCGAATGCATATGAAATGTAACTTTTAATTTTGGCATATTTTGGTCTGAGTATTTCGCACTCGTCCCATTCTCCAGATAGAATCTTTCTGCGGTTTTCCTCATTGAGAACATAATATTCAAGGAGGAGCTCCACAAGTAACTGTTTATGCATCTCTCTCGATTTTTTGGTTGGTAAAAATATCGTATCGTAGCTTACTAGGTCTCTGAGTTTTCCCTGCGCCGTGGTGAATAGTTCAAAAAGATGGGCTTGATGAGGTACATCTGGTGAGAGCTGTATGCCGACGATAACCCGCATTAGGGGATTTTCGTAAACGCGGCGGCCTGCCCTGCCCGCCCTTTGAATTAGAGCAGATAGCGTCTTCGGTGCGCCGTGCTGGTATATCAACACCACATCCGAGTAGTCAACTCCTACTTCTAGGCTACTTGTCGAAACAATCACGTGTGCTTCGTTGATATTGCCACGATGACGGCTGGAAAACTCGATAACCTCATTAAAGATCGTGGTGCCTTTACCGTTATTATTTATAAAACTGTCGAGCATATAACCCCACCATAGTTCTCCATATTTCCAGCTATTTGTCAAGGTGACGCTAGAAATATAACCTTTCCAAATTGCATCTATAACATTCTTATCGTCATTGAGCTCACTCATCGTAAGGTTAAACAAGTCAAAATACGGATTGCGGAAATCTTGTAGACCGATGTACCTCCCTTTATACTGTCGTTTAATAGCGCCGCTCTCAAACTTCGGGGGATCGTATAGCTCTTTTTTCAGTCTGTGCAACACGTTAAGTTCGTCAACGAAGACGATAGCTTTCTTTGCGTATTTGCCGTTCTTAGGAAGTGAGGGAATGTTGTAGAAAGTAGTCATTAGTGTCTGTATGCTGACAGAAAGAGCGTCGACGGGGGCTCTCCGCGTGGGAACTACAATGAAGAAATATTCGGTGCCTAGCGGTATCTTTTCGTCTTCTTCTACTTCAACCAAGTAATCTTTTACAGTTTTTTCATTTATTCGCCTGTCCATAAACAGTGCGCTGAGAAATTCGTGAGGCCTTGGAATTGTAGCGCTCATCCCCATTACCAATGCTCCGAAGCCCGCGTCTGTGTTATTAAGCGCCTTCTGTCTTTGCCAACGTATCTTGTTTAGAACTCTCCTGATCATAAAGGCGTATCTCACGCCTGGTATATCCGTATATGTGTGGATTTCGTCCAATGCGACGATAATAGGATGGTCGAAGATATTGCCTCTCTTTGCGCCAAAGAGGGTTCGGACTCCGCTCAGCAGGTGCCTCCTAAGTGTCTCGAATAGCGTGATGTGAACATCGCCATACGTCGACTTGCGTGTCAACGCGATGAAATCTAGTTTTGTGTTTCCACAGAGCACTGCCTCGTCAATCTGTTTACTATTAAGAACGCGGAGTCTTGGAAATGAGGTACCATCTGGACATGTTATGAAACGTAACTCAACGAAGGCGTGATCACCTTCTTGGACTAGATACGCTTTGACTCCATGGGGTAGCGCTATTTCAACTTCATTAATGGTTGCATTTTCTAGCTGTTTGAATGCCTGGGGTAATCGACTCTCTATCTCCTCTTTTCGTCGAATTTCAGTGTATTTTATGGTTACTGTGATCGGTGGCAATTGTTGATCTTTTAAATGCTGATTAATAAGTTGGAGGTATTTGATTAGCCGGCTTACTTGATCGTTTGCCAACGCGCGCCTGGGGTATATTATGAGCGCAACCGGTGTATTAGTCTTAGACCCTCCTAGCTCGTGTTTATGAAGGATTATCTTTCTAGCTAAGGCCGCAAGAATAATTGTATAGAGCATAATCTCTGTTTTCCCGCTCCCCGTGGGCGCCTGAATTACCAAGTACTCAGGCACTTTTTCGCTGAGAGTTTTTCTTAGCTTCTCTAGTGCGCGCCTTATTCCGTTCTTCTGAAAGCTGTAGTAAAGCTCTATGCCTACGCTGTTTATGAAGCGGCAAAAAATGTTCCAGTAGTCTTTGAATTCTTCTTCGACTTTGTGACAGGATATGCCTAGGTATTGATGATAAGCGTCGAAGAATTGTCGTGCCGTGTTTTTTAGCTCTTTACAGAGCTCCTCAGGACGATGCCGGCCTATAGGGAGCTCGCGGGGATATGCGTATGCAAATACTCTGTCTACAAGCATATAGGATTCGAAAATTGACTTGTTGGGGAATCTTTGCTTAACTAGGTATAGGTCCTTTGCTATTTCGATAAATCTTGTTCTTACATCAAAGACGTAATCTAGAGCGTCTTGAAGAACTTTTACACATTCGGGAAATACTTTTTGTGCCTCATTGCAAGCATGTTTTTGGTCGTAGGTAGTGTTGTGAGAAAATGAGTAATCCGGAACTTGTTTATTGTTAATCCTAATAAGGATGTATCTGCTTATGCAGTCATTGTAGATCCCGAAAAGGTAGAGATAACAGAGGGATCTCTCTACGACGTCGCTGTTGCTGACAAGCGTCCTGAGGTTATCCTCTATGTCTCCCGCTGTTTTTTGATTACATGCATATATTAGCTTAGCTAAATTTTTTACAATACGCTCCTTTATCTCTTTAACAGTATCTTTGCGTATATTTATCCACTCATCATATCGCATACCTAGAATGAGATCTTGTTCTTTTTCTTCAAGACAGGACAATACACTGTTAAGCACATATTTTACAAAAAACTCAGGCTTTGCATAATGTCGACAAGTTTGTAGAAGTAGATCATAGGCTTGTGAAAGGCCGAGGCTATCCGGAAGCAAAGATACTGATAACATGTCAGTTGCTTTTAAAGTCTTTATTCTTATATGTTTTGTGCCTTCTCCAGAGGGGAATGTCTCTTTGAAATTTATTATACCCGATTGGGATGATGTTGTAGATCCGGCGTTCGACTTTGTCATGGAGAGGGAGTCTGAAGGGTATAGGCGTGACCGGTTTATGTATGGTGCAAGGCTTTGGGAGCTTGTTGGGCATGTTGTAGATGGGGTGTTGGTGTCTATCTCTACGCTTTCTGAGTCTAAGCTGGTGCGGATTAAGAGAGCGGGTGGGGTTAGGGGGTTCATGAGGCTTCCAGACGGCATGCAGATTATTGGGGATTGTGGAGCTTGGCAGTACCGCGATAGGGAGTTGCCGCCGTATACCGTGCAGGTGGTGTTGGAGTATTATCGGGTTCTGGGGGTCGACTTTGGTGTTACTCTTGACCATATTCCGTTTTTTGGAGATCCCGAGAGACGTATTGATTTCACGAGGAGAGTTGCTAAGGAGATGTTTGACTTGTGGAGGAGGGGGGGTTACGGGTTTGAGCTTTTGGGGTCTATACAGGGGGTGTCGATTGAGGATTATGTGGAAAGCTTGAGGGAGCTACATGGCTACGGCTTTAGGAGCTTCGCGGTGGGGGGCCTCGCTAAGCGTGATACTGAGTTTTTGAAACGGCTTGTTGAGGTGTTTATCGCAGAGGTGAGGGGTTTGGGCGACATTAAGAAGGTGCATTTTCTTGGTGTTACGCGTCTGGGGATCTTGCCTTTGTTGAACAAATTGAGCGATTACGTGGCGGAGGTGTCTTTTGACAGCTCTTCTGTCCTTAGGCTGGCGTGGACGCGTGAGCATGGAAACTACCTCACGGCGGATGGAAAGGCGTATACTGCTATCCGCGTGGTGGATAATGGGTCTGAGATAGAGGAGGCGGCGCGTCTGCTTTTGAAGAAGTTGCGGGAGTACGATAGGGGGATCGTCTCGTTTGGTGACGTGTTGGAGGTTGTTAGGGATTATGTTAGGCTCGTGGGGCATGAGAGATATCTGCCGTACTACGTGGCGACCTTGAGAGATATGCCGTGGAGGCGCTGTGATTGCGCCGTCTGTAGGTCTGCGGGTGTGGATGTAGTGGTTTTTAGGGGCAATAATAGAAACAGGAGGAGGGGCTTCCATAATGTTTACGTGTTTAGCAAATTGTTGAGATCTGGAAATTTTGAGGTGAGATTTACTGTGCCGAAAGACGGCGATGTGAAGATGGATGAGACATTAGGTGATGAGAAGCTGGAGTTTCTTCTGAAGAATGCATGCACGGTGCTCATAGTGACGCACTGTACAGAGGAGAAGAGCGTGCCTTGGGAGGGGGTGGTGTCGGTGCTGAGAGAAAGGGGTCTGACTGTGCCGTCTCACGACATAGAGAAAGAGGCTCTCTATAGAGAGGTGTTGCAAAATTATATGAGGCCTGCGGAGGAGATGTATGGAGGCTCTTTCGCGGTGGTTAGAAGTCTCGCCGATGTTCTTAGACGTGTGGGCAAAGAGGTGGATTTGTATATTATTAGTGCACGTTATGGCTTAATCGGCGAAAATGAGCTTGTTGTGCCCTACGAGGCGACTCTCAAGGGGAAGCCTAAAGAGTGGATTAGGCACTGGTCTGTGAGGCTTGGTGTGGAGAATAAGTTGTTGAAGGTGTTGAGTTCGAAGAAGTACGATTTGGTGATTGTGGCGCTTCCCAAGGAATACGCATATGCTGTGGAGGGAGTGCTACGAAGGCTTTTGAGGATGGAGAATGCCATCCTCATTCTCCCGAAGAGGGCAATATCCACAGATGGTGTCAGAGCTAGGTACATCTTGGCAGGTAATCTTAAGTCTAGAATTAGGCAAATAGCTCTATTACGTGAAATTGCTATAAAGTCATATACAGGTCCGGAAGGTTGATTAGAAGTTTCAGATAATACAGAAAGTATTTAAAGCACCTGCCGACCTTCTCCGTGCGTCCGTTTACTCTGAAGAGTTTGTACGAATTTTTGCGTTATATAGGTGGAGGCGGCTCAGTAGGCGAGGATAGAAGGCTTAGGGAGCTATGGAGAGTTGCTTTAAATCTTGGGTTTATACGTGAAGATGGTAGTATCACTGAGAGAGGGCTCAGGTTTGTCTCTGCCTATGAGAAGGGCGATGGGGGTGCTATTCACGAGCTATTTATGGAGGCGCTTGAGCCCTATCGGGTTGTCTACGGGCTTGTCTCCAAAGGGGTTATGCAACCTAGCGAGTTGGTGACTTTGTCGGGGTTCAACGCGGTGGTGGTGGATGTTGTGTTGAGATTGATTAGAGAGGTTGAGGCGCTTGGGACGTCCATGCGCGGCGAGCTCTGGGGGTTGTTTGAAAAGGTTCTTTTTGATAAATATAGAGAATTGTCTAGGCGGAGGTGGAGTAAGTATGTTACTATTTTAGATCTTTTGGAGGAGGTTAAGAGGGAATTGCGCTTCCCGCGGCGCGTGGTAGAGGAGATGTTTAGGGAATTTGTGAGGCGTAGGAAGGGCGACGTAGTGTTGACCGGGTCTCCTGCTGGCGATGTTGCAGGTTTTGAAATTGGGGGTAGGCGCTATGTCTACATCATGCTGAAGACATGAAGACCAGAACGCTTCTTCCGGTTCCTGTAGAGGATGAGATTGAGAATTTTTTTGATGCCTACGGAGTTCTCCATGAGTTGGTTAATGTGGTGGAGTTTGTGGCAGCGGGCTCCTCTGGCGCTGGGGTAGTAATCGGCAACTATGGGTTCGGCAAGACTCACGTCCTCCTCCACCTATCGTCTCATGTCAGGAAGAGATATGTGAAGAGCTTTTCTATTTATGTAGACACGCCTGGCGTCAGCGTCCTGAATTTCTACAACGCAGTGATGGGAGCTCTGTTTGAGGATGGGGAGCTGGTCGAGCTGGTGGCGTCTCGTGTGGAGGAGCCCCTCGGAGGGCTTTTGAGGATTGCTGGGAGCGATGCAGAGGATTCTAAGTATATCAAGCTTTGGCTTTTGGGCGATGCAGTTCCGCAGAACGTAAAGAGCAAGTTTGGACTTATCTCCACGAGGATAAGCGAAGAGTTGGCGGTTAAGTATCTGGTTAAGATAGTGTGGGGGCTTGCTAGGGCTGGCCGTGTGCCGCTTGTTTTTCTTTTTGACGAGTTGGAAGACGTAATCGCAATTCCGCAACCTAAGCGCCTACATTACCTGAGACACCTCAGGATGTTTATTGATAGTCTGCCCGGCGGCGCGTTTTTCCTGGCCTCGACGACTCCCGCCGGATGGGACGGCATTTTGAACACATATCCTCCTCTAGCGCGTCGCCTTTCTTCGTTAATGGTTCATCTAAGACCTTTCACGCTGGAGGAGACAGAGAAGTTTGTGGAGTTTCTACTGGAGAGGAGGGGAGCTAGGGCTTCGGTGGATAGAGAGGTCGTGAAGGCTATCTACGACATTTCCGAGGGGAATCCAGGCGAGGTTGTTAAGCTGTTGAACATATTGCTTCTCAACGGCGCTTTGGACTCTACGAAGAAGGCGAAGGAGGTGTTGTCGAGGTACGTATAATGCCGAGGCTTTTCATCACGTGGTATGCCGAGCCAGAAGATCCTCATTACTGGAAGTATTTCCCAGTGGAGGGGATAGTCGTCTCTCTGAAGTCCGTGCTTTCAATACCTAGATGGAAGCTATCTAGAGTCCTTCTGGACGGGTTTAAGCGGTACTTTGACTTTAGAGGGACGCTCATAGTGGATTCCTTTACGACTTGGCTTCACACCCGCGCCGGCTTCTCGACCGACTTGCCGCAGTACCACGTGCTCTATCTGCAACATCTTCTTGGCTCTGACGTGTTGGTTCAGAAGGACTACCCCTTCATCGGGGATATGGATAGGGAGGGCAGGGAGAGGATGTTTAAGAAGAATCTCGTCAATGCCGAGGCTGCGCTGAAGATTGGAGAGCGGCTGGGGCGGGAGGTCATGCTCGTGGTCCAGGGCTGGGATGTGAAGTCATACGCGAAGTGTGCTAAGTTCTACCGAAGGCTTGGAGCTAAGTATGTGGGGATCGGGTCTCTCGTGCCTAGAAGCAACGACGTCGAGTTTGTCGAGAGTGTGGTGAAGGAGGTACGCGCCGTGTTGGGCAGATCGGTGTGGTTGCATCTTTTCGGCGTGGCCAATATCGATGTATTGAGGCGCGTTGCTAAATACGTAGACAGCGTCGACGTGAGCACCCCCACATTAGCCGCAGCCAAAAAGGAAATGATTGTTTGGGAAGGCGGGAGATTCCTCCGGCTAAAGACGACGTCGCTGACGAACATTTCATCTTTTGGACAGCTAATAGAGGAAACAGCCGACGCCTTCGAAAGAGAACTGTTGATGAGGATTCTCGACGCAAAAACTATAAGCGAAAAAAACAGAATGCTTATGATTTACAATACATATATATTTCAGAAATATATAAATAAGTTATTATAAACCTCAATATTTGACGTCTTCTTTTACCTGCCAGGTGAGAGTTTGAGTGCCGCTAGTGCCTTTTCCACCGTATCTCTTCGCCGTGGGGTTCGCCAGTTGCCAGAGGGCGCGTATCAACAGCGTCAAACTGTTTATGAAGTTCCAATCCTCTGGAGACGCTGAGTTTCTTGGGCTTTGGATGTATATTAGGCTTTGTCTTTCTGTGTTTTGGGGCTGTGGTGTCTGCTGGGCTACGTGGGTTGCCGTGTCCTATCTATACATAAAGTATGTCGGGAGTGCAGATACGCAGGTCTCTGCGTTTTTACGTCTCGGCGTCGGTTGCTGAGAACATTTTATAAACACCACGTCGATTAGTCAAATACCTACTGCGGTGCCCCGCTTCTCCCAGGCCGCCAGACACACGCCGTAGCTCAGCTCCGGAGAGGGATCAATTCACCGTCTAACAGCTTGACGGAATATCTGTGGCTGGGGTCAAAGTCGAGCTACAACAAGGAGCCGACGGAGGCTTTTAGAGGCGGCTTTATCTTCGCGTCGCCCCGGCGGGGCTCTGAATGCCCCTCACCTCTTAAAATACCTCTGGCCGCAGACGAAGGCGGCGGGGCGCTTGGAGCTTGAATCGGTGGTGAATCCACAGCCAACCTCCGGCATAAGCCAGGAATTTAAACTCCTCCACCCAGCCCATTGTGGATTTTGAGGCTCTTAGAAGTTTGTTGCGGCGTGTAGCTATCAACCCCGCCTCCATAGAGCGGGAGGCGCAGAGACTTAGGGAGGTGGGGCTTGAGGAGGGGAGGCACTTCTCGGTGAAGATGCCCGGGGGCGGGGAGGCGGGGTTTGTGAGAATCCTTAGGGAGGGTTTGGTCTACGCCGCGTGGCTGTCTATGTACGGCTCTGTGGAGCAGAGGAGGCTTGCGGCGGAGTTTGTGGAGTATATACTTGGGAGGGCTTGGGACGCGGGCGAAGACGTGTATAGGAAGGCCCTGGCGGCGGTGGAGGAGGGCAAGGCGAGAGGTCTTTTTTCGTTGAGGGGCTTCGAGGAGGAGGTTAGTGTAGACGGCAGAAGGCGAGTGGTGAGGGTGGCTGAGGGAGGGGCTGTGCTTGAGGTGGGCAGAGGCGGTAGGAAGTTTTTGAAGATTTGGATAAGGGCGGAGGTAGACGGCGTAAAGAGCGACTACACATTTACCTACGGCAGATATAAAGCTGACAACGTAGCCTTGTGCTACGTCTACGCCAAGGCCGACGCGCCCGGCGGCAGAGAGGCTGACGCCGAGAGGCTCGCCGCAGTGATAAAGGCCCTTACGGGGAGGGAGCCGAGGGTGTACCGGATGAAGAACGGCGCCGTGATGATAGAATGCGGCAGGGCGCATCTAGAAGGCTTCAAACGCTTCGCCGAACTCGCAGACGCCATCGCGAGGTGGCTGGAGGAGACAAGCCGACGAGCCCGGGCTTGAAACTAGAAACTATTCGTACTGAAGAACTAGACACACGTCAAGCTGTCAACACGGCGGGCCGACCCAGCTGACGACATCTGCCTCCCGCACGTACTGGATAAGTCCCTTCTCGCGCAAGGCATATACCGCCTCTCTGACGGCGACGACGGCGATCCACCACGTTTCTGTGCCCGGCGTCGGAGGTGCGACGACGCCTTTCACCACCTCCGCGGCGCCTAGCTCGGCGAATAGTTCCGGCCTGCGCCGCGTAAGGTCGAGGGTGAGGCGTAAAAGCCCCACGCTCCTGTGCCGGCATAGATACGCGGCTACTGCGTCTATTAACCTGTCCATAAAGAGGAGCTGTGCGGGCCGGGTGGAGGTGCGGTTCGGGTGGAGGCGTCGGGTGTCCGGCCTGTGGGGGTCCGTGGTAGAGTTTGTGCTGGTTTATATCTCTAACGCTTAAGACGGCGGCGTGTGGGGGATATGCCGCACGGCGCCTTTCGTCTAGGTTGAGCTATAGCAACAACCGCAACTACCAGAGGCCGAATTTCGGCGTTGTAAACTAATTTGTCAATTTGAAAATTAGGCGTCTTAAACTGCGTCTCTGCGCCAGCTTAACAAAATATATTTAGGTTTGAAAGACGCCGTCTTAAACTGCATACTTTTAGACAGCTTAACTATTTAGTCGCCTTTACTCTTTATTATTATATCGGTTTTGCGAAAACTTTTTAAAGATGGGTTTTTCTCCAGGTCATGGCCGGGTGTCCGGGCTGCGGGGGTCCCCAGTGGACGACAGGGAGAGGGGAGAAACAGTGTGTGCCCAATGCGGCTTGGTGGTGGCTGAATCAGCAGTAGACACCGGACCAGAGTGGAGGGTTTTCGACGAGAGGGAGAAGAGGCGGGTTAGGACGGCCCCGCTTAAGCTGGTTGTCAAGACGGATGTGGCCGTCAAGCCGGAGCATGGTGTGCAGTGGCGTAGGCTGGCGAAGTTTCACAGAAAGACGCTTCACGGCTTCGAGAGGAGGCTGTCGGCAATAGGAAGCGAGATTAGGCGCGTAAAGGAATGCGTCAGTCTACCGCAGAGCGTGGTGGAGGAGGCTGAGGCCCTGGTGAAGAGGTATTTTGACGTAGTGGGGGGCTTTCCGCCGGAGGTGGTGGCTGTGGCTGTGTTGTGGACTGTGGCGAAGGTGGCTGGGGTGCCGAGGCCGCTGGAGGACTTCCTCAAATGTAGTAGGGCTGAGGAGCGTCGGGTTAGGAGGGTGGCGTGGAGGCTTAAAGAAGAGGCGAGGCTGAGGAGGAGGCTCTCCGTAGGGGACTACGTGGGGACGCTCGCGGCGAGGGTTAATCTACCGGCGCCTGTAGTCAAAGCCGCGGTGGAGATTTTGGAGCGGAATAGGAGGGTTTTGTTTGGCAAAAACCCATGGGTTTCTGCGGCGGCGGCTTTGTGGCTGGCGTCGTTGAAGAAGCTGGGGCTTCTGAGGGCGCTGGCTGAGGCGGCTGGCACAACGACGGCGAGCGTGAGGAACGCCGCCGATAGGATGAGGGTATGAAGGTCTGGAAGATAAGGCAGTACCTCCCCGCCCTGCTTCTGTATGTCCAGCGGCGTGTGGGTGGTGAGAGAGGTGTCGTGGTCGCGGTGAGGACGCGGGATATATGCGGGGTGGATAGGCGGTGCGGCATGGCTGTGCGCTGGCTCATGATGAGGCTAGTGGAGAAAGGCCTCGCGAGGCGGTTTAAGAAGGGTACCTACTTAATCGAGAGGAGGGCTGTAGAGGAGGTCTTAACAGCCTTGAAGGAGTGGATATGACGGCGACAGCTAGAAGGATTAGGACAACGGCCTCTGTTTTTGAACTGCCTCAAAAACTCGGTATTCTTCAGTTGTGGAGTATGAGCCGCCTCCGAGGGAGTGGTGTACGGAGGACGGATGCCTATACGAGGGGGTGCTGACTGCGGAGGGGTGCCGCAAAGG
>Ga0209740_1000108_pt1 | contig 13726 bp, 14 predicted proteins | sample ConCONMetagenome_FD_184733 | JGI IMG/M metagenome (GOLD analysis project Ga0209740, IMG submission 184733) | Hot spring microbial streamer communities from Conch Spring, Yellowstone National Park, USA - CON_C (SPAdes) (version 3) | ecosystem: Environmental > Aquatic > Thermal springs > Hot...
AGCTGGTGCGCTACCTAATAGCTGGGTACCTCCTGGGCAAGTACAACTTAGAAAGGCCGCGGGAAAGGGTGCTCGTCGAGCCCATCGTCCTAACTGTAAACGTGCAGAAAGGCGGCAACGCGGCCGTTGACGACGTGGAGATGGACCTAGCCGCCGAAGAGGTCTCCGTCGTTATAAGAGACGTGGAGGACTACGTGAAGAAGGTGAGGGCCGGCGTCATACCAAGAAACCCGGAGATCGCCATGAAACTCGGCAAGAAGCTCGCCAAGGCGCTTAAAACCGCGAAGAGACTCGGCATGGAGGAGGAGTATATGCGGTTGATGAGGCTTAAGGCGCAACTCGCTCTTCTTGAATAAAGTTTATAAGGCAACCGCATCTAGCCGCCATGCCTACATGCACACGGTGGGAGCGTTTAGTATCTTGGGCAGAGAAGGGGGGAAACAGCCACAAGGCTCTTGAGTTTAAGGAGAAGCTTGTAGAGTGTGTAGTCTATACGGCGCAGGAGAAGGTCAGAAAGGGCAAGCTCCGAGAGGCTGAGGAGTTGTTGAAATACGGCAAAGACGTGGCTAAGAGGCTGGGCATCGAAGAGCTGAGCTTCCACATCTCCCTCTTGGAGAAGGAGATAGCCGAGGTGAGGGAGAGGAGGAAGGCCCAGACTCAGGCCAGGTAGACGGCATCGACCACTTTTCTGAGCCTTGCGATCTTCCTGTCTCCTCCGCTTACCACTGCGTAGCGGCCCAGCCCAACGGCTAGGAGGTCGACGGTGACGCCCCCGATCTCCTTCCCCACCAGCACTAGGTAGCCCCTGTCGCGGAAGTGTTTCCAGTAGTAGTAGACTCTCCTGTATCTCCTGTTGACGGTGGCCGTGATGGGCGTGCTTTCTTCTATCAGCTTCGAGAGGTTTGCCGGCACGTGTAGGTAGTAATACGGCGGCTTGTCCATCTTCACCACGTCCGCCAAGACGCCCTCCACCTCCTTAGTCGTCGTGATCTGGACTACGCTTTCCATAAGTTTCCTGGTCTTGGCCGCTATGTATTGGGATCTCCTCTTGCAGTCGAAAATAGGCACCACGGGGGTGTAGATCCCCTCCCCCCGCACAGCCGCCGGAAAGGTGGAGCCGAACAACTCTACGAACTCCACGCGGTAGCCGAGGCGCTCCACGGTCTCGGCCGTGAGGAAGGGGGCCGCCTTTCTTATCATGCCGCGTCCCGGCCTGTATTTGGCAAGGTTGGCCCTATGTATCTGCTGGAGCCAGGGGGCGAGGAAGCCGACGGCGCTTTCCACGTCTAGACCCTCCTCCATCTTTCTGAGTACCTCCCTCTCCAGCCACTTAGGCGAGTCTTCGACTCCCAGTATCTTCCTTACCGCCTTCTCGATCATTTCTCCGCACAGCTTTAAAACCTAGTTAATAAGCTTATCCATGGAGTTAGCCGTTGTGGGCAACATAGCGCCGCCTCTGGCCACGCCCTCGCCGTATCTCGTGGCGGGGGGGTTTAGGATCGTGGAGTTGGCGGCTCTCGCCTTCTGTGAAGAGAGTAGAGCGACGATTTACGTGGAAGAGGCCGTGGACCTCCCCCAGATTCTTGAGGAGTGTCGTTTTGAGATCCGCCGAGGCGTGCCGCCAGATGTCCCCAAGATAGAGGCCGGTTGCGTCCCCTATCTTTTAAAAAGCAAGCATCTAAGGTGCGGCGGAGGCGAGCTGAAGCTAGGAAAGGGGGAGGAACTTGTGGTTGAGCCTCTCGTTACCGTCGCAGACCTAATTCAGCACAACGCCGAGATTATGAGAGAGACGTTATCTAGATTGAGGGAGCTGGGCGTAGAGCTTGTAAAAGGTGAAGTAAGGGGTGTGGCGAAGGGCGAGGCGTATATCCGCGGTAAGGTCTATGAATACACCTACGTAGAGGGGCCCGTCGTCGTTGGGCCCAACTCCGCCGTGCTTCCGTTCACCTACGTACGCACCGGCACCGTTCTATACTTTGACGCAAAGGCGCGAGACGAGGTGAAAAACTCCGTGTTGGATGCCTACACGCGGAAGCAACACGGGGGATACCTCGGCGACTCCTACGTGGCCCCCTTTGTGAACCTCGGCGCGGGGACCACCGTGTCTAACTTGAAGAACACCCTGGGGGCTATAAGGCCCTCCTACTCCGCCAAGAGCTACAGGAAGCTGGGGCCCGTCATCGGCGAGTTCGTAAAAACGGCAATTGGAACTCTGATATATGGGGGGAAATACGTGGGCCCCCTCTCGCACCTCTACGGAGTTGTGGATAGAGACGTGCCGCCCCTCTCGATATATAGAGGGGGCGAGGCGGCGCCGATGGACAGAGAAAAAGCCAAGGAGTACATAAGGCGCGACCTTGCGCAGTTCGGCCGGGAGGATCTATACAGCTACTACGTGGAGAAGCTAGTCGAGAAGCCGTTGCTTTAGGTGTTCGCGTTCTGCGTGTTGCAGTTGCTCAGTCAACTTGTTGAGGTCAGCGCCGTCGAGCTCCCTCAGCACCTCCTCCACCGCCTCAATAGGCAGTCTGGAGGCGAGGGCGTATAGACCCACCCAGCCGTAGGCCCTCAGAACTTCGGCGGTTCGCCTGATTTCTTCGTATCCCCTCTTCACCTCTCTCTCCAAGTTGTCTGTTCTGACGGACCGCAGAACTCCTATGTTTGTACCGCCGCAACGCGGACACCGTAGTTCCGACACCTCGCCCACGCGTATCATGCCGTACCACCCGCATTCTAGACATGCGGCCAGCATCGTGTAGTTGAGCAGACGGGCCTTGGTGCTGTCTAGCACAAGCCTCCTGAGCCTCTCCGGTGGGATGATCTCAAGTCTGTGTGAAAGCTTTTCGTAAAGCACCTCGCCCAAGTAGGTGGGCCTCTCTACGTACACCACCGCTATTTCGCCTGTTTTTATCTGCTGTATCACCTCCGCCGTGTGATCCAGGTCCAGCTCTCTTTCAAGAGTTTCCCTCAGGGCCTCGTCGAAGACCGGGGTTCCGCTGAAGGCCTCCACTAGTTTCGACATGCTTACGCTGTAGACGTCTGCCTCCTTGTCCACGGCCCCCATCCTCTTGGCCACGTGGAGGATCCTCCGCTTAAAGGAGCCGGACTTGACGAGGGCAGACCTTATCAGCTCGGCCGCTTCGCGGACGTCTAGGGCGGTGAGCCGGCGTATCTGCTCGCCTACAAGCTCGGCGGGCAGAGGCTCCGAGAACTGGATAATTATGCCGTATGGGTCTTGGTGGACCCCCACGGGCTTCTCCAACAGCTTTATGAGTAGCTCGCCCAGCAATTTCCCCAGCGTGCGGTTAACTTGGGTGCCAAACGCCGCGTGGACGATCACCACGTTGTCTCTAAACTGCTCAATAACCACTGTCCTGTCGTCGGGGACGGGGCCGTTGTGTTTGGCGAGCTCCTCCACCACGAATTTGGCGGTTTCTTCGCTGACGCCGAACTCCTCGGCAACTGTGCGGGGGTCTGCGCCTTTGTGTATCTTCCTGCGCAGGGCGCCTACCTGTTGAGCCACCTCGAAGGGCACAGGTATCTCCTCCCCCACCCAGCTGGGGATCGCCCCGGTGGGGTCCGACACCTCCGCCACCTTTATGCTTCTTTCCTCTATGCCCGCGATAAGCCAGGGCCTGCCGCGGAATATGAATTTGATCCCCACATTTCCGTACTCAGCCACGAAGGACTCGTCTAGCGTCCCGACAAGCTCCCCCGTGTTGGCGTTGATTACGGCGTACTGCCTCTCGTCTGGAATCATAGAAAGCGTTTCGTAGAAGTAGCGGTAGAAGCCGCGGCCTCTCGGCCTCGTCACGGTGTCGCTGTCTTCGAAATACATGGCTAGCCTGGGGTAGAGGTCCTGCATGAACTTGACCACCCTCCTGAGCTCCTCGAGGGTTAGGCCTCTGTATGGATGCGCCTTTTTTATGACGTTGTAGAGCTCCTCCAGCTTCCACCGCGGCTTGAGTAGTAGAAAGGCTACCACCTGGTTGACCAACACGTCGTAGGGCTTGTGCGGGATCTGCGTAGGCTCAATTAAGCCATCCCTCGCCCGCTTCACGATAACCATGGACTCCATCACGTCGTTTACATCCTCGCCGATTATGACGCCCTTCGGCACAGCCGACAACCTGTGGCCGCTTCTGCCAACCCTCTGAAGGAGGCGGGTCACCTGGTGCGGCGATATGTACTGTATGACGAGGTCGACGTGGCCTATGTCTATGCCCAGCTCGAGGCTCGACGTGGCCACAACGGCCTTCAGCTCCCCCCTCTTCAGCCTGTCCTCCACGGATATGCGGACCATCTTGGAGAGAGAGGAGTGGTGTACAGCCGCCGGCAGGTCGCTGAAGAGATACGAGAGACGGAAGCCGAGGAGCTCCGCCATGCTCCTGGTGTTGACGAATATAAGCGTGCTCCTGTTCTCCTCCACCAGCTTCTTGATGATACGGAGGCGGGCGACGACGTCGGGGTGGAAGCCCGAGGACTCCGCCAGCTTGTAATCCTCATGCGTGGGCTCCGGCTTCACCACGTCTAGTTGCATATACCGGGTGAAGTTTACCAGCACGACCTTAAAGGGCCTGTCGTTCCCCACGAGGAACTTGGCCACCTCAACCGGGCTCCCCACCGTGGCTGAAAGCCCAACTATCTGGAAGTCGCGCCCTATGTGGTGTCTCAGCCTCTCCAGCGCTATGCTCAGCTGGACGCCCCTCTTGTCCTCGGCGAGTTCGTGAACCTCGTCAACGACAACCCACCTAAGCTCCTTCAGATGCTCCAACAGGCGGCGGCCCGTCAAAATAGCCTGCAACATCTCGGGGGTGGTTATCAATATGTGCGGCGGCGTCTTGCTCTGCCTCTGCCTGTCGGCCTTATCCGTATCGCCGTGTCTCACATCAACTCGGAAGCCGACCCTCTCGCCCCACCACCTAATCCTGTCGAGGAGGTCCCTGTTGAGCGCCCTAAGCGGAGTTATATACAGCACGTAGATGCCGGGCTTCTCAACCCCCTGCTCAAGCATCTTAGACAAGATGGGCAACATCGCGGCCTCCGTCTTGCCGCTTCCCGTAGGCGCGATGATCAGCACGTTGCGGCCCTCCAGTATCTCAGGTATAGCCATTTTCTGGGGCTCAGTCGGCTCCTCAATCCCCCTCTCCCTCAAGGCCTCTTGAATCAGCGGGTGAAGCAGGTGGAAAACCACGCAAAACAAAAGGTTTATTAAATTATACTTAAGCGCCGTGTATGTCGAGACCGGCGCTTCTCCTCGCCGCATTGCTCGCGGCGTTTGCGCTGGCGCAGACCCTCATAATCCACGGGCCTTCCGGCAACTTCACAGCCACGGTGAGAAACAACACGCTTACTGCAGACGGCGACAGGTTGCCGCTTCCCAACGTGCCTCTCGGCTGGTACTTCAACGGGTCTTTCACCGTCTTCGGCATCTACTACGGGAACCCGGCTTGCAGCCTCGGCACTTACCCCAACGCCCCCAGGTTCTACATATCCTGCACCGCGGGGACAGACATGGTTGTGGTGGCGGTGAAAGACCCCAAGGCCAAAATCACCTGCAGAGACAAGAATAAACTCCTCAACCCCACACAAGCCACACAACACGTGGAGATCTACAGCACCAAAAGCCTAAGCATTGAGTGTGAATCTACGTTCTCGGCCGTCGTGTCGACCCCCACTGCGCTGATCGGCGTGTTGGCGGGGATGACCGTTGCGTCGGCTGTGCTTGTGCTGGCTATGGGGGTTCTACTGCTACGGCGGGCTCTCCTCAAACAGTAGCATCAGCGTTTTTTCGGTGACCATGCCGATAACCGCGGTGCCTTCCTCGTTCACAACGGGCACGCCGCCGACGTCGTACTCAAGCATTTTCCTTATTATATCAACGATGGGGTCGCTGGGCTTAGCCAAGAAGATGGGGGCCTTCGCTATGTCTATCGCGTAGGTGTTCACCACCTCCTCCACGGCCCCCTGCTTTATCTTCTCTATCGTGTCGTCTGCCGCGAAGTACTTAAGCACGTCTTTAGCGTGTAACATGGCTATCACCTTCCCCGTCTCGTCCACGATGGGGTACCGTCTGAACTTGTAGATTGTGATGCCCTCCAAGACGTCCATCACGGTGGAGTAGGGGGTTAGGACGTATACAATCCGCGTCATCACGTCGCGCACCCTGTGGGGAAAGTCGAGCTGAGACGCGATTTTCAACACGTCCCACTCTGTGAATATGCCGACCAGCCTCCCCGCCTCGTCTACTATCGGCATCGAGCCGAAGTTGTGGCGGAGAAACAGCGAGATCACCTCGCTTATGGGAGTGCGGGGACGCGCCGAGACGACGCTCCTGGTGCCCACCTCTATCACGCTCTTCATGTATATATCGCTGTAGAGAGAACCCTCCGAAGTTCTGTCGCTTATCCACGAATAAATGGCGTCAAGTATGTCAAGCATAGTTATGATGCCCACAAGCTTATCGCCGCGTACAATAGGCAACCTTCTTATGTCAAGGCTCACCATGGTCTTCATGGCGTTTACAACCTTCTCCTTCTCCCCCACAGTGACCACGTTCCTGGTGGCAAACTCGTAAACAGGTTTGCTAAACATGTCCACGTAACCCAACACTTCCCATTATTTAAAAATTGCTAGAGATAAGCCACCTGGCAAGCGCCGCGAAGGCCCGGCCCCGGTGCGACACGGCGTTTTTCGCCTCCTCGCCCATCTCGGCGTAGGTCAGGGAGCCCCCCTCGGGGATAAATATGGGGTCGTAGCCAAAGCCCCCACTCCCCCTCGGCTCCTCCGCTACACGGCCGCGGGTCTCCCCCACAAATACGCGGACCTCCCCGCCTAGACACAGGGCGACTGCGCACCTAAACACCGCAGACCTGTCGGCGACGCCCTCCAGCAACTTCAACACGCCCCTGAGCCCGATGGTTCTATAGACATACTCAGCGTAGGGACCGGGGAAGCCCCCCAGCGCGTCTATGTAAAGCCCGGTGTCCTCAACCGCCGCGTAGTCGCCGTAGCGGGGGCACAGGAACTCGGCGGCTTTCCGGGCCACGGCAACCACGTCGTCTTCTTGCACCTCCACCTTCTCCGCTTCTAGCCGCTCCACCGCAATGCCGAAAGGCGCGAGGATGGACGAAACCTCTGCTAGTTTATGAGGGTTGCCGGTGGCGATCCTGATCTTCACTGCCAGAAACGGCCTTACGTTAGGCGAGGCCCATCCGCTCTTTAACCCGCGCCAACAGATCGTGTTCTGGGGGCACCCCCACGAACTCCACGTCGCCGACGGCCGCGTCCTCCGCCTGGAGGATCACCGCGGGCACGCCGGTTACGCCGTAGATGTCTGCAATGTCGGGGTTCTCATACGCCTCCACAACCATAGATACGACCTTCCCCCTGCTCTCGTAGGCAAACATATTCGCGAGCAACGCGGCGTAGGGGCAGTAGGGGCAACTGGGGGTCACCACCGTTAGAACATATACGCGTTTAGGCGCGTTCTGGGCCAAGGTGGCGAGCTCAGTCCTCGTCTTCTGCCTCAGTCCCGTCTTGCCGGTGCTGAGCCTCACCACAGTCTCGATGAACGCCCTCACCTCCTCCCCCATCGGGGCCCCGAGATATCTGATGAAGCCGTCTCCGAAATATACGCTGGGCACCCGCTGGGGCTCCACGCCGAACTTCTTAAACGCCTCGGCGTCTTTTTCAAAGCTGTACTTATTCACCTTGAGCTTCCCCGGCGGCGCCAGCTGGGTCAACAAGTCGAGAAGCTCCTCCGTAGGCACACACCAGTTCGTCTCGCGGCCCGCGCAGTTGCCGCTTGTGAAGAAGTTTATCTCCACGGGGTTCTCCATCTGAGAAAGCATCTCCTTAATTATGTCCTTCGTCTCCTCGTCGACCTCGATGTGAGGCACCTCCTCAGGTCCACCTATAGGCACAGCCATACGCAGAAAAACGAAATAACTATATTAAACTTATCGCCCCCTACTTCCGCGACCTCTTCTTCGCCGACTTCTTCCTTTTCCTGGCCTTCTTCTTACGTGTCTTCTTTTTCTTTTTCCTGCTCTTCTTCTCCTCAGCCTCCTTCGAAGCGATGTTTTCAAGCATTTGGAAAACCTGGTCGATGAACCCCCTGTATTTCTCCACCTTGTTCTTCACGTCTTCCAGAGAAAGCGAGGCCTCGTTTTTCCACGCGGTTATGTCTAACACAAACCCCACGCCGTCGACGTATCGCCACGGATCCAGCGTCTGCTCCCTCAGCTCCCGCACCACGGCTGGGCCGGCCTTTTTCTCGTAGGGAATCACAGCAAATACGTGCCCGGTCTCTGGGTCCTCCGCAACCACAAGCTTGCCTCTCTCCCCCGCGAGCTCAAACAGTACCTGAGACACGGAGAGAGAAAAAACCTGGTATATATTATTGAAGGTAGTCGGGCGGTATGGAGCCGATGAGCTTCTTTATGGCCTCAACGCTCTGCATGAACTTCTGCCTTTCCTCGGGCGCCAGCTCCACCTCCAAAATCCTCAACACGCCGCCTCTGCCAAGCACTATGGGCACCTCCACGGGCACGTCGTCGACCCCGTACTCCCCCTTAAGGACCACAGAGGCTATCAACGACCTCCTGGCGTCGCGCTTAATCGCGTCAACCATCACCGCAAGCCCGGCGCCGGGGCCCCAGTTGGAGGAGAAGCCCCTCAGCTCCGTGATTCTGGCGCCGGCCTTCACGGTCTCCTCCACGACCTCCCTCAGCTGGTCCTCGGCGAGTAGCTTGCTCAAGGGCACCCCATGTACGAAGCTCTTGCTGGGCACGGGGAACATGCTTTCGCCGTGTTGCCCCAGCACAATCGGCAGGATGGAAGCCGGGGATATGCCCAGCTTCTTAGCGGCGTAGTACGCCAGACGGCCCGCGTCCAACACGCCGCTGAAGCCTATGACCCTCTCCCTTGGGAACCCGGTGGCCTTCCACATGACGTACGTCATTGCGTCAAGCGGGTTAGTGGTCAGGATAACAATGGAATCGGGCACGTACCTCCTGATCTCCTTCCCTATCTCATAAACTATCTTGGCGTTTGCCTCTACCAGCTGCTCCCTCGTCATGCCGGGCTTCCTGGGGAGCCCCGCGGTCACCACGACTACGTCGCTACCTGCCATGTCTTTGTAGTCGTTTGACCCGAAGTACTCCACGTCTAGGCCGAGGATTGAGCTCATGTGGTTCATGTCCAGTGCCTCTCCTTGGGGCAGGCCCTTCACTATGTCTATCAGCGTTATTTTGGAGTCCACCTTCATCAGCCCCATTATGACCGCAGCCGCCGTGCCGACCCTGCCGCTTCCGATTATCGTTATCATAAGTGAGGAAACGACTTAGATAAAATGCGTTTTTCAACAAAAAGTCGAAGCCTAACTAGCCAAAAATTACAACTTCCCCCTGCTCAGCACCCTGGCGGCTACTATGAGCGGGTGCCACACCGGCGCCGCGTCTGGCATGTACCCTATGTCGGTAAAGAATAGGTCCGACACCGTGTAGCCCGACTGTATAGCGACTGCCATCACGTCTACATAGGAGGCAACCACCTGGCTCCTGCCCAGCACCTGCGCGCCTAGGATGCGGCCCGTCGACTCCTCGGCGATTAGCTTGACGTGGACCGTCTCGGCGCCGGGCATGTAATGCGCCTTCGTCCTGGCCTTGATCAAGGCGCTCTGCGTCTTGTAGCCGAGTTGCGAGGCCTCCCTCTCGGAGAGGCCCGTCCTCGCGATGAAGAGGCTGTGGAACCTCGTCACGGCGGTGCCCACCACGCCGGGGAACCTCATCACGCGTCCCTTCACCGCGTTTCCACCGGCGACCTGCCCCTCCTTGTTTGCCGTAGGCGCCAGAGGAATCCAAACCCGCCTGCCCGTGACTCTGTGCGTCTTCTCCACGGCGTCTCCGGCGGCGTAGACGTTAGGAACGGTGGTCTCCATGTATTCGTTTACATATATCGCCCCAGTTTCGCCCAGCTTGGCCCCGGCCCTCACCGCCAAATCCACGTCAGGCCTCACGCCGACGGCAAGAACCACCTCATCCACCTGGTACTCCCCCTTCTCCGTCACCACCTTGTTTACGTGGCCCGCGCCTCTAAACTCCACCACCTTCTCGCCTAGGTGGAGCTCCACGCCTCTGCCCCTCATCTCCTCCGCCACCACGGCGGCTGTGTCTGGATCAAGCGAGGCGGGTAGCACCTGGTCAAACATCTCAAACAGGAGGACCCTCTTTCCCATGTCCAGCAACACGTCGGCCATCTCAACGCCGATGTAGCCGCCGCCGACCACAGCCACCGTCTTAGCCTTCTCCAGATGGCCCTTCAGGTCAGGCACCTCGTCGGGGTGCCTCAGCGTGAGTATGCCCTTCAGGTCGGCGCCTGGTATCTTGGGTACAAGCGGCTTGGCGCCGGTGGCTATGACCAGCTTATCCCACTGAATCTTCTCCTCTGAGCCCCCCCTCTTCACCGCTACAATCCGCTTGTCCACGTCGATGTCTACAACCGCGGACCTCACCAACACCTTTATGTTCCGCTCCTTCTCGAACTCCTCAGGTTTATACGTCATCAGCTCCTCGTGGCTCTTCACAATCCCCCCTATGGCGTAGGGCATCCCACACGGCGCGTGTGTGATCATGGAGCCCCTCTCGATCAAGATAACCTCGGCGTTGGGATCCAGCCTCCTCGCCCTAGCAGCGGCGGAGGCGCCGGCGGCGCCGCCTCCGACAACAACCACCCTAACCATAGGAGGGAGGCGATGTCCCCCTTTAAAACATTACCTACACCCAGCGTATGCAAGCACAGACTCCACAAAGTGCTTGAACTGAGGCGCCGTCATGAAGCCGGGCGCAACCTCCACCGGACGACCCTCAACAAAGGCCACCGTGGCGGGGGTTCCCATTACCCCGAGCGCCGCCGCTATGTGGTAGAACTGCTCCACGTCGGCCTTCACGAAATTGGCGACGTCTCGATACCTCTCGCCGACCTGCCTAAAGATGGGGTCAAACATCTGGCAGTAGGGGCATGTCTTCCCGAAGAACATCACAAAGGCGACCTTGCACCCCATGACCGCGTTCCGCAACTGAGCCTCGCCCGCCACCACGTGGCCCGTAGCGTAGTTCAGCTGGCAACACCTAGGAGCCCTCTCCCTGCCCGTGAGCTCAAGCGCCTTCTTCCACAGAAGCCGATCAACGTCGTCCACGGAGACTAACAGACATCCACATAAAAACCTTTGTAGCGCTATCCGCCGCTTAACGCCGCGCACCTCACCGGCTGTACTTCTTAACGATATTCAAGATCTGCCAGTACCTAGATTCGTCATAGGGGCGTAGGTAGGTGGCGTTGATCCACAACGTGTCGTTGGGGCCCTGCGCTCGCATCCACAGCACCACGCCGCGCCAGATGCACACGTCGAGGTCCCTAGACATAGATGCGGCGTGAGGGAGCGAAACCGCCACGCCTTTATACCTATATACCACGCCCCTCCATCCCAAGTGTTCACATGGGCCGGCTTCGGTCCCGCCGGGTGGTAGCTTAATAAAGGGAGAAAGCCTGAGGTCGAACGGCAGGCTGGGGCCGCTACTGGGGCCGCAACCGCCGTCGGGGACGCACATTGCCGTGTAGACGCGGCCGCGTTCAGTAGCCGCGTAAAGCGTATATTCCGTGGCCGTCAGCCGCCGAAACTCTGTGTAGTTCTCCTCGCCAACGCCCAACACCCACCGCGCAACCTCTACAACCTGCCAGTAGCCGTTTCATACACCGCCGCCACGGCGTACTCCACCTCGTAGTTACGGGGGTCCACCCCGCCCCGCCAACTCACAACCAGCCACAACAGAAGCAAAGCCGCCGCGACAAGCAATAAAATGCCGACTCGCATACGAAAAAGTGTACCTCCCATTTTAATCTGTTAACTTTACGATGGTGTTGAGTGGTTTGAATTCGTAATCTTTTAGGTAGTGTATGAGCTGGGCGCGGTGTATGTAAGCCCCATACCTAACCCCAGGCGGCGCGTCGGTGGAGACATGGGCTGAGTAAAGGGGAACTCCGCCGTACACCTGGAAGTTTAACGCCACATATACTTTCTCCACGAGACTCGCATAGGGCCCGAGCACCCGCTTTACGTAGGACCCCACGGGGAGGCCGATGCCGATCCTGTTGCCGACGTCGAGTAGCGGCTCGTTTATCAGAAACTCTAAGAACCAAATCACATTGCCGCCTCCTCCTCTGCCGTCGTCCCCGAGGAAGCTCAGATGTTGAACAGGCTCCGCCGCGTCTAACACCCCGGCCGGGACGTAGTCGAGGGCGTTAAACGTCTCCGTCGTTTCTATATGAATGGGGTTCTGGACTGCCCAGACGTCGCTGACGAGACAATTTGTGTAGACTTCGATAACTGAAACCCTTGACCTGATGTTGTAGAACACGATTGAGGCCGATTGGCCGTCGCTTGTGATTGTAAATTTCCTCCCCTCTTGCTTCCGGAGGGTGCCCGTGCTCCAGCTGTATATGCTACTTATTCTAGCTGAGGTGCCGTAACCAAAGCTGACTGCGCCGTGGGCGTTGAGCGTTAAAGCAACGCCGTCCACAACATAGCTAAATGTCACGTCGCCGTCTCCAAAGGCATTGCTTGACTGGTCTATTAAGCCCACGGCTGGAACCCAGTTGGTGATGTCTACATAGGAGTCGTAGACCAGTTTAGCTTCGGGACATACGGTGAAGGAGGTGCTGGCGGCGTGTCGTTTTTGCCTCCCCCTCACTACGTAGGTTCTGTTGGTGAATCTGGGATTTTCTAGAAGCGCTGTGTAGGGCAGTGCCTCCCCGGGGGTGGAGATGGGAAGTATGGTGAGCAGGGTGTTTTCGGTTTTAGGCGGCTCGCCCCGCCCGCTGAGGAACTCCTTCCACTTATCTACACGGTGGGCGAGTTCCCTCTTCGGCAGTCTCAGCCTTCCCCGTATGTAGATCTCCTCGGCCTCGCCTGTCGGCTCCCAGAAGAGAAGCGCCGAAAACTCCGCCGGGTTGCCTGCCTCATCTACAAACCTCAACTCCACCTCGCCGTCGCTGGGAGCCTCACCGATCTTCTCAAACCACACGCCTCTAGTTGCGGCATGTCTCTGCGTATATGGTTGAGAAATTTCGTAGTCCCATCTGAGGAACGGATACAGCGTAGCCATCGCTCCAAGCGATAGACCGAGCCCGATGAGACCACGTCTCGTTATTTTTCTCGCTATCACACCTCCCTAAACGTATTAATGTATATATTAAGTATTCTGGGCGTGCTTATTTCTCCGTTCTGCGTTTCGCTTGCGTCGCATACCGCAGGAACCCGGCTTGATATAAGATCAATCATTAGCACAGAGGCTTCTTTACCTGTTGGAATCTTTTTGGTGCTTAGATGGCGGCACTTTGATTGCGTCGGCGGCGCCGAGGATGGGGGATCCGCGCCCAACTGACCCCTCCGATGATGCGGGGTTCACCCTGTTATCTAGGTCGTCCTCTCCGTGATCGGCCCCGTGTCCTCTTTGCCGTCGGCGCTTCACCGCGTCCTACACGCTGTGCAGGCAGTTAGGCTTTTTCGAAAATCACTTAAAATGGCACAGATCCCGTTCCGTGTCTTTCGACCCGGAGGTTGTGGGGGCCACGGCCGCGAGGTTGCTTAGGTTTATTAGGGTGGAGCACACGGTCTTCACGCTCCCGATGGCATACGCCGCCGCCCTCCTCGCGGGGGGCCATATGG
>Ga0209740_1000110_pt1 | contig 13701 bp, 4 predicted proteins | sample ConCONMetagenome_FD_184733 | JGI IMG/M metagenome (GOLD analysis project Ga0209740, IMG submission 184733) | Hot spring microbial streamer communities from Conch Spring, Yellowstone National Park, USA - CON_C (SPAdes) (version 3) | ecosystem: Environmental > Aquatic > Thermal springs > Hot...
ACCCTCGCCACCGCCTCCACAAACAGCTCCACGAGGCGCTGAACAGTTATCTTGACATGTTCAAATACATCCTTCGCCCCCTCATACAGCGCCTTCGCCGCCCTCTGCACATACTCAACCGCCTCCCTAAACTGACCAACCTCCGCCAACGCCACAGCCGACGCGACAGAGGAGACAACGGCCTCTGAGTAGAGGCCGCTGTACACGGAATACAGCACCGCGGCGGAGAGCCCGGCGAAGGCAGTCGTCCTCAGCGCCTTCTCCACCGTGTAGATGCCCCTCAGCGCATCCCTCCTGTACCGCTCCCCAGCCCTAGCCAGTACATCGATAACCTCAAGCACAAACTGCTTAATGCGGTACTCGGCGTCTGGGATGCCGGCCTCCTCCGCCTTCTTTACGGCTTCTCTCACAGTGTGTTCAATCATCTTAAAGAGCAACTCCCCATCCCTCGTCTGATACCCCTCGAAGAAGTAGAACAACGCGTTGTACACATGCCAGGCAGCGTCTGGCGACGCCATAAGCCTCCCGAAGGAGCTCAACACGTCGCTGGCCACCTCGGCCAAGATGTGGGCAAACTCCGGCTCCCTCGCGGCCGCCTTCTCCAGCCGGGCCTTTATCTTCGCCTTGACGAAGCCCTCCGCCTTAAAAGCCGCCTCTTTGTCTAGAACAACGCCGAACCTCTGCACCAGATGCTCCACAGCCCCAAACCTCTCCGGGATGACATCGGCAACAGGCGCCTTCGGCTTTTCGCCACGTCTTAAACCACGTACCTCAACCGCCCCCGCGGCAGGCTTAACCACCTCCTGCCTGACAGCCTCCGCCCTCTTGACCTCAGCCGGCTTGACAGCCTCAGGCTTGGCGGCCTGCTTTTCAACCTCCCGTCTTAAACCACGTTCCTCAGGCCTCTGAACCTCCACAGCCGGCCTCTCAGCCGGCTTAGCCTCAGCCGGCTTAACAGCCTCGGGCTTAACTGTGTCCGGTCTCTGGGCTGGCTTAGTCTCGGGCTTAGCGGCCTCCGGCTTCGGAGGCGGTGGGAACAGCTCTTCATATGTGAACTTGGCGCCTACAAAGGCGTTGAAGAGCTCCACCGCCTTTCTCGCCACTGCCGGCTTCTTCGGCGTGTAGGGCGCGGCCATCCGCTCAAACCACATGTTTACGGCGGTGACCCACGCGGCTCTGAACTCAACCTCGCCCTCGGCGTTGCCCACAAGCCTAAGCCAAAAGAGCGGAGCCAGCTCCACCGGAAGCCACCTCCCCAAAGCCAGAAGCTCGCCGAACTCCTCCTTAGTCCTAAACCCCCTCCCAGCGCCGCTCTTCAGATAAGTCTCAAACTCGTCAGCCAGCCTAAACGCCAGCCACGTCAAATACAACTCGTCGTGGCGCTCCCAAACCCTAGACTCCGGCTCGCCGTACCTCTGCCTAAGATACTCAAGCGCGGCTTCGGCCCTCTCTCTGTCGAACTCGTACACGACCTGCCAAAGCGTTCTGTTGAGCCTTGCCTCATACAGCTCCCGCACTATTTTCCTCATCTCGTCGTAGTTCCTGGCCTTGAGAGCCTCGCCAAATTTAGACAAAGGCTCCTCAATAGAGAGCCTATCGATGGAATAGGCCACGATCAACTCACCCTCCCTAACCGGTTGTCTATCCCTAAGCACAAACCAGAGGAAGGCCTCAGGCACAGGCCACTCCACCGCGCGGATCCTCGCAACGCCATCACGCGCCCCATCCACATACTCAACCACAGCCTTCTCCACTGCCGACAGATCGAAGCCAAAAGGCGCGGCCACGTAGCTGGTGTGCCACTCCTTAGGCACCCCCTCCTCGAAGGAGACCGGCCTCTTTATCTGCCGTACCTCCCAACCAGCCTCCCCCGCCCTCCTCGCCAGCTCTGCATCCTCAGTCCAGTATGCGACGTACGGCTCAAGCCTCCCCCGCCAGCCGTCTCTGGCATACCACCCCACCACCTCCTCCGGCATCACAGAGAGACCGAGCAATAACGCCCTCACCGCCGCCTCCCTCCCAATCCTCAGACCTGTGTCTCTGGCGAAGTGCCTCATCCCCTCGTGCATTTCATCAACCGCGTCTTCCAGCCTGTCGCTTCTAACGAAGCGCTCCGCCGCCTTGGCGCCGTACGCCTTAAGCAACTCATCCACAGCCTTGGTCAATTCATCCGTAGAGGCCTCACCTCTCTGTACCCTTCTGGCAGTCTCTACTACCTGCTTGACGTAGTCCCTCAGCTCGCCCCACTCGCCGTTGGCCGTGATGACCCGCTCCAGCACCTTCTCATAACCCTGGAGATCCATCTCCACGCCCCTCTTCACCCCGATGCCGACGTTCCTCAGCGTGTTGCGGACCAGCTCGTAGGTAGTCTCCTCTTCTTTCTTAGCCACGGCCTCCCTCACCGCCGGCGGGAGGGCATCCCACCTCTCCTCCACCGGCCTAGCCCAGAACCGCGCGTATTCGTTCAACGCCCTCTTCCCAGTTTCGTAAGCCACAAAAGACATCCACCTCGCTATCGAGTCTAGCCCGCCCTCCCTAGCGGCTTCGCCCAGCGCAAGAGCCGCCTCAGGCGAAAACTTGGCAACTGCCTCCACGGCAGATATGTACTCCCTCCTCGCGTTTACATACTCCTCATACGCCGGCTTCAGTCTCTCCTCCACAGCCTTCAACACCGTCTTCACGTCTTCGCCCTCCGCCTCTATGCCCAGTGCCTTGAGGGCGGCCTTCAGCTCCTCCAGCGCCTTAAGGGCCTGCTCCTTGTCCCTGGCCTTCAGCGCCTTCTGAAGCGCTTGATACGCCCTCTTCACCTCTCTAGAGGCGTGACGCGTGTCGCCTTTAACCAACGCCAGGTAGACAGCCGCCCTCTCCGCCGCCTCTCTCAGCCTGCCGTAGTAGGCCGTCAAGACGTCCTTAACAACTCTCGGCACCGCCTCCTCTACGCGCGACTTCGGAGGCGGCAGATGCGGCCCTGCCTCTGAGAAGAAGCGGCTAGCCTTCTCAAGGTCGTACACCGGCGGTATCGGCTCCGCCTTAGCTCTCAGTATCTTCTCAAACTTGTTGTACACCCTTTCAGCGTCTGCTATTCTGACCGCAATCTCGCCCAGCTCCTTCGGCAGTTTAAGCTCGTCGACCCAGCTTATGACGCGCCTCACGTCTACGGCGCGTATCATCTTCTCAGCCACGGCCTCGGGATCGCCGGCGAAGGCACGCGCCGTCAAGCCGAAGTACTTCATACCAACTTCGCGGACGTCGTGCCCCCCGACGAAGTCTCTCACCTCGCCCAGATAGGCCCTATACCTCGCCCGGGCGTCCGCCAGATACTTCTCCGCCTTCTCCCTAGCCGTCTCCTGCATCTCCTTGGCCCTCCTCTCCAGCTCCAGGCCAGCCTCTACGCTCCCCGGCGTCCCCTCCTTCAGAAGCGCCTCCGCCTCACGCATAAGAGCCTCCGCCCTCCTCTCGGCGCCCTTGAGGTAGGTCTGCACGAGGCGCACCTCCTCATACGCCGCCTTAGCCCTCAACACGGAGGCCAGAAGCTTAAGCTCATACGCCTCAGCCTCAAGCCTCTTTGCAGTCTCGTCTGACGCAGTCTTCGCCTCAGAAAGCATCTGCGCGGCTTTGGCCATTATGAGCGACGCCGCCTTGTCGAAAAGCTGTATCTTGGCACCCCTAACAGTCATCTCCGACAGCTCCCTAAACGGCCTCCCCTCGCCCTTATAATACGCCTTCAACCCCCTCACCACCGCCTCACTGCTGAAGTCCCCCAGCCACTTTATCATCTTCCCCGCATAGCTGAAGCCGCTGGTCAATCCCAGCGGCGCCCCGGCCTTCACCGCGCTTGTCCTGGCGTGTTCAAAAGCCGTGTTCAAATACGAGCCGTACTCCACGAAGAGGCCGTACCACTTTCCATACGTCGGCTGGAGGACGTCGGGGCCGAGGCGGTCTACGATGTATGAATACATCGGCGCCCTAACCAAAGACCTAACCCACTCCTGATCCACCAGATGCTTAACCTCGTCGTAAATCGGATTTCTAAAGACCTCCCGGCCCTCCCTAAGCTGGTATAACGAAACCTCAGACAAAGCTCTAAACAGCCTGTCCACCTCCTCAAGACCCAGCACCCTAGCCGCGCCCCTGGCATGGCCGAAGTCGGCGTCGGCGCGGGGACGCCTCACGTATTCCAGAAGCTCAAGGGCGCCGTATATTCTAGCCAATTCGCGCTCCAGCTCGCCAAGGGCCCTGGAGACGTTTTTTGAGGACGGCCTCTCCAACGCCTTGACGACCTTTTCGAGGCCCAGCCGCTCCGCCGCCTCTCTAGCCTTCTGGACCTCCCCCTCCAGCGGCTCAAGCCTTGCCTTCTTCTCCTCGATAGCCTTTAGAATCTTGTCAAGTTCCACAACCGCCTTTTCGAAGTCTCTCCTCTCCAGAGCCTTAAAGGTCACGTCGAAGACGGCTCTGACGTCCTCCGGAGCCTTCTTAAGCGCCTTCTCCAACTCCCTCACCTTTTTGTCGATGCGCGCCGCTGACTCTAGCGACTCCCTTGCCTTCCCCAGCGCTATGACCAGCTCGTTGAGCTGTCTCTGCCGCTCAGCCAGCTTCGGAAGCTCAGCCTCAAGCGCCGGGAGGACGGAGTAGTCTCCTGCCTTAACCTTCTCCAATAAAGGCATTAGATGCGGCGCAACCAGCTCCACCACCGGCTTGACGTCGTCGATAAGCTTGACAAGCCTCTCTTCTACATCGCGCTTAGCCGCCACAGCCTCCTTAGCCTCCCGCGCTAGGGATGCCAGCGCAGAGTAGTAGCTGTACTCAGCAACCTGCCTCACGACTGCCTCATCTCTCAGCTTTGCGATCAGCCTCTCCGCCTCCTCCACTGCGGAGGAGAGCCGCTGTTTAGTCTCCTCAGGCGCCCTCCAGCCCACCGCCTCTACAATTTTAAACACGGCTTCAGCTGTCTTTGCCAGCGCCTCTGCCTCTTTCCTCAAGCCGCGGCTCTCGAAATCCCTCACAACCGCGGCCACCTCAGCCGAGAAGACCCGCCTAAACGCCTCAGCCCTCTCCTCGGGAGGAACCTTAAGCGCTTCTGCAAGGGCCTTAACGAACACGGGATAGACGTCTCCAGCATTTTTCCTCACCTCCTCCACTGCCCTAAACAGCAAGGCGGTTTCGGCCATGCCGAAGGCCTCCGCCGCCTTAGCAACCTTCTCCACGTCGGCTCGTTGCAGAGCCGCCGGCAGATCCGCCAAGCCGCGTAGAGCCACAACAGTCTCCTCCACCTCCCTCACGGCGCGTTGCTTATACTCCGGCGAGCCGAGGCGTCTAGGCTCAAGGCCGAGATGTTCCAACGCCTTGGCCACAGGCTCTACATCTCTCATGGCGGTTAACCGCTCCTTGACAGCCTTCTCGGCCGCGTCTATGAGAGAGAAGGCGCGGCCGTAGTCCCTGCTGACTGCCGCCTCAAGCGCTGTCTTGATCGTGTCGGCGTTTAAGGCCTCAGCCCGCGTGGAAAGTTCAGAGATCTTTCTGCCCACCGCCTCAGCCTCGCGGCCGAGGGCCGCCGCCCTCCTTACCCCCTCAGCCGCCTCCGCCGTCAACACCTCTGCAACCGTAGAGGCCAGGCCCTTAACCTCTCTCGCCAGCTCCTCAACATTCTGGAGGTGCCTCAGCTCTCTATACACGTTAAGCGCCTCAGTGGTGAAGAGGCTGTGTAGAAACTCCAGCTTGCCCAACACTTCGCCGCCGCGTTTCGGCGATAGGAGAGGCCTCAGCCTCTCCACTGCGCCCCAGCCGCCAGCGTATACCTCCTCCGCAATCCTCTGAGCCGCACTCCTCACCCGCTCCGCGGCGTCGCGCATCACCTGTTGCTCCAACTGCTTCGCCGCCTCCTCCGCCTTCGCCTTAACACCTCGGCGAAGCGAGATGCATCTCTTGACTGACCCACAGCCTTAACAGCCTCCTCGAAGGTCCTCCCGACGGCGGGGAGCACGACTGCGACGTCCTCCACCGCCCTCCAGCCCACCGCCTCGGAGATTTTGGCCAGCTCCCCGGTGGCGCGCCTTATCTTCTCCACCGCCTCCACGTCCCCCCGCCTTGCGTGCTCCTCCACCAGCCTCTCCACCCGCTCCATAAACGCCTCGCGGAACACACGCTCCCTCCTCCCAGGCGCCTTCATTGCCTCTGTGAGGGCCTCCTCGAAGGCCCGCACCACTTGACGCACCTCAGGCACCTCCCTCCTAACGACCCTATGGCCCTCCAGAAGGTCTTTAACGAAGAAGAACTCCTCTCTAAACTTCCTAAAGATTTCTGTAGTTTCTTGCAGAACCTCCCTCCTCAGCCTCTCGGCGTCGGCCGTAAGCCTCTCCACGGCTTGAGGCGTGAGGCGGAGCTCCTCCGCCCTCTCCAACATGCGCACAATGCGGCTGTATTCAACGGCCTTACTCAGCACCTCCAACGCCTTCTCCTCAACGCGGAAGCCGGCCAGGTATTTAGCGTATTCGGCTGTGAGGACAACGTCAGACTTGATCCTAACCGCCTCGCGCGCGTCCAGCGGCCGCTCGTGGACGTATGAGAGGCTGTGCTCAACAGCCTCCCAAGGCCTCCCCTCGTAGACGTCCACGACCCTAAAGCGGACGCCCGCCACAGCCCACCTCTCGCCGTGGACGTCTCTAGGCACCCAGGCCTCGAGGAGTGCTTCGCCCTCCTCTGCGCTTCTGCCACCCAGCACGATTCCACGGGCGGCTCCTGCCAGCTTAAGCGTCGGTAGCTGCTCCTCAATCTTCCACTTCACGACTTCAGCCGCTATCTCTCGTGTGTCGTACCTCGTAGGCGCCACTGCGTAGTGCGCCTCTAGGAACTTCTCGGCGCTCCTCAACACCTTTACGGCGGTGTCGAAGTCCATAAGCGCCAGGTGCTTAACAATGCCCTCAACGGAGGCGTCTCTGGGGATCAGAAGCGCCTTCCCCTCCGCGACGCGCTGAAGAGCCTCGTTCAGCGCCGCAACTACGCGGGCCCTAGGCGCCTTGTCGACAACGGCGAAGTGCCTAATCGCCTCGTTGAGACGTTCCGTGACGCTCTTCGCAACCTTCTCCAACCGCCCACGCTCCTTTTCGTCCAGCTTCGAGAGATCCTCCGTAAAGTACCTTCTCAAGACTTCGAAATGCTTCTGGAACTCTGTTGTGAATCTGCGGAAGTCGGCCAGCCCCTTCTCCGCCTCATGCGCCATCTTCTGCCTAGCCTTTTCGAACTCCTCCCTTGCCTGCTCCACATAGTGCGACACCGAGTGTAGCCTGGCCCAGCCCCACCTCATCTCCCGCATGTAGCCCTCCACGGCGGCGCGGAGGTTCAAATACACGGCGGCGTCCTCCGGCTTCACCTTCCCCTCGGCCACGAGTCGCGTAACCACATGCGGATCCAGGAGGAGCAGACCCCGCCACATATACGGCATTCTATCCAACCTCCACCAGAAGAGGTGGTAAGACCACGAGCCTCTGCTCGCCTCCACCCGCCCCTGCACCCACATGTCGAACCTCGGCGAAAGCTCCCTCAGCACCTCAATGATGTCTCCAGCGCCTAAGATGCGCCGAATCTTCCCAAGCACCTCCCGCCTCGCCCTCTCTTCCTCTTCAGTTCTGCGCCTCCAGTTCCTCACCCATTCCACATCCGCCCTCTCCTCAGCCGCCTTTTTCACGCGCTCCAGGGCTTCCTCCCTCGCCTTCGTCTTGATCTCCTCCCTAACCTGCTCCGCCGGGTCCCTCACGGCGATCTGCCTTCTCCAGAGCACGTAACGCCTGTAGTACTCCTTAAGGTCGGGGCTACGTATGCGCCTAAGCGCTGGGAAGCGCGACGCAAAGAATGAGTGGACCCTAGCCGCCGTGCGGACTGTTGTCCTCATCACCGGCCTCTTCACTGCAAGCCAAATGCGCATAAGCAACTTTCCTCTTATCGCCGCCCGGAAGGGCAGCCAGTAAGTCCAGTCCTGTATTACGCTGACAACGAAGCCGAAAACCGCCCTCATAGGCGTCGGGAAGTCGAAGAGAGCACCGAGGAACTCGAAAACGGCAACTATGGACAGAATCGTGACGAAAAGGACGGTGAAGAGCCAAGCCAACACGTTGCTCTGCGTCATCTGAACGTCCTCAAGGTTTTGTATGTTCCAAAGCGGGATCCCAGTGGCGTTGTCGGTCGGAGGCATCTTCATGTGAACATCGTAATACGGCTTGTAGGGCAGTGTCCGGTTGTTCCAAGGTATGCGCCACTGCTTCACGAAACCCGACAGATTAGCCGGCGGAGGAGGCGGAGGCGTTCCGAAGACGTATCTGAACATGTCTGCCTTGGCCGTAGCGACGGCCTCAGCCACCTTAGAATGCCCCATTGGGTAGGAGGCAACCCACCACTCCCTAGCCGGATACAGATTCAACGCGGCAGTGAGGTTCACCGGCGCGCGCCAGTCGCACATGACGCATCCAATTAGCACATTGCGGCCTATGTAGCTTGTGGGCGACGTGTAGAAAAGCGGCACGGCGGCGGGCGTCTGGTTTATAAACGCCAGATACTCCCTGACAGATGCGGCGGCCGCCCTGGCCAGAGAGGAGTTGCTAGCCTCAGCCCCAGCCAGGTAAGGCCCCACCCTGGCGAAGTATGACAAAGAGACGTTTCTAATGACTACAAGAGTCAAGTAGTTGTCTTTCAGAAGCTTAGTTAAATTATGCTCAACATCAGCCACAGACCTCCACCTCGGCTCTGCCGTTGGCACGAGGGCGGGTTGGCAGTAGTACTGGTGCTCCACGCCTTCTAGATACTCCACGACTCTCACCCCGTCTGTGTCGGTGTAGCTGGCCAGTATGTCTGGCAGGCTTCCTCCGTGTTGCGGGTGTTCAACATCTACGTAGCTCATCCACGTAAAGGCGTACAGCACCCGCGGCGGCCCTGGCACGGCTCTGAAGAAGGACAGCACCATGTACGTGCTGTTGCTGTGGGTGTAGCAGTATGCGCCGCTGGGGGGCTCGCCGTCGCCCCTCCACTCCCCGCGCTCAAGCCGGATCTCAACGTCCCACGTCCGCGTGACGACGGGTATCTGGCCCGTGTAGTTCTGCTCCTCCTCAGGCACCCAGGGACGGGTGTATATCGTGGCGTTGTATCGATACTGGCCGGAGCCCAACGTCTTATCTACACGGGCCCTCTGCCAGACGTCTCGCGATGACGAACACCACTGCACGCATGTACCGTTTTCGTACTCGCAACACCACTCGCAGGTCTCCACCCAGCGGTAGAGGCTGACAGATCTGCCGAAGACGGGCCGGGAGCTGTTCTGCACCGTGAAGTTGAACACAGAACGGACTACGCCGGCGACTGGGTCCACAGCCCGCTTCCTCCCCGTCCACAGGGAGAAGTTGTATATGCCCCTCCTAACCGTCGTGTCTAGGACGGCACAAGACGCGTTTCTGCCCATGGCGTTGAAACACCGCTCGCTGTCTGGCCCAGCCAGCCAGCCCCACACCCCGTTGTGTGCGTACGTGACGCCTTTGTCCACCACGCCGTGTCTATCCTTAGCGGTGTAGTTTATTGCAACGGCGAGGAGGCGCCAGTGAGACGGGACGTCTATCTGGAGGAAGTAGCTTCTGTAGCCGAGCCATTCGTGGAATTTACAGATGGCGCGGGTGAGGTTATCCGCCCGCTCCTTAAGCCTCTGCGCCTGGTCGGGGGGCATCAAGTAGTCTAAAAACTCCCGGAAGTCGCCGTAAGATATGCACCCGCCCTCTTGAGGCGCCGGCGCCGGGAAGTCGAGCCAGGTGTTTATGGCGGTTGTGTAGAGCCACGTCTTATTGCCGTAGGCCAAAGGCGTTATGGACCCAGCCGTGGTTGTTACCCAGTCGGTGCCGTTGAAGGCGGCTTTTTCAAACACTTTGTATCTCTCGGCTAGCTCCGGGGCAGTGGCCGCCGCCTTCTCCACATCGGCGGGGTTCAGCGGTACGCCGGTGGAGTTCAGCATGGTTGAGTTCAACGCCGTCAACACCTCCCGCATCTTCTCCCCCAGCTTAGTGGCGTTAGGCTTGATGAAGGTGTTGTTGTACCCGCCGAGAAAGAGGGTGTGTGGAGTGCCTTTAATGGCCGAGAGCGGCACCGGCGCGATGCCTGTGGCGTTTGCCGCCGTGGCGTTGAGCCACTTCGCCGTCTCCAGGCCCCACACGGCGAATTCCTTCCCTAGAGGCGCCAGGTAGTAGCCGATGTAAGAAGGCACAATCATAATCAGGGCGAAGAAGAGGAGGGCGCCCCCCAGCGCCCTGGTGGGGCCGAATATGACCGCCAGCAATGAAAGAGCCAGAAGCGGCACAGCCATCTTCACCGCCAGCCCAGCCATGAACTCAAGGAAGTGGAAGACCATGACGAAGGCTGTGGCGGCGTTGTAGGTGGTTAGGGAGATCTGCAGTACGGGATCTCCCACCTTTGATACGTATAGGGCGTATTTGGAGAGCTGGACGAGGGTGCCTCCCGGCACCAGCGACTGGATTATGTTAACCACAGTCTCCGCAGACGCCACCGCAAAGAGGGCTGTGTAAGACGCCTGCTGAACCGTCAAAAGCGCCTCAAAGGTTTCGTGTATTGCTCTGTAGTTCCTCTCCAGCGCCTCCTGCAACGACCCGGCTGGGTATGGGTATGGGAAGAACTCCTCCTGCCTCACCTCGAAGAGGGGTGGGAGGGGAGACCCCTGGGGTGTGAAGTAGGCTATTGTAAACATGGTCACTGTGGGCACTAGGAAGAGCGCAACTGCGCCTATCAACGCCGGGAGGGCCCACTTGGGGTCTCCCCTCAAAAGCATCACGAAGGCGGCTATGCCCACCAGCGCGATTATGCCTAGGTCCAGCATGTTAATCTAGCGCTAGGTGCGCACCTGCGTGGTCGAAGAGGCGGGAGGCGGCGTACGTCGCCACGCTCAGCACCAGCCCTATCAAGCCCAGCAGAACCATGGCTTGTATCAGCGGCACCGCGCCGAAGGGCGTGGCTGTGAGTGGGGTGAGAAGTATGATGGGGTTTACGGCGGATCTCAACACATCCGCTCCCGCCGCTAAGATGATGGGCGCCACTACTGAGACGGCGAGGAGCCAGGCGCCTAGGTTCCGGGTGCGTTCATAGGTCACGAGAATCGCTCCAATAGATAGAAACGCGGGCCAGCCGTATGCCATGGCCGCGGCTACTCCGTATACCGCGGCCGATATGAGGATGGTGGTGGCTGCCGTCACGATGTACGCCAGCCCGTTCATGATGGCCATAGATATGGGGCTGGTCCACGGCAGTATGCCAGTGCCGACGACTGAAGCCATGTAGCCTGCCAGTATCTCCCACGCCGCCCCCACGTAGCTTTGATACGTCCACGCCGCTATGCTAAGCGCCGTCTGGACGTTGGCCCCGAAGTCCTGCCAGCTCTTAGTCTGGTTAAGCACTTGGATAGCTGAGTTGTCTGGGAGCCTCACGCCTGCCACAGACAGGTAGGTGTTCAACCCCCACAGCGACAGGTTGATCAAGATCAGCGCCACTCCGAAGAGAACCCCCGACACCAAAACCCGCTCGAAGCCCTCCATGGCCCTCTCTCTATGCGCCCTGTCTCCCAAAAACCAGTAGAGGGAGTAGTAGCCGGCCTGGGCCGCCAAGGCCATCAAGCCGGCGGCCACAAGAGGGTCGGAAAAAAACTGGGGGATTTCGGGGGTCGGCATTAGGCTCTCTAACCGCCGATTTTCAGTTGGTTTGCCACCTCGGTGATGGGGTCTACCATTATCCACTTCACAACGTTGAGGGCGGTGTTGACATCCATACTGCCGCCGTTGGCGATTATTCCGATGGCGGCGTATATGGAGAAGATCAGCAGAAACAGCCAGGCGAAGCCGTAGACAATATCCTTCGCCCGCTCCAGTCCGTCCCAGAAGGCGCCCATCCTCTGGAACCGCGTCGGCGATATCTTGCCTATGGCGAAGTGCGCCACGATGATCGAAATCGCGGCCCAGAACGCCATGGCTATGGCCAGCCTAACGCCGAGGATGACCTGACCTAGAAACTGCATAAACCCGCTCAACGCCTGATCCGCAGTGACGCCGGCGCCTTGTTGTTGCTGAGCCTCTACAAACGCCGCCAGCGCCACGAGTAACAGAAGCGCCGCCGCCACCACCTTCTTAGCCTTCACCGTCTTGGCTTTCTCCTTGCCCTCCTCAGCCCCCTTGGTTTTTATCTGTGGTTTAGTTGTGGGGGGCATGAGACGCCGTGTCTCCGGCCGGAAAAACCTTACCTCCGCCGTGTTGCCCCCCGCCCAGCCCTACGCCGGCCGAGAGCAGACACTACGACGTAGTGGTCCGGCCTGTGGGCTCTGCCCGCGCCTCAGGTTGTTGTAGGCGTGTTGCGGAGCGCCTCAGGTGTTGTCTCCCTCCGCGGCGGTTTAGAGCTGGTTAAGGGCCTCTAAGACGTCGGATCTGGTGAGGTGACCCGCGGTGGCTTCCTCCACGGCGTCTGCGAATTTGTTCTTTAGGTCTGGATGCGGCAGTATCTTCTCCAGTAGGTACATGTTCTCGTCGATGAACTCCGAAAGCTTCTCTCTAAGCCACTTTCTGTCCGGCCCTCCCCAGTCTCTAGCTTTCATTCTCCACTCCTCGTCCCACCTCTTCACAGCCCTAGACAGCTCCCCCCTCAGCTCTCTAAACGCCTCCTCAGCATCCTTACGCGAGGTCTGCGCCTCCTCGGCCTTACGCGAGACCTCTTGGCGGGCCTCCGCAGACCGCGGCTTCAGCAGGTCGGACACGGCGGCGTGTAGGCCGTTTACCACAAGCCGCAGCGCCTCCAGCACGTGGAGGGCGCCGGCCGCCAAGACGCGGCCAACTACGCCGCTTACGTCGGTCTTCTCCACAAGCCTGGGGCGGTGCTTAGTCGAAGGCCCCTTCATGTAGATGTAGACGGATTTAGCATATAGAAGCAACCAGTAGGTGTGGCCGTCCTTCTTCCACGTCAAAGAGGGCGTCTGCGCCGTCTGCGCCGTGGTTTTCTGGCTTTCGACGGCTTGTTTCACCGCCTCCAGCTCCGCCTTGATCCTCTGTATCGCCTCGGCGCCTGCCTTTGCCAGCATTTCCTTGACTTCGGCTACCGACCGCCGGCCGAGGTATCTAGTCTTGGAGCCCTCCTTCTTGTAGACTAGAAGCCCGGAGGGCCCCGGCATAATCCAATACCTAACGCCGTTGATCACGAGATACACGTCTATTGGGGGAGGGGAGTATTTAACAGTTACACGTCTACGTAGTTTAAAACGACGTACTGCCTCAGCCCTGGAAAGAGGGCGTAGTTTAAGACATGAAGCCTCAGAAAACGCAGTTTAAAACGGCGGTTAAAACGGCTGAGGCGGCTGAAGCGTGTTTAAAATACGTGGTTTAAGACAGCGGAAGAAGAGGCAGGCCTGTGTTGGCCGGCGCGAAGAGGTGAGGGTGGGGAAAAAGGGCGGGTTTTTACTTGAGTTTTTCGAATTTCTCCACGAGGTCGTATAAGGTGGCGCGCTCCCGCCTCGGCCTAGGCTTCCTCCAGCGTTTGTACCTCCGCTTGCGGTACTTAGTTGGGGTGCTTAAATACTTCTGAACCTCCTCCCGGAACTTCCTCTCCTCCTCCCTGTCGAAACAAACCACGTCAAACGCCTTGCTGTACAGCCGCGCCAAACCCCGCGGCCTCCTGACCCTACAGTCG
>Ga0209740_1000114_pt1 | contig 13548 bp, 17 predicted proteins | sample ConCONMetagenome_FD_184733 | JGI IMG/M metagenome (GOLD analysis project Ga0209740, IMG submission 184733) | Hot spring microbial streamer communities from Conch Spring, Yellowstone National Park, USA - CON_C (SPAdes) (version 3) | ecosystem: Environmental > Aquatic > Thermal springs > Hot...
TCGGCAGGTGGGTGGCGGCGGAGCTGGGGCCCGGCGAGGCGCTTTGGATTCCGCCTGGCTTTGCCCACGGCTTCCAGGCCTTGGAGGAGACGCACTTTCTGTACCTCGTCACGAAGGAGTACGACCCCCAACGCGATAGATGCATTAGGTGGGACGACCCAGCCATCGCCATAAAATGGCCCACCCCCAACAAGGCCATACTAAGCCAGAAGGACAGGAGCTGTCCTCAGTTGGCGGAGGCGGAAAATAACTTCAAGTATCCATTATAACGCGCTTAGAGTATGGGAAACACCTCTATTAAAATAGCTGTAATAGTACCTCAAGGCTTCTTGTCCTATCCTGAAGCATACGGCGGCGGTGTAGTACGTGCATATAAAGTATATACGCATCAAATGATTCGTAATTTATTTAATGTTGAGTTTTATTTTTATGCTACAAGTTTAATAAAATATCCATTTTCAATTATAAATAATTTAAAAGCTTTGTCCCGCCAAAAGGACATACTAGCAATAGTTGCCCCATGGGAGACTTATGTTAATATTTTTCCAGCCCTCATATTTGGCTTATTTCGGCGCGTTCCAGTAATACTAATTTTTAATGCTGTTCCACTACTAGGAGAAGTAGGTACTAATGCGAAAAGTTGGACAAACGCTCTAAAAGCCATACCGGTCAAGTGTATACATGGAAAATGGGTGTGCGTCCTAAAGGCATTTCTTCGTAACTTCTTGATACTTACACTTTTGCAAACTATTAAATTCCTGAATCATAGAACGTTCGCCATAGCCATAACCCCTGGAGTGGCGCAGGCACTTGCCGATATGGGGCTTCGTGTAGAAAATATTTACCCAGGTAACGGGATAGACCCGGTAAATACAACAGAGTCTAGCGTCAAGCTTTGGGAAAGTTGTTATGTAGCAAGGCCGCTCCATGTTGACAAAGGAATTATCGATGTCTTAGCCATATGGCGCCTGGTGATACAAAAACACCCCAGTGCTAAACTGCTTTTAATCGGAAGAATAAGCGATTACCCTAAAGAACAAATAACAGGTCTTATAGAACGCTATGGATTAAAAAATAATACTCAACTACTTGCTTCAGAAAAAGGAATCCCACGAGCTTTCATACTGAAAATACTGACTGCTTGTAGAACTTTCCTGTATTCGACACGTAAAGACGTGTGGCCACTGGTAATAGGAGAAGCGCTTTCAACGGGCGTACCTGTGGTCACTTATAAACTGCCAGACATCGAACATGCCTACGGCTGGTGCCCCGCTGTAAGGCTTGTAAATATAGGCGACATAATCCGTGCAAGCAAGGAATTACTTAATCTATTAAACGACGAAATGGCGCCACAAATTGCAAGACACTGCGCACAAAAAATGACATGGAGACACGTAGCACTTCTCGAGGCAAAGGCAATACTCACCTCGGTAGCAAAGCATTATAATATTTTTGTTACAGAGACTAGACACTGAGATAACTCGTTGACCCTGTATAAATTTCATAAAAATCGCTCTATTTCATAACCTAGTTGATGACGCTAGGCCTTACTAGGCCGTTAAAGGAAGCCGAGCCATAGGAGAAGTCTCTATACAAAGCAAGGCCCTTAGCTATTTCTGGTCTCTGCGACAAGGTATGTGAGTAACAGCCTCCCTTGTAGGAAGTCTCTTGTTTAGAGTCGCTAGCAACAAATGAAAGTAAAGCGACTAGGTATCTCCTAGTTGTTACATTATTAACTTTATTTTGACTTCACCGCATAGGTAGAGTTAGTACAAGTCAGCTGTTATTCGCTAAGATCAGCACAGCCATCGCACTCATAGCATTGTTACTACCTTCTGGCGACAGCCCTAAGCCGATCAGCATTCGTGTTTCCCATTGGTGTATATGTAGTGTCCGAAGCCGAGACTCTCTCTTCAGACATACGGGGTTAGGTTACGTCGTAGTACTAGCCTATCCCCAACAAAACTTCCGCCATGCTCTTGGCGGTGGGGTTTGTGCCTTCGTTTCTGTCGCTTTCGGCGCTTAAAAGCCGCGCCTTGCGTAGAGACGTCTGCTACAAGATCAACTCTGCTACCAAGTCGCTAATAGACGCAGCGATTCTCTATCTGAGGTGGGGCGGGAGGGTCATTCTCATCAGCTCTATAAAAGCCACTAGATTCTAGCATGTTTATGGAAACTCTGAGGGTCTGGGTTTGCTGGTGGCGCCAGTTTTATCGGTAGCCACCTGATTAGGGCCTTGGCTAAGGCTCGGCATCGGTAGTGATTCTCGATAACTTGCCCATTGGCACCCTAGATAACCTTGGCGATGCGCTTGGCACTGTTAAATTTGTCAAGTGTGATGCTAGGAATTTTGAGGTGGTTGAAAGGGCGGTTAGAGACATCGATGCCGTTGTTCACATGGCTATCTTCATTAACGTCGCCGAGACTATTGAGAAACCTGACCTTTACATTGACGTTAAGGGGTACGTTCAATGTCGTTAAGGTTTCAAGAAACGTCAACGTCCCCGTCTTCGTCTCCTCTAGCGCCATCTATGGCGAGCCGATTAGGGCGCCAATGCCCGAGGACCATCTGTTGATGTCCAAGTCACCCCTACGCCGCCAGTAAGGTCTCGGGTGGGTCCTTTGTCCAGGCGTGCGTCAACCTCTACCGCTTTATGCCCATAGATCCTAAGGCTTTTCAACGTCTACTGCCCCCAGCAGTCAAGGGCCTATGCGGGCGTCATCATTGAGTTTATCAAGAAGTGTCTTGGGGTGGGCAATCGATCATATTCGGTGATGGTGGTCAGACCTGGGATTTTGTACATGTAAGTGATGTTGTTGACGCAATAATTACCTCTCTTAGAAACGAGAGAGCCAGATGTGTGTTTAATATTGGTAGTGTTGAGGCAACAACAATAAACGAAGCAACAAACCTCATAGCGAGGTTAGCGGGCCGGGAGTATCTAAAACCCACACGTGCCGACGAGATCCTGCTATACTAGGCACTCGGCGGCCGGTATGACGAGGGCTAAGAGGGTGCTCGGCTTCGAGCCTCGGATAGGGCTTGCAACGAGCGTTGCAAATTTTTAATATAGCATAAAGGCGTTTATCGCGTGTCTATATCGTCGAGACTCTTAGAACTGGTCTTCGCAATGCTGGCAGGCCTGGGCATCTTATTACTATCCGTACTTTATTTAGCCGGCAGAATTACGCCTACTTCAACTCTCTTCGCCGTGGTCACATTAGCTCTGGCATTGGCGTCTTTGCTTCTGCCCCGCGGCACCGAAGGGGCTGTGCCGACGTTTAAGGCTCCGTTTTCGCTTTGGCTTCTGCCTATCGTCGTATACGCTGTCGGCGTGACGGAGCTTCTGTTGTATGGACATACCGCACTAGGCTTCCTTTTGATATTAGCGGTTGCTCTATTGGTGACCGCATATGCGCGCGAGAGACCGTTTAAAAAAGCCATGGTGGCCGTGGCAGTGGTCGCGGTCTACTTGACATCTCTCTATTCATTTTACGCTCCCTCTTTCGGCTGGGATACCTGGCGGGATACCATCTGGGCTTCTCGAGCCCTCCAGATGGGCCACATCACGGGGACCACGCTTAGGGACATATCCTATCCATTTCCCATGGTCCCGACGACGTACGCCGTTGGCTCTTTAATAAGCGGGCTCAACGCCGTTTGGTTTAGCGTAGTTACAGGTCTCATGTATCTACTACAGCTTCCGCTACTTGTCTTTCTGCTATCCCGGAGGTTCGGCGGGTTCGACGACTTCAGAGGAGCCTTCGTTCTCCTCATGGTGCCGCTTGTAGTGATATGGTCGGCTTGGTACATACCGCAGGTCTACTCACTTACGTTGTTCCTCACGGCGTTTCTGGCGGGCTCGGCACTGTTACGGATACCGCTACTTGTGGCCGGTGTGTTTGGCCATGGGGGTGTCGCCACCTGGATGGTGCTGACTACTGCGGCTCTCTGGATCTCTAAGAGGGAGAGGGAGACCGCCACAGTATTGCTTAACCTTCTTGTAATATTCGCCGTATATGCCATCTATACCTCCTTGTTATATGCGTTGTCTTACGCCTACAATAATGTGATTGAGGCTGTTCTAGCCTTTCTCCGTGGTGAGAAAATTCTCACCGCAGCACCCCCCGTCTCGGCTCCGCCTACCTCATCGCTGAGCAACTTGGCGCTCTCCGTCCTAGCCGTGTCGGGGCTTATCGTCATTCTATACGGCAGAGGGTATGCGAGGACCCTTGCCTTTCTCTTCGGGATCTTCCTTATCGTAGCTTATGTCGGCGCCACGGCATTTCCCGCGGCGGATTTGCCACGGTACCTCGGCTTGCCGTCGGCGGCTATGTTGGCTGTATTCGCTCCTAATGCTTTCGAATTGCTTCGAAAGAGGCGGTATGGCGCTATCTACTCTTCGCTACTTGTAGCCGTCGCCGTATTTTCTTTCGCCTATTCTGGCGTATTTGCACCGAAGAATCCATATACCAGTAATCCTTATGGAGTTTCGCTATCAGGTCTAATTTCTTACGGAGACGCACAACAATTACGCACAATCTCACAGCTACTAGCTCCCGGCGCCTATTTGACAGACTGGCGGAGCGGTCATTTCATTGCTAGCACATATCTTGATATACAGTCTCAATACCGAGGTTTTAGATACAAAGGTATCGAGTTTATATTTGGAGGTAGCTACGGATTTTATGTTGACTTAGCATATCTTCAACGCTTTAGTGGATTGAACATACTACGTCAAGAGTCTTCCAACATACCTGGGGTGTATAGTCCCGACGTGTTTGTAGTAGCTAAGAATTCAAGCAATTCGATCTTTTACTCTAGCAACGGCATAACCGTATGGACTCGACAGCCTTAATAGCTGCTAAGGTAGCGGAGGCGTTGTTCACGTCGTTGAGAGGCTCTGGGAGGGGCTGAGGAGAGAGACCACCTGTAAGCAGGATTTAGAGCGACTAGGCATTCTCCTAGTCGTTTATTGCTTGCGAAGAGGTTTGACAGAGATGTGTCTTTCCCTGTGGTAGAGAGTGTCTTAGAAGAGCGAAGCCCATGAGTAGGGCTTCTTCCGGGGATGAGGAGGCGTGTAGGGCGGAGTCGGAACGATCAGGGCTTTAGCCTATAAACTGTTTAAATGCGTTCGGCGCGAAGCCGGTAGGGCTTAGAATACTGGCATTTGTGCCGTCTATTCTTGGTAGTGGTGGATCTGTATCTAATGAGAGACAGTTTTTGAGAGAATTGTGCAGAGGTAATAAGTTCTTTATTATTACCTCGATTCCACTTACATTATTGAAAGAACTAAGAAGTCTCATTAGTGGTTTGCAGGCTGAGCATGGAAGCTATGATGTGGTAAGATCCCATTGTGGTGATTCCCAGTTATCATGTATGTAATTGGTCAATTAGACATTGCGTTTCACTGTAATACTGGCTTTGCCTACGTCTCCACATTAGCAACGACTCTTACTCTGATAGTGTTTGTGCGGAAGAGACCTGTAGAAAAGATAGCCATGGGAACCGCGACCGTTGTCGCATCTTTTTGTCTTTTTTCGCTGGATATTTCGACGTTTATAACTGGGACTATTACTGATATAAATATAAATATGCCACTCCAAGGACCACGCTAGTCCATGGCAGATCCAATGCTCAAAAGATTCTTATGGCTAGGATCAGCCGCTATGCTACTGGTGCGAGGGGGTTGTGTGATTTTATAACGGTATTGCTAAAGGGGAAGACTATGCTTGTTGCATTTATCTAATTGATGTCATGTCTCCCAGAATCTTAGAGACATAGATAGGGTTTTGGTTGAGGAGGGGTTACTTCTTCAGAAAGGCGCTTTTGCGCGTGCTTAGGCATGTAAAGGGCAAGCTATTGGCTTACCTCCAGAGCGAACGCCAGGTACGGCCTTGTCTGAATTACGCGTGCTGTGATCTCCACTTGGGGAGCAGTAATCCTTAAATACCTCAGCCTCGTTGGTACATTAGCTGGGAAAACGGAATCCACAGTAGTTTATGGTAGTCACAATATTTTAATAATCTGGACTGTTAAAGCAGTATGAAAATACTAGGAATATCATATTTATTTGACAAGTCAGGTGCTGGTGTTAACGAAAGGCAACTTCTTATAGAATTATGTAGAGGTATTACCTGTATAATATTAAGTCCGATAGGCATCTCAAATATGAGAAAGCTAAGGCATATTTTAAGTAGCATATACCGTGATTTTCAAAGTGGTAACGTCTTCATATTTCCGTTGGTTATTCCACGTCTTTTTATTATTGAGATTATAGTATCAATACTTCTTTCCCCTATCTTGTTTTTACTAAACATAATATTAAAGTTCGATCTTATATATATTCGAGGCACCTTATTAGCTTTTGGTCCTTTGGTTTTCAGGTCACTTGCTTCCAAGGCGGTGGTTAAAATTATGGCACTGCTAGAGGACGAAGAACGGAGACCCATGTACAGAGTGTTGCTAAGGGTTGTTGTACCTGTTATTGAAAGATTTATAATTAGTAGATCAAGGTTCATCGCCACTCCCACGCCGTTAATGTTTCGAGAGCTTTGCCTTAGAAGAGGTCTAGTACCTAGAATAGTAACATTAGTGCCACCTGGGGTTAACTGTGGCAAGATATTTGCTTTGCGAAAAAACAAAATAGGTACTGACAGTTTTAAGGTGGGGTTTGTAGGTGCTCTCTTCTGGTGGCAGGGTGTTGACATCCTTGTCAGGGCCGTGGCTAAACTTGCAGGTTTTGGGGTAAAAATAAAGTTGGTTATAGTTGGAGACGGGCCTGAACGGAATAGAATCTTAGAACTTTGCCACAAGCTAAAGGTCGATTGTATCATTACTGGGTTTGTGAACCACGAAACGGCGCTAAAAATAATGACACAACTAGATGTACTTGTGATGCCTAGGATTCGTATGTCGACTACGGAGAATGTACTTCCAATTAAGATCATAGAGGCGTGGGCGTTGGGCACACCTGTTATTGCTACTCATCACAAGATCTTTGATTCCTTAGGACTTAGAGATGGTGAGGATCTGCTCTATTGCGAGCCCGACCCGTCGAATGTTGCTAATAAAATAATGATTTTGGTCAACGATGTAGAGCTACGGCGAAAACTTGTGAAAAACGGCTACTTAAGGGCAAGTGAGTTTTGCTATGAAAAAATTTCGAGAAGATTACTAAATGTTATTGAATCTTAATCGAGATAATGTTATCATATGTTTCTTAACCTACGGGTAAGTTAAATATAGATTTAATTAATCATAAATTCAGGCTAACTTTTGTGATACTATATCTACGATTCTCGCGCTGGCTTTACCATCTCCAAAGGGTGACTGGTCTGGTAGTTGTGGTGGTTGTGTTACAATTTTTTGGAGTTCAGCTAGTACTGTCGGCGGGTTGGTGCCTGCGACTCTTGCGAAGCCGTGTATCACTGCTTCTGGTCTCTCGGTGGAGGTTCTTAGGACTAATACGGGCTTGCGTATTTTGGGGTGTGTGGCTTCTTCTTGTAGCCCTCCTGAGTCGGTCATTATGAATGTGGCTCGTCTCATTAGGGCTAGGAATTCGAAATAGCCTAGGGGCGGTAGGAGCTGTATGTGTGGGGTCTCTAGCTCGTTCCACATGCCGTACTCGAGTAGGCGTTTTTGGTGCGGGGATGTTTTGGGAAGACTGTTGGGATGGGGGCTTTTTTGAGTATTCTTACGAAGTCGCGGAGGGTTTGGGGTTGTCTACGTTTTCGGCGCGGTGGAAGGTGACTAGGGCGTATTGATCATATTTAGGCTGGATGCGTTCTTCAGCTTCTTTCACTTTGTCGAAGTACATGACTATGGCGTCTATTACGGTGTTGCCTGTCACGTAGATCTCGCCCCGTACGTTTTCCTCGAGGAGGTTCTTTTTGGCTAGTTCGGTGGGGGCGAAGAGGTAGTGGACGACGTGGTCTATCCTTCTTCTGTTGTGTTCCTCGGGCATTCTCCAGTCGTAGCTTCTCAAGCCTGCTTCGACATGTCCCAGCTCTATGCCTAGCTTTAGGGCGGTTAAGCCCGCAGCTAGCATGGTGTTGGTGTCGCCTTGTATCAGCATTATCTTCGGCTTCTTCGTCTGCAGGAGCGCCTTCTCTAGTTTGATCATCATCTCTCCTATCTGGGCAGCTGGGTTGCTGTTGCCTAGGGTGAACGTCAGGTGGGGGTTGGGTAGCTGGAGCTGTTCTAGGAATACGTAGCTCATTTCGTAGTCGTAGTGCTGACCTGTGTGTATGAAGATGAAGTCGATTCCGCGTTTTTCCAACTCTTTTATCACCGGCGCCGTTTTTATTAACGTGGTCTGATATAGGGCTTTGCCTGAATTTCTAGATTAGGAGATGTGGGTAAGGGTTCAGTTTATGGAGGAGTTTGAAGTTATGGCTGATTCAGTTTTGTGGGTGATATGGAACACGAAATGTTTAAGTAATAGTAAGATTTAATATAGTTATCATAAAAAATATTGATATGCAAGGTTCCAAGTTTATAAATGGGGGCGTAGTAATGCTGGTCGCGATGTTGTTGGTTGCGTTGGTTTTTGGTCAGGGGGTTGACGATGCGGGTAATAGGTAGCCGGAGTCTTCTCTGTCTCCGCCTGTGGCGTCTGTGTTTGTTGGGAATTTGTCGGCTGGTGGGGAGAGGTTTAGCGTGGTTACGGTGGTGTTTAAGAGGGGGGTTCCGGATTCTGTGGTTCAGCAGGTATATAATGAGATGCAGCAGTTATATAACGGCGAGCGGCTTGTAGCGGCGGCTGGTGGGCGTCAGGTGCGGGTGATGGAGGTTAAGGTGTCTAGGCTGGTGCGCGACGCGCAGGGTAGGTACATGTTTAGGGTGGCGGATTCCCCCGACGCCGTTAAGAAGGCGTTGAGCAGATACTCGGACTACGTTGAGACTGTGCTGGCGAAGCCTGTTCCGAGGCCTTTCGATATGTTGCCAAATGGCGTGAGCGGAAGGGGCATCATTGCGCCTTCTAACGCCATTATTAGAGATCTGATCGGCGTTTCGCAGGTCTAGCGGGTAGGGAAGTTTCAATACTTCAGCTGGCCATCTCGCCAAGGAGGTTACCGGCAACAGTTCGCCTATTGTATTCACAGCTCCGAGGCCGGACGACCCAAGGCGCCGGAGGCCCGACATCACTAAGATTAAGGGCTTGGGCTGGACACCTATTGTAAAGCTTAAAGAAGGCCTTTTATCTAACTGCTTCATGGATTCGCTCGCTGTTGTAGGGCTTGGCTACGTCGGGTTGATACACGCCGTAGGCTTCACGTTGATTGGGCACAGAGTTGTGGGCTACGACATAAACCGCACTGTTGTTGAATCGTTGAGGAGGGGAGGGCCTCACATCTACGAGCCGGGGCTTGAGGAGGCTCTTCGAAAAGCCCTAGAAAGCGGGAGGCTGAAATTTACGGATTCTCTTGAGGACGCCGTTGCCGAGTCCGAGGCCGCCTTCATCGCTGTTGGGACGCCGTCGGCGCTAGACGGCTCCGCGGATTTAAGCCAGGTGGAGGCCGCGGCGAGAGCCGTCGGTAGGACGATAAGGGGGAAGAAATGGTATCTTGTCGTGGTGAAATCGACGGTGCCGCCCGGCACCACCGAAAGTCTCGTGGCGGGGGCTGTCGCCGAGGAGAGCGGCGCCGAGCTGGGGGTGGGGTTCTCCGTGGCTTCTAATCCAGAATTCCTCAGGCAGGGCACAGCCCTGGAGGACTTCTTCAAGCCCGATAGGATCGTTATCGGAGCGGGGGACGAGAAGGCGGCCTCTTTTCTTCTTGAGGTATATAGACCTATAAAGGCACCTAAGATCGTCATGAGGCCACGGGAGGCGGAGCTGGTCAAGTACGTGTCCAATGTGTTTCTTGCGCTTAAGATCAGCTTTGCCAACGAGGTGGGGCTTCTGGCTAAGAGACTGGGCGTGGACACATATAGAGTTTTCGAGGCCGTGGGGCTCGACAGGCGGATTGGGCAGCATTACTTCGGCGCGGGTCTAGGCTTCGGCGGGTCCTGCCTCCCGAAGGATCTGCGGGCGTACATAAAGCTGGGCGAACGACTGGGCGTGGATCTACACATAGCAAAGGCGGCCTACAAGGTTAATGAATACATGCTTCAATACGCCGTTGAGTTGTTGGAGAAACACCTAGGAGAACTGAGAGGGGGGAAGATTGGGGTCCTTGGCCTCGCCTTTAAGCCCAATACAGACGACGTAAGAGAGTCCAGAGGTGTGGAGCTCGCTAAAATGCTTGTAGCCAGAGGGGCGACGGTATATGTCCACGACCCTGTTGCAATGGAAAAAGCCAAGGTGGCTCTGGGCAACGCTGTTGTCTACGTGGAGGATCCCCAGTTTCTTGTAGACAACACAGATGCAGTGGTTATCGCCACTGCGTGGCCGCAATACGAGGAACTAAACTACACAAACGCCATCGTCATAGACGGAAGACGAATAAAAAAGGCAAGAGAAGCAAAAATATACGAAGGAATAGCATGGGCTTAAGGGAGCATCGAGGCTAGAAGTGTTGGCGGAGGTCAATATAACATAGACATATCAAGGGCGAATTTAATAAAATGCTCTCTCCCTTAGCGAGGATGTAGAGTTCAGGTTGGCACATGTGCAATAGCTACCTACAGAAACGTCTATGAACGCTGGATCATAGAGGTCAACGCACTGAGAATTTGCTGTTATCGTACTTCTAAATTAATACATTATATAGACATTAAGTACTCTAGGATTTTTCTGTAGATTTGTCCCAGTTGAACTGGTTGGCATATTGACGGGTAGCTTGAGTTAAGCTTTCCCAGAGCTGGTTGTTTCTTAAGATCTCGGTAAGGGCCGTTGTAGCGGTTTTTGTGTCACGGTGTTGAACTAAGAGCCAAGTTCTTAGGTAGTTCGTGGCGTCTCTGACGCCAGGGCCGTTGTAGGCCATAGAAGGTGACTCGTAAGCAACCACCTCTAGTATGACTAGGCCGAAGCCATCCACATCTGAGGTGTAGAGAGACGCCCATGTCTCTGGAGCAATTTGACCTTCGTGTCTGTGGGTACGCGGCCTATGAACTCGATAAACGGGGCAACTTTGGCGGCTAGTTTTTTAGTTTTTTCGAGGAGAAGTCCTCTGCTGACCATAACGAAGCGGGCTTCGGGGGACATTCTTCTTTACCTGTGTTAACATCTTTACGGCAACCCCTTGGAGTCTATTCTCCATGGGATTATTCGCCAGAATATGGGCGTTGCGCAACACATGTTTGGGTGTGGCCGCGCGGATTCCTCAACCCCTACGCCGTCCATGTGGTGTGGACGCGGGCCTCCTCACGAGGTGGGGCTTAGGCCTGTTTTGCTGGGAGTTTGCCTAATGTCTCAAGTGCGGCGATGGGGTGGAGGGGGTTCTTTTCTGCGGGGGAGGGTCTTCGGCCGCCTTCTGTGGCTTTGCGTCTTGGTGGTGGAGTGGCGGCGCGTCTATGGGCGTTCTGCTAGTTATCTCATCTAGGAGGTGTTTTGAGGTGCATCGTCTCTCGCCAGGCTTCGTGGGGTCTGTGAGGCCGACGTTCGGCGGGGGTTGGAGCTGGACGACGCCCTGGGGTGCTTCGGCTGGGGGTGGACGCCCGGGGCAGGAACTCCCGGGGTCTTTTAGATTTTTTAAGAAGCTCGGGGGTGGCGGCTTTGGCGGCGAAGAGGTGCCGCCGCCGTTGTCTTTTGTGGCGAGGACCGGGGGGCTCCTCGTGGCGACGTCTTCTGTGGCTGGGTCTCTCTACCTGTGGCGGGGGTTGCGAATCTTAGGCTTGTGGCTTATGCGGGGGCGGCTGTGTCGTTGGGCGCGTTTCTGGGGACTCGCCTCGGCCTGTTTCTGGCGGGCGTTGAGGGGGCAGGTGGGCGGTGGAGGTGGGGCTGGGGGTTCTCTCGGCGGCTTTTGTCTTGTTGGGTAGGAGGGTGGGGTGGCCTCCGCGGCGTGTCGACGGGCTCGCTGTTCGGCTTGGGTTTGTGGGGGAGTGGGAGTCGTTGGTGAGGTGCGGCGCTGGGCGGACGGCGTGGGGCTGGTGGCTACGTTTGGGGTTGGGCTTGTGAGCGGCGTCTTTGGGGTGGGCGCTGGTTCCCTTGGTGATGGGGCTTCCGCTTAAGGTGGTTTGTTCTGAGGTTGCCATCGCGCTTGGGGACGCGGCGGCGACGTACCTCTCGGCGGGGTTTAGGCTTTTTAGTTTCGACGCAGGTGGAGGTCGTGTTGGGGGCTTTTCTGGGAGTGCGGGTTGCGGCGGGGATCGTGCGGCTGGTGGTTTTGCCTCTCGCCGCGGCTGCGCCGTGACCTGTTGAAGGCTTCACGGCGGTATCTTGTAGGCGGCGGCCGGCTGTCGTGGGCGCGGCGGAGCAGGTTTTCATCTCGGCGCCTGTGGCGGCCGCCGTCTCGGCGGCGTTGGGGTGTAGAGACTGGAGGCTGGTGCCGTCCGTAGCGGCGCCTCTGTTGGCGGCTGGGCGTGTGGCCGTCGGCGTGGGGGGTTCGGCCGCTGGAGCGGCATGGCCGTGGCGGTGGCCAGTGGCTCTTGAAAGGGTCCGGCATCTCCTATAAGCTTCCACTTATCCACGGCACCGCAAGTCACTATTTAAAACGCAACTGCCTGCCCCTCACACAACAACATGCCGGCTTTAGCCCTTAGGCTTTATTTCTGATATGGGGTGGTTGTTGCGGTGTCTATGGTTGTGGCGTGGCGTCGGTGGTGTGTTGTGGGTCTCGCTGCCGCTGTGTTTCAGTCGTTGTCTCTAGTTTTGTTTTGTGGGTCGTGGAGGCGCCGTAGGCGGTGGCGTCTGCGTGGTGGGGCTGTGGGTTTTGGCGCGTCTCGGTGGGTTGGGGGGCGTGGTGGTTTTGTGTGGCTGTGTTGAGGTGCTTGTGGGCTTAAGGGTTATAAAGGTGGGCCGGCGTAGAGACGTGAGGAGGGTTGAGCTGGAGCTCGTCTCCGGCTTCAGGGTGGAGTTTGCGGATAGAGAGCGGGCGCTTGGGCAGGTGGAGGAGTGGGCGGAGAGGGGCACCAGATTTCCGGTGGTTATCTTCGGTCCGGAGGGTTGCGGCAAGTCGGCGTTTCTCCGGCAGGCCTCTGCGGGAGTTGGGGTTTGATGTGTTTTTTCTTCATCCTCTGGAGGGGGAGTTTAGGGCTGAGGTAGCGGCGCCCAGCATTCGGCGTGAATTCGTGCAGTTTGTGGAGAGGGCCCTTGGCGAAAGCAGAGTCGCCTGGGCCGCGCTTGACTTCGTCCGGAGGTTGCAGAGGGCGAGGTGGGGAAGAATCGCCGTGGTGGCAGACGACGTCTTCCAGGCCGTAGGGCTGGACGCGGTGGCGGCGTATGTTAAGGCGTTGTTGAACCTTATCGAATACCCAGCGTCGAGGTACGAGAGGATGGTCGTCCTCGTCGCCACCAGCGAGGAGGTTTCGCGGCGGGAGGTTGGGCGTCATCTCTGGGCTGAGGTTGCCCCCATGTGGAACATGTCCAAGGAGGGTTTTCAACAGCTCTACGACAAGATCCCAAGCCCGAAGCCGCCGTTTGACGAGGCTTGGCGTCTGACGGG
>Ga0209740_1000115_pt1 | contig 13518 bp, 24 predicted proteins | sample ConCONMetagenome_FD_184733 | JGI IMG/M metagenome (GOLD analysis project Ga0209740, IMG submission 184733) | Hot spring microbial streamer communities from Conch Spring, Yellowstone National Park, USA - CON_C (SPAdes) (version 3) | ecosystem: Environmental > Aquatic > Thermal springs > Hot...
GGGAACGTAACGGCTGGTGTGGTGATAGGGCTAACTGGTACAGCTAATAAACACATTGTAAACGGCGTTCCTTTTGTGTACGATGCGGTGGTTGGGGGACTCGGCAGGTGGGGTGAGCCGGTATTTGCCATTGCCATGGGGTTTGTGCTGGATTTCTTTGGGGATCGGGCTCCGTTTCTTGTGCAGTATAGGATAGCCAGCAGGTGGTTCGTATATGGAATATACCGGGTTATTGAAGAGGCTATGGATATGGTGAAGGGTAAGGGCTTTGCTGTGGTTAAGTCTGACGGCAGTATCCAGACTGACCCGTCGGATACCATTACTGCCGTGTTTATGCAGAAGGGCGACACGGTGGTTCAGGTGGCAACTGGTTCTAGGACGGCTACTATAGGGCCTAGGTACTACATTGCCATTGGACAGAAGAAGGTGTACAGCTTCGAGGCTCCGTACGAGCTCCCGGAGGCTGGCAGCGGCGTTTCATAATGTCTTTTCTTCTTAGGTTTGGAAAGACTTATTTTTTCTGAATTGTACATTGTTTGTTGATAATAAGTATATTGGTTCTGGTGGCGGTTCTGGTGAGGTTGATGGTAGGGTGTTTGAGTGTTATGGTGAAGGTGTTAAGATTAGGTTGGCTGAGGATGGGTATGTGAGTTATGGGGGTGGTGTGTTGGAGGTTGGGTTGTTGAGGGATTGTGGGGGTGCGGTTGGGGTTAGGGAGTTTGAGGATGGGAAAATATATGTGTATCAGGGCAGTGCATGTGGTAATGGTGTGTTTGTGGGTAAGATGCCGGTGGTTTATAATGATATGAATCAGGTTTTTGCTACGGCCACATTTGGAAGCATAGTCGGGATCCTCGCGGTAGGGCTTGGTTGAATGTTAAAACTTTTTGTTCGGCTTTGGGCCACACCTTAGTTATAAACAGTTCGGCGTCTTTGTCGGTTGGTTTTCTTTTTGTTGGTTTTCCTCTGTCTAATACTCCGAGGTGGTAGTAGTAGGTTGTTGTGATTAGTTCTCCGGGTGGTGCCATAAGCAGTGCTATGTTGTCTAGTCCGTATGATGTGGAGGTTCGCCACCAGTCTACTATTTCCTCTAGTGTGTTTCGGCGTATGGCGTACAGCGGTTCAGATGTCATGGGCGGTGGGTGGGTTGGTTTGTGGTCTATTACGGAGCACCAAAACAGCTTTCTGTTTTCATAGAGTATGTATGAGGCGTATATCTTTATGGGGAGGGTTAGTGGTATGGGGGTTTCGATCCAGGGGTGGTGGTATGTGGATGACCAGGTTTTTGTTTTGCATAGGTCGTGTAAATTTCCCTTGAACATTAGGTGTGAGTCGGCGTTTATTATGCAGTCGTATCCTTGGCTGAGTGCGTAGGTGAAGCCGTCGTATCGGGCGCCTCCGACGTTGGGCGTGCGCTGTTTTATCCGTTTGACGTAGGGTGGGTACAGGTGGAACGAGGTGTCTACAATAACGACGTCTATTTCCATTTCGTGGATTTGGTGGATGGTGCGGTACAAATATTTGAGGGGGTCTTTGCCGTCGTATGGGATGATTGCAACGGCCATGTATGTGGTGAAATGTTTAAATATTAATTGGTTGTGTATGTTGTGCTGTTTGGGGAGGTGGTTAGTGTAGGGAGGGAGGTGTTGCCGATATATGTAAGCGATAGGTATCTGTATTTGGCGGCTGATACGGGTGATGGGTATGGACGTATATATAGGCATGATTTGGGTTCTGGTGATTTGGAGGAGGTGTGGTCTGGGGAGGGGGCGAGGTTTTCTCAGATAGCTGTGGATTATTTGCGTAATAGGGTTGTGGTTGTTGGTTTGGCTAGGGATTCTGGGGGGTTGTCGAGGTCTGCGGTGTTTGTGTTTAATCCGAGTTCTGAAGGTGTAGATGTTGTGGTTCACCGGAATACTGGCGAGATAAATATGTTTAAGTCGGTTATTTATGACCATATATATAGGAGGTTTATAGTGGGGGAGAGGGGGTACAGTGCGGGTGTGTCTTCAGATGGGTCTAGCTGGCCTAATGGTGGTGGGCTGTGGGTTATTCCGTATGAGGATCTTATGGACTATACTAGGTGGGTAAGGGTGCATGAGTTTGAGGGTAATCCAGAGGTTACTTCAATAGCTCTGAATACAGATAATAAGGTGTATGTAGGGCTGTGGAGGGATGGTTCAGTTTCAAGGATTGTCAAGTCCGACATTACTAATCTTGTATCATGGGATATCGAGGCGATGGTGCGTCTTGATGTTAAGAGTCATGTAGATACTGAGGGTGATGTTATTCTTATGACATTTGTTGACCTTCTTAATAATCTTAGAGCTAGATGGCAAAGAGATATATTTTTTGGAAATCCTTCTTTTGGGACTGTTGGTGGTAATGTGAAGTATGTGTCTGGGAAGGTGGTTGGTAAGTATATTATTGTGGCTATTGGAAAGACGTCTCTGACTAGTGATATATATTTTACTGAGATGGGCAGTTCATCTTTTAGTGTTGTGAGGGCTGATGTGGATGGTGTTGTGGATGGTAAGCGGTTTTTGTATGATGGGAGGAAGAATTTGTATATTGGTTCGGTGGCTGGTTTAGGTAGTGCAAAAGTGTATAGGTTGTCGTTTGATTATGGTAGGGTGCTTGAGTTGAATGTGTCTCCGTCTGTGGTGGGGGCTGGGGATACGGTTACTTTGACTGCAGTGCTTAGGGATAGCAATGGTATACCGATTTCAGGTACACGTGTTGATTTTTATGTGGCGAATTCTGTGCATAGTTCTCCGGCGGGGCGTCTAATAGGGACTAGGACTACTGATGGGACTGGGACGGCGTCGATAACTTATACCGTGCCTGCTAGTCCTGAGAGGTTGATGTTTTTTGCAATCTATCGTGGATAGGCATGTCTTATGTTGCGCCTAGTATTAGCAACACGGTTTTTATTGAGGTTAAGGATTATGCTCCCAGTTTAAGTAACGCGGTTTTTGTTGAGGTTAAGGATTATGCCCCTAGTTTGAATAGTGATTTAGTTGAGGTTAAGAATTATGCCCCTAGTTTGAATAGTGATTTAGTTGAGGTTAAGAATTATGCCCCTAGTTTGAATAGTGATTTAGTTGAGGTTAAGAATTATGCTGTGGCTGTAGATGTGTGGGTGTCACCTACACCGACCCCTACACCGACACCTACCCCAACCCCGACTCCGACACCTACGCCTACGCCGATTCCGTGTCCTCCGTTGGTTAGGGTTGGGATTGATGTGTTGGATAGGGTGGTGTTTTGTGTTGGTGGTGTGGGTGTTACTGTGGCTGTGTTGTTGGTGGTGTTTTTGTTGGTTTGGTTGTTGTTTAGGGGGAGGTAATTATTTAATAGTGGTTGGTGTTTGGGTGTTGTGGTTGAGATGTGTCCAGTTGGTACTGAATGTGTTGATGAAACGTATTGCGTAAATTCAGGTGGGAGATGTCGGTTTTTCTGTGAAGGCGGATGTTGTTGTAAGTTTGACATTATAGAAGTAAGGTCATACAGTATTCCTCAAGTTGCATATGTAGGTATACCTATACGTATTACAGTAGATGCAGAAATTGTAAATAGTAGTGGTAATTACGACTTCTATGTAGGAATTGTTTATTTTGATGGGCCAGCTAATATAATTTCACAGATATGTGGTGAAATAAGTGCAGGTTCACGTTGTTATGCAATATTGCCAAATAGAAATAGAGGTATTTACACATATGAGGACTACTTGACGTTTCAAGTTGAAGGTGAATATATTGTTATGTATATATATGGGTATATAGCTGATGGAAACCATGTTGGCTATGGTGGATTACCAATTAGAATAAATGTGTGTTCTTCTAATGAGATGTGTATAAGGCCTACTCCGACTCCTATGCCTATACCGACTCCTACTCCTATGCCTGGGTGTGGGCCGTTGGTTAGGGTTGGGATTGATGTGTTGGATAGGGTGGTGTTTTGTGTTGGTGGTGTGGGTGTTACTGTGGCTGTGTTGTTGGTGGTGTTTTTGTTGGTTTGGTTGTTGTTTAGGGGGAGGTAGGTTTTTATATTTGTGTTTTGTTTTGGTCTATGGGTCAGTTTTGGGTTTATGCTGGGGCTGGGTTTGCTGGATTGTTATGGGGTGGTGGGTATGTGCAGCCGGCGGTGGTTCTTGCGTTTGTTGCGGGGCTTTGGATTGGTGCTGGGGGTGATGTGGGTAAGTGGGCGGTGGCGGCTTTAATTGCGGGGTATATAGTTGGGAATATGATGAGAAGGAGGGAGGGGATGGCTACGGCAACTTCATAGGGGTATGATTGTTGTGCCTGTTAGTAATTCGGTTGGGTGGGTTGATCAATTTCGTATAAGGGTTACTAAGGAGTATAACGATAGGCCTGGGACTTATAATTTTACGGTGTGTATAAAGCATATGGGAGATGTGGTGATGAGTCGTAGTTTTGTTTATAATACTGATGATGATATTAGGGAGTTTGTTATAGATTTGGGTTCGTTGGGTAGTGGGCTGTATGAGGTTGAAATATTTAATTGGAATGGCTGTTATCCGCCGCCTAATGTGCTTAGGTTTAGGTATTGGTTGCATAGGATTTCGGGTGGGTCGGTGTTGTCGTTTGAGGGTTGGGCTCCAGGTAGTAGTCTTTATGCGTTTATGCTTTATGTACATGATAATAAGCTGTTTTGGAAGTATTTGGTTAATGTGTATGATACTGTTGTTCCGGCGAATGTTCAGGTGCATGTAGAGGCTTCTGATACGGCTGGGAATGGGTTTGTGGGGTCGGTATCAGGTACCCATCATATTGTGGTGCGTCCTAATACTAGGGTTCCGTTTATAGCTTCGTTTAAGATTAGGTATCAAGATCCTGTGGCTAGTGATGTTGTGCGTACTTTTACTGGAACGGTTTGGTTGATGAAGACGTTTTATGTAAATTTGATCGATAGGCATACAGTGGAGTTGTCAATAGTTAAGTATGAACCAGGTGTTCCTTGGAAAGTTGTTATTGTAATGGCGATTTTGTTTGGTGTTGCGTTGTTTGCTTATGATGTTAGGGTGAGGGAGATAGAGCTTGAGCATAGGAGACTTGATAATATTGAGCGTTTGAATAATACGTTTAACGATGCATATAGAAGGTATATTAATGCGTTGAATGCATGTGGTGATGATTTGACGTGTATGATGCAGGTTGAGAGGCTGTGGTTTCCGGTACTTCAGACGATTTCCTCGAATATTGGGTATTTGTCAAATAGGTTTCCTTCTCGGTGTGATGGTGTGAACTTGGGTGGGGTGTGTATGCCGTGGTGGGTCATAGGGATTGTTATATTTCTGGCTGGCTTAATGGTTATTTCTGTAGTTAGGCGGTAATTTTTGTTTCTGTGTATGAGATGGGTGTGGTTTAGGGTAGTTGTTGAGGAGGAGGTTAAGTATAAAAATATGGTCTAAATTAGATGCATGGACAGCGATATGGAGAATGGCCAGATGCCGTCTAGTGGGTGTCCTCCTGGTACGATATGTGTTGGTACGGCTGAGTGTACTATGGCGGGTGGGACGTGCGTCCAGGGCTGTCAATATGGATGTTGCTGTCAGTATTCATCACCAACGCCAACACCTACTCCGACACCTACTCCGACGCCTACTCCTACTCCGATTCCTACATCTACTCCTTCTCAGTGTGGTGGTTTGAATTTGGGTGGGGTGTGTGTTCCTTGGTGGATTATAGGGATTGTGGCGTTTGTTGCTGTTTTAATGGTTATTGTGTTGGTTAGGTGATGGTTACGTTTTTTGTTTCTGTGTATGAGAGGGAGACTGATACAGCCCTTAGGCTTACCATAGAGAGTTTGAAAAAGTTTGGTAGGGTGGTTCTTCATTTTGATAGGTCTGAGTTGCTGAGGCCTTGGGCTGTGGAGATGGCTGATGATGTGGTGTTTGTGGATGGTTTGGGTTGGGGGAGGGGCTGGGCGTATGAGAATATTGATGATGATTATGTGTGTACGGTGGATAGTCATGTGTATATGTTTAGGTTTAGGCCGGCTGAGATAGGTGACTACAGGAGGTTTGATTATGGGTTTGATGTTGAGGATAGGCCGTGGACGGCGATTAATGGATCTGCGCATCACTTTGGTCAGGTTAACTGGAACCGTAGGTTTAAGACGTTTGTTTTTGAGTGTGGGCGTAAGTGGTACAGCCACAATCCCTTTATATGTCTGGGGAGGGGCGTAATAAAGAGGCTTAGGGATGTTTATTCTAAGTATGGGCTTGGGGTGATCCCGTGGAGGGGATATGGTAGTGACCAGGAGCAGGTGTTTGTGTCGGCTACTAGGCTGTTTGGGCCGGGTGAGTGTGTGTCGGAGCTTACATATGGTCACCGTGCTACGGTGTCTGACACTAGCCATGAGTTTTGGTCTAAGAGGTGGGTGGAGGGGTATACAGGTGAGTGGTATCAGGCGAATGCGTGTTTTATGAAGCTTCACTATCCTAGGGAGCTGTGGCGGCTTTCGCCGTTTGATCCAACTAAGTGCAGGTACATAGACGACGAGACGGCTAAGAAGATTCAGGATGAGTTCAGGTATTCATATTGGGACTTTTTGAGGGATTCAATTAGCATATTTAACTGTGAGGATAGGAAGATTGCTGAAGAGGAATTAAGGTATATTAATCTGAAGTAGTTTGGGGATATGGATAGAGTTGATGATGGGAAAATGATTGCTTTGAGTGAGTGTCCTCCTGGTTCGACGTGTATAGATTCTCTTATGTGTAATTCTGGGGGTGGGAGGTGTCTTAGATCGTGTCCATGGGGGTGTTGTTGTACATTTAACGTAGCTACAGTATACCATACTTACATAGATGATCCTGTATACGTAAACGAGTGGGTGAGGGCAGTAGTGCTTGCAAGGATTGATGCATCTACTAACGATTATGATTTCTTTGCTGGAATTGAATATGTAGATGGCCCAACTGGTTCAATTAGTTCAAATAGCTGTGGTAGCATAAGTAGGGGTGGTATATGTTATACAAGGGGGCCAGTCAGAGATGTAAATCAAATTGTAGGACATGGCGATTGGCTCAATTTTGCAGTAGCTGGAATATATACGATAAGGTTTGTAGCTGGATACATAGCAGGTGGAACGCCTGTAGTAACAAGTTCAGTGCAGAGGAATATAAACGTAACGCCTAGACCAACTCCTACGCCTACTCCCACACCCACGCCAACACCTACGCCCACCCCGACGCCTACGCCTACCCCGACTCCTACTCCTACGCCTACTCCCACACCCACGCCAACACCTACCCCTACACCGACTCCGACTCCTGGGTGTCAGCCTGTTATTAGGACTGGGAATGATGCGCTGGATAAGGTTCTGTTTTGTGTAGGTGGTGTTGGTGTTAGCGTTCTTGTTTTGGTTATGGCGTTTTTTGTATTGTTGTTGTTGTTGCTGAGGAGGCGTTAAAGTATATTAATTTAGAGTAGTTTAGGGACATGGATGAGTTCAATGAGGTTGATAGTGGGAAAATAGTTGATGCGGGGCCGGCTCCTATGTCAGCGTCGTATAAGGTTAAGTTCTGTAACGTTAATGATAATGTTCCACGCCATCATATTGTGTGCGTGAATAAGACGTGGGGGTCTCCTGGCTGTGAGCCGTGGACTGGTGACTGGGTACATCAAGCACAAATACCTCAAGGTTCATGTATAACATCTCCACTTTTTACGCCGACTTCAGTGCTTACAGCAGTTACATCTTCAGACAATCCTTACTACTATATGGTGTTTTTCCTCGATCGAAATGATAATATAGTCAATTGGTGCGACTACGTAGACAGAACACAGCCATGCTATTTATACGTGGCTACTCCTACTCCCACTCCGACGCCTACACCTACACCAACGCCTCATAATTATGCTCTTACTGATGCTTTTGTTTATCCAACTCCGATAATTGCAACTATACAGACATATCTTAGCATTGGTGCTCGTATAGTGTCGTCGTCTGGTGAGTATGATTTTTATGTTGGTATTAGGTATGTTAGTGGGCCGTCTAGTACTATAAGTTCTCCATGTGGTAATTTAGCTCCTAATGATATATGTTATACGCTGTCTCCGAATAGGAATGTAAGTACTCATTGGTCTCATAGTGGATACTATACATTCCCAACGGCAGGTGACTATGTATTGCGTTTAGAGGCTGGGTATATACGTGGTGGCACTTTAGTTCCTACTAGTAGTTTTACTAGCACACTAAATGTTAGGCCTGCGCCTACACCTACTCCCACCCCGACCCCTACACCAACACCAACGCCTACACCTACACCAACACCAACGCCTACACCTACCCCCACACCGACTCCTACTCCGACACCTACCCCGACCCCGACATCACCACCACCGCCTACCCCAACTCCGACGCCTACTCCGACGCCTACGCCTACTCCTACCCCGACACCAACACCGACTCCTACCCCGACACCAACTCCGACGCCTACACCTACACCCACTCCTACTCCGTGTCCTCCTTTGGTTAGGACTGGGAATGATGCGTTGGATAGGGTTCTGTTTTGTGTAAATGGTTATGGTGTTAGCGTTCTTGTTTTGGCTGTGGCATTTCTTGTGTTGCTGATTTTGTTGCGGTAGTATGGGTGGGTATAAGGTAGTGTTTTTTAATGGGTGGAATACCAGAACAGAGACTAAGCTTGTTGTTTGTGTTGATAAGGATTGGGGTGTTCCTGGGTGTATGATTAGGGATGATGGGGTTGTTGAGGGTGATTGGGTTCGTGATGGTATTTCTACTTATGACAGTAGTGTGGAGACGCCGTATTTTTATCCAGTAAATAGGCTTACTATAGCTGTTACAAGTCCATGTGGTGATTATACGGTAGAGGTTAGAGATGTTAATAACAACGTTTTGTTGAGAGTTGGGCCTATTAGTGGTCTCATTTGTGCTCCGTTTCCGTTTTTTGTGCCGACCCCTACCCCCACACCGACCCCAACTCCCACACCTACCCCTACTCCTACACCGACGCCTACCCCCACACCGACTCCGACACCTACCCCAACTCCGACACCTACGCCTACGCCTACTCCGTGTCCTCCGTTGGTTAGGACTGGGAATAATGTGTTGGATAGTGTAGTGTTTTGTGTAAATGATTATGGTGTTAGCATTCTTGTTTTGGTTGTGGCGTTTCTTGTGTTGTTGTTGCTGAGGAGGTAAGTTTTTAAGTGTGTGTGTTTTTTTTCTTATGGTTGGTAAGCAGGATGTGAAGGATTTGTTGGATAGGTTGGTTGAGTTTGTTGGTAGGCTTAGGGGTTCTACGTGTTTTAGTAAGGATGAAATGGATGAGGTGGTTAAGAAGTTGAGGGAGGCGGCGGATGAGTTACAGAGAATTGTTGGTTGAGTTGGCGGATAGGGTTTTGGAGCTGTCTAGGGCAGTTGCGAGTAGGCAGAGTGCTGTGGGTGTTGAGGTTTTTGAGGGGAGTAGGAGGTGGATTAGGAGGCGGGTTAGGAAGTTGCCGCGTCCGCGTTTGGTGTGGTTTTTGGATGGTGTGTATAGGACTACTACGTTGGATGGGTTTAGGTCTGTAATGCGGTGGAGTGAGGTAGATCGTGGTGGGGTGGGTGATTATGCGTGGAGGTTTAAGTATTATGCGTATTCTGTTTTTTCGGTAAATGCTGTGGGGTTTGTGGTTGATTTGAGTGACAGGGAGTGCATAAATAGTTATAATATACTGTTTCCGAGGAGGTATGATTCTTTGGTGTATGATCCGCGGAGTGGTGTTGTTATGTCTGTAAATAAGGCTAGGAGGCGTTGTGGGTATAGGATGGTTGACTACGTGTTGGTGGTGTAACGTTTATAAGTTGGTGGATTTTTTATTCACATGGTAGTGGTTAGGATTGCTAGGCCGGCGTTGGTGGTTGGTAGGGATAGGGGTATGAAGCCGGTGGCTTATGGATCTATGGCTAGGCCGACTGATGAGCCTACGTATCCAATTACTGTTGCTGATGTGACTGGTACGGGGAAGTATAGGTTGTTGATTGTGGGAGATGGGGATGCAAGTGCACAGTTCAAAGTGTATGTAGATGGTGGGACTACTCCTGTTGATGTTGTGTCTTCTGATGCGCCTGCGGTTGTTGAGGGTGAGTTTGATTCAAGTGTGAGAATTGTCATTGAGGGTTCTGGGTTGCATGCCACATTTACGTATGAGGTGTGGGTTGAGAACGACTACGTTACTGGGGTAACGCTGTTGTAAGTTTATTTAATAACTGGTTTTTTGTATTGGCATGAGTAAGGTCTTACTAGGTGGTTTGGTTGGGGTTGTGGGGTCTATGGCAGTAATTAGGCGTGTTAAGGAGATTAAGATGTATTATGCCGATTCTGGTGAGCATGATGTGTTGATTGCTGTGTGTGTCGATTCCTCATGTGTAGTTAACCATACGGATGTAGATGGTGCGGTGTATAGTGATGTGGTTCTTAATCAGAATGATTTGGTGTTGGGCGGCAGGGTTGTGGTTAAGTCTGGGAGGATGTTTATGATGGTGGCTGAGAAGGTGGGGGTGGTTTAAAGTTTATAAATGGATGATGTGTTTTTCCTATGGATGTAATAGTTAGGTATATGCTGGCTACGTTGTTGGCATTAGTAGGTGGGTTGGTTGGGTTTTATCTGATTCCGTATGAGCCGTTTGGGGCTGTAGGAAACGTGTTGTTTATGGGTGCGCTGTTTGGGTTTATCGCGGGGTTTCTGGGGTTTACGGGGTTTTTTGGGAATGTGGTTAATGCCTTCTTGGTGTCGTTTATCCTGTGGTTTGTGTTGCCTGGGCAGTGGTTTGTAATATGGACTGGGGGGAATGCGGGGTATATGGTTGGTAATGTGCTTGGTCAGTTGGGTAGGCTTTCGGCTGTGAAAAAGATAGAGGCTGAAGCGTTGTAACGTTTTTATCTAAACGTATATTTTTTTTCATGGTTACTGTTAGGGTTGTAGGTGGTGGAGACTTAAGCTCACACAGGACTAGGGTTCCGATAGATCATCCAGATGGTTCGGTGACGAGGGCTAAGCTGGAGTCTCCGGTGCCGCCTGTGTCGTTTTCGTATATGGCTGTTAGGGATGCTCTGGATGTTGGCTGGTATTGGGATGATGCGCATCCGTTGATCTTTTATAATGTGTTTCTGGCAGATTCGGCGATATATGTGTTGAGTGCTGACAGGTTTGGCCCTAGGCCGGTTGTGAGGTGGAAGGGTTCTGCAGGGATTTTGAATGGAAGCTGGTATGATGCGTTGATTAATTCTCCTAATAATACGTCAGATTTCTTAGTGAGGAGATCTGTTGATAGAAACATGGCAGTTTTGGCGGCAGAGGCGGTTGATTTTGTGCGTGGGTCGGCGTATCCTGTGTTGTTGTCTGTTTCTGGTTCTAGTCTGAGGGGTAGGAGGTATAGAATTGATGGTACGGTGGCAACTATCAGTGCTACAGATACGTCTTTTGTCGGGGGCTATACTGGGTATGCCCATCTTACAGCTGGTGCGGCGGCGTTGGACTATGTGATGAGTATTAGGCCTCCATCGACGCCGGTGCCAAAGGCGCTGGTGGTTATGGAGGTGAATGTTGAGGGTGGTGGGGGGGTGGATGATCCATATATGCCTTCGATGAGTAGGAATTTGGTTGAGATAGATTCTCTTGTTGGTTTGCCTGATTTTCTTTATCGAGAGGCTGAGAAGTATCGGGTGCTGAAAAGTAGGGGTTTCAGTGATGAGGAGATGCAGCTGTTGTTGGGGTATGTGCCTAAGCGTTGGGTTGATCTTAATGCTGTGACGTGGGGGGCTTTTGAGCTTAATGCGGATAAGGATTCGGCGGTTGTGGTTGTTGTTACGGGTGATAATCCGTATAAGTCTGGTGCTGTTGAGCGTCAGAAGGCTGAGGCGGTGAAGTGGTGGAGTCCTCCTAGGGATTATAGAGAGGCGGTAGATCTGTACAATGAACTTAAGAAGGATCATCGATATTGGTTGGCTGGTAAGGACAGCTTTGCGTTTCAGACTCTGGGTTGGGAGGTGCTTAACTTGATGCAGAATGTGGACTTCTACTATGGTGAGCTTGTGGAGCATAGGACTCACTACAGCCAGCTTAAGCAGGTAGACGATGAGGAGATAAGGAGGAGGCTGAATGAGTTGATTGAGGAGCTGTCGAGTGTAGGTGGGCTTAATGATGAGAGGTGGAAGCATGTTTCGAAAGCTGATGAGATATTGAGGAGGGGGTGGTAAGTTTTTATAGGTGGTGCGGGTAGAGGTGTGATGGATCTGGTAACTTTCATGTCTTTGTTCATATTTGGCATGTATGTGGCTGGTAGGTTGTATTTTAGGCGGGTTAAGGCTTTGGGTGCTGCTCCGTGGTGGGTTGGGGATCCGGTGCATTTTGCTGTGGGGGCGTTTGTTACGCGTCTGCCGGTGGAGTGGGCGTGGTTGGTTTCGGTGTTGTATGTGGTGTATCAGTTGTTGGATTGGAGGTTGAATGGGAGTAATGCGGCTAAGGATGTTGCGGCGTTTTTGGCTGGTGTGCTGGTTGGGCTGGGTTATGACGTGGTGAGGTTTTAGCCGTTAGGTTTTTTAGTGGCTGTTTTTGTGTTGATGTGGATGTTGTGAGGAAAACTGTATTGTATGTGGTTGTGCGGCTTGGGGAGGTTGATGTGAAGCGGCTGGTGTATATAATGTATCTTGTTGATAGGGAGCTTTATTATGTTGCTGGGTTTACGCTGTTTGACTGGATGTATGTCTTCAGTGGGTTGCGGAGTTTTGACGTATATGATGTTGCTGATGAGTTGGTGGATTTGGGTTATTTTGAGAAGGAGGTGAAAGACAGCAACATTGTGTATAGGTTTAGGCGTGAGGGGGTGGAGGTTGAGTTGCATAGGCAGTTAAAAGATGTAGTTGATAAGGTTCTTGAGAAGGTAGAGGGTGGCGTTAATCTGGAGGGGTGTGTGCTGAAGCTGATAGATCCTAATATTGTCAAGATAGCTGGGATATGAGGTATGTGTTTAGTGTGCCGGTGTATGTGTATGATGTGTTGCGGAGGTTTGAGGATGTGTCGGTTAAGTATGTGGATGACAGTATTTTGATTATTAGGCGTGGCTTGGGGGTGTCTAAGGAGGTGGTGTCTGGGAGGGCTGACGTGGTTGTGGGTGTTGATGAGTGGGGGCGTGTGGTTAATGTTGAGATTGACTTTGTTGACTACTACCATGTTGATAAAGATGGTGCTCAGAAGATCCTGAGGAAGGCGAGGTGGTGAGTGGGGTTAGGGTGTCGCTGTTAGACGTTGTGGTTGCAATTGCTGTGTTTGTTAATGCTTTGGTGTATGTGTATGCGACGTTTTATTTGTTTGGCAACTATTCTGAGGTTGGGTTTATGTATTTGATGTTTTCTGGTTTGTCTTGGGTGGTTGCTGTTTTGTATAATTCTGTGGGTCATAAGCTTTCTAGTGCGGCTGTGCATGTGATTTCTACCTTGTTTGCGTTAAAGGTTGTGTCTTAAATTTCTTTTTTTATTGTTTT
>Ga0209740_1000124_pt1 | contig 12940 bp, 16 predicted proteins | sample ConCONMetagenome_FD_184733 | JGI IMG/M metagenome (GOLD analysis project Ga0209740, IMG submission 184733) | Hot spring microbial streamer communities from Conch Spring, Yellowstone National Park, USA - CON_C (SPAdes) (version 3) | ecosystem: Environmental > Aquatic > Thermal springs > Hot...
GGTGCCAGTTGGAGGAGGAAAAGGGAAGGGGGTGGCTGGCTAGACCCGACAAACTTAAATATTTTCTACAAGTTATAACCTATGGGAACAAAAATGGAAAACCCCCAAAAAGTGATGTATAGTCTGGAAAAAGCAATAGAATTGGAATTAATCAACGACACTATCAGATCCGCATTAAAGGAGTTTTTGGAGTGGTATGAGCCACGTTATAGTATGCCTATAGATGCTGAATTAGATGTAGAACGTGTATCAATACATATCTACCATGATACCACAGAAGATTTGGAAAATTGTGTAGTGGATTGCATCGAGCAGACAAAAAGACATGTAAGTAAGGAAGTTGATGAGTTCAAAATTAGGGATAGTTGCTATAGCGGGTGCATTTATGAAGTTAGTGGCATCATCAACGCTAGGTTTGATGACGTACGTGAAAAGCTACTTAAGCACCTCAATAAATATGGCATCAAATATGAGTGGAGAGAGGGATGGGAGGGGGAGTATAAATATCTTGAAATCAATATTTTCCAACGCTAATCTTTTTTGTTTAAGTTGGCATTTAACTCTGCCTGTACCGTTTTTAAGCTAAGCTACCATGAAGCGGCTTAGAGCCGTTTGCGGAAAGCCATGCAACGTAGGCCAAGCCCTCCCTGCAGATCAAGACGCTCTCCCCTGGCATCTTCACCGTGAAGTGCCTGCTTTCCTTAAGATCCATGTCCTTAAGTCGCTGTGCTTCCCGCCTTATGCTGTCAGGGTTGGTAGAGCAATATATGACCATTGGCATGCCTTCTACCAGTCTCACGTTGTACTTCGGTCAGCCTTCTCTCTGCGTGCGGTCTCTTTCCAGCTTCCTCAGCCAGCCCTCAGCCTTGCCAGCGTCCACCCAGCCTTTCTCGACAGCCGCCCTGACGACCTCGGCGAGGACTTTTCTGAGATCCTCGCGTCCAGCCGCCAGCCTGTCGGTAGTGGCTTTGATATGTTTCTGTCAACCTCCTTCTTCATCTCTGTGCTGACGCCTACATGTCTCAACAAACTTGCTACGAGCTCCACACGGCTACGCTCCAACGATTTGAATTGAAGCTCAATCGCGCTCTGCAGATAGACGTTGTACTTGATATCAATGCCGTCTACTGATATGACCAAATCGGCGGCGGCGTAGTCGTGCGGAGTCCTCCTCAGCCTTACCCAACTAATTTCCATATACGGCCATACACCAGTAATATATATTTTAGCTGAAGCTGAACAACGAGACCAGAAGAATTCCACATTTGGGATGCATCCAAATATAACGTGTCCATAAAGCTGGACAGAAGATGCTCCATATGCGGTTCGCGTCTAGAATTTGTTGAGCAAAAGGACGGCATCTATGCGCAGTGCAGGAGGTGCCGCCTAGTTGTGTATGTACCGATGGAAACCGCCGCCGAATATGCCACGAACTTCCCTGCATTGATTAAACTCATGACAGAGGAAGTAGCAGACATGGCGAAGAAGAGAATTAAACAAAAGAGGGGGAATTAGAAGTTTGGCTCCCCGTGTCTAGAGACTCCGGGCAGAGATGGCAACGAAACCACACTGTGGCCCGTCTCTCCAGGCAGAGGAGCCGAAGTCCAGTACCCCAGGTCGATCCCTATTCCCTTTGCGCATTCTTCAGCCTCTTTTGCGACATGCCGTATACGTCAACCAAATATCGATGGGTATTGCTGTAGCCCCTTTACTATTGCTACCAGTTTTTCGCAATCCATATCGGAACCTAGACGGCCAATAAAATTGAATCTAGTCCAGTTATGATGATAATGGGAAAAAAGGGGGGATATGTTAAATCTGGATGCCGAGCTCCCTGGCTAAGTCCATGGGCGTTTTTCCTTCTCTATCTTCAACAGTAAGGTCAGCATGACGGAGGAGGGCCTTAATTACATCGATATTTCTTTCCTCCACAGCATAGTGTAATGGCGTACGGTCGTAGACGTCTCTGGCGTTGGGATCGGCACCGCTACGGATGAGCAACGTTGCCAAGTCGTGTCCTCTTGCATAGTGGAGCGGCGTTTTTCTGAATACATCTCTGATATTCGGATCGGCACCGTACCTCAGCAGAAGCTTTGCAATAATAATTTCATCATAATACGATGCCAGGTGGAGAGGCGTCTTGTTCCACTTCTCGTCCTGTGTGTTTGGATTCGCCCTTTTCTTTAACAGGTAGCTAACGACATCAGTATGTGCGTTGTTAGTTGCAAGATACAGCGGCGTCTTGCCATAATTATCCTTGACGTCGACAATTGCGCCGTATTTTAAAAGTATGCTAACGATGGTAAGGTAGCCATCTGCGGCCGCGTAGTGGAGCGGCGTGCGGCCGTCATGTTTCGTCTTGATGTTGGGATCCGCGCCGTGTTTCAAAAGAATCGTAGCAACGTCAAAACGGTTAGCCATATGTAAAGGTGTTTGGCCTATTTCGTCTGCGGCATTTGGATTTGCTCCGCTACGAAGGAGGCGTTTCACGGCAACGACGTTGCCACAATATGCGGCATAATGTAAAGGCGTCCTTCCGTACTTATCCCTTGTGATGTCTGCAATCTTTTCACACCTACCCATAGAACTATGATTATGTGTTCTTTTAAACTTTAAGCTTCTAAACGGTTCAATAAATTGGTTTTAAACTGGGTATCTGCAGAGCGGCCTGATGCGATTTAAGATGCGGTAGGCGAAGTAGCAGGCGCTCATATCGTCGCAGTGGCGGTTTTTAATTGTCCACAGTATGGCCAACCTTATGTCGTCTCTGTAGTCTTCGTCGTCGGTTAGATGCGCAACCACCAAGGCCTTCAGCAGAGATGCCCACCCGTAGGTCTGCACACTGCATATCTTTTCTACGTACTGCTTGAGCATCTCTGGCTCGCTACACGGCGGCTTCTCCACAGCTCCACGTGCCGTCTCTAAGATCTCCAGCGCCGCCTTCTCCTTCTCGTCTAGGTTGCGGCTCCTTACCAAATTCAACACTTTCTGCGCCGTTTCAAGGTCGCGTTTGTAGAACATGAGGTAGTACGCCACAACGATGAGAGGGTAGTTCTCTGGCACTTTTTCGGCGGCTTCAAGATCGCCTCTGCAGACCAGCGCCCCGAGCTTGTTGTCATGCGGCAACCTGTCGCCGCACATGTCCTGTATCTTCCACGCATCGGCTAGGTCTTCAAGAAAGCGCCTATACTCTCTGGATTCATCCTGCGCCTCTGTCTTCGGGATGTTGACGCCGCGCGGCCTGTGCGGCTTAAGCCATGCATACATGCTGAACCCGTTCAACGCAACAAAGACCATCAATACGATGGAGACGAAAAACTGCGGATTCAGCTTGTCTACTGTCACTGCAGTGACGTAGATGTATGCCCCCAGCAGTGCGAGGTTGCTTGCTTCCAGCATCCACGCTGTCCTGTTCCAGACTCTGTGGATGCATACCGGAGCCGCGATTTTTGCGGACTGATAAATCGCCCACAAGACGTAAAGCGTGCTTACGAGGACAAATGGCAGGAGGAGTTTGTGTAAGAGAACCACAAGTACGGCGGTTGCGGTGGGCACCAGCGCCGCGTTGACGATCTTCCTGAAGCTTTTCTTCTCGTCTAAACACTCTTCGAATGTAGCGATACGCCAGATGGGACGTAGCGGACGCATCCTATCCACGACGTAGAAGGCGAGGTAGTGGAAGGGCATTAGACGGCATATGACCTCTTTGGCGCGATCCATGTTTGATTCAAAAAAACAAGTTTTTAAACATGGTCAGCACAGTGTTATGCCGACTCCAACGCCAGAAGACGCCGCATCAGTGGGCTACATATAAAGAGGCGAGTCCAGCCTGCCACCACTGAGCTACCGACGTCGAGAGATGGAAAAACGCAGAGCTTCAAGTGGGGTTGCCGACCTCCTCCAGCCTCTTCAGCTCTTCTTCGTACTTCTGCCGCAGGGCGGCGCACCTCTCCTCTGGCAACCGCCCGAAGTCGCACTCCCTGTCTAGCTCCCTGAGGAGCTCCTCCAGCCGTCTCCGCTCCTTGACCCTCCTTATCAGCTCGAAGAAGGTCGTCTTGAGCATCACTGGGCTCTCTACGCCTTTGAACACGATGTAGCCGTGCCCGCCCTCGCCTGGAGTCATGAACATGATGTCGCCATAACTCAGCAACCTCCCAACTATGCTTTGCTGGACATATACGGCTGACACGGTCTCAGGCTTGGTCTGCGTTATCCTCCTGGCAATTATGCCATATCGCGCATAGACGCGGCTGGACGTGATGAAGTACTCAGTGGCGAGGATGCTCAAGTAGGCATACAGCAAGATCAGCACAGCCAGGAAGAACAAGACAGTGCTAAGAACCAAATGACCAACAAACAAAGCCAGCAAAAAGAAGAGCACAGCTAAAGCGATGTGTCCAACAATGGCACGCCAGCTCATCCGCCCCTTCCAATAGTTGACCTCCGCCACAGACAGAAGTAAGGTGAAGGACATAATGAATCGGCCAAAGCCACACCGCCTACAGGGATTACCCTACAGGGATGATTATCCCTGTGAGGAAATCCCTGTAAGTTATTCCTGTAGGCGCATATTTGTTGGCTCTGAGCCGCGGGGCGGAAAAGCAGTCCCAAGTCCTCGGTTCAACTAACAATCTTCTACGTAATTAAAACATGGGTATAGAACTAGAAGGCAGAACGAGAGTTGAATGTAAAGAAGCACCCTGCATTGCAAGATCTGTCATAGAATTGATAGCTGGCAAGTTAGGAATTGCGGTCGATATCGAGGAACACGTGAAAAAGCTTGCTGAGCTGGTGGAAACAGGGAACATTTACAATGCATCGCTTACGGTGGACGGCATAGAGATTACTATTCGCGATATATATTACGATTGGAACACTGATGATTGTGATTATCTCGATAATTGCTCAGGCGCCATCACGGTTAAGTTTGAAGTCGACGGCGACATGAAACAAATGAGGCAAATAGTTATGAAATTGTTGAAAAGAATAGGCGCAGATAGATACGTAAAGATCTGCGAATAGCCCCCTCTTTTTCATCCTAGAGAAAAAGAGGTGTTGATGTTCTGGGTGCACCTCGTATGCCATCTCTTAGAAGACGTTTCAGCGCAATCCATCTGTTACTCTTTTCAACAGCCACGCTGTCATCTTCTCAATGAAAACGCTTCCGTTGCAACTGCAGTCTCACTTTGCAATGAACAAGGCATCGTCTCCGCGGACGCAAAAGCATACCTGGCCAGGTTTATTATCCTCGGCAGAGAGGTCTCGAAGTCTTTAAACTTCTTCAAAGCTTTTCGCCAAATACGCTGATGCTGAGATAACTTACAGGGATTTCCTTACAGGGATAATTATCCCTGTAGGGTCATCCCTGTAATCCTCTACATGTTGGCATTAGGTTTCTGCAGGTGGTGCCGCTTGTGCACAACTCAACACCTGCTGGGTGCAGGTGGCTACCGAAGAAGTAGATACAAGAGGAACCAGTATGTGTTGTTTATAACAGCTACGGCATGTGTAAATATGGCGGTGTGTAAGACGTACTCAACCCATCTATATTTTTTCATGAACTTGGTGAGGTACAAAACGCTCAACACCTTCGCAAAGGCAAACGGCCATATCAATGAAGGAGTCTGATTGACAAACAGCAATACTATTTCGCGCGCCCCGAGGTGGCCAACGGCGACATAGGTCAACACGGCATCAATCAGTATCAATGATATCGCTATCCACTTCACGACGTCTCAAAAACAGCGCTAAATTATCGAACTAACAGTTCCGGACGCCTCTAGCATTCGGCGCCGACCCCCATCTAAGACTAAACAGCGTCAGAGCAAATCAATTCACGCCTACAGGGATTGATTCACAGGGATAATTATCCCTGTAAGGAAATCCCTGTAAGCTATTCCTGTAGGCAGAGTGTACAGCTGTTCGCGATATTCTGCGGGATGCGCAATTCAAAAAGTCTTGCTCCGCCTTACGTACTATGCTTGTTAAAAGGTCGGCGCTGAGCGCTGGCGGCTCTGGCAAAGACCTCTCAGATGGCTGGGTCTTAAACTTTGCGGTTGGATGTACCCACGGTTGCCTCTTCTGCTATGTCGACCGCATATGGCGCCTTCATTCAAAAAACAGACACAGTCCGTACTACGGGCTGGAGCTTGGAGAGTGGGGTCAGTACTTCTACGTGCCCAGCGACTTGGAGGAGCAGATCAGGCGCACCCCTTGGCAGAGGTGGCGCGGGACGCGCGTCCTCATGTCCTCCACCCACGATCCATACCTACCAGAACTGTACTTTCCAAACAAATGGCCGCGGCGGATACTAGAGACGGCCCTCTCCCGAGGCGTGAGGTTCACCATACTCACGAGGTCTGCATTGCCAACGCAGGACTTCGACCTCTATGCCAGATACAGGGAGCATATTATGCTGATGTCCTCCATTCCGACGCTGGACGACGCCTTTACAAAGATGACAGAGCCGCGGGCGCCGCCCCCCAGAGCACGCCTCGCCACGTTGAGGAAGGCCAAGGAGCTGGGCATACAAATCGGCATTGTAGTTGCGCCGATAATAATTCGGTCGGGCTGGAGAGAGGACTTGGAGAGGCTGTTCCGCGCTCTTGCAGAGCTGGGGCCAGACGTCGTGTTTGGAGAGTCGTTGCATGCCAGAGGTCTCAACTTGGCCAGGCTCGAGGCGGCTGGCGTAGAGGCGCGGGTAGGCCCTTCGATGGACAGGGAAGTCGGCCGCGTTTTCGAGGAGCTGTTGCGGGAGTACGGCCTGCGCGGCGCCTACTGGCGCGAATACGGCTGACCCCCTGCTGGCTGGCAGACAGCGTTGAGCAGATCCTTCGCTTCATAGATGTCGGCAGATTGGTTTAAATATTGGTGCTGTAGTGCAGACATGGGGAGGTACTTCTTCAAGGCGCCGTATAAGTATGAGGCCTACGTTTTACTGCGGATGGAGAGCAAGAAGTTCGCCAAGACGGGAGACGGCCGCTTCATAGTCGCCTCGGAGCCGCTGACGCTGAATGAGTACTACGTGGCCTTCATTTCGGAGGTGCCCTTCATGGCACGCGTCGAGGACAGGGCAGAGCTGGTGCTTCCAGACGACCTGGAGTCTGTGGTTGGCGTTGCCAAAGAGGTGAGCCGCGGCAGGGGGCGCGTCCAGCTGAAGTGGCGGCGCTACGAAGACTTCGACGCCAGGGAGGAGGTCGAGATCAGGGGCAGGCTCTCCGGGAGGGGGATCGCCGAGGTGCTGGTGAGGGGTTATGGCGAGGTTCGCAACCCATATGTGTGTAGAGATCCGGATGACTGCATGTGGCCATCCACCGTTCTGACGCGTCTGTACTGGCTGACCCACGAGCACAAGGTGCTGGAGTACAGGGGAGCCAGCACCGTAGAGATCGTCGCCAAGCTCCTCTCCGACCCCAAGAAGGAGTTCAACCGCATCACAATGCTCAACGCCGACGTGGACGAGGTAGAGCAGTTGCTGAAGAAGACCGGGTTCGAAATCAAGAAGTGGTGCAGAGAAGCCAAGGCAGAGCTCCAAGTGGAGAAAGTTTCCGAAGGCAAGCTCTTCATCGAGTGCTGAAGCCCCTCCACGGGCAGGGATCTCCTACCGGGTTCTTTTTTCGGGCTGGACGCAGAGGTCTCTGTGCATCTCCAGCACTTGTCTCAGGTTCACCTCCATTAAGTCCTCCGTGGCGTACCTCTTCCCGTCCCTGGCCTGGAGGTGGATGAATGCCCTCTTCCGCCTGCTCCATACAAGGACAGCGCCGTCTATCTTTGCCCAGTAAACCCACGCAGACGTATCGTAGCTGTCTATAAGGCGGAAGACCCTCCTCAGCGCGTTCATGGAGATGCCGAAGACGTGGATCCCCACGTCTCCGAGCGCCTTCCTCACTGCCGACAGCACCCTCTCCACTGCCTTTGGGCTCCGCATCATGCAGATGCTACCCACGCCCCAGAGGCGGAACCTCTGGGGCGCCACGCCGTGTTCTTTGTACAGATCCAGCGACTCCAGCCACTGAGACGGGTTGTCGAAGCCCTGCAGAACTGGCACCACTCTGTCCAACACGCCGAGCTCCTCGGCGCGGGCCGCAACCTCTACGCCCAGCTCAACCGTCTTTTTGATGCCTTCTGCTACCGACATGCCGCGCGGCGCGAGTATGTCCAGCGGGAGATCCAGCGTGGCGATGAAGTCCGCCTTCACGATGCCGACAGCGAACTCTAAGTACTGCGCAGGGGTGTAGGGGTATTGATTTCTGAATTTGGCATAGAACTGCTGGGCGCCAGAATCCAGAAACACCAGCCCGCCTAGGGAGCAGGCCAGGCGGAAGTCTTCGCTGTGTTTGAACCCGCCGCCGCTCCAGTACCTCCCCGCAGATAAAAGCCAGTTTAGTGGACGTATTCCGCTCTGCACGGCCACCTGTAGCGCCCTATCTGCGCCTGCCAGATAGAGCGCGGGACAAGGCGGGTTTGCTTGAACCATGTTCTATAATCCGCCAACTCTCAGAGTTGCACTACGTCGACGTTGCTGGGAAGGCTCAACCTGATCCGCGGCAGATGATGCGCCACCTCTGGCAAATGTTTCTCGATCACTTCGGGCTTAAAGACTGTGTAGCCAGCCAAAAATTCGGGGAACAAGTCGAAGAGTTCTATCAACAGCTCCCTCACGCGCCTGAGACCTTCGTCGTTAAGCTTCTTCGACTTGTACAGCCGCATGTCCCAGTCAAAGCCTATCGCCCTTAACCTTGTTTTGATTTCTGCCACTTTGAGGTACCTTGGATCGCCGTTGCATTTGGCGTACATCTCAAGCATGGCGTCGCGCTCAACCACGGTGCACAGGGTGCAACCAGTTCTTATCTTGGCCTCGCCGCAGTAGACTTTTTCGAGGAGGTACGAGTAGTCCTGGCCATTCCACGGCTGTCTGCGGCTTTTCAAATATGCAATTACCTCATGATCGCTCCAGTCCACAATCGGCGCGAGGTGTATCACGCTGTCAGTCATTTTCTGGATGAAGTACGCCTCGCCGCAGGAGTCGCCTATCCTGCACCTGGCCTTGATGTGCAGTGCGCGGTGCGGCGACTCGGCCATGCGCACCCCGGTGAGGAGGGCGTACCTCTGCCAAGACAGCATCCTGGCCAGCCTGGCCGTGGGCCTCTCCTTAATTCGTGCAGTGCACCACATGAAGGCGGGGCCAGGCGGCGAGTACCTCTTTTCGAAGACCACGGTCAAGTAGTCGTCGCGGGGGACTGTGACGAGGACGCGGATCCCCCTCCTGGCAACTTCCGAAAGCACGTAGTAAACCCAGCTGAATACAGGCGGCGGCTTGAGGAGCTCCTCGTTGTGGAGCACTGCAAATTCCACGCTGTTCTCCTGGCCGAACCTATACGCGAGGTCCAGCACGGCGGTGGAATCCTTACCGCCGCTATATGTTATGAACCACGGCAGGCCTACTGCTACGCTGAGCCGCTCGTAAACACTGCGCACCATGGGGGGAACAAACTCTGCTCTTTTAAGCATGCCCAAGCAAGGGCTCAGCCAGTTGGCAGAAGCGGAGTTCACGTCGGTTTGGCTGGGGGGAACGTGAGCGCGATGCGTCCTATCTTCACGACGCCTTCCTCCAGCGCCGCGGCGATTCTCTCAACCATCTCCCGCCCAATGGCTGGCTCGACCATGTCCAGCAGGTTGAACGCACTGTCTCCTATGCACTCATACGCCTTGGCTATGGCAGGGGCCAGGAGGAGGAGCATTTCCTGCACCCCCAGGAGGCTCTTCAGCTCTATTGCCACCAAGCCCAGCACCCTCATTGAGATGACCTTGGCAATGCAGTCGTTATCTGGCTCTCCCAGCAATGTGTAGAAGCCCATGGCTACTGCCTCAGGTATGGAGATGCCTGTTTCAGAAGCCGCGGCTACAGCTCCCTGAACAAGCCTGCGGGCGATGCCCCTGGCGGCGGCCATGTCCATGGCGTTGAGACACAGCTCCCTGCAGTTCTCCCCCCTGCAGTTCTTCAGACATGCGTCTAAACACTTCTGCGGCTTGTGTTTCTCAAGGCACTCCTCAAGCCTAAGGGTCTCGGCCAGCTGGACAGCCTTAAACCCGAATCCGCACATCTCCGGGTCGTTGAACCTCTTGAGACACTCCTCGTAGTCCATACGACCAACGCTACGCAGAACCTAATAAGTGATTAATGCGGTGCAAATTTGCACATATCCTGTGATTCATAGAATCAAAAATCTGGGAGCCTGAAGAGTATGACAATTAAGTGTCGTGGGCCGTCTATGCGTGTTAGCCTTGTTGCTGGCGGCACATTTCTGCATATTATTAGGCTCTGTTGCAACCTCGCCGCTGTTTAGCGCCGCTGAAGTTTTCGACGCCTCCCGCTCTCCGAAGGCGGTTTTAACGGCTCGTGAGGGTTGTTCGTGTACGCGGTACCTCTGGAAGGAAAAAGGGGGTTATTTCCTCAGCCATCTTTCTACGACGTCTGCAAGCTCTGCGAAGCGCCTGAGGATCTCCAGATGCCTTCTGCTACACAGTATTTCTATCTTGCTGTTCTTCTTGCGCATGTTCGGCTCCCTCCCCGTAAGGGCCTTAATCAGCGCCAGGAGCCTCGCGGCTTCAGCCTCCCTGCCTCCAGGCGCGTCGGCCCTCGCCACAACGTAGCACAGAACCCTGTTTCGCTTGCCATACCTGCCGAAGGTGAACGCGTACTCACGCACTACGCCGTCTATCTCCGCCGCTATCTTAATCCTCAGCAACTTCTTGCCGCCTCTGCCCTCCACAACCTCGGCGCTTCCGTCTGCCACCTTCACCTTATGTTTTTCACCGCCTACCTCGACATCTGTCTCAAAACCTCTTATTGTTTGGAACTTAATTTTTAACAGCTGTTTATACCTCTCTATAAGCGTTATCGCGGTAATGTTGGCAACTTTAGCGATGTGTTTCTGCGGTATATAGTACCCGTGTATTATGGTGGCCATGTAGACGGCCGCGGCGGCGAGGCTAGCGGGGCCTTTTCCCGCAGTCGCCCCAGCTCTCTTTGCCTTCCGCAGAATTTCTATTGCCGTCTTCACAACCTCGCCGCTCAGTCCCAGTTGCTGAGCTATTCTGGAAACGAACAGCGCCGGGTTGCTCGCTGGCACCTTGACGTTTAGCTCTTGGAGAAGTAGACGGTAGCACCGGGCTACCTTTTTTCTAGGCGCCTTGGCGTGTTGCACGAATTCGCTTAACGGCCTCGGCATATTCATCGTGCGGCAGGCCATGTAAAGCGCCGCAACTGCCATGGCCTCTGTGGGCATGCCGCTTATCTCCTTCTCCAGCGCTTGCCTGTAGATCTCTAAGGCCTGCTCTACGCACGGCTTGGGTATGCCCATGGCGCTTCGCAACCGCATCAACTCTTCCTTGAATTGCAACACGCGGGAATTGCCAAAGTAGCGGCGGTATTTTCTTAGGCGGGTAAATATGACGCTTCTCTCTGGCGGTAACGGACGTCCGCTGGCATCGCGGACATCCATCTTACTTCCTATTTCCATATCTTGCATCGTTGCACTATGCTACGTTGAACCAACTTCTGGCGGCCGTGCCCAAAATGGGCAAATTGCCGCAGTTCCCCCCTTCACATCTCTTCAAACACGCGCCTAGACGACTCTCAAGACAGCCCACAAACCTGAGGGCCTTGGTCAGTCAGACAGCCCGGACTGTTGGAACTCTTGAGATGCTCCTCGTAGCACACACAGCTATCGCTACGCGGAGCCTAGTAAGCGATCAGCGCGGTGGATATGCTTAAATCTTTGTGTGTTCAACAGCTCATGGAACCAAAAAAGTTCTGGGTTAGAAACTACAAGTCGTTAAGAGATGCATCAATCGAGTTCCCAACCAAATTAACCATTGTCGTGGGGCCTAGCGGCTCCGGAAAAACGGCCTTGGTTGAAGCGTTTGAAGCTCTGCGGAATGTCCACTCCCACGGCATGGCAGATGCGGCTGTCGGCGTCGAGGTTTGGCATGAGAAATGCCGCATAGTTTATGAGCTGAGCGGGGACAAGAAGATCACGATAACCGACTGCAACGCAGATGAAGCTGACAAGGCCATACAGATGTTTCTGAACAATATAGTCGTTATCAAGGACGTAAACTGGAAGGCGGTCAGAAGTCCCCAGCCAATTACTAAGGAGACAGCTGTTCTGCTACCAGATGCGTCAAACGTTGTGCCATTCCTCTTTACAATGACAAAAGGCGTTATTCCGGAGTCGCTGGTTGAGGCGCTGAGGTACGTGTTTCCAATTAAAGAAATGTGGTTTGATGACAGTGGCGGAATATTAACGCTGAAGCTTGTGACAGAAAACGGCGTTGTGTTGACGCAGGCCACGGCGCCGTCTGGATTGTTGAAAACGCTTATCATTGAAGCCGCACTTATGATGCGGCCAACAATGATGGTGATAGACGAATTTGAGAACAGCCTCGACCCAGAAGCACAGCAGTTCTTAATCGATGAGTTGAGGAGCTACGACATTTACGCTGTGTTAAATACGCATTCGGAAGTGGTCTTAGACTACGTGAAGACGCCGAAGGAGGTAGTTATGCTACGCCTCGTCGGCGGAAGTACTGTGGCGTGGAGGTTGGGAGACGAGACTGAGGAGTCGCTGAAGAGAAGCGAGCTTACTCTGAGCGAGTTAATCGGGTCGGGGGTTCTGGAACCGCTTGTTTTTTGATCCATGCTTGCATCTTACGGTTTGCTGAATGGGGAGCTACCGCCAACGGTGATGACGGCGCTGTGGCACAGCGGGTTTTCGGCTGGCAGGAACCCGTTTGCGCTGTGCTACGGCCGCCCCGCCAGGGAGGGGCGGGAAGAGGCGTGTCAGTACCTGGCCCGGTTCGGCCGCACCAAGGAGGAGCAGGTGCGGGCTTACTACCTGTGGGCCCAGACGGTGCCGCGGCCCCTTTGGCGCTACTT